>Ga0126312_10001770_pt1 | contig 14282 bp, 16 predicted proteins | sample Plot104A_FD_92537 | JGI IMG/M metagenome (GOLD analysis project Ga0126312, IMG submission 92537) | Serpentine soil microbial communities from UC McLaughlin Reserve, CA, USA - Plot104A | ecosystem: Environmental > Terrestrial > Soil > Grasslands | place: USA: UC McLaughlin Reserve, Lake County...
ACCTGCTTGGCCACCGGCATGTCGGTCACCTGGAAGCCGGTGCCGAAGATGATCGCGTCGACCTCCCGCGCCACACCGTCCTCGTCGACGATGGAGTTCCGGCGCACCTCCTTGACCCCGGAAGTGACGAGCTCGACGTTCGGCTCGCCGAGCGCCGGATACCACTTGTTCGAGGGCAGGATGCGCTTGCAACCGATCGTGTACTCGGGCGTGACCTTCTCGAGCAGCTCCGGGTCGGATATCTGGCTCTGCATGTGGCGCTTGGCCATCCGCTCTGCGATCCCCATCAGCTTCGGGTTCTTCACGAAGCCGAGGACGGCCACCTCGCGGCCGGCGTAGATGCCGCCGCGCATCAGCCGCTGGGCGAGCTTCGAGCGACCGTAGAGCCGGCGCTCCCAGCGCCGGATGGGCCGGTTGTTGTGCGGGAAGATCCACGGCGGCGTGCGCTGGAAGACGTGCAGCTGCTCCACCTGCGGCTGGATCTCGGGCACGTACTGGATGGCGGAGGCGCCGGTGCCGATCGAGGCCACCCGCTTGCCCCGCGGGTCCCAGTCGTGGTCCCAGCGCGCCGAGTGGAAGGTCGCTCCCTCGAACCGGTCGAGGCCCGGCAGCTCGGGGATCTTCGGCTCGGCGAGCGGGCCCATGCCCGCCACGAGCACGCGCGCACGGAGCGGGCCCTGGTCGGTCGCGACGTCCCAGCACCGCTCGCCTTCGTTCCAGTCGGCGGACTCGACGGTGTGCCCGAAGCGCACGTGCTGGCGGATCCCGAAGCGCTCCGCGCAGCGGCGCAGGTAGTCGCGGATCTCGGGCTGCCTCGAGTAGGTCTCGCTCCAGGCCGGATTCGGGGCGAACGAGAACGAGTAGAGGTGCGAGGGCACGTCGCAGGCGCAGCCCGGATAGGTGTTGTAGTGCCAGGTGCCGCCCACGTCGTCGGCACGCTCGAGAACCACGAAGTCGCGCTTGCCCTCCTGCTTGAGGCGGATCGCGGCCCCCATGCCGGAGAAGCCGCTGCCCACGATCGCGACGTCGAAGACCCGCTGCTGTCCGTTATCGGCGCTCATGCAAGTTACGTACCCGTAAGTTACGGGAGTGTAACATCGAATCGCACGCGATGGCCACCCGCCCAGCAAATAGCGCCCGCATGAGCTCGGAGAAGCGCCGTGAGCAGCTGCTCGACGCCACGAAGGCGATCGCGAACCGCTCCGGCTTCCACGCCGTGTCGATCGAGGCGGTGGCGCGCGAGGCGGGGATCACGCGGCCGGTGGTCTACGGTCACTTCCGCGACCTAGGCGGCCTCCTCGAGGCGCTGGTCAAGCGCGAGAGCGCGCGCGCGTTGGGGCAGCTCGCCGAGGTGCTCCCCACCGACCTCGCCGGCGGCGACCCGCGCGAGCTGCTGCTAGCCGGCCTGCGTGGCTACCTCCAGGTGGCTCAGGCCGACCCCGCGACCTGGCGGCTCGTGCTCATGCCCCCGGAGGGGGCGCCCGACGTCCTGCGCGAGCAGATCGCCCGCGGGCGCGAGGCGGTGGTGGCGCAGCTGGCCGAGGTGGTACGCCCGGGGCTGGGCCCCGGCCGGGAGTCGCCTGATCCGGAGCTCACCGCGATGGCCTTCTCGTCGCTGTCGGACGACGCGGCCCGGCTGGTGCTAACCCAGCCGGGCCGCTTTCCGCCCGAACGGATCCTGGCCCACGCCAGCTGGCTGCTCGAGCAGCTGCTGGCGCCGGCCGACGCCCGCTAGCGGGCCAGCGCCGCCGCCGCGTCCAGCCGGCCGCCGGTCACGGTGCGGTCCACGAGCGAGCTCGTGCGCACCGTGCTGCCGAGCAGCGCGTTCCTGATCTGCTGCGGCGTGGCGTCCGGGTGGGTGGCCTCGTAGAGGGCCGCCGCGCCGGTCACGTGCGGCGTGGCCATCGAGGTGCCGTCGAAGGCCCAGTAGGCGGTGCCGCTCGAGTCCGGCGGAACCGTGGAGTTGATGCCGGCGCCGGGGGCGCCCAGGTCCACGGTGGTCCGCCCGTAGTTCGACCAGCTGGGCTTGCCGCCGCCGCTGTTGATCGCCGCCACGGAGATCACCGCGTCGTAGCTCGCCGCCGCCTCGGTGCTGGTGGACCTGCGGGTGTCGTAGTTCGCGGGGTAGCTGGCCCGCTTGTCGTTGTTGCGGTAATCGTTGCCCGCGGCCGCGATGAACAGGATGTCCGCCTTCGCAGCGCGCAGGATGGCGTCGTTGAGGCCCTGCGAGTAGCCCCCGCCACCCCACGAGTTGTTCGTGGCGACCACGTTGACGCCCTGCTTGAGCTTGAGGTTGGTCATGTAGTCGACCGCCCGGATCGCGTCGGCGGTCGTGCCGCCGTTCGCGCCCAGGAACTTGCCCGAGACGATCGAGACGTCCCAGTTCACGCCGACCACCCCGGCGCCGTTGTTCTCGGCCCCGATCGTGCCCGATACGTGAGTGCCGTGCTCGTCGGTGGTGTAGTCCGCCGGCGGGCGGCCGTCGAACACCGAGCTGTCGTTGTGCGCGAAGTCCCAGCCGTTGACGTCGTCCACGTAGCCGTTGCCGTCGTTGTCCTGGCCGTCCATGGGCTCACCCGGGTTCTGCCAGATGTTCGCGTCGAGGTCGGGATGGCTCACCATCACGCCCTCGTCGATCACGCCGACCACCACCTGCTTGCTCCCGGTGCGGCCGGGAAGGCTGGAGCCCCATGCCTCGGCCGCCTGGCTGCCGTAGGGGTTCTGGCGAGTCGGGCTGGCGTCCCCGTACATGCCCCAGAGGCGCCCGTCTGTGTAGTAGGGGTCCGTGCTGACGTCGGCCTTGGTGAGCCGCCAGTTCGGCTCGGCATACGCAACCGCCGGGTCGCGCTCGAGCGTCGCGGCCGCGCGCGACTCCGAGGAGCCACGGCGCAGCTGGAACACGTCGACCGCGGCCTTGCCGCGGGCGCGCACCAGCCTGTCCCGGTCGAGCGTGGCGACCTTGTCTGCGACCCGCTCCCGGTCGGCCGCCGAAGCATCCTTCTCGAAGCCGACGATCAGCTCGTCGGCCGCCGTCCGGGCCGGTCCCGAGGCGGGGCCGTCCTCGCGGCCAGCCGCGGCTGCGCCCGAGGAGGCCGCCGTGAGTGCTGTTACCCCGACGACCAACGCTGCGATTCCCTTGCCGATTCTCACCTGTGCGTCTCCCGTTCGTTCTCTATCCGTTCAAGTGTCCGAAGTATTCTACATGAACTAAGCTTCCTGTCAACTTCTTCCGGCAAACACCTTCCCGAAAGGATGGTAAGGTAGTGCACGTGTCTGAACCGCGCCTGCTCTCCCATCACGGCTCGGCGCTGCTGTGCATCGCAAAGAGCCCCGACAGTCGCGTACGCGACATCGCCGACTGCATCGGCATCACCGAGCGCGCCGTGCATTCGATCGTCTGCGACCTGGTGGACCAGGGCTACGTGGTCAAGTCACGCAACGGAAACCGCAATGCGTACAAGCTCCGTCCCGGCACCCGGGTGCGGGAGCCGATGCTCGAGGACCAGTCCGTGGGCAAGTTCGTGGCCGGCCTGGATGGCGAGAGCTCCTAGCCACCCGCCGGGTCGCGCGACCGGCGTCCTATCCTGAGCCCAAGCCCCCGTAGCTCAGCGGACAGAGCGGCTGCCTTCTAAGCAGCGGGTCGCAGGTTCGAGTCCTGCCGGGGGCGCTCGACTGGTCCTGCGTCAGGCCAGGACGTTGACCGCGCGCGCCACGATGATGCCGACCGTGATGAGCGAAGCGATGCTCTGGCCGCCCATCAGGAGCTTGATGCGCGCTGTGAGCGGCATGGCGTCCGTGGGGCTGAACGCCGTCTGGTTCGTCAGCGAGACGTACAGGTAGTCGCGGAAGCGCGGCTTCCAGCCGGGCTCCGCGTAGCCCTGATCGCTCATCTGCGGGAACAGGAAGTCGGGCGCTTCGCGCGGCCCTCCGTCCGGGGGCGCCGGGCCGCCGCGGTCGAGCTCCCAGTACCAGACCGCGAAGAGCAGGAGGTTCGTGCACCAGATGACCGCGCCGCCGTTGATCAGGTCTGCGCCCCGGGCATGCCCTCCGGCGATGAGGTAGTGGGTCAGGAGGCCCACTGCCACGAGGTTCGCCACCGTCGCCACCAGCACGACGCCGATCGCGAACTTGCGGCGGCCCATTGCGGTGCGCCCTCGACGCGGGGTCGCGGCGACGAGCGCGGCAAGGAGGGCGAGCTCCGCGGCCGGCAGAGTCCAGTTCGGCCCGATCGTCAGCTTCGGCGGCAGCACGAGATAGAGCACCAGCGCGGCCAGGACCGCCACTTGCCCGGGCCAGAGCGGGTCGTCGCGCTGGAGCTCGTCCGCCGCGGCGACGCCACGCTTCGCAAGGTCGCGCTCCTCCAGCGAACCGCCGCGCGTCCACGGCTCTCGCCTGCGGCCGGGCACGCCCTCACCGTAGAGGAGCGACTGCGCCGGCGAGTGACTCCACCGGCAACGTGCCTTGCGTGGCGCGTGGCGACGGGGATGCCACTCAACAGATCGGGGCGGGCGGATTTGAACCGCCGACCCCCTGCTCCCAAAGCAGGTGCGCTACCAGGCTGCGCCACGCCCCGATGCGGGCAAGTGTAGGCGCGGGGCGGGCGGTAGGGTGGCGCGTCCATGGCCGACGTGCAGCCGTTTCGGGCCCTTCGCTACGAGCCGTCTGCGGTCGGCTCGCTCGAGGCGGTGGTCGCCCCGCCCTACGACGTGATCGACCAGCGCGAGCGCTCGCGGCTGCTCGAGCGCTCGCCTTTCAACGTGGTGGAGGTGGACCTGCCCGAGGCCAACGGCGACGACCCGTACCTGCACGCCCGCGACACCCTCGACGCCTGGCGCCAGCAGGGCGTGGTGGTCAGGGAGCCGGAGCGGGCGATGTGGGCGCTGCAGCAGGACTACACCGCGCCCGACGGCATGCAGCGCACGCGCCGCGGCTTCTTCGCGCGGGTTCGCGTCGAGCACTACGGCGCCGGGCGGATCCGCCCGCACGAGCGCACGCACCCCGGCCCCAAGGAGGACCGGCTGCGCCTCACGCGGGCCACGCGCGCAAACCTCTCCCCCATCTTCAGCCTCTTCCCCGACCCCGACGGAGCCGGGAGCGACGCGCTGGCTCGGGCCACGGGCGGCGAGCCGTTCGCAACGGCCGCCGACGCGGACGGGACACGCAGCTCGCTGTGGCGGATCGGCGAGCCGGAGCTGATCTCCGAGCTCCAGGGCGCGGTGGCCGACGCCGAGCTGCTGATCGCCGACGGCCATCACCGTTATGAGACCGCTCGCATCTACGCCGACGAGATCGGCGGGGAGGGCGAGCACCGTTACGTGCTGATGTTCCTCTGCGCGCTGTCGGATCCGGGCCTGACGGTCTTTCCCACCCACCGGCTGCTGTCGAACCTGAAGGACCCCGAGCTGCAGGAGCGCCTGGGTGGCGCCCTCAAGCGGAACTTCGAGGTCGAGCAAATCCGTGCGGATGAGCTCGAGCCGCCGGCCGGGGACGGCGTGCGGCTGGGCTACATGGACAGCCACTTCCGCCAGCCGTTCCGGCTGACGCTCAAGGACCAGTCGGTTGCGGACGAGGCGCTGCCGGGAATGTCCGAGGCCTACCGGCGCCTCGACACCGCCGTGCTCGAGGCCCTCATCCTGCGCGGCGCGCTCGGCATGTCCGAGGACGACATCTCGCACCTGCGCGGGCTCGGCTACTCGAAGAGCCTCGAGGAAGCCCGCGGCGGCGTGGAAAGCGGCGCCTGGGACGCAGGCTTCTTCATGCGCGCCACCCCGGTCGAGCAGGTGCGCGAGGTGGCCGCGGCCGGCGAGTCGATGCCGCCGAAGTCGACCTACTTCTACCCGAAGGTTCCCACCGGCCTCGTGTTCAACCCGCTCGAGTGAAGATCTACACGCGCAAGGGCGACGACGGCACGACGGGGCTGTGGTACGGCGGCCGGGTGCCCAAGTCCGACGGCCGGCCCGAGGCCTACGGCTCGGTCGACGAGGCCGTGTCGGCGCTGGGGCTCTGCCGCGCGGAGGCGGAGCCGGGCGGTGAGCTTCACGCCGACATCCTGCGGATGCAGCGCGAGCTGTTCGTGGCGGGAGCCGAGCTGGCCACCGCCCCGGAGGCGTCCGAGCGCCTCGACCCCGGGGTCTCGCGGGTCACCGACGACATGGTCGAGCGGCTCGAGGGCGACATCGACCGCTACATGGAGCGCGTGGAGCTGCCGCCGAAGTTCGTGATACCCGGTGGCGACGAGCTCTCCGCCCGGCTCGACGTGGCGCGGACCGCCGTGCGGCGCGCCGAACGCCGGGTCAGCGCCCTCGACCTGGAGGACCAGACGGTGCTGAAGTACCTCAACCGGCTGTCGGACGCGCTGTTCGCGATGGCGCGCTTCGCCGACGGGCCCGACCCCGAGCTATTCGAAGGGAGAGCATGAGAGCCACCGCCCGACGCGAGGACGGCAAGCTCGTGCACGACGTGTCGATACGCGAGCACAGCCTGAAGGCCGATGAGCCGAAGGAGCACGGCGGCAGCGACGCCGGCCCGAGCCCGCAGGAGCTGCTGGCGGCCAGCCTGGCGTCGTGCACGGCGATCACGATGGAGATGTACGCCGATCGCAAGGGCTGGAACATCGGCGAGGTCGCGGTCGACGTGAACTACGAGCCCGCCCAGCGCGGCTCGCCCACCAGGTTCACGATGGAGGTCAGCCTGCCGAAGGAGCTGCCCGAGGAGCAGCGCGAGCGGCTCATGCAGATAGCCGCCAAGTGCCCGGTGCACCGCACCCTCGAGGGAGACGTCATGTTCGACGAGAAGGTGGAGCTCGTCTAAGCGGCCGGCTTGCGCCGCTCCCACATCTCGATCGCGCCCAGCCGCCGGTAGCCGAGCCGCTCGTAGACCGGCTGGCCGAGCTTGGTGGCCTGCAGCGTGGACACCTCACAGCCGCGCTCGCGGCCGTCGTGCAGCGCGCGGCGCATGAGGCCCGCGGCCAGGCCGCGGCCCCTCGCCTCGGGCGCGACGGCCACCCACCACACGCTGCAGTCCCCCCCGTGGTCGTTGGTGACCACGCAGGCGGCCGGCGTACCGTCGACGCGCCCGACATAGGCGTGCGCAGGGCTGAGCTCGGCGTCGCCCGTGACCACGCTGAAGGTCTTCGTGAGCCCGTAGGCGCGGTCGTTGATCTCGCCCACGTCGGCCGCCGACGGCCGCGGGTCGGGTTCGGGATCGGTCTCGCGGGGCGCCTCTACCTGCGCCAGTTCGGCCGTCATGGCCTCGGGGTTGGCGTCGAGCACGTGGCCCGCCGCGGCCAGCAGGTCGCGGGCGCGATCGTCGTAGAAGGGCGTCCAGACGGTCCATGCCCGCACGCCCGCCTGGTCATAGATCCGGGTGAGGCCGTCGAGCGTCGCCTCCAGCTGAGGCTCGCTCTCGTAGACCACCGAGTTCGGCAGCGAGCGGTCCGGCACCGCGGGCGTGACGGTTGCGAGCACTCCGTCGAGCTCGACGAAGTGGGAGCCCTCCGACGGGCCGGTGATCGTCCGAAAGAAGGCGCGCATGCTCGCGAGCATCCGCTCCCACTCGGGCGTCACGCCAGCGCAGCCCCGGCGTCCCGCACCTCATCGAGCGCGCGCTGGCCGTCGCCCGGCTCGACCTCCACCGCGCGGATCCCCTCCCGGTCGACGGTCACCTCGAATCCGGCCCGCAGCGCGTCGAGCGCGGTGTGCTTCACGCAGTAATCCGTGGCCAGCCCGACGACCGTGACCTTGTCGATGCCGCGCTCGCGCAGCAGCTGCTCGAGCTGAGTACCGTCGAAGCCGGAGTAGCCGTCGGTGTCGGGGTCCTCGCCCGCGTCCAGCACCACGTCGATCCGGGAGCGGTCGAGGGAGGGGTGCAGCTCAGCTCCCTCGCTGCCCTGCACGCAGTGCACCGGCCAGGGGCCGCCACGCTCCTTGAACGATCCGTGGTTGCGGGGGTGCCAGTCGCGGGTGGCCACCACCAGCTCGAAGCGCGGCTCGGCCGCAAGCTCGTTCACGCGCTCCCCGATCTGATCACCCTCGGGCACGGCCAGCGCGCCGCCGGGCATGAAGTCGTTCTGGAAGTCCACGACGATCAGTGCCTCGGCCATGACGCGATGATACGCCGATGCCAAGCTCTGATCAGCTTCGCGAGGTCCTCCTCACGCCGGAGCAGGCGGCGAAGCTCGACGCCCCCGGCACCAAGGACGCGGCGGTGCTGATCCCGCTCTATCCCCTGAGCGGCGACCTGGTGGCGATCTTCACCGAGCGGCGCTCCGACCTGCGCCGCCACGCAGGCGAGATCTCGTTTCCCGGCGGCCGCCAGGACTCCCCCGACGAGGACCTGCGCGCGACCGCGCTGCGCGAGGCCGAGGAGGAGATCGGGCTGGCACCCGCCGACGTTCGGATCGTTGGCGCCCTGCCGCCCACCGGCACTTTCGTCACGAGCTACCGCATCCACCCGTTCGTGGGCCTGATCGAGCCCGGCCACGCCTGGACGCCGCAGGAGAGCGAGGTCGCCGAGGTGCTCGAGCTCTCGCTGGATGACCTGCGGCGGGGCTTCGAGATGAAGCGCCTGCTGAAGAAGGGCGTGCCGATCAAGACGCCGACCTACACGGTCAACGACCACTGCGTGTGGGGGGCGACTGCCCGCATCGTGCAGACGCTCCTCGAGCGCCTGGACTCTCGGACGTCCGGAGCGCGACCGTCGTAGTCGCATCCGCGAGCGGGTGGCCCGCCGCGGCTAGACGTCCTTCTCGATCGGGACGGCCACCATGTTGCCCCACTCGGTCCAGGAGCCGTCGTAGTTCTTCACGTCCTCGTGTCCGAGCAGCTCGTGGAGCACGAACCAGGTGTGCGCCGAGCGCTCCCCGATGCGGCAGTAGGCGATGATCGGATTGCCGTTGATCACTCTCTTGCCCTGGTAGAGCTCGCGCAGCTCGTCGGCTGCCTTGAAGGTGCCGTCCTCCCGCACCGCCTGCGCCCACGGCACCGAGGCGGCGCCCGGGATGTGGCCCGAGCGCTGCGCGCCCTCGTGCTCGTAGCCCGCCATAGAGATCAGCTCGCCCGAGAACTCCTGCGGCGAGCGCACGTCGACCAGCGCGACGTCGCGATCGAGCGCCTCGCGTACCTCGTCGCGCTTGGCGCGGATGGCATCGTCTCCCTCGCGCGCGTTGAAACTGGCGGCCTCGAACTCGGGGACGTCGCTGCTGGTGGGGCGGCCCTCCGAGATCCACTTCTCGCGCGGGCCGTTCATCAGGCGCACGTTGTCGTGCCCGTAGTACTTCAGGTACCAGTAGGTGTAGGCCGCGAACCAGTTGTTGCGGTCGCCGTAGAGCACGATCGAGTGATCGTCGGAGATGCCCCGGCTGCCGAACAGCTCGCCGAACTCCTGCGGGCCGAGGAAGTCGCGCTTGACCCGGTCCTGAAGGTCGGTCTTCCAGTCGAAGCCGATCGCCCCGGGGATGTGGGCTTCGGCGTAGAGGGCGGGATTCTCGTCGACCTCGACGATGCGGATCGAGGGGTCGTCGAGATGGTCCTCGACCCACTGCGTCTCCACGAGAACGTCCTTCGCGTAGTCTGCCACTGCGGGAGCTCCTCCTAAATCAACTAATCCGGGTCGGGGTTAGACTACCCACGTGGTGGAGCGCGCTCCCCTCCGTCCGGTCCCGAGGCGGCCCGGCGGGCCGGTCGAGCCGGAGCCGGCGCTGCGCCACGTGGCCGCGAGGCTGCCCGAGCTGGATCCGCTGCCCCTCCTCGCGCTCGCCCTGGTGACCCTGGCCGGTCGCACGCGCGCCGAGGCTGCTGCCCGCGCGGGCGTCGAGGCGCACGAGCTCGGCGAGGCGCTGGCACGGGCACGCAAGGAGCTGCGGCGCTCCGTGGAGCCCATGGCAGCAAGCGGCTGGTGCGAGCGCGCCGAGCGGCTGATCTCCGACCGCCTCGACGGCGAGCTCGATGAGCCGGGCGCCGCGCGGCTCGACGTGCACCTGCGCAACTGCCCCCGCTGCGTCGAGCACGAACGGCGCCTGGTGCAGGCGATCGACTTGCTGGTGGGGGGCCTGGTGGGTGAGCCGCAGGCCGCCCCATCCGAGCCGGCACCGCTGAAGCTCGCCGAGGCGCGCGCCGAGCGCGCCCCCGCCCCCTCGCTGCACATGCCAGCGATCGCCTCGCGCCCGTTCGGCGAGCCGATCGCGCCCGCGGCCCGGCGCTCAGCTCCACGCCGGGCAGCGGAGACGCCGGCGCTCGACCCGCCCGAGACCTCCCGCGAGGCGCCTGCGCCGCTGCCGCGAGCTCCCGAGTCAAAGGCGCCGGCGCGCGCGCCCTCCCGGGAGAAGGCGATGAAAGCTGCCGCTTCCACCGCGGCGACCGCCCCGGAGAAGGGGCCGAAGGTACTCGCGCCCCCCGCGGCGGCCGAGCCCGCGCCCCCCGCGGCGGCCGAGCCGCGTGTGGGTGTGGTTCCCGAACGCGCGGTCGAGGCCGCTCTCGAGCCAGTGCGGCGCTCCGCTCGCGAGCTCGCTGTCGCGGCCACCTGGCAGGTGCTGTTCGCGCTGGCCGTGCTGCTGGCGATCGCGACGATCGCGATCACCGTCTGGGGGGCGACGGGCGGCAGGCTCTAGGCGGGGTCGCCCAATACCCGGCGCACCGCCGCGGACGCTTCGGCGAGCCAGGCGTCGTGGTCGGCGGGATCGACGCTCACGGCCTCCACCGGCATGCGGAATCTGGCGGCCGCCGCGCTGACCGCGGCGGCTCCGCCCTCCAGCAGCGCCGGGTCCAGCGAGCCCGCCGCCTCGTAGACGAAGCCGCGCACGGGTGAGTCCACGAGCCGCTCGAGCAGCGAGCTCAGCCGCGGGCCGTGCAGTGCGGCGACCTCCTCAGGGGGACCGGACGCCGTGCCCAGCAGCCAGCAGATCGCGCTGACCCCCTCGATCCGGGGCAGCAGCGTGGCCAGGCGGCCCGGGTCGGCCACGACGGCCTCGGCGCCGGCGGCCTCGATCGCCCGCGCCCGCCGTGCGCTGCGAGTGCTTCCCCTCACGGCGTGCCCCGCTCGCGCCAGCTCTCGCGCCAGCGCCCGGCCGCGACAGCCGCAGCCGACGATGAGAGCGCGGGCCAGGAGCTCAGCCCTGCTCGCGCCGCGCGCGACCGAGCTGCTCGCGCCGCCAGCGCTCGTCCTCCGCGAGCTGGGCGCGCACGTCGTCCTCGGTGATCTCACGGCGCCGGCTCGCCCGGCGGCGGGCGTTCTGTGCCTCGAGCATCTGGTCGACGTCGTCCAGCTCCAGCTCCGCCTCGACCTCCGGCGAGCGCGCGGGCCGCCAGTCGACCTGCTCGGCGCCCGAGCCGGGGTAGTACTTGCCGATCGCGAAGAGGATCAGCCCCACGACGATTATCGCGCCCAACACGAACACGCCGAACTCGTCCATCCGCGCGAGTGTACGCTCACGGCCGTGCCGCAAGCCCTGGTCATCGACGCCCTGCGCACACCCATCGGCCGCTACGGCGGCGCGCTCTCGAGCGCCCGCCCGGACGACCTGGCCGCCACGACGGTGGCTGCGGCCGTGGAGCGCAACGCCATCGACGCCGAAGCTGTCGACGAGGTGTACATGGGCTGCACCAACCAGGCCGGCGAGGACAACCGCAACGTGGCGCGGATGGCCTCGCTGCTGGCCGGCCTGCCGGTGCAGGTGCCGGGCGTGACCGTGAACAGGCTCTGCGCCTCGGGCCTCGAGGCCGTCTCCCAGGGCAGCCGCCAGCTGCGACTCGGCGAGGGCGAGCTGGTGCTCGCGGGCGGCGTGGAGTCGATGTCGCGCGCCCCGTTCGTGGGGCTCAAGCCCGAGCGCGGCTTTCCCCGCGGCGGCATGGAGCTCGTGGACAGCACCATCGGCTGGCGCTTCACCAACCCCCGCATGGCGGAGCGCTACTCGACGGAGTCCCTGGGCGCCACCGCCGAGAACGTGGCCGAGCGCTACCGCGTCACGCGCGAGGACCAGGATGCCTTCGCGCTCGAGTCTCACCGCCGCGCCGTGGCGGCCGCCGAGGCAGGGCGCTTCGACCATGAGATCGTGACGGTCGACGTGCCACAGCCGAAGGGCGAGCCGGTCACGATCCACGCCGACGAGGGCCCGCGGCCCGATACCTCGCTCGAGCGGCTGGCCAAACTGCCCGCCGTCTTCCGCGAGGGCGGCACCGTGACCGCCGGCAACTCGTCCGGGATCAACGACGGCGCCGCCTGCGTCGTGCTGGCCGGGGAGGAGCGGGCCCGGCAGCTGGCGCGCGAGCCGCTGGCGCGGATCGTGTCGGTGGGCGCAGCCGGCGTCGACCCGGCGTACATGGGCATCGGCCCGATTCCCGCCGTGCGCAAGGCGCTCCGGCGCGCCGGCCTCGAGATCCGAGACATCGACCTGATGGAGCTCAACGAGGCCTTCGCCTCCCAGGTGCTCGCCTGCGCGCGCGAGCTCGGCGTCGACCACGAGCGGCTCAACGTGAACGGCGGGGCGATCGCGCTCGGCCACCCGCTGGGGGCCTCCGGCGCGCGGCTGCTCGGCACGCTCGTGTGGGAGCTGCGCCGGCGGGGCGGCCGCTACGGGGTCGCGACGATGTGCATCGGCGTGGGCCAGGGCCTCGCGATGGTCGTGGAGAATCCCGCCGCGTGATCGACTTCGAGCTCACCGACGAGCAGCGCCTGGTGCGCGAGACCGCGCGGGACTTCGCCGACCGCGAGATCGTCCCGCGGGCGCGCGACAACGACCGCAACGAGCACTTCGACACCGAGCTGGTGCAGAAGATCGCCGACATGGGCTTCCTGGGCGCCATCGTGCCCGAGGAGTACGGCGGCCGCGGCGTGGACTACCGCACCTACGCCCTGATCGTGGAGGAGGTCGGGCGCGGCTGCTCGGCCATGCGCACGGTGGTGTCGGTGGTCACGTCGCTGGTGTGCTCGTCGATCGTGCGCTGGGGCGGCGAGGAGCAGAAACGGGAGTGGCTGCCGCAGCTCTGCTCGGGGGAGGCGCTGGGCTGCTTCGCGCTGACCGAGCCCGACACCGGCTCCGACGCGTCCAACCTGCGCACGCGCGCGGAGCGCACCGACGGCGGCTGGAGGATCAGCGGCCAGAAGCAGTGGATCTCGCTGGGCAACTACGCGAAGCTCGCGCTGGTCTTCGCGCAGACCGACCCGGACGAGCGCCACCGGGGCATCGCCTGCTTCCTTGTGCCCACCGACTCGCGCGGCTTGTCCTCGAGTGCGATCCACGGCAAGCTCGGGCTGCGCGGCTCCGACACCGCCGAGCTGTCGCTCGACGGCGTCGAGGTGCCCGACGAGGCGCTGATGGGCGACGTGGGCGACGGCTTCAAGGTCGCCATGAGCGCCCTCGACTCCGGCCGCTTCAGCGTGGCCGCCGGCTGCGTGGGCATCTGCCAGGGCTCCGTGGACGCGTCGGTCGAGTATGCGAAGGAGCGGAAGCAGTTCGATCGCCCGATTGCCGCGTTCCAGCTCGTTCAGGAGCTGATCGCCGACATGGTCGTGGAGACCGAGGCCGCCCGTGGGCTGGTCTGGCGCGCGGGCTGGCTGAAGGACAGCGGCAAGCCGAACACCACGGAGACCTCGATCGCCAAGCTCTACTCGACCGAGGCGGCGGTCAGCTGCGCCAACCGCGCGATCCAGGTGCACGGCGGCTCTGGCTACGTGGACGACTACCCGGTCGAGCGCTACCTGCGCGACGCGCGGGTCACGACGCTCTACGAAGGCACCTCGCAGATCCAGAAGCTGATCATCGGTCGCGCCATGACCGGCGTGAACGCGATGACCTGATGGCGACGGTCGCCGCCGAGACACGCGACGCGGTCGCGATCGCCCGGCTCAACCGGCCGGAGGCGCGCAACGCGCTGTCGCCGGAGCTGATGGAGGAGCTGGGCTCGCTCGTCGAGGGCTGGGACGAGGACCCAGGCGTGCGCTGCGTGGTGATCGCGGGCAGCGACGAGGTGTTCGCCGCCGGGGCGGACATCGCGGCGATGGCCGAGCGCTCTTTCCAGGAGGTGCTCACGGGCGGCGCCTCCCGCTTCTGGACGCGGCTGGCGGCCGTGCGGACGCCGCTCGTGGCCGCGGTGTCGGGCTACGCCCTCGGCGGCGGTTGCGAGCTGGCGCTTACCTGCGACATGATCGTGGCCTCCGAGACGGCCGAGTTCGGCCAGCCCGAGATCATGCTGGGCATCATCCCCGGCGGCGGCGGCACCCAGCGCCTGGCGCGCGTGATGGGAAAGCAGCGCGCGATGGAGCTGGTGCTCACGGGACGGCGGATCGAC
>Ga0126312_10001771_pt1 | contig 14273 bp, 12 predicted proteins | sample Plot104A_FD_92537 | JGI IMG/M metagenome (GOLD analysis project Ga0126312, IMG submission 92537) | Serpentine soil microbial communities from UC McLaughlin Reserve, CA, USA - Plot104A | ecosystem: Environmental > Terrestrial > Soil > Grasslands | place: USA: UC McLaughlin Reserve, Lake County...
CGACGGCTCGAGCGGAACCTCCACGACGGCGCGCAGCAGCGGCTCGTCTCGCTGTCGCTGCAGCTGAGGCTCGCCCAGCAGGCGGTCGAGAAGGATCCCGCCGCGGCCGCGACGATGCTCGCCGGCGCTGCCGACGAGCTCAACCTCGCGCTCGAGGAGCTGCGCGAGCTCGCCCGCGGGCTGCACCCCGCGATCCTCACCGACCGCGGACTCCCCGCCGCCTTCGAGTCGCTCGCCACCCGGGCTCCATTCCCGGTCGAGATCAGCGGCGTCCCGGGCGATCGCTTCGACGAGGCGCTCGAGGCGGCCCTTTACTACGTCGTGGCGGAGAGCCTGACGAACGCCGCGAAGTACGCGGAGCCGTCGGCCGCGCACGTCGCGATGTCGACGACGGAGAGCGCCGTGGTGGTCGAGATCCACGACGACGGCCGCGGCGGCGCGAACCTCGGCGGCGGCTCGGGACTCCACGGGCTAGCCGATCGCGTCGAGGCGCTCGGCGGCCGACTCGACGTGAGGAGCCCGGTCGGCGCCGGGACGGTCGTCCGCGCGCAGCTGCCGCTGCGCTGACCCCGCTCTACACTGGCCGCGAAGGGCCGTTAGCTCAGCTGGTAGAGCAGGGGACTTTTAATCCCAAGGTCGCTGGTTCGAGTCCAGCACGGCCCATCTTCGTTTCATCGAACGTGCAGCGGTTTCCTTCGGCGAGGGCGTACGAGGCATTGTGCGAACCGGCGGCGGTCACCGGTCCCTTGGCCTTATGTCGCGGTGCGCGCTGCGGGGACGGGGTGGCGCCGGGCCTCGGCGTACAGCGGCTCCGGGGCCAGGTCGAGGCCATCTGGCCAGGCGATAGTCCCTGCCTCCGCGTCGACGTCGACTCGCGCGAAGTACGACGGGTCGCGGAGTGGCTCGAACACCCCGCGCCACTCGCGGCGTGAAAAGTCGACATCGCCAGCGGTCCCGTCCTCGAAGGTCAGGCGCAGGCGGTAGTCGCCAATCACCTCGACGGCCGTGACGTCAACCAACTCCTCCACGTCAGACATTTTACGGAAGCGGCTCGATCGGTCGGAGGGGCTCTTCGCGCCGCGCCCGTTCCCAGTTGGCCTGGAGCTCGTCGCGGTGGAGGCGAGCCCATTCGGCCACGAGCGAAAGCGCACGATTCGGGAGCGACCCGGCGATCAGCTCACCGTCCAGACCGACTGACGCGACCTGACCTGCGTACCGGGCATGGAAGTGAGCGCGCGCATGCGCGCCCTCGTTCCAGTACATCCAGATCGCGATCCCGTAGAAGAAGCTGATCCGCGGCACGTCGAAACGGTACGGACCGCGGCTGACGGCGCACGTCGAAGCTCCGGGCCCCTTCGAACCGCCCCTCGTCGAGGCTCCGAACCGCTGCCGCGACGAGTGGTCGAGAATAGGGCGATGGCTCGGTCGAAGGCGCCACCGGTGAAGATCATCATCGACGTGCACGAACGCCAGAGTGGAATCGCCGACACGCTCGCAGAACTGGGAGCCGAGATCGAGATCGCGCACCTTCCGGCCGGCGATTACGCCGTGGGCGCCGATACGCTCGTTGAGCGCAAGCGCGTCCTCGACCTCCACGCCGCTGTCCTCAAGGGCCGCCTGTGGCCGCAGCTCGGCAAGCTGCGCGCGGCCTGTGCCTTTCCCTACCTGCTCGTCGAGGGCAGCGATCTCGATCGCGGACCGCTCCACCACAACGCCGTCCGGGGCGTCTGCCTTGCGGTGATCGACCAGGGGATTGCGCTCCTGCGCAGCGGCTACCAGCGCGACTCGGCGTTGTGGATGCACCGGCTTGCCGTCCGCTGCCAACAGCTCGAGCCCGCTGCCGAGCGGCCCGCATACGCGCAGCGGCCCAGACCCAAACCGGGTGACGAGACGGCGGAAGCGCTCCTCGCCTCGGTCCCCGGCATCTCGACCTCGTCGGCACGCGCGCTGCTCGAGCGCTTCGGCAGCGTGGCCGCCGTGGTTGCTGCCGACCGTGCCGACTGGCTCACCGTCCCCGGGATCGGGGCGGAGCGCGCCCGCGCTCTCGAGGAAACGTTCAACCTCCACCGGGGAAGCAGGGACGCCGCCGACGCACGCTAAGCGAGCGGGCGACTGTCCTGACGACCTGAAAACGGGATCCACCACCATCTCCAACCCGCGGGCGCGGATTGCGGCGGCAGGCGACGTCCGGAGTCTTGCGCTCAGAGCGTGAGCGGCGGCGCGATCAGCTCGGCGTCCGGGCGGTTCGCGTAATGCTCGGTTCGGCCCATCGAGGGGCCCGGAACCGGCGCTCTACCGCAACGCGAGCGCTCGACGCAGAGCGGCGGCGGTGACGGCTTGAGCCTGCTCGGCGGCGCCGAGAATGCCGTTCATGGAGTAGAAGCCGTGCACCATGCCCTCGAAGCGGACAAGCTCCGTCGGAACGCCCGCCGCCGCAAGCCGAGCCGCGTACAGCTCGCCTTCGTCGCGTAGCGGATCGAGCTCAGCGGTAATGACGAGCGCGGGTGGCAGCCCGCGGACGTTGGGGGCTCGGATTGGCGACGCGAGCGGGCTCTCGCCATCCGAATCGCGCGCCAGGTAATGCGCCCAGCACCAAGCGAGGTCGTTGCGGTCGAAGAAGACGGGATCGACCGTCTGCCGCATCGACGGCGTGTCAGCGCAGTAGTCCAAAGGCGGATAGACGAGGAGCTGCAAGCGAAGGCTCGGAGCTCCTCGCCCATGCGCGAGCTGCGCGCAGGCCGCGGCGAGGTTCCCACCCGCGCTGACTCCACCGACCGCCAGGCGCCGCGGATCGACGCCGAGCTCCGCACCGTGCTCGGCCACCCAGCGCATCGCCGCGTCGCAGTCCTCGACCGCGGCGGGGAACCGGTGCTCCGGCGCCCGCCGGTAAGAGACGGCGACGACCGCGCAAGGCGTCGAGTTCGCGAGCCGGCGACAAACGCGATCCCCAGTGTCGAGCGATCCCGTAACCCAGCCGCCGCCGAAGAAGAAGACGAGCGCGGGGAGCGCCTGCCCGGATTGCGGCCGATAGACGCGAATCGGAATCCGACCGACCGGGCCGGGCAGGAATCCATCGACGACCTCGGCCACCGACTCCGGCTCGCCGCGCTGCCCCAGCTCCGCGCGCTCAGCGTCACGCGCCTCAGACACGGACAACTCCCGCACTGGACGCTCGCCGGCGGCGATCCGCTGCCGGCGCAGCGCCTCGACGTCTGCACGCAGCGGCGCCTCGTCCTCCTTTCAGACCGCTTGCATCGCGGCATGCCGTGCGGCGCCGAGGAGCGCGGCGTCGCCGATCCTGGCCGCTCGGGCGACGGCCAGCGGCCGGAAGGCCGCCAGCCGCTGTTCGAGGACGGGCTCCAAAAGATCCCAGGCGCGCGCGATCGACCCACCGACGACCAGGCAGGTGGGGGCGAAGGCCTCGAGCGGCGGCACGAGGAACTCGGCCAGGTCGGCGGCCAACTCCCGGAAGACGAGGCGCGCACGGCGCTCCCCCGCCCGCCCACGCGCCGCGATCTGCTCGACGTCGGTCACCTCCTCCGAGCCGGCGCCGTAGCTGGCGAGCAGGGCGCGCCGTGAGATCGTCTCCTCGACCGGGGCGCCCCTGAAGGCGAGCGTGTACAGAGCCCCGTCGGCGGGGACGCGCGTGTCCGAGCGCACGATCCGCCCGTCCTCCAGAAAGGCCGAGCCGAGCCCTGTGCCGAGCGTGATGCCGACCACCCTGATCTGCCCGCGCGCTGCACCCGCCCACCACTCGCCGAGCAAGAACGCCTCCGCATCGTTCATGAACGCGATCGCGCCATGCTTGCCGAGGCCGAGGGCCGTGCCGAGTTCGCGGCGCAGGTCGACGCCGTAGAGTCCCGGGAGCTTGTGCGAGATCCGGCAGATGCCAGCGGCGTAGTCGAAGGGGCCGGGGGCTGCAACGCCAAAGCGGCGCAGCTCCGGCGTCGCGATCGCAGCGGCCGTGTCGAGGATGCGCTTGACCAGCCCCGACCCACCGGGCGGGAAGGCGACTCGAACCCGCGTACCAGGCTCGACGGTCGCGGACTGGACGTCGACGCGACCTGCGGTCACGTGCGTCCCGCCGATGTCCAGCGCCCCGACGACGTGTGCGCTCGTCATCGGACGAATGCCTTCACGACCTTGCAGGACTCTCCGCTTCGGCGGCGGATGCGGTACGCGCCGACCGCGGCGGGGATCACGATCGTCTCGGCGTAGGCGAGCGGATGGACGTGGCCGGCGGCCGTCACGATGTCGACCTGCTCGCCGGCGACGAGGTTGAGCGTATGGAAGCGGCCGAACGTGTCGTCCGCGATCTCGTCGGCGAAGTCGAGCCGGTGCACGACGAAGAAGAGCTCGGGCAACGTGCTTAGCGCGAGCTCCGCCCAGCCTGGCCCCTCACGCACGACGACCGGCTCCGGAATCAACTCGCGACGAACGGCCTTACCTCGCCGTCGCGGATCGAGGTTCGAGAAGGCATGCTTGAGGTGGACCGGCCGAAGGTCGCCGTCGAGGTCGCGACGCAGCCAATCGTAGAAGCGGAGCGTGTAGAGGTACGGCGTGGCGCTGATCTCGAGTACGACGTTGCCCGCTCCGCTCGCGTGTGGCGTACCGGCCGGGATCAGGTAGAGGCGGTGCTGCACTGCCGGATGCGTCTCGAGATACCGCTCGGGCTCGAAGGCTCGGCCTGGATCCTCGGCCTGTTCCGCTTCGGCACGGAATGCGTCGAGGTCGGCGTCGTCGCGGAGCCCGAGGAAGATCTTCGCCCCCGGCGTGGTGACCATTACGTAGTAGGTCTCGTGCTGCGTGTAAGGCAGTCCGAAGGTTTCGCGCATGTACGCCTCCGACGGGTGGCACTGGATGGAGAGGTCACCGCCGTCGACGGTGTCGAGGTAGTCGAACCGGATCGGGAACGACTCCCCGAAACGCTCTGCAACCGCCTCGCCGAGGACCTCTTCTGCGTTCTGCGCCATGAGGAGTTCGAAGCCGACCTCTGCCGGTTCCGGGGCTCCGAGCAGGATCCCGCTCTCGGGCGTGATCAGCTCGTACGACCAGGCGAGGTTCGGGGTGTCGGTGGCGACGCCGAGGGCGCCCCTCAGCCACTGACCTCCCCATGGGCCGGGCAGGAACGTCGGGCGAGTTCTGAACGGCGCAGCGGCGAGCGCGCGCAGCGAGCGCCGGAGCGCCTCGCCGTCGAGCGAGCGAGGCGAGTCCGGGTCGGTGAGGTCGACATAGGCGTCGAGGTCCGACGCAAGGGCGTGTTTGTGGCGGTCGAGCACCGGCCAGTCGACGAACAGCAGTCGCTGCTCCGATCCAGCCTCTCCCGGTGGTTGGCCAAGGTTTCCAGCGAGCCCGCGCCTGACAGCGTCGAGGCTCAGCCGCTTGGGGAGGTCGGCGTACCACAGGATGTCGTGGTCGACCAGCGCGCTCCCCGGCCCGAGCACGAGCGTTAGGTCGTCCTCCGCCGTGTGAGAGAGCCGCGGGAGCTCGTCGAACAGCAGTGCGATCGACCCCTCGAAGCTCCGTGCGAAAACCGGATCTCCCGCCAGGTCCGCCGTCGCGGTCCGCCTTTGCACCTCCTTCCACGGCGCCACGAATTGCCGTACGTCCACCCTGCGGCTCGGCAGTCCCGCGGCCTCGACGGCGTCCGCCAGGGAAGCAGTGAAGAGCTCCCAGGGAAGCGCCGCGGGACCATCGACGGCGACCACGCACGGCTGGCGCCGCGCGAGCTCGGCCGCAAGTTCGCCGTAGCCCACTCGAACCTCCCCGCGGACAACTGGATAGTGGGGTTCGACGTCGTAGCTCATGGCGGGGCGAGCATGAGGTCGAGCGTCAGGGCCGCGCTCCAGGAGAAGTCGCGGCTTCCGAGAGGCTCGCCGGTCGAGGGGTGGTAGTACTCGCTGAAACCGGAAGCCGCCACAAGCCGGAGCGTCATCCGGCGCAGCTCCTCGGCCTCCACGGCGAGACCCGCCCGCGCGAGGCCTCGGAGGAGGAACCAGTTGACGTTGATCCAGACGGGCCCTCGCCAGTAGCGGCGGGGATCGAACATCCCGCTGGCCTTCGACACCGTCGTCACGGGCCACGGGGCGTCCGGCGACGGTCCGAAACGGGCCGGCGACCAGAGGGCCAGGTCGAACAGCCGCCGCGTTCGGCGCTCGTCGGGCACCCCGGCGTAGAGCGGCAGGAGGTCGCCGATCGTCCCCGTGGTCTCGGGCTCTCCACCATGGAGATCGAGCTCCTTGTAGGCCGAAGCGTTCTCGTCCCAGCGGCTCGCGAGCGCGCCCCTGACCCGAACAGCGCCGGCCCGTGCGCGGGCACCATCCTCGCCGAGCTCTGTCCAGAGCCAGGCGAGGTCCTCGTCCGCTGCAGCCAACACGGAGTTGAAGCTGAGATCGGCGTACGCGAACGGAGCCTCCGCCAGCGACGTGGGCCGGTACCCGCAGCGGCGGAGCCGCCCAACGATCGCGAGGTAGCGCGCGTAGTCGCGGTCAGTAGGCCGCTCGGCAGCGAGGACATGGCGGCGATCGCTGCGTGCAAAGGCCGGCACCTCCTCGAGCTCGACGCGTTCGAGGGCGCGGTCGAAGCGCGGTGCGTTGTCCGCCGATTCCCACGGGTGCAGGATGGCGACGAGGCCGGATCCATCGAGATCGCGCTCTCGGTGGAGCCAGTCATGCCATGCCTCGATCGCGGGAACGACCTCTTCGAGAAAGCTCCGGTCGGGAGAGGCCGCGTGCAGCGCTCGCACGGCGCTGGCCAATAGCGGGGGCTGCGTGATGCCGCTCGTGGGAACGTCAGGCGCACCCGGGCAGCAGGCCGAGCCCCACAGGTCCGGTCCGGGCGAGTAGTCCACGGGCTGCGGGTGGAAGACGATGTGAGGAACCATCCCGTCCGCCCACTGTCCCCTGAGGAGAGACCTCACCTCCTGCCGCCCCCGGGCAGCGTCGACTCGAGCGAGCCCGAGGGCGACGAACGCCGAGTCCCAGTTCCACTGGAACGGGTAGACGCGCGGGCCCGGCTTGACGAAGAGTCCGGTGTCGTTGTGTCTCAGAACCGCCAGCGCCCGGTTTACAAGCAGTTCACGCGTACTCATTTCCGCGCCTCGCACGCTAGATTTGTCATACGTGCATGGCAAATCGGGCGCGATGTCGATCGACTCCAAGCAACCGATTCCTCTCTACTACCAGCTCAAGACGCTCCTCCTGGAGGAGATTCTGAGCGGCCACTACGCCCCCGCTGGGCGGCTCCCGACAGAGCACGAGCTCTGCAGGCACTACGGAATCAGCAGAACGCCGGTCAGCCGCGCGCTCTCCGAGCTCGCAGAGGAAGGGGTCATCCTGCGCCACCGGCGCCGCGGCACGTTCGTCAATCCGCATTGGCTCCGCCGACGACCTGATCAGCCCGAGGTGCGGATCGTGGTCTCGGAGGGTCCCTGGGGGCAGCTGATCCGTGACGCCGCTCCGGACGATATCCAGGTGAACCTGGTCACCGTGCCGCTCCCGTCCCTGCACCAAGCGCTGACCCATGCCGTTGCGGATGGGCAGGCGCCGGATCTCGCCATTCTCGACTCGGTGTGGATTCCCGAGTTCGCGGTCGACGGCTTCCTGCACGCCTTCGAGGACCTTGACGAGGATTTGGTGCGCGGTGGGTGGATGCAGGACTTCCTCGAGCCACTCGTCGCCGCCAACCGGTACGAAGGACGGACGTACGGAGTGTCCCCGCTCGCGAACGTCGCGGGCCTCTGGTATCGCCGGCACGAGCTGGACGCCCTCGGTCTCGAGCCTCCTAGGACCTGGTCGGAGTTGCGTGCGGTGGCTCGGGCGACTGCGCAGAACGGCATCGCCCATCCGATCGTGATGACCGGCGGCTCCAAGGGTGGAGAGACGACGGCGTACTGCCTGATCGCCTTCCTCGCCTCGAACGGAGGCAAGGTGCTGGATTCGACTGGGGTGACGCTCGGCTCGCGCGCCACCGCCCAGGCGCTCCGCTTCCTGCGGAGCCTCATCGACGAAGGGCTGATGTCCGCCGAGGTGCTCGGCTATGAATGGACGCGGCCGATCCGGCTGCTGGGCGAGCGAAAGGCGGCGTTCAGCTTCGGCGGCAGCTACGAGGCGCGAACCGTGGCCGAGGCGCTCGGCGTCCCCCTCGACGAACTGTGGGATCATGTCGGGTTCATTCCGGTGCCGGCCGGCCCAGGAGGTGAGCCGGCGAGCGTGGCCGGGACGATGAGCTACGGCATCTTCCGTCAGGCACCGCAGCCCGGCTTGGCCGTGCGACTGCTCGAGCGGGCACTCGCACCTGAGGCTCTGGCGCGCATCGCGCGGACGACCGGTCGAATTCCCGCACGGCGCTCTGCAATCGCCCTTGTTGCGCCGGAGCTCCCGTTCCTCTCTCAGACCTCCGAGCTCCTCGAACGCGCAGTGATCCGTCCGGCAACGCCGCTCTATCCGCGCGTCTCAGCGCAGCTTCAGGTCATGCTCGAGGCCGCGCTCACGGGCCGACTCAGTGCTGCCGCCGCAGCGCGGCGGGCGGCAGACCTGGTCGGGGCGATCACCGGATTGCCCGTCGCAGACGAGGCCATTGACAGCCTCTGACCTATTTGATATTCGGGCATGGCAAATGGAGCCGGACGAGAGGGCCATCGACCGTCGGCTCGATACGCAGGCCGGGGAACGTTTGGCGACGACGGACGCGGATCTCGCTCGACAGGCGATCGCGGTGCTCGACGCGAACTGGATGGGCCATGCCACGCGGGCCTCCGCTCGCCTCTATCCACATCATTGGAGCTGGGATTCCGCCTGCATCGCGATCGGGTACGCAGGCTGGGACCAGTCGCGGGCACAGGCCGAGCTCCGCTGGCTGTTCGCAAGCCAGTGGGCCGACGGTCTCCTGCCGCACATTCGCTTCGCAGAAGACGCTCGCTACTTCCCGGGGCCCGAGTTCTGGCAAACGCACCGCTCGCCTAGCGCGCCGCAGAAGCCGAAGACCTCTGGCATCGTGCAGCCGCCGGTCCACGCAACCGCCGTCTGGCACGTGTACCGGCAGGCCCGCGACGGCGATGAGGCGAAGGCGTTCTTGCGGGAACTGCTGCCGAGACTGGACGCCTGGCACGCATACCTCTACCGGGAGCGGACGCGCGGCGAGGATGGTCTCGTCGAGATCTGGCATCCGTGGGAATCGGGGATGGACAACTCGCCGCTCTGGGACGACGCCCTCGCCCGAATCTCGCCGACGCGGGAAGCGATCCCGGCCTACAAGCGAGTGGACCTGGACTTCGTCGACGCCGGCCAGCGGCCGACCGATGCCGAGTACGACCGCTACGCCTACCTGGTCAAGCTCTACCGTGACTGGGATTACGACTCCGGCCGCATTCGTAACGAATGCCCGTTCGTCATCCAGGACGTCCTCTTCAACTCGCTGCTCGTCCAGGCGAATCGCGACCTCGCCGAGATCGCCCGTGTCCTCGGTGCCGATCCGGAGCGCTTCGAGGCCTGGGCGGAGCGAACCGCCGCGAGCGTCGACGCCAAGTTGTGGAACGAGGTTGAGGGGAGCTACGGCGACTACGACGTGCGTGCGGACGAGCGCGTGCGCGCTCAGACCGCCGCCGCGTTCTCCCCGCTCTTCGCCGGCATCCCGACTGAGGACCGTGCACGCCAGCTGAAGAAGCGGCTGACGGCATCCATGGTCGCGATCGACGGCGCGGGAAGAGTAGTCACGAGCGTCGCTCCAGGCGACGTGAACTTCGATCCCGCTCTCTACTGGCGCGGGCCGGCGTGGCCGATGATCAACTGGGTCGTCCAGGCGGGACTGCGCCGCTACGGCTTCACGGACGAGGCCACGGAGATCCGCAACGCGCTGCTCGAGCTCGTGCGGCGCGAAGGCTTCTGGGAGCACTACAACGGGACGACCGGCGGCGGGCAGGGTACCGAGCAGCTGTCCTGGACCGCCGCGCTCGTGCTCGACCTCCTCAACGGGCAACGTGACCAGGAAGGAGAGGGCTCATGAGCAAGCAGGAAGGGCTTGGCGGCAGCGGCCGTCCGGCTGGGGCGTTGGGCACCGACCAGACGCGGTGCAACGACAGAAGGGAGGAACCGTGCGCAGGATCGCACTCGTAGTCGCGGCAGCCGCCTGTCTAGCCGCGGCGTTCGCCTTCGCGAACACCGTTGGAGGCACCGCGGGGGCCACCCCTGCGGCCACCCCTCAGAGCATGGGGAGTGCGGGGAACGTCGTCTTCTTCTCCAACCAGCTGGCCACGGTCAACGAGACCAGCCAGGTTCGGAGCACCCTGCTCAAGGGGTTTGACGGAAACGTCGACTTCATCACACCACCCGTCGGCCAGCCGCAGGTCTTCTTCAACCGGGTGCAGGCCGAGGCGCAGGCGGGAAGAGGGACGATCAGCCTCCTCGGCGCCCTGCACGGCGACTACCTCGTGATCCAGCAGTACCTCCGGGATCTATCCCCGGTCGCGAAGCAGCTGAGTAAAGCCGGCATCCCGAAGGACCTGATGGCACTCGGCAAGCTGGGGACGAAGAAGCAGCTGTATATCCCCTGGATTCAGGCGACGTACATCATGGTCGCCAACCGGAGGGCGCTTCAGTACCTCCCGAAGGGCGCGAACGTCAACGCCCTCACCTACGGCCAGTTCCACCAGTGGGCGAAGAACATCGCTACGAAGACGGGGCAGAAGCGGGTCGCCTTCCCCGCAGGGACGAACGGCCTGATCCCGCGTTTCTTCCAGGGGTACCTGCTGCCGTCGTTCAGCGGCGGGGTCGTGACCACGTTCAAGAGCAAGGGTGCACTCGCGGGCTGGCTGTACATGAAGTCCCTATGGAGGTACATGCACCCGCAGTCGCTCTCGTACAACTTCATGCAGGATCCGCTGCTGAGCGGCGAGGTCTGGGTGGCGTGGGACCACGTGGCACGACTCGTCAACGCGCTCAGGACACGCCCGGACGAGTTCGTCGCCTTCCCGGCTCCCCGCGGACCCAAGGGTCGCGGGTACATGCCCGTACTCGCAGGCCTCGCGGTCCCGAAGACGGCCCCGAACGCGGCAGGCGCCAATCAGCTGATCCGCTGGATGCTCGGCGTCGGCACCCAGGCGAAGACCCTCGGCTCGGTGGGGTTCTTCCCGGTCGTCGGCAGTCGTCTTTCGAAGCAGCTCGGCGCGGGGCTGTTGAAGATGAACGCCGCCGTCGGGAAGGCCCAACGGGCAAACGACGCCCTCAAGTCGCTGCTTCCGGTCGGTCTCGGCACCGAGGGCGGCAACTTCAGCAAGATCTACACGGATACGTTCGTGCGGATCGTGGTGAGGGGCGAGGATCCGCAGAGGGTTATGAACGAGCAGGGGGCACTGCTGCAGGCGATCATGGACAAGACCGCCGCTCCGTGCTGGGCGCCGGACCCGCCGAGCCGTGGGCCGTGCAAGGTGAAGTGAGGCTCTAGGGCGAGGCGGACCGAGCCAGATGGCGACAGTCGCACAGCCGGCGACGCTCGGCCGCCGGCTGAGACGGTGGGAGGGTCTTCCCTACGCGTTGATCCTCCCCACCGTCGCCTACCTCGGCCTCTTCTTCGCCTGGCCGATGGTGCAGGCGTTCGAGCTCGCCTTCCGCATCGACGGCAAGTGGACGGTGGCGCCGTTTCGCACGATGGCCAACGACGTCAACTTCGACCACGCCCTGCGCTTCACGCTGCTTCTGGTCGTGGTGATCGTTCCCATCCAGTTCGTGCTCGCGCTCGTGATGGCGCTGATCGCCAATGCCAAGGTGCGAGGCCGCGGTCTCTTCCTGGCCATCTTCATCCTGCCCCTTGCGATCTCCGACCTCGCGGCCGGGCTCGTCTGGCAGGCGATCCTCACGGAGCGGGGCTACCTCAACACCGTGCTCGAGAAGGTCGGGCTCATCGACCAGGAGTACATCTGGCTCGATCCCACCAAGTCGAATCATCTCCTGATCGCGGTCGTGGTCGCGGAGCTCTGGCGCTCCACGGCGTTCGTCATGGTGATCTTCCTCGCCGGCCTCCAAGGCATCCCGCACGAGTACACCGAGGCCGCCGAAGTATTCGGCGCAGGCCTCTTCCAGCGGGTACGGCAGGTGATCCTGCCCATGCTCAAGCCGTCGATCCAGGTGGCACTGCTCTTCCGCATCATCTTCGCGTTCGAGGCGTTCGCCGTCGTCCTCGCCATCACCGGACGCGCCAAGACGACGCTGGCGACGGAGGCGTGGCGCTGGCAGGCCGAATACTTCGACAGCCACGTCGCTGCGGCGTATTCCGCGCTCATCCTGATCCTCTCTCTGGTCTCGGCGGGGCTGGTCGTCTGGCTCCTGCGGACCCCCAGGGAGCAGATGCTGCGATGAGGCGCGGGGCCCATCACCTGCTACGGGGCCTCGCCGCGCGGCTGCCGAAGGCGCTCGTCTACGTCGTCGGGATCGTCCTCTCGCTGTGGGTTCTCGCCCCCCTTTACGTGATCACGCTCGCTGCCTTCTCGAGCGAAGAGGATGTCTACGACTACCCGAAGAGGCTGCTCCCACAGGATCTGTCGACGGAGACGATGAGGTTCTTCCTCGACTTCCCGGGTATGACCGACGCGCTCTGGCGCAGCGTGATCGTCGCCGTCGTGACCCTCGCCATCTCGCTCGCCGTCGGAACGCCCGCCGGCTACGCGCTCGCCCGCTTCACGTTCCGCGGAGCGGATACGGTGCGGCTCTCGGTCGTCGCCACACGCGCATTCCCGATCGTCATCCTCTCGATTCCGCTCGCCGTGATCTTCATCCGCTGGGGTATCGACGACTCGATCCAGGGAGTGTCGATCGCCCACACCGCGCTCGCCCTACCGTTCGTGGTGCTTACGACGGCGAGCGTCTTCGCCAGCGTGCCGGCCGAGCTCGAGGAAGCCGCGATGACCCTCGGTTGCAGCCGTGCGACGGCCTTCATCAGAGTCGCCCTGCCGCTCGCTCTCCCGGGGCTTGCGGCCAGCGCGATCTTCGTCTTCATCATCTCCTGGAACGAGGTATTCGCGGCCTCGCTGCTGACGCTGCAGAACCGCACGTTGCCGGCCGAGGTGCTGGCCCTGCTGGAGGGCGCCCCGTTGAACTTCCGCTTCGCTGGGGGCTTCTTCTTGCTGGCACCATCGGTGATCGTGATCCTCGTGATCCGCCGCTACCTGTTCACGATGTGGGGTCGGGTGGTGAGGTAAGTGGCCAACGTTCGTTTCGAGTCGATTCGGAAGACCTTTGGCAAGGTGGTCGCCGTGGACGACGTCGACCTGGAAGTGGCCGACGGCGACTTCGTCGTGCTGCTCGGACCCTCGGGCTGCGGGAAGACCACGCTGTTGCGCTGCCTGGCCGGGCTCGAGAAGGTCGACGGCGGGCGCGTACTGATCGGCGGGCGTAACGCGACCGACCTGCCGCCCCGCCGCCGCCGCATTGCCATGGTCTTCCAGAACTACGCGGTCTTCCCGCACCTGAAGGTGTTCAAGAACATCGCCTTCGGGCTGCGAATGCAGAACGAACGCCGGGACACGATCCGCGAACGGGTGCAGTCGGCGGCAGAGCTCCTGCACATCGAGGACCTGCTGGACCGCTACCCCTCGCAGATCTCGGGCGGCCAGCGCCAGCGCGTCGCCGTCGCCCGGGCAATCGCGACCAAGGCCGACGTCCTGCTCATGGACGAGCCGCTCTCAAACCTCGACGCTCTGCTTCGGATGGAGATGCGGGCCGAGCTCAAAGCTCTTCTCCACCAGCTCGGTACGACCACGATCTACGTCACGCACGATCAGGTCGAGGCGCTCAGCATGGGCGACCGGATCGCGGTCATGAACGCGGGCCGCATCATCCAGCTCGACAGTCCGCTCGCCGTCTACGACGATCCGGCCGACACGTTCGTCGGCGGCTTCGTGGGCACGCCTCCGATGAACTTCCTCGAGGCCGAGGTGGCTGCCGACGGCGCCGGCCCGGTCGTGAATCTGAGCGGCGGCTCTTTCCCCGGCGATCCATCGGCCGCTGCGCTGGCCGGTCGCAAGGTCGTCCTCGGAATCAGGGCGGAGTCGATCGTGGTCGAGCCGCAGCGCGCAGAGGGGTTGATCGAGGCCAGGGTCGTCGTCGTCGAGCCGCTCGGCTCGCACAACCTGCTCACCGTCAGGAGCGGCGAGGACCTGCTCAAGGTCTCCACCTCGCCCCGCGTCTTCCCCGAGCCGGACAGCGCGGTCTGGCTGCGACTCGAGCCGAATCGCATCCGCTGGATGGATCCGGAGACCGGAAGCGCCCTCGATTCCGCGGGCG
>Ga0126312_10001772_pt1 | contig 14272 bp, 16 predicted proteins | sample Plot104A_FD_92537 | JGI IMG/M metagenome (GOLD analysis project Ga0126312, IMG submission 92537) | Serpentine soil microbial communities from UC McLaughlin Reserve, CA, USA - Plot104A | ecosystem: Environmental > Terrestrial > Soil > Grasslands | place: USA: UC McLaughlin Reserve, Lake County...
CCCCACGACCTCGCTGCCGGAGACCGTGGGCGGCGAGCGCAACTGGGACTACCGCTTCTCCTGGATCCGCGACTCGAGCCTCACGATCGAGGCGCTCTACATCGGCGCCTGCTCCGACGAGGCCGAGGAGTTCGTCTCCTTCATGACGAGCTCGGCCGGCGGCCGGGCTGGCGAGGGCTCGCTCCAGATCATGTACGGGATCGGCGGCGAGCACGACCTCTCCGAGCGCGAGCTGCCACACCTGCGCGGCTGGCGCGACTCGTCGCCGGTCCGCGTGGGCAACGGCGCCTGGGACCAGGTGCAGCTCGACGTCTACGGCGAGCTCCTGAACTCGTTGTGGCTTTACCAGGAGAAGCTTGGCGAGCTGCATCCCGAGATCCAGCAATTCGTGGCCGACCTCGCGGACACCGCGGCGCGGCGCTGGAAGGAAACGGACTCGGGGATGTGGGAGATGCGCGGGGAGCCGCGCCACCACCTCTCGTCGAAGATGCTCTGCTGGGTCGCCCTCGACCGGGCGGTCAAGCTCTCCAACCAGCTCGGCGAATATGCGAAGACCGAGGAGTGGACGGCGGAGCGGGACCGCATCCGCGAGGCCGTCTTCGAGCGCGGCTGGAGCGAGGAGAAGCAGGCCTTCGCCCAGTCCTTCGACTCCGACGACCTCGACGCCGCCCAGCTCCTCATGCCGATCCTCGGGTTCCTGCCCGCGACAGACGAGCGGATGAAGTCGACGATCGACGCGATCGCCGACGAGCTCACCGAGGACGGGCTCGTGCTGCGGTACAAGAACGAGGAAGGGGTCAACGCCGACGGCCTGACCGGTGAGGAGGGCACCTTCACGATCTGCTCCTTCTGGCTCGTCGCCTGCCTCGCCCAGGCGGGCGAGGTGGAGCGGGCCGAGGAGCTGTTCGGCCAGCTCACCGGCTACGCCAACGACCTCGGACTGCTGGCGGAGGAGATCGACACCGCGAACGACGAGCAGCTGGGCAACTTCCCCCAGGCCTTCAGCCACATCGGCCTGATCAAGGCCGCGTACGAGGTCGACAAGGCTCGAGAGGGGACGACGTGAGCGATTACGACGTCATCGTCCTCGGCAGCGGCCCAGCCGGCGGGCATTGCGCGGGCCAGCTCGCCGACGGCGACCTCAAGGTCGCAATCGTCGAGCGCCAGCTGCTCGGCGGCGAGTGCGACTACTGGGCCTGCATGCCCTCGAAGACGCTGCTTCGTCCGGGCGAGGCCCTCCAGGGCGCCCGCGAGGCACCGGGTGCCGCCGAGGCCGTCGACGGCGGCGTGCACCCCGAGCCGGCCGTGGCGTGGCGCGACTTCATGGTCTCTGGCTACGACGACTCCGGGAAGGTCGGCTGGTACGAGGGCAAGGGCATCGATGTCATCCGCGGCAGCGGACGCATAGAAGGTCCCGGCCGGGTGTCGGTGGACGGCGCCACGCACAGCGCGGACCACATCGTGATCTCGACCGGCTCGTCGCCGTTCATCCCGCCGATCGAGGGCCTGCGCGAGCTCGACGGCGTCTGGACGAACCGCGAGGCCACCGGCCTCAAGGCGGTGCCGCGGCGGCTACTCATCCTCGGCGGCGGCCCTGTTGGCGTCGAGATGGCCCAGGTCGTGGCCCGCATGGGCGGCGAGGCGGCGCTCGTGGAGGGCGCCGACCGAGTCCTCCCGCGCGAGCCCGAGCCGCTCGGCCGGGCGCTCGGCGAGGCCCTGGAAGCCGACGGGATCGAGCTCTGCTTCGGCCAGCACGCCTCGGCGGCCCGCCGGGAGGGTGATGAATACGTGCTCGAGTTCCCCGAGCGCGACGAGCTCCGCGGCGACCGCCTGCTGGTGGCGACCGGGCGCCGCCCGCGCGTCGAGGACATCGGCCTCGAGAACGTCGGCATCGAGCCGGGCAAGCGCGGGATCGAGGTCGACGCCCGCATGAACGCCGGCGATGGCATCTGGGCGATCGGCGACGTGACCGGCATCTGGCCGCTCACCTACGTCGGCAAGTACCAGGGCCGGGTGGCCGCCGCCAACATCCTCGGCGGCAGCCGCGAGGCCAACTACGACGCCGTTCCTCGCGTCGTCTTCACCGATCCGCAGGCCGCCTCGGTCGGCGAGGCCGAGGGCCCGCTGACAGTGACGGTCTCGCTCGCAGAGGTTCCGCGGACCTACACCTACATGCGCGACTACGCGGACAAGCCCTACTTCATGACGCTGGTCTCCGGTGGCGAGCGCGTCACCGGCGCCTACGCGCTCGGGCCCGAGGCCGGGGAGTGGCTCCAGCAGGCCACGGTCGCGATCCGCGCGGGTGTGCCGCTGGACGTGATGGACGACGTCATCCAGCCGTTCCCCACGTTCTCCGAGGCCTTCCTGCACGCGCTGCTCGAGCTGCGCCAGAAGGTCCCCGCGGCCGCGTAGGGCCGGCATGGCAAACCTCGGCGCATCCACCGGCTGGGGGCTGGTGGTTGCCGCGAGCCTCGTGGCCGGTGCCGTGGTGGCCGCCGCTGCGGACCTGCCCTCGCGCGTGGCCGCGACGATCACGGCATTCGGGGGCGGCACGCTGCTCGCGGCCGTAGCGCTGCAGCTCGTCCCGGCCGCCGACAAGGGCGCCGGCCCCGCCCTCACCGCCCTCGGGCTGGCCGCCGGCACCCTTGCCTACGTGGGCGCCGACGCCTGGCTCACCCGCGACCCCGGCATGAAGGAGCTGCGGCGACAGGGCCACGCCATGGTCGCCGGGCGCTCGATGCCGATGGCCGACGAGGCCCAGGAGGGCGAGGTCGTGGCCGCCGGCATATTCGTCGACGGAGTCCCCGAGTCGCTGGCGCTCGGGCTCACGGTGGCCGGCAGCGGGATCGGCGTGGCGCTGCTCGTGGGCGTCCTCGTGGGGAACGTGGTCGAGGCCTACGGGTCCGCGCACCTGATCGTGGAGGGCGGCCGGCCGAGGCGGTTCGCGATCACCCTGCTGACCGCCATCGGCCTCGCGCTCGCCTTCGCCACCGTGCTCGGCGGGACCGTCCTGGCGGACGCGAGCCCCAAGCTGATCGGAACCGCGCAGGCGGTCTCGGCCGGCGCGGTCTTGGCCGTGGTGTCGATCGCGATCATCCCCCACACCTTCGCCGAGGTGAGCAAGCGAGTGGCGCTCGCGACCATGCTGGGCTTCATCGGCGGCTATCTCTTGAGCTGATTCGTAACGCTCGCGCGGATTCGGGAGACTGGAACGCAATGGCGGTGATCTCGCGTGGTTTTGGCGGCCGCCGGCGCCGCGAGCAGGCCGAGGGCCTGCCCCCCGGCCAGTACGTGACCGACGACTTCCCGGTCTTCTCGGCCGGGCCCACGCCGCACACGCCGACGGAGCGCTGGACCTTCGCCGTCGTCGCCCGGGACGGGCGCACGAAGGAGTCGAGCTGGGACGAGTTCCAGGCGCTGCCGAGCGAGACGATCACCACGGACATCCACCGCGTGACCCGATGGTCCAAGCTCGGCACGGTGTGGGAGGGGGTGTCGGTGGACCGGCTGCTCGAGGACTTCGATCCGGGCGCCAGCCACGCGATGGCCTACCGCGACGGGGGCTACACAACAAACCTGCCGATCGAGGACCTCACCGGCGGCAAGGCTTGGATCGCGTACAACTTCGACGGGCGGCCTCTGGAGCCCGGGCACGGCGCGCCGGCCCGCCTGCTCGTCCCGCACCTCTACCTGTGGAAGAGCGCCAAGTGGGTGCGCGGGCTCCAGCTGCTCGACCACGACGAGCGTGGATTCTGGGAGCAGCTCGGCTACCACGATCGCGGGGACCCCTGGACGGAGCAGCGGCACTGGGGCGACTGACTTGGCTCGCCGGCGAGCTCGTGGACAGCCGCGACGAGGCCGAGGGAGTTAGGACGCTCGAGCTGAGCGTGCCCGGCTGGCCGGGGCACTGTGCCGGCCAGCATGCCGACCTCCGGCTCACGGCCGAGGACGGCTACCAGGCCGTCCGCAGCTATTCCCTCGCGGGCCCGCCGCGGAACGGGACCGTCGAGCTGACGGTCGAGCGGCTGGACGACGGCGAGGTCTCCCCCTATCTGGTGGACGAGTTCCGGCCCGGCGATCAGCTCGAGCTGCGCGGCCCGGTCGGTGGCTACTTCGTCTGGGACCCGTCCGACCCCGGGCCCCTGATGCTGATCGGCGGGGGGTCGGGCGTCGCGCCGTTGGCGGCGATCCTGCGGGAGCGAGCCGCGCTCGGGTCGTCGGCTCCCGCGCGACTGCTCTACTCGGCGGGCTCGGAGGAGCGCCTGATCTATCGCGAGGAGCTCGATGAGCTCGTCCAGCCCTCCTACACCCTTACCCGCGAGCAGCCGCCCGGCTGGACCGGCTACTCGCGCCGCGTCGACCGCGAGCTGCTGGCCGAGACGGTCTGGCCTGCCTCCGAGAACCCGATCGTCTTCGTCTGCGGCCCCACCGCTTTCGTGGAGACGGTCGCGGAGCTGCTGATCGACCTGGGCCACGCCGCGCAGCGGGTCCGCACCGAGCGATTCGGACCCACAGGAAAATGAGGCTCGACGGAAACGCAGCGGCCGGCGCCCTCCAGGAGGTCTTTCCCTTGGACGCCACGCTGGCGTTTGCCACCTGCGCGGCCTGCGGCGCGCGCGACCAGCTGGGCGGCGCGCAGGCCTACATGGACGCGCCCGGCGTCGTGCTGCGCTGCGCCCACTGCGAGTCCGTGCTGTTGCGCCTGGCCCGCAACGAGAACCGGATCTGGCTCGAGCTCTCCGGCTGCGCCAGCCTCGAGGTCCGCACTCCGTAACGCGCGCGCCGCTCGCGGGACTCAGCCCCCGTGAGCATCGCGACCACCTACGAGCCGGTCCGTGTAGTCGGGACGAACGCCCACGAGGGCCCCGTCTACGTCCCCGGCGAGCACGCCCTCTACTTCACGACGCTGCCCGACGAGCACAGGCGGGTGGACATCGCCCGCCTGGCGCTCGACACGGGAGAGGTGTCGGTCGTCCGCTCGGACGCGAACGTCGCCAACGGGATGGCGCTCATGCCCGATGGCCGGCTGCTCGTCTGCGAGCAGGACCCCGCCCGGCTGACGCTTGTGACCCGCGGGACCGGTCGGGCCAAGGTGCTCGTCGACTCGTGGGAGGGCCTGAAGCTCAACTCGCCCAACGACGTCGTCCGCAAGCGCGACGGGACCGTGTGGTTCACCGACCCGAGCTACGGCCACCTCCAGGGCTTCCGCCCCGAGCCGCAGGTCGGCGACCACGTCTACCGCTACGACCCTGACTGCGGGCGGCTCGACGTGGTCGCCGACTCGTTCGACAAGCCGAACGGCCTCGCCTTCTCCCCCGACGAGTCGGTGCTCTACGTCGCCGACAACGGCGCGCCGCACCACGTCCTCGCCTTCGACGTGCTCGACCGCCGCCACCTGGGCCCCGACCGGCCGTTCGCGACCGGCACGCCCGGCCACCCGGATGGCCTGAAGGTCGACTCGGAGGGCCGCGTGTACGCGTCGGCCACGAGCGGCATCCAGGTCTTCGACCCGAGCGGTGACCTGATCCGGGAGATCGACCTCCCCGGCACCGTGAACTTCACCTTCGGCGGCCCCGACCGCGACGTCCTCTACGTCACGACGGACGACGCGGTGTGGGCCGTGCAAACCGACTCCAAAGGAGCCTGACCCATGGCCTACGTCCGCACCCGCAAGATCGTCGACGACGCCGGCGCCGATGCCGTCATCGCCGCCGCCGAGAAGAAGGCGGCTGAGCAGGGCAGCCGGGTCGTGATCGCCGTGGTCGACCCCCATGGCGAGCTGATCCAGATGCAGCGCACGCCCGACGCGCAGATCGCGAGCTCCCGCGTTGCGCTCGACAAGGCGCGCACCGCCGCGATCTTCGTCCGCCCCAGCCGCGAGATGGAGCAGCAGGTAACCGACGGCCGTCTCGGCGCGCTGGCGCTGCACGGCGCCTCCTGCCTGACCGGCGGCATCCCGCTGAGGGTCGGCGACGAGGTGGTCGGCGCGGTCGGCACGAGCGGCGAAACACCGGACGAGGACGAGGCGATCTCGATCGCCGGCGCCGCGGCCGAGTTCTCCACGCGCGAGGTCCCGGCGCTGACGTACGAGGGCGCCAAGCACGTGGCCGAGGCCGTTGGCCGCGCCGCCGCCGAGCGCGGCGTCGCACCCGTGGTCTCCGCGGTGGATGCCGGCGGAGCCCTGATCTACCTGCACCGACCCGACGACGCCCAGGTGGCGAGCGTCGAGGTGACCACGGACAAGGCGCGCACCGCGGCGATCTACCGCCGCGAGTCGAAGGACTTCGAGGACCAGGCCTCGGGCGGCCGACCGTCTGCCCTCCACCTCGCGCGCGCCGTTCCCCTCCAGGGCGGCGTGCCGATCGAGCACGACGGCGAGGTGATCGGCGCCGTCGGCGTGAGCGGTGCCTCGTCGGCCGACGAGGACCGCGAGCTGGCCCTGATCGGAGCCAATTCGTTGAAGCCGTCGTCGAACGGCGCCGTCTTCTTCGGATCGAACGACGTCGAAGCGGGCGGCGGCCTGCTGCTCGACACGAGCGGCTACAAGCTCGACGCCGGCCGCCGGACCGGGCCCGGCGAGGTCGAGTTCCATGAGGGCGTCGTCGACGTCATGCACGTCGTCGAAGGACGGGCGACGGTCCTCACCGGCGGCGAGATGGTCTCGCCGCACGAGGTGGCGCCCGGCGAGGTGCGCGCCGAGACGGTGAACGGCGGGACCTCCCACGAGCTCTCCGAGGGCGATGTGCTGGCGATCCCCAACGGGGTGCCGCACCAGTTCACGGACGTCTCCGACCCGTTCCTCTACTTCGTCGTGAAGGTGGAGGCGTGATGGCGGCGACGCAGGCAATCGACCCGGCCGCCCGCGTGCCGGGTCCGTCCGAGCTGCTCCCCGGCCGGCCCGACGCGGTGGTCGACCTCCAGACAGGCACCGGCGCCGGGCTGGTCGGGGCGGAGTGGCGGTATTCCGATGCGCAGGTCGAGGAGATCGACTTCGTCGAGCTCGGCTCGGCGGAGGATCCGCTCGGCCCCGGAACGGTCCCGAACCGCACCTACGACGTGGCCCCCCACGCGGAGGCCGCCGACTACGACGACTCCGGCTGGCGGACCCTGCGGCCCGAGGAGACCATGAGCCGGCTCTCCGACGGCCGGGTCTGCTTCAACTGGTACCGGACCACGGTCACGCTGCCAGATCGGATCGGTGACACCGACGTCGCCGGCGCCACTGTCGTCTTCGAGGTCGTGGTCGACGACTACGCCGAGGTCTGGGTGAACGGCGAGCTGCCGCACGCGCTGGGCGACACCGGCGGCCCGGTGGTCGGCGGCTTCAACGCGCCGAACCGCGTCGTCTTGACCCGCGACGCGCGTCCCGGCGACAGCTTCACGATCGCCGTCTTCGGCATCAACGGGCCGATCTCGTCTTCGCCGCCCAACTACATCTGGATGCGCACGGCGACGCTCGACCTCTACGCGGGCGAGCGAGCGGTCCCAACGGAGCGGCTCCCCGACCTGCCGGACGGCACGACGGTCGAGCGGGCGGCGGGCGGCTTCGAGTTCACCGAGGGGCCCGTCTGGTCTGCCGCTGACGGCGCGCTGCTGTTCAGCTCGCCGAACACCAACGCGATCTACCGGCTCGACCCCGAGCTCGGCAAGGTCACGGTGTTTCGGTCGAAGAGCGGCTACACCGGGGTCGACATCGGCCGCTACCACCAGCCGGGGTCGAACGGGCTCGCCTTCGACCCCGAGGGCCGGCTGGCGATCTGCCAGCACGGCAACCGCCGCGTGATCAGGGTCAACCCGCACGGCGACACCACCGTCCTCGCGGGCTCGTACGAGGGCAAGCGGCTCAACAGCCCGAACGACCTGGTCTACCGCTCAGACGGCACGCTCTTCTTTACCGATCCGCCGTTCGGATTGCCGGGCGTGTTCGATGACCCCGACAAGGAGCTCTCCTTCAGCGGCGTCTTCTCGGCTCGCGACGGCGATGTCTCGCTCGTCGATGACTCGCTCGAGGGCCCGAACGGAATCGCCTTCTCGCCCGACGAGCGGTTCCTCTACGTCGGCAACTGGGATGAGGAGTTCAAGGCGGTCATCCGCTACGAGCTCGCCTCGGGCGCCCGCGAGGTGCTCGCCGACCTGACCGACCTGCCGGGCGACGACGCGATCGACGGCATCAAGGTCGACCCCGAGGGCCGCCTCTACGTCTGCGGTCCCGGTGGCATCTCGATCTTGTCGGCCGACGGCGGGCGGCTCGGGCTGCTCGAGCTGCCCGAGGAGCCGCACAACCTCGCCTGGGGCGGGGCCGACGGCCGCGACCTCTATGTCACGGCGCTCTCGAGCGTCTATCGACTTCGGCTACCGAGAGGAGACTCGCAATGAGCAAGATCGAGGTTGGAATGACACTGCCGGACTTCGTGCTGCCCGACGAGGACGGCAACCGGCACCGGCTGTCGACGCTCCAGGGCGACGACGTGATGGTCCTGATGCTGGGCCGCGGCGAGCACTGCCCGCGCGAGCGCCAGCACCAGAAGGAGATGGTCAAGTTCTCAGAGTGGACCGACCTGGCCTTCACCCAGCTCGTCACCGTGCTCCCGAACGAGTTCCACGACGTCTTCAAGATGCGCATCGCAACCGGCGCCCACTGGCCCTACCTCGCCGACAACGAGCTCGAGATCCAGCAGGCCCTGGAGATCGACGAGTACACCGACCCCCACCACGACGCGACGGTGCCCCACACACTGATCCTCTCGCCCGGCCTTAAGGTCGAGAAGGTCTACGTCGGCTACTGGTTCTGGGGCCGCCCGAGCCCACAGCAGCTGTGGCTCGACCTCCAGGAGGTCTTCGCGCGGATCAAGGAGGACTTCGATCCGACGGCGGCGGAGGTCAGGGAGGCGTTTGAGGCGCAGGCTCAGGCGGTGGCCTGAGGCCAGGGGTAGGGCCGGGGAGAGCGTTCCGCGCGAAAGCAGCACTCTGCGTCGCGCGTATCCGACTCGTTGTCAGCGCGCTGTGTCCGCGGAGACCATCTCGACTATCAGCTCAGCGACCCGACCTGGCTCCTCGTTGAGCGTGAAGTGGCCCGCGTTGGGGATCGTGACGAGGGCCACATGCGGGCAATCCTCGAGCGCGCGCCGCTCGTCGTCGGCCAGTCCGACGTCGTCGCGCTCGCCGAACACGACCCACGCCCGGGCGCCTGTATCGCACAGGCGGGAGACCAGCGAGCCGTGGTGGTCCAGGTAGTCGAGGTAACGGCGGGTCTGTCGCTGGAGGAAGCGCGGATCGTTGCTCTTCATCTCCGCGATCAGCGCATCGCTGCGATCCGGCGGCAAGCTGCTCTTCATCGCTGGCCCGATCACCTTCAACATCGCCGCGTAGGGCATATGGCCGAGCACGCGGCTGATGCGATCAAGCGCGCGCGGAAACTTCGACTCGTCCTCGCGTGAGAAGCTCGGCGCAAGCAGAACCAGCGGTCCGGAGAAGTGGCCCGCGGCGAGCATCTCGATTGCCAAGTTGGCGCCGAGGCTATGGCCGACCACAGCGTCGCAGCCGAAGTCGGCGGCGAGATTGCCCGCGAGCCTCGCGTAGTTGTCCATGCTGAGGTCGTCCGGAGGCTGGGTGCCGCTGAATCCCGGCAGCGTCGCAGCCACGAAGCGGACCGACGCCTCCGCCAGCCTCGGCTCGGCCAGCACGTCGTCGTAGTACGCCGCCGTGACGAGGGCTCCCGCGAGCAATAGCACTGCGTGATCCGCGCCAGCCGGGCCGGACTCCCGCAGCTCCCAGCCCTCGTGGTGCTTGTTGGTATTCATGTCACGGTCCTCATCGGAGAGCGCACTTGAACCTAATCATCGGGAATCGGGCCGCCTGTTCGCAATCCGCACGGTTGCCCAGGGGCTAGCGCACGGCCCTCGAGCACCGCGATCGTAGATCGGCTAGCGCGTCCCCTGCGGCCGGATCAAGCTCGGGGGCCTTGACGAGCTTGGCGATGCGTTGGGGCCGCGCGCGCAACACACGGTGCGAGTCGGTTGACCCCGCTTCCTCGGGCGGAGAGAATCGGCGCAACAACCGAGAGGAGCGCCCGGGGCCTGGAGTCTGAAGACCTGCTCCTGCGAGCTGATGTGCCCCTGCAACCTCTCGTTCGACCACGGCGCCACATACGACTTCTGTCGCGTGTGCCTCGTGTTCAACATCCTCGAGGGCGATGTCGACGGCACGGACATTGGCGGCCGGAAGGTGGCCATCGTCGCGGACACGCCGAAGGTCATGACCGAGGGGAACTGGAAGCTGGGCGTGTTCGTGGATGAGGAGGCATCGGACGAGCAGCTCGAGAAGCTCGTCGGGGTATTCAGCGGCGAGCTCGGCGGACCGATTGCGGCGCTGGCGCCTCTCATCGGCGAGATGCTGGGTGTCGAGCGCGCGCCCATCGAGGTGACCGACGACGGCGTGCGTCACACCGTCAAGATCGGAGACGCGGTTGACTTCGAGATCGAGGACATCGTTCCATTCGGCGTCGAGACGGGCCAGCCCGTCAAGTTCGACGGGATGTTCCATCCGGTCGGGTCGGACCTGACGATGGCCGAAGCCAAGCGCACCAAGATCAACGCCTTTGGCATCGAGTACGAGGGCAAGACCGGACTCTCTACGGCCGAGTTCTCCTGGGCCGCCTGAGTCGTGACTACCGCGGCACAGGAGCGGATTCCCGGGAGCGCGGGGTTGGCCCCCGCCTTCGCGGCGGCACGGGCCCGGCTCGGTCTCATCGCCCTGCTCATAGCGCTGGCAGCCATCGGCTGGTGGTGGACGGCCGGGCAGATGGAGGGAATGGACGACGGACCCTGGTCCGGCCTCGGGACCCTGGGTTGGTTCGTCGGAGTATGGATCGTGATGATGGCCGCGATGATGTTCCCGTCGGTGGCGCCGACGGTCGCCCTGTACTCGCGCATGAGCGGAGGCCGATGGCCGCTGTCGCCGCCGCTGTTTGCCGCGGGCTATCTGGTCACATGGACCGCCGCCGGGCTGACCGCGTTCGCGATCGCCGCCGCCGGAGCCGGGTTCGCAGGTGACGTGCTGGCTTGGGACCGCGCCGGCCGATGGATCGCTGGGGCGACGCTCGTCGTCGCGGCCGTGTACGAGCTGACCCCGCTCAAAAACGCGTGCCTCGGCAAGTGCCGCAGTCCGCTCGGCTTCCTCCTGGGCGCCTGGCGCGACGGTCCGCGGGGCGCGTTCGAGATGGGGGTCAAGCACGGCGCCTGGTGCGTGGGCTGCTGCGGGGCCCTGATGGCGTCGCTTTTCGCGCTGGGGCTGATGAGCATCGTCTGGATGGCCTTCGTGGCGGCCTTGATCGCAATGGAGAAGACTCTCCCCTGGCGCCGGGTGGCCACGCTCGGGACTGCGGCGGTCCTCCTCGTCCTTGGCGTGCTCGTGCTCGCTTCACCCTCCGCGGTCCCAGCCCTGACGATCCCGAGCGACGGCGGCGGTGGGATGTCCCACAGGCAGATGGACCGGATGGGGCCCTAGGACATCGCGGCCGCGATCGGCGAGGCGCTGTCGTTCGCGTTCGGGATGTTCTGGGAGATCCTGTGGGCGCTGATACTCGGCTTCCTCCTATGCCACTTACCGCGTTCGTGCCGCCGCCGCTGGTCGGGTTATCCCGAGCGTTGCCTCCACCCGAGTAGCCATTAAGCACGCGACGCTCCGCTTCGCGCGAACAGCAGGGGCGACCGCGACCGGGGTTTCGCGGAACCGTTTGGGCGCCTAAGTGGGGTAGGGCGCGGCGGCGCGCTGCCGCCGAGAGCTAAGCCCCGAGCCCCAGCCGCTCCGAGAGCCACGCCACCTGCTGCGCCCGCTCCGCGTGGTACGCCTCGGACCCGAAGATCTCCTCCGCAATCCGCGCCGCCACGAAGCCCAGCAGCGCCGGCCCCTCAGGGAGCGACGGCTCAACGACGGCGTCCCACGCCTCCAGCGGCGGCGAGACGCTGTTCACGAGCTCGTGCGCCCGGTCGGCGCACATCCGGGTGTACTCGTCGCGGAGCTCGTCGTCCCACGCCTCGATGCGCCGCAGCAGGCGCCCGCGCGATGCCGCGACCTTGCTGCGCTGCTCGACGATCTCGCCGTCCAGCTCGATCTCCCACAGCGTGCGGCCGACCCAGAAGGGGAGGTCGGGCAGGCGGCAGGCGTGGATGCCGCTACGGCAGGGCTCGACGCGCGCGTCGAGCCAGGGCCCCGGGCCGCCGTTCGGGAGCTGCCAGCGGAAGCCCGTGAAGGCGCTCGTCCCGTCGGGGCGCAGGAACTTGTAGGCGATCACTTCCGCTTCCAGTCCCTGAAGGCGGTCAGCAGGCGCTCGCGCATCTCGTCGGGGACGTCCTCTTCCTTGACCCGTCCGACGGCGGCGACGGTGGTGCGCATCTCGTCGACGTACCAGTCGCAGCCCTCGCAGAAGTTGATGTGCTGCTCGAACAGGTCGGCCTGGTCGGCCGGGAGCGCGCCCTCGAAGTAGTCGGTGACGAGCTCGACTACTTCCTGGCAGGTGACGTGGTCGTGTGAATGCAGCTCAGTCATCGAGGTGCCTTTCGAGCGCGGCCCGGACGTGGGAGCGCGCGCGGTGAAGGAGTACCCGCTGGTTGCCCTCCGAGACGTCGAGCGTGTCGCAGACCTCCTCGGCGCTGCAGCCGGCGACGTCGCGCATCGCGATCACCGTCCGCTGGGCGTCCGGCAGCGTCTCGATCGCCGCCTTGGCGACATCGATCGTCTCGCGTCCCAGCAGTCCCTCCTCGGGCCGCGAGCTCCAGTCGCCTGGGTAGCCGTTCCAGTGGCCGGCGAAGGCCTCGCCCGGCGGGCGGAAGCGCTCGGGCTCGACGGCCGGCTCGTCCTCGCCCGCGGGCGCCAGGGACGAGAACGGCACGCTGCGCGCCTCGCGGCCGCCGCGGGTCAAGGCGGTGTTGACGAGAATCTTCAGGACCCAGGTCTTGAGCGACGAGCGGCCCTCGAACCGGTCGAGGCCCTTCAGGACGCCGAGCCATGCCTCCTGGACGACCTCCTCGGCGACGTCGCGGGTCTTCACGTAGTTGCGCGCGACCGCCAGCATCGTCCCGTGGTAGGCCTCAACGAGCGACTCGAAGGCCCGTTCGTCGCCGGCGCGCAGGCGTACCAGCAGCTCGGCCTCCTCGGCGGCCGCGGCGATGCTCTGGTGGTCTTCCTGGACTGGGGCCACAGTCGGAAGGGCGACCCTATCCGTTCGTGATCAGCTCGTAGGCGAATCCGGTGGCCGTCGCGTAGACGGCGTGGTGGAAGGCGTCGATCGCGATCTCCTCCTTGGCCCAGAAGATCGAGGGCGGTGCGATCTCCAGGGCCGGCAGGGTGACCTGCGCCGCTCCGTAGATCGCCGCGCCGTGCGCGGCCGTCGCCGTCTTGGGGGGCAGGCCGGTGGCCGTCAGCAGTCCGCGGAGAACGCCCCATCCGGTGCCGTAGCCCCAGTGCGAGAGGTCGTTGAAGCGGGCCTTCGCAACCGCGTCGTCGAACTCCTTGATGCCGAGCGCCTTGGCGGTCGCGCGCGCGGGCGCGGAGGATGGAGCACGGCCACGGAGCTTCGCCTCGAGCGTGCTCGACACGGTCATCGCCGCTGTGCCGGCGAAGCCCGCCACGAGACCCTTGCCGATCGCCTCGGCGCCAGTGCGCACGGCTTGACGGGCCTTCATGCCGCCACCTTCTCGTGGCGTTTCGAGCCGTTCGCCGCCCGTGATTCCGCGGAACCGCCAAGGCGCTCCATCAGGTGGTCGCCGACCCGGAGGGCGTTGGCCATCGCGGTCAGCGCCGGGTTCACGGCCGACGACGAGGGGAAGAAGCTCGTGTCGACGACGTAGAGGTTGTCGACATCGTGGGCCTTGCAGTTGGGATCGAGAACCGAGCTCGAGGGGTCGTCGCCGAAGCGGACGGTGCCGCACTGGTGGGCGATCCCGGCCAGCGGGATGCGCTGGTCGAGCACCGAGAAGCGCGGGATCATCCGCTCGGAGGCGCCGATGTGGCTCAGCAGGCCCTTGAGCTTGCCGAGCAGCCGCCGGTGCGGCTCCTCGTTGTGGAACGTCTTGGAGAGGTGGATCGTGCTCTCGCGATCGACCGCGATGCGGTTGTCCGGGTGGGGCAGGTCCTCGGTGGTCAGCCAAAAGTCGATCGCGTGCTTGGCCATGTACTCGAGCGCCAGGCCGGGCGCGAACCAGGGGGCGCCCGCCCGCAGGATGTTGCGGTCGGACTTGCCCAGCATCTGGATGTGCCCGAGCGGGAGCTCGGA
>Ga0126312_10001775_pt1 | contig 14254 bp, 16 predicted proteins | sample Plot104A_FD_92537 | JGI IMG/M metagenome (GOLD analysis project Ga0126312, IMG submission 92537) | Serpentine soil microbial communities from UC McLaughlin Reserve, CA, USA - Plot104A | ecosystem: Environmental > Terrestrial > Soil > Grasslands | place: USA: UC McLaughlin Reserve, Lake County...
CCGACGACGGTGCGCCGGCTCATCTCGTGCCGTTCGCAGGCCTGCGGCTGGCGCAGCATTTGGTCGTCTCCCGGGATCGCGCCGAGGCGCGCGAGGTGCTTGGCGCTGCGACTGAGCTGGCGAGTCGCATTGGGGCCGATCTGCTGACCAGCCGCCTGGCGGCTTTGGCGCAGCGTTCTGGGCTTTCCGATTTAGAGGTCCGGTCGAGCGCCAATCGGTTGGCCGGCTTGACACCGCGCGAGGTCGAAGTGTTGCAGCTGATCGCCGAGGGCAAGTCGAACGGCGAGATCGGCATGGCCCTATTCATCAGCACGAAGACCGCCAGTGTGCACGTCTCGAACATCCTGGCGAAGCTGGGCGTCAGCAGTCGCGGTGAGGCGGCGGCGCTGGCCCACCGCCGAGGGCTGCTCAGCACTGTCTGAGCGGCTGACTACGGTTTCCGCATGAGCGAATTCGCTTCAGAAACCAATCAAGCGGCCCAGGAAGAAGCGGGCAGCATTGGCGCTGCGCCGCAGGATAACCAGGACCCAGCACTGCAGAAGGACCCCAGTGATTGGGTCAGTGGCGATGACCCGATGACTCCCGCACAGAAGAGCTACCTGGACACACTGGCCAGGCAGGCGGGGGAGGAGTTGCCAGCTAATCTCAGCAAGGCTGAAGCGTCGAAGCACATCAATCGGCTGAAGGCGCAGCTGGGCACGGGCGACTGAGGTTGCGACCGAGGGGTGGAGCATGCGATGACGCGCTTCGGCTACACGCTGATGACCGAACAGAGCGGGCCGCGTGACCTGGTGAGCTACGCCGTTGCAGCAGAAGAAGTGGGCTTTGACTTCGAAGTGTGCAGCGACCACTACTCGCCGTGGCTGATGTCCCAAGGACATGCTCCATACGCGTGGAGCGTGCTGGGCGCCGTGGCGCAGGCCACGTCCCGTGTTGAGTTGGCCACGTACGTCACCTGCCCGATCATCCGGTATCACCCGGCGGTGGTCGCGCAGAAGGCGGCAACGCTGCACCTGCTGTCGGATGGGCGCTTCATTCTTGGACTGGGATCGGGTGAGAACCTCAATGAGCACATCACCGGCGAGGGCTGGCCGCCGGTAGCCCAGCGTCAGGACATGCTCCTTGAAGCCGCGACTATCATCCGCGAGCTGCAATCCGGGCAGCTGGTGACCTGGGAGGGCGACTACTTCCGGGTGGACTCGGCTCGGCTATGGGACGCCCCTGAAGGTGGTGTGCCGATTGCGATTGCGGTCTCGGGTGAAGAGTCTGTGAAGCGGTTCGCGCCGCTTGCTGATCACCTGGTGGCGGTCGAGCCGCAGGCGGAGTTGATCAGGGCCTGGGACCGTGAGAAGGGCTCGAGCAGCACGCGCAAGATCGGGCAAGTGCCGATCTGCTGGGATACGGACCAGCAGCGCGCGATTGACCGTGCTCATGATCAGTTCCGCTGGTTCGGTGGCGGGTGGGCAGTCAACGCCGATTTGCCGACGCCGGCGGGGTCTGAGGGTGCCAGTAGGTTCGTCCGACCGGAAGATGTCGCGGCACAAATTCCGTGCGGCCCTGATCTGGATGCGATCGTGGAAGCGGTAAAGCCCTTCTGGGAGGCCGGCTTTACGGACGTGGCGATCGTGCAGGTTGGTGATGCGGGTCAGTCGATGTTCCTTGATCAGGCCGCCAAGCCACTGCTGGAAAAGCTTCACTCGGCCGCTCCTTAACGGGCCGGGCTAGGGTGTAGGTCGTGAACTGGAGACTCGGCGTGGCCCTTGGTGCCCTGACCGGCGGGATCTTGTGGGCCATTCGTCGCAAACGGCAGCAGCTCACCAACGATGCGGAGCTTTGGGCTGAGGCGACCGATCCGGTAGCGCGCTTCGGCGATAGCCAGCCGAGCAACGTCAGCTAGCCGCGGTGGGTCGGCCGTCAAAACAGCGATGTCTGAACCCGAACGGGGACTCCTCCGTTAGTCTCTGTGATCGTTGCTCTCGTCGAATTGACACTCAGGGGGTTATGTCAACGATGATCCGATCTCTACTGCGGATCCTATCTGTTGCTCTGATCAGCCTTGTGATCACTATGGGGTTGGCCGGCACGGCTCAGGCGCAACCATTCCCAGACCGGATCGAGCTACCGGTCGGCTTTCAGCCGGAAGGCATCACCATCGGCCCAGGAGCCACGGCCTACGTAGGCTCCTTGGCCACGGGTGACATTCATGCGGTGAACCTGCGTACCGGCGAACTCACGCTGGTCAGCGACGAACTTGAGCCTCCGTCGGTCGGACTCAAGATCGGCAAGCAGGATCACCTCTTCGTTGCTGGTGGCACGTCCGGAACGGGCAGCGTAGTAGATGTTGAGACCGGTGGGGTCATCCAGACCTACCAGTTCACGACTGATCCAAGCTTTATCAACGACGTTGTGCTGACGCGGGACTTCGCCTGGTTCACCAACTCACAAGCGGCTGAGCTCTATGGCGTGCCGCTTGGCCCAGGCGACGAGCCGGGTGAGCCCGTCGTCACCCTGCGGTTGACGGGCGAATGGGAGCAGATCCAAGGAATGGCTCCGAACGCAAATGGCATTGCCGAGACTCCGAACGGACAAGCGCTATTCGTGGTCAATACTGCCGCTGCTGCGCTTTTCCGGGTCGATCCGGACACGGGTGAGGCGACGAAGGTCGATCTTGGTGGTTACAAGCTGACCAATGGTGACGGCCTTCTTGTGCAAGGAAACACCCTCTACGTGGTTCAGAATCGGTTGAACCAGATTGCCGTGTTCAAGATCAACGCTGACGGCACGAGTGGCGAATTGCTGCGGGTGCTGACCAGTGAAGATCTGGATGAATCGGTGACCTTCGACGTGCCGACCACCGTCGCGCGCTTCGGAAACAGCCTGTATCTCCCCAATGCCCGCTTTGGCACTGTCTCTGACCCGTCAGCTGAGAAGTATTGGATTACCCGCGTCGACATTCACTGATCACTATCGAACCGGCTCGACGTCGTAGCGGCCACCCCTTGTAGCGTCGGCTTATGACCCTGGTCATGGAGCGGCTACGGGAGGCGCACAATTCGCGCGACGCTCGGCAGGTAGCAGCGATGTTCACCACGGATTACCAGAGCTCGCAGCCCGCTCATCCCAACCGTGGCTTCGGCGGTAGCGAGCAGGTGTTCTGACAGATGAAAGTTTCGTTGCCAGCGGTGCTTGGCCGGTTTGCTTCGAAGCTCCGCCCTCTTCGGCGGTCGTGCTGGTGTTGCTGGAGGCTATCGCTCAGACCGAGGCGACTCTGCTGAACCGGACTGCCGACCGGCAGGCCATACCCACCGGGTCGGTGTCGTGGTCTCGCCGTCTGTGGGCAGGGCAAACGCCTTGGTGGGCGTGACTTCGTAGACCTCATACGGTGGGCCGCCGGAGGTCGGTGCACCGTAGTCCTCGTCCAGGTGATCGCCATCAATCCGGGTCGGCCACGAGGTTGCGACTCTTGCGGGCTCGGTCCTTGCTGGCGATGAAGAATGATGTGCCTGTCCAGGCGGCAAACAGCGGCATGACATGAGGAGCACCGTTGGGTCGTACGGTGGCCAGCCAGAACCAGCCGATAGTGCCCGTCCTGCAGGCGAAGGAGAAAACAACGGCATGATGAAGAACGCGGCTCCGCCGTTGCCTCAACCCACCACCGTTGGGCGCTCATGATCGAACGGAGGAGGAACCTTTGACCAAGGAGTCCACATCGACGAGCTCGCAGGCACCAGGCCCGCTGACGGTTTCATCGACCAACCCTCGCTATTTCAGTGCGGTATCCGCCGATTCCACCCGGTCAAGCGCAGTCCTGCTCACTGGATCGCACGTTAATAACAACCTTCACGACGGTCTGGGCTTTGGCCGGGATTGCGCTCAAGACCCGGAGCGCTTCGACTTTGACGCATACCTGGATCTGCTCAGGGAGCGAGGCCACAACTTCATCCGCCTCTGGCGCTGGGAACAGTTTCGCGGCCACCTCGGTCCGGCCGATGTCCACTTCTGCATGACCCCACAGCCGTGGCCGCGGACCGGTCCGGGATCAGCCAAGGACGTCAAACCCAGATTCGATCTGTCGACCTTCGATCAGGCCTTTTTCGGCCGGCTTCGCGATCGCGTGGCGGCCGCTGGCCGGGCCGGCATGTACGCGTCAGTCATGCTTTTCGAAGGCTTCAGCCTGCACCTGACGGAGACTCCGGACAACATCGAGGGGCATCCCTTCCACGCCGCCAACAATGTCAATGACATCGGCATCAACTCGATCGTCGACTACCAGGTGCTGCCACTCGATCCGGGAGTCGAGGCGATCCAGAACGCCTATATCCGTAAGGTGATCGATACCGTTCATGATCTTCCGAACGTGTTGTACGAGGTCGCGAATGAGTCCTCAGGGCAGGCCGCAGAATCGGTTGCGTTTCCGGACGGGTCGGCTATCGAGACGCCGATCGGTGATTCCACTCAATGGCAGTACTGGGTGATCGAGACCGTAAAGGACTACGAGCGTGCCATGGGCTACGACACTCATCCGATCGGCATGACGTATCTCTTTCCCGTTGCCGATCTGAGCAGGTCGAATGAGCCGCTGTGGAATAGCCCAGCAGATTGGATCTCCCCCGGCTTCGATGACGCGCTTGGTGAGGGCCGTTGGCTCCTTGACCCGCCTGCCAACGACGGAAGCAAGGTCGTGCTGCTGGACACTGACCACTTCTCCCCGTTCGCGAGCAATGCCTTGTGGGTGTGGAAGTCCTTCCTCCGGGGTCACAATCCGATCTTGTACGACTTGGGAATCCTCGGCGGCGGCGTGCCGCCGGACCCGTCCGCAGGGAACCCGTCCTTCGAATCATTGGAATCAGCCCGTTGGGCGCTGGGCGAAGTTCGGCGGTTTGCCGAACAGATCAACCTTGCAAATTTGGAGCCAAGCGGCGACCTGGCTTCCAGCGGCTACGTACTGGCTCATCCCAGTCAGGAATACGTTGCCCTCCGGATAGATGAAAGCGACGGGCACTTCACCGTCACAGTGACGCCTGGTACGTATATGGTCCGGTGGCACGACATCGAAAGCCGCGAAACGTTGGATGTCGACCCGTTGATCGCGGAGCGAGCCGGTCCGGTCGCTCTGCGCAGCCCGTTCGAAGGGACGCTCCCTGTCGTGGTGCACCTCAAGGCGACTGCTCGCTGACACCCGGCCAAGGGGCGAAGATTACGCCGCACCAGCGAAGATCGGCGGCAGGGCAAAGAGCATGCAGAGCGACCACGTGATGTGGGTGAGAATGGGCGCCAATATGCCGCCGGAGGCTCAGCGCTGCAGAGCCACGACAGTCCCGAGGACGGCAGCCGCGAAGACCAGCACGGGATTGCCACCGGCAATGGTTGTCAACGTGTACAGGACCGTGGAAATCAAGAGCGCATGTTGCACGCCGATCGCGGCGAAGAGCGCGCCCCGGAAGAACAGCTCCTCAGCGACGCCGTTGAGCAGCGTGATGGCGATGATGATCCAGAGGTTCCCCAGGCGAGCGTAGCCGAGTACGTCTTCAGTGAGCCTGACCAACGGGGGGATGGTACGAACGAGAAGGGCACCCAGCACGAAGGTTGCGGCGAGCAGCAGGCCCACCGCAATGGGAGTGGTGATGGGACGCCGCAGCCTACCGCCGAGCAGGATGTGCCCAAGGTGAAGTGGGCCGGACAGCAGGCTGCCGACCGTCCAGGTTGCGGCTAGGCCAAAAGTCAGTGGATAGAACGCTGGGTCGCCCTGCTGTACCGCGAACGACAAGCCCAACAATGCAGCGCCCACCGCCAGCGTGATCGCAACGACGATCCGGCGGCGCAGGAATGCTGTGTCGGACTGCCGGTGATCACGTTCAACCTTTTCAATCAAGACCGGACGGACGATGCCTAGCGCGCGGCCCATCATCCGCCTTGCCGGGCTGACTCTCAAGATGTCGCTAGAGCGCTGGCGCGCTGCTGAAATGCCTCTCTCACCGCGTCGTCATAGCTGATGGGCGATTTCGGAACGATCTCGGCGATCGAGTCGTCAGTCACGACCACCTCGTTGCTCATCGAGTCGACGAGATTGCGGGCGGTGGCGGTGTCCACATCGGTGACCAGGGACAACCAGTAGGAGGACAACCGGGGAGTCAGTAGCGGCACGGGCAGCATGGGCAACGGGCGATGATGATGCACATGGGCGACCCGCCGCATCATCTCGGCGTAAGTTAGTACGTCCGGCCCGCCGATCTCGAAGATGCGCCCCTTGGCTGCCTCGGGCTCAAGTACGCCGACGAGATAGCGGATGACATCGGACAAGGCAATCGGCTGGGCGTGCGTGGTCGCCCATTTCGGTAGCACCATTGCCGGGAGATGAGAGACGAGTTGCCTGGTGATCTCCCAGGAGATGCCGCCGTATCCGATGATGATCGCCGCCCTCAACACCGTGACCGGCACGCCGCCACTCGCCAGCAGGTGCTCGACCTCTCGCCTCGACTTCAGGTGGGCGGACAGGTCTGCTCCCTCTCGGCCAAGTCCGCCGAGAAAGATCAACCGCTCAAGACCGGCGTCCGCAGCTGCTGCTCCAAAGGCCTGGGCAGCCGCCGCGTCCCTTTTCACGAAGTCTCGTCGTTCAAGCGAGTGCACCAGGTAATAGGCAGCGTCGGCGCCCGATAGTGCTGAACGAAGACTTGCCGGTTCGGAGACGTCACCGAAAATCGGCTTGCCGGCACCGGTGTAGGAATCGGGGTGTCGGGTCATGGCCAGGACCGAATAGCCCTCGGCCTCGAGCGCCTCGGCGAGGCGCGACCCGACAAACCCGGACGCTCCAGTGACCATCACTTGCCGGGCCATCGCGTTTCCTTTCGAACGTAAGCATCACTAGTCCAGCCGAACTGTTGAGCTGTTTGTGCGGGAGCCGGCCTTCTCCTGGCAAAGAGCAGCCCGCCTGATGTGTATTCCGTCGCTGATAGTCGGACCGATGCACGTTATGGGGATGTTCTGAATCTGGCAGCCGTCGTGGCCTGCTACGTCTTCGTTGGACCAGATCTCTGCGCCGCCCAGACAGACTGTGTTCCTCGCTGTTTGCCCGTGCTGACCGCGGTTCGAGATTTGGCTGTCCGCCAAAACCGCCCTCGAAGAGAGGCGGGACAACGCGTAGCTGGCTGCTGCCTAACTGCTGAGAATCAGGAACCGGGTTCGGACGTGGGTGCCCGATCCGTAGCTCGTACGCTCCGGGACTGTCCACCGCTGCGCTTTCCAGCAGGCTTCGTCGCGGATGCTGGAGACCCGGCTGGACCTTGGCCGTTGGACCGCCCAGCAACCGCACCTGTCACCTCCGGTTGCGCTAGCAACGCTCGAATCAACCGGCCCGGTCCCTCGATGTAGGCAACGGCGAGGTGCGACATGACACGCACGTGATTCGGCTCAGTTTTCGTCTGATCTTTTGCCCGAGCCATGGCAGCCTGGAGGTCCTTGTCGATCTTGGCGGTGTCGGGCGGCGCGCCTCGCTTGCGGCGTACGCTGACCGCGGCCGCCACCGGCTCGTCAGAGTCCCGGGCCGCATCGAGCTGGCGCAACAGCTCCGGATCGGCTCGGCTATAGTCCTGCATCGGCCTCCTCGTCTCTGCCAGCTTAACGCCGCATTGCCCGATCAAGCGCGGCCAGTGCCCCCGGGCCAGTGACCGCACCTCGGTTGGCACGCTCGCGAGCGAGCGAGCCCAACTTCGCGGAGCTCTGGATTGCCCTTTCCAGTCTGCTCACCGTCGCGGTGGGATGCGCCTCTAACAGGAGCGCCGCCAGCCCGGTCACATGGGGCACCGCCATCGATGAGCCGGAGAGCTGACGCCAGCCTCCGCCTGCTCGGGCCGAGATAACGTCCTCGCCCGGAGCGACGACGTCGGGTACCAACGGCTGCGACCGGCGGGGAAAGCGCTGGCTGGATGAGTCATCCGCGACCCGATCCTGCTCGCTGTAATAGCCGACCGAAAGCACCCGGGGATAGTTGCCCGGCGAGCGGCTCGTGCCTGCTCCCTCATTGCCGACGGCTACCACCGGCAGGACTCCGCTATCTCGCAGCACGTCCACGATGCCGAGGAAATCGGTGACGTAGCCGCGGATGCCGAGAGAGAGCGACAGCACGCGCACTCCTTCACCCACAACCCAGTCCATTCCGGCCAGGATGCGAGCGATGATGTCGCCGCCCTCGATCACTGTTGCGGCATAAAGGGCGGCTCCCGGCGCGACTCCGACATGCCGCCCGCGCACCGCCCGCCCAGCGATCGTCGCGGCGGTATGAGTTCCGTGGCCCTCGACAAGATCGGTGTCGTGCGGAGCTGCCCCCGCTAGTTCAATGCCTCCCACGTCGAACTCCGCGTAAGCGGCCACCGCACCAGCCAGGGCCGGATGATTCGCGTCCAGGCCGGTGTCGAGATGTCCGATCTTGACGTCCTTGCCGCTAAGGCCCGCCGCCCACAGCTCGGATGCCCCAATCGAGCGAAGGCCCCAGGTCGTGGTTGTACGCAGGCTTGCGGCGGCCCGTGCCACCGGGCGAATCAGGCTGGGCTGCGGTGCAACGCTGATCCGCGAAACTTCCGGGGCAGAACGCAGCGCGGCCAATCCCTCCCGGTCGACCGTGCCGTACATGATGCCGAGATTGGGATAGATACGCGCCTTGGCAGGGGCCGCACTGGCAACCCGCCGGGAAGCCGCTGCTGCGGGCGCACTGGCCCGGGTTGTCTGGGCCAGCTGGGAATCCGGGTGGATCGAGAAGTGGTCAATCAGCGACTCCATCGTCTGCCGCCAGCGGGCCGGTGAGGAGGCGGCCGCGCCGCCGCTATCGCGATGCGTGAAGGCGAGCACCGGCGCAAAGCCGAAGGTGCGGAGGTTCTGGGCAATGCTTGGCATGACCATGCGGTTTCCTCAGTGTTGCCCGAGATGCCCGCCAGGCATCGCCGAGTCCACGGGCCAGCTTGTTAGCACCAGAGCGACCGCTATGCCGAGATAACCCAGTGCAAGCGGCACCCGAAGTGCCGGCCGGGCGGCGAAGCGTTCGACCCAGAGCAGAACCGCAACCGCGGCAAAGCAGGCCAGGCTCGGCTGAACGGCGCTCAACATCATTGGGGCAGCACACACCCGCATGCAACGCCGACTTGCCAGCCCGGCCCAGTGAGCCGCGCTTCGGAGGTGACGATTTGGATAGATCGGCTGGGTCACCCGGCAGGCCACGAGCAGCCGCAGGCGACCACGACCGATCTGCACGGCAATGCAACCGACGGCCAGGAGCGCGATTGCTCCGGTCTGCGTCATCACCAGACCGAGGACCTCAGCTACAAGATGCATAGCCGCAGCGGCCAGCCCCCATAGGCCCAGAAAAAGGGTCAGCGCGACAAGCACCGCAGCCCGCGCCTGCCACCACAAGGTCGATCCAGCCACGGCGCGGCCGAGCGGGATAGCAAGTGGACTCATCATGGCCAGGGTCATACCGACGATCATGACGAGGTGGCCGATATGGCCATAAGATTGGCCGTCCACCGCAAGTAGGCCGGCAATACCAACCGCGGCGGCGGCCAAAGGCAGCGCTATCGCGAGCGTCTCTGCGCTGGGCCGGGCACCCAAGCGTCGTTCCCAACCGGCTTCGGCGATGCTCACTGGTGCTCGCTGGTCAGTACGGCCACGGTGCGGATGTTCACCGGCGGTGGTGTGGCCGCTGCGGCGCCCGGCTCTTCGACCATTCCTTCCATGGGAACCAGGGAAACCGCAAGATCACTGACATCGCCATGAGCGCCCAACTGCTGGATGACGTCGGTGATGTCGAAGGTGTAGCTGAGCGGTTGGGGATTCTTCGACCCACGCGACGTGCTGTGCTCCACTCCGAAGAAGGAGACTGCGCCGACTCGTCGCCGCTCCCTGATCGGCTCGGGCTCCTCGGGCAGATGAACGTAAACCCCGTAAACGATGCCGGGATTCGCCCGCCCCTCGATGTCTGACAGCTTGAGGTGGAATCGTGGCTCCCGACCCCGGCTCGCCCCCGCACTCGGGGTTGGCAACGGTCCAACTTTCATGGCCGTCGAGGCACCTTCGCGGCCCACCCTCATGGCTTTACTGCTCTGGGCGACGGTCTTTGGCCTCGATCGTGGCGGCACGGCTTCTGCCTTCTCCCTGGTGCTGGCGACAAGCGGAAGTGAGTCGTAGGTGTAGTCGAGGCTGGTGACGTCGACCACCTCACCCACACGCATCCGAATCAATTCACCATTGTCGTCCCGAAGCCGGAAGCTGCGGAAACGCCAGGTTCCGCTGGTGGGGTTGGCATTGGTTTGGAGTCGCCAGGTCTCCCAGAGCCGGTCGATATTGGCGTGGTGCAGCCAAAAGATCGGGTCCAAAGCTGCCGTGTCCGGATTGGACATGAATCCGAAGGTCCCGCCAACCGCAACATGGACAATGTTGTGCGGTTGATTCTCCAGCGCGCCCGGCGCCGGGCCGAAGTGGGCAAACCCCGTACGGGGCCCGCCGAAGCCCACCGGCACACCGGCGAACGGGGTCGTGAAGAATTCGGTGTTCAACGCATCAGTGGAGCTGGTGATTTCTGGTGGCAGCCCGCCACCGGCGTTGATCAGGCTGCGGCGCTCATTGACCAGCAGCGGGTTGGGAGATCCATCGGGCAGACTGGCTTCCCGGAACGCCGGCGGGATCTGGTTGGACGTGCCCGAGCCTTCGTAGTTCCAGTACGGCTGAGCCCAGTCGTCAGGTCCGCCCAGCTCAATGATCGTCTTCCGCACGATCCGTTCGAACTGGTACAGGTACATCCGATGCCACGGCAGGAAGTACCAGGTGGCGTGCTGGCACTCGTTCCACGGTGCGCCGGGTGGTGGGGGAGTGTTGGCCAGGCCGTGAATCGCTGCTTGGTATCTCCAGCTCAATGGATCAGACAGCGGTCGGTCTTGCATCGCTCGGACGGCTCGTGCGTACCACGCCAGCGCCTCCGGCCAGATTTCATCCCTGCTGAGATCCCAGGCGTCACGTCGAGTGAAGGTCATGACAACTCCATCGTGCGAGGTGATGGCCCCAGTTCGCCATCGAATGAGATTGAGGAGGAGGCCAGCCGGTTTGGTGCCTCCCGGTGTCTGCTCCGACCTTCGCCTCTTGATCAACAAAAGCAGTCAGGGTTGTCGGCCGTCAAGCAGCCGCAGCTCGGGTATGGAGTCGTCGCCGGAGGTCTAGGTAGTCAGAGGTTTTCCATCTGCGATGATCACCTTCCACGGCCGAGGGCACCCGCGACTGCAGCCTGTTGCTAGGTCGTGGCATTCGGCCGATGAGTGCTGCCTTCGACTGCGGTCAATAGAGGCAAAGAAAGACGGCCCAACAGGGAGGACACATGAGACTCACCGTGCACACATTTCTCAGCGTCGATGGGGTCCTGCAAGGCCCAGGCGGTCAGGAGGAGGATCGCAGTGGCGGGTTCGACCGCGGTGGCTGGCTGGTGCCGTATGCAGACGAGGATTTCGGCGGCATCGTCACCAACTGGTTCGAGAAGCCTGAGGCGTTCCTGCTAGGCCGGAAGACTTATCAGATCTTCGAAAGCTTCTGGCCAAATGTCACCGATCCGAACGACATCGTTGCCACCAAGCTCAATTCGCTGCCCAAGTACGTATTCAGCAATACCCTCACCGATCCGAGCTGGGCCAACACGACGGTGCTGTCTGGCGATCTGGCCGAGCGGATAGGCGAGCTCAAAGCCCGAGACGGCGGTGAACTCCAGGTGCACGGAAGCGGAGCATTGGCCCGTTCGTTGTACGAGGCCGGGCTTGTCGACGAACTGCGACTGATCGTCTTCCCGGTTTGTGTGGGTATGGGGAAGCGGCTGTTCAGCGACAACGCTCCAGCGTCCGGTTTCAACCTCGTCGATTCGAAGACCACCGGCTCCGGCGCTATCTATTCGGCGTTGACGCCAGCACCCTTCCAATCGGGGGAGGTCGGCCTGGAAGACGGGCGGGAGACAACAAGCTAATAGAGGAAAGGGCTCGAAGCGAACGCTTCGAGCCCTTCCTTGATCACATTGCTCCAGACTTGTAACGGCGTTGTTCTTGTCGGGAGCCCGGATTCAGCGACGCAGGAATGCGCGCCGGACCCGGTCCCACCATGACGGCCGCTGGCTAACCTGCGGCGCCTTGGGCAGGGCTGATTCGGCCAGTGACTTGGCCGCGCCGACTACGGCGTACGGGACCATCAGCATTGGCCCTCCTCCCATGACAGCGCACCAACTGATGCGCACTAGGTTCAAAGCAGCAGGCGGTTCGTAAAATCCCGCATTGGCTGTGAGATGCGTTACCCGCTACGGGTGCTCAGCGGGCACGTACGAAGACGCCGGCATGGGCTGCTGCGGCAGTCACCTGCGCGGCGAGATCGGCAGCCTTGACGGTAAGCGGTTCGGCCAGCACGAGCAGGCGGTAGTACAACGGCGCTCCAACGTGGCGGATGACCTCTTCGGGGTCGGTACCGGCTGGAAGCTGGCCACGCTCGACCGCACGCGACACCATCGGCATGATCAGGGCGGACCGGGTCAGCCAGAACCGTTGCCGCAGCTCCTGTACCTGCGGACTGTCACCTGCTCCACCGAACACTGCTCGGATGAGCGCGCCGCTCACCGATCCGGTGAGCGTGGCCAGAATCGAGCGGGCCCATAGCCGGAGGTCCTCGTCGATGTCGCCGCTGTCCGGCACCTCTACCTCGGCGGCTCCGAACGTCTCTATGGCGTCGACGATCAGGCTGTTCCGGTCGCCCCAGCGTCGGTAGAGCGTCGTCCTGTTCACTCCGGCCCGAGCTGCAACGCCTTCGACCGTCAGCCCGGCATAGCCATGCGCGATCAATTCAGCCACCGTAGCGTCCAGGACGGTCGCCCTGATTCGTGCCGTACGTCCGCCGGGGCGCGCCGCTGCAGCGTCAACCACCGCCAGTCCCCGCTCGGCGAACCGGGGAGATGGTCAGCTGCCCGCCCACCAGGCCAGCTCGCATACGGCCGCTCGATGATCGGAGGGATAGACCCCATCGACGGCAGCACCGGCAAGCGTCGCCGACTCCACCTTGACCCGCTGCGCCCACTGTCCCGGCCGGTAGAAGATGTGATCAATCCGCTGATCGATCAACTCCGTTGCCGCTAGTGGCGCCGATGGGTGAGCGGACGGCAGGGTCACCGCGGCCGGGTCCCCTGCGCCGCCGCTCCAAGCATCCGTCAGTACCTCCTGCAGTGGGCGCAGCAGCGGGCTGTGCGGCGCGGCATTGAGATCACCTGCCACAATGATCGGCAGCGGGCCGTCGAGCTCAGGATCCGTGGCGAGGTGGGCGAGGGTATGCGCCTGCGCGAGGCGGTCGTCGTTGTACGCAGGCTCGTACTCCAGGCAGGCGACCACCACCTGTAGCCCGCCAGCGGGAGTGTCCGCCGTGGCCACCATGGCGATCGGAGCGAAATCGCGGTGGCGTGCCGGCATCGCAACGGACCGCGCGCTGATGATCGGCCAACGGCTCAACAGCCCTAGGCCCAGCGTCAGTCGCTGATCGTGCTCAAGCCTGGGCACGTCGGAAATCGGCGGGTAGGACGGTTCCGCGAAGGTGGCATAGAGACCGAGCTGGTCAGCGAACTCGTGGGCCTGCGTCGTTTCCGAACTGCCCCAGACCTCTTGCAAGGCGACGATATCCGCGTCGACGGCGCGCAGAGTTTCCAGCAAGGCTGGTTGCCGATCCTGCCAGTGCGGCCCGAACCGCCACCAGATGTTCCAGGTCATCACCTTCAACCGGCCTGCAACCATGTTGTCCATGACGCCTTCCTGAGCGACTGAATGGGGCTGTCCCACTGCGACCTTGTCGAGCCGACGTTAACGCTACTACTGTTGCATTAACGCGGAAGGAGCGATTGAGTGGGTGATGGATCGCCTGGGCATGTCCGGGTCGCCACACTCAACCTCCTCTCTCCTGATCACGCTCACTGGCATCGGCGTCGCGGAGTCATCCGATCGGGTCTTGAGGAACTGCGCCCTGATGTCATCGCCTTGCAAGAGACGGTGTTGGGGAATGGTTACGACCAGGCCGCCGACCTGCTGGGAGCGGAATATCAGGTGGTGCGGCACTCCGCCCGCTCGGCTGACGGGGTCGGCGCGGCGCTGGCAAGCCGCTGGCCCTTCGGCACGGTGCGGGAAATCGACCTGCACGTGACCGATCGGATCGACCTTCCTTCTCCATTTCCCTGGGCAGCCGCCTTTGTGGCAGAAGTGCAGATGCCAGA
>Ga0126312_10001776_pt1 | contig 14253 bp, 15 predicted proteins | sample Plot104A_FD_92537 | JGI IMG/M metagenome (GOLD analysis project Ga0126312, IMG submission 92537) | Serpentine soil microbial communities from UC McLaughlin Reserve, CA, USA - Plot104A | ecosystem: Environmental > Terrestrial > Soil > Grasslands | place: USA: UC McLaughlin Reserve, Lake County...
TCATCTGGACGGCGCCTTTGCCGACTACGTCGTCTTTCCGGACACGAACGCTTGGGTTCATCGCGAGCTGATCTCTCCGGAGGTGGCGGCCATCTTTGATCCCTTCGGCAACGCGGTGCACGCCGCGCTCACCTTTCCGATGCTGGGTGAGGACGTGCTGGTGACTGGCGCCGGGCCGATCGGGATTCTGGCGGCGATGGTGAGCAAGTACGCAGGCGCTCGGCACGTGGTGATCACCGATCGAAACGACGAGCGGTTGGCATTGGCCGGCACGTTGGGGGCGACCCTGCCGATCAACGTCGAACGCTCCTCGGTCGCCGAGGCGCAGCGCGCCCTGGGCATGAAAGAGGGCTTTGACGTGGGTCTGGAGATGTCCGGCAGTCCGGACGCGCTGCGCGACATGATCTCCCAGATGACACATGGTGGCCGGATCGCCATGCTTGGCTTGCCGTCGGCGGAGGTCAGCATCGACTTCTCAACGGTGGTCCTCAACATGCTGACGATCAAGGGAATCTACGGCCGGGAAATGTTCGAGACCTGGTACGAAATGTCGGTGCTGGTCCAGAGCGGTCTGGACATTTCCGGCGTCGTCACGCACCGGTATCCCGCGAGAGAGTTCCAGCAGGCCTTCGCGACGGCCCGGACCGGCCACTGCGGCAAGGTGATCATGACCTGGGAGGACTGAGGAGAGTGTACGGATCGATCCGCCAGCAGCTGGCCAGTGATCTTGAGCAGCTCAAGCTTGATGGTCTTTACAAGGCCGAAGCGGTGATCACGACTCCGCAGGCGGCCACCATTGGCGTCGGCGAGCGTAGTGTGCTGAATCTTTGTGCGAACAATTATCTTGGCCTCGCCGACCACCCAGCCATGATCGAGGCGGCCCAAAAGGCCCTGGGCCGCTGGGGGTTCGGCATGGCGTCGGTGCGGTTCATTTGCGGTACGGCCGAGATTCACAAGGAGCTCGAGGGCCGGATAAGTGCGTTCCTGAAAACCGACGACGCCATCTTGTACAGCTCCTGCTTCGATGCCAATGGTGGCCTCTTCGAGACGCTGCTCGGCCCCGAGGATGTGATCATTTCCGACGAGCTGAACCACGCCAGCATCATCGACGGCGTGCGGCTGTGCAAGGCCGAGCGTCGGCGGTACCGCAATCGGGACATGGCCGACCTGGAGATCCAGCTTGCGGATTCAGCCGAAGCCCGATATCGCCTGATCGCCACTGATGGCGTGTTTTCGATGGACGGCTACGTCGCCCCGCTGGACCAGATTGTCGAACTGGCTGAGCGCTATGACGCCCTTGTCATGGTTGACGACTCGCACGCGGTGGGGTTCATGGGCTCAACCGGTGCGGGCACGCCAGAACTCTTTGGAGTTCAAGATCAGGTGGACATCGTCACCGGCACTCTGGGCAAGGCACTCGGCGGCGCGAGTGGCGGTTATACCGCGGCGCGCGCCGAGATCGTGGAGATGCTGCGCCAGCGATCTCGGCCGTACCTGTTCTCAAACTCACTCGCTCCCTCGATTGCGGCGGCAGCGATCGCGACTCTCGACCTGTTGGAAGGCTCAGGAGATCTCTTGGCCAGACTGCGGGACAACACCTCATACTTTCGCGAGGCGATGGTTGCGCAGGGCTTCGAGATTCCCCCATCGAATCACCCGATCGTGCCGATCATGATCGGCGATGCGGTCCGGGCGGGAGCCGTGGCGGATCGGCTCCTTGCCGACGGCATCTACGTGCGCGCGTTCTCCTATCCGGTAGTGCCTCGTGGCAAGGCGCGAATCCGAACCCAGATGTCTGCGGCTCATTCCAGAGACGATCTTGATCGGGCGATCGAGGCCTTCGTCCGTGCCCGCAATGAGGTGCGCTGAGCTGGCCTATCGAATGCCGGGCCCTGAGCTTGCCGACGGACCGACCGCCCCTGATGTCGTCGAGAGGCCGACAGGAGCCACGTGGTAGGGCTTCGAGACGATCTGCTTGCCGAGCGGCATGAGCGAGATATTGATGAGCTTGAAATTGGCGATGGCCATCGGGATGCCGATGATCGTGAAGCACAGGACGAGGCCAGTGACGACGGGTGTCAGCGCCAGCCACCAGCCGGCCACCACAAGCCAGATGACGTTGCCAAGTAGCGCCCAGATCCCAGCGGTCGGCTTGTCGATCACCTCGCGCCCGAACGGCCATGCAGCGTAGTTAGCCATCCGGAAGGAAGCAATGCCCCACGGAATGGTGACAATCAGCACACAGCAGATGACACCGGCCAGCATGTACGCGAGCCAGAGCCAGAAGCCGCTGAAGATGAACCAGATGATGTTGAGCAGCGTTCGCACAACCCCAGGATGCCCGGTGAGTCCTTGTTCGGACCATGAGGCCAGCCCCTGACCGGCCCCGGATCTGAGGTCAGAGTTGAGCGGCGAAGGCCGCATACGCCTCGGGGCTGAACAGCACAAATCGGATCTCGTCGGCTTTGGTCTTGGCCGACTTGACAGTTTGGATGGCGATCCGGGCGGCATCCTCTAACGGCCATCTGTAGATACCTGTCGAGATTGCCGGAAAGGCGATGGTCTGGGCGCCGAGGTGATCTGCAACCTCGAGTGAGGACCGATAGCACGATGCCAAGGTCTCGGAGCGGTCCTCGGAGGTGGCGTATACCGGGCCGACGGTGTGGATCACCCAGTGCGCCTTAAGACGGCCGGCCGTTGTCGCGACTGCTTGCCCGGGTGGCAGGCCGTCGGCGTACTTGCCATCCCGCAGGGCTCGGCACTGTTCGAGGATTTCCGGTCCGCCCCGGCGGTGGATTGCGCCATCTACTCCACCTCCGCCCAGGAGCGACGAGTTGGCTGCGTTGACAATGGCGTCGACTTCCTGATCGGTGATGTCACCTTCGACTAGGACGATCTGCGCCACCCAGCCAATCTATCCATCGCATGGTCTCTACGCTCAGGTTCGAGTGCAGACCGCGATGAGTTCAGCGGTTGGTGAAGGTCAAAAAAAGGCGGCCACGGCGGTCGCTCTTGCTGGAAAGGAGCCCAAAATGCGGGAATTCACCACATGCCTGTGGTTCGACACCCAAGGCGAGGAGGCGGCAAAGTTCTACACCTCCCTATTCCCAAACTCGAGTCTGGGCGGTGTCACCCCATATCCCGACGGTGAGCGCAAGGGACAGGCCATGACCGTGGACTTCGTGTTGAACGGTCAGAAGTTCGTCGCGCTGAACGGCGGACCCGAATTCAAGTTCAACGAGGCGATCTCCTTCCAGATCCCGTGTGCGGATCAAGCCGAGGTGGACCGCTACTGGGAGACGCTGTGCGATGGTGGCGAGGAGCAGCCGTGCGGCTGGCTCAAGGACCGCTACGGGCTGTCCTGGCAGGTCGTACCCGACCGGCTCACCGATCTGCTGACCGACTCTGATCCTCAGCGCGCACAGCGGGTGTCACAAGCACTCTTCACGATGAAGAAGATCGTTATCGCCGACCTGGAAGCCGCGGCTGCCGCATAGCAGACCACACGGAGAAACGGCAGTAGATGAGGGTGATCACACCGAATCCCCCCGTCCATCGGGCAACGCCATCGTGGATGGCTACAGAAATGCCAACAGGTTCACCTCTGGGCAGTTGACCGGACTCTGCAGTCAGCTTGTTGGCGTACCGACCCGGATCCGATTCCCGTCCGGATCGCGAAGCTCGATCTCGCGCGCCCACGGCGCATCCTCGATCTGGGCGCCGAACTCGGCGGCGACCTCCTCGACGTTGAGGAGGCGCAGATAGATCAACGTGTCAGGGCGCGCATCGCCAGCGTGCTCGGAGAGGAAGAGACGCATCCCGTCGTCTGCTGCGGAGTGCCCCATCGCATAGGCGCGCACGACCGAGACGAATGCAGGCAGGCCCGCCGCGAATCGATGCTCCCACTCTTGGACGAACCCCAGCCGTGAATACCAGGCGACGGCTGTGGCGGCGTTGCGAGTCCGCAGAATAGGGATGACCTCTTCCTTCACGTGGTGATTCTCGCAGCGAGCCGCCGTAGCGCGAGAATCGTACAAGTGTTCTAATAGAGCCGTGCGGTTCGACGCTCGTCATCTGGGATCAGGTGTCTGGGGTCTCTGGGACGGCGGCGTCATGAGCTGGAGGGCAACCGAACTCAGCGAGAACGAAGCTAAGCGGCAGGCCGCAGACCTCAACGTCACCTTTAACCAGTACGGGCAACGCAACGCTCAGGATCGGCGTGAGGTCAGCCCGCCGATTCCTGTCGAGTCGGCAAAGTGGACAGCAGCGGGAGAACTCGACTACTGGGTCAGGGAGCGGTTCGAATGGTGGGGCCGGGTCCGTGGGCCAGACGGCCACTACATCTGGATCAAAGCCGCGGACCTGCGGCGTCTTCCCAAGTCCTAGCAGACCCGGCGCCGCAGAAGTGGTGACTGACCAGGCCAAACTTAGAACTGGCGACTCGACCCCAACCGGCATCAAGGCGAGTTGGCGATCCCCACACCGTGTCGAAAGGCACTTTCTAGTGAGCAGCGCCCAAAGCTGAGCACCGCCAATGAACCCTCGCGATGGGCCCACCTACCGTTGCCAGTCAGCATCCATCGACGCGATGGTCTGGCTGCTTGGCTCGAGGTGTAAATGTTATCTAGGACTTCAAATGAAGATCTTGCGGCGGCCGATCACCACCCCGACTGCCCCGCACCACTGACGGCGCTGTGCGACGTTCGGACACCCCGGAGGCAGCGATGTTCGAAGAGGCTCAGCTTTACGCACCGGTAACCCGCTCCGAGGGCGGCGATGTGACCGTTCATCTTGGTGATGATCACCCAGGCGCGGTTGATCCGGAATACCGCAAGCGACGCAACGCCCTAGCCGCCTTGGCAATGGATTGGAAACCCGATGCTCCGCCGCCGATCGCGCCCTACGCCGAGGCTGAGCATGAGGTTTGGCGCATTGTGTGTGGGGAGTTGCACGCATTGCATGAGCGGTTCGCGTGCGCGGCATACCTCGAGGGAAAGCAGCGCCTCAAGTTACCCGAGGACCGGATTCCGCAGCTCGTCGAGGTGAACGAGCTGCTACGTCCGATGACGGGTTTCCGCTACGCACCCGCGGCCGGGCTGGTGCCGCTGCTTGAGTTCTACGGCTCACTGGCCGACGGCATTTTCCATTCCACTCAGTACGTTCGGCACCACTCAGTGCCGCTGTACACACCCGAGCCCGATGTGCTGCACGAGGTAGTCGGGCACGGCAACTGCCTGGCCCATGACCGGTTCGCCGCTCTCTACCGGCTGGCCGGACAGGCCGCACGGCGCGTGCAGACAACGGAGGCGTTGGAGTTCGTCTCGAAGGTCTTCTGGTTCTCTTTGGAGTTCGGCGTCCTTCGTGAAGCGGGTCAGGTCCGGAGCTATGGCGCCGGTTTGCTGTCCTCCTACGGGGAGATCCAGCAGGTTGAGCAGGCAGATCTAAGGCGCCTTGACGTTGGGCGCATGGGGGTGCAGACCTACGACATCACCCACTACCAGCCGATCTTGTTCTGTGCCGACGGTTTCGCCGAAGTGGAGGATGTGGTGGGGGGTTTCTTCGCCGAGGTGGACGACGATCTGGTGCAGCGCCTCACCCAGGAGGCGACGGCGCCGGCCTGACGGATCCACGGACATCCCCGAGCCTTACCGGGTTAGGACCGGGAGTCGCGGCACGCAGCACCACCTCGTCACCGTCCTCGAGGAACGTCCTCGTCGCGTTCGCTCCGAGGTGGAGAGGATGCGTGCCGTTCCAGGAGAGTTCGATCAAACTGCCGCATTGGTCCGCGAGCGGCCCGGAGACCGTGCCCGAACCGTAGATGTCGCCAGTGCGCAGATGCGCGCCGTTGACGGTCATGTGGGCCATCATCTGGGCCGGCGAGAAGTACATCGCCGCATACGGGCAGGTGCTGACAAGGTGGCCGTTTATCTCGACCTGGATCTCGATGTCATAGCCGCAGCTAGCCCCGGACGTCAGGTATGGCAATAATTCCGGGTCCTGGACAGGCAACCGGACCTGGGCGTTGTCGAGGGCCTCCAAAGGCAGCACCCACGCCGATATCCTGGTGCCGAAGCTCTTGCCCAGGAACGGGCCGAGCGGCACGTACTCCCAAGCCTGCAGGTCTCGGGCGGACCAGTCGTTGAGGACGACTACGCCGAAGACGTGGTCCCGGAAGTCTTCGACAGGCACCGGGACCCCTGGCATTGACTCGACTCCGACAACCCAACCCAGCTCGGCTTCCAGGTCAAGCTTGCGGGTCGGACCGAAGGTCGGCACCGGATCGCCGGGCGTCTTGAGCTGACCGAGCGGCCTGACGACGTCGGTGCCCGACACCATCACCGTTCCAGCGCGGCCGTGGTAGCCGATCGGCATGTGCTTCCAGTTGGGCGTCAACGGGTCGCCATCCGGTCGGAACATTCGGCCCAGATTGGTGGCGTGATGCTCCGAAGCATAGAAGTCGACGAAGTCCGCCACCTCGATCGGCCGGTGAAGCCGCACGCGGCTCATCGGGCGGAGGTGGGGCTCGATTAGCCCTCGGCCCGACGGATGGTCGAGCACGCTCCGAAGTGACCGCCGCGTAGCGGCCCAGACCCGCTTGCCTTGGGCGAGGAACGGATTCAAGCTGGGTCGCTCGAAGACCTCGGCATCGCGTCCCGCAGCACGCCACATCGCAGCCAAGTCAATCACTTGATCGCCAAGGGCCGCACCGACGCGGGGTGGGTCGCGGTCGATGGAAAAAATGCCGTACGGGAGCTCCGAGACACCGAATGGCGCCGACGCAGGGGCCTCAAACCAGCTCACGACGGCTCCGTGACGAGCCCCAGCGACACCAGGTCCTCCACCGGATCAAGCACGCCGCAGCAGCCGAAGCTGAGGAATCGACGACGCACCCGGGCGGTCTGCGTGTCGGTCCAGCTGCCGATTTGGTCCACCAGCGCTTGGCTATGGCCTTGTCTCAGCAGATTGGCGGCATCGGTCTCTGAGGCGCCCTCGACCAAAGCATCGAGCGCAAGAAGCAGGTTGAGGAAGCCATGTTGGCGCGGCCGGGAGGCATCGGCGTCCTTGGCGCTCCAGGCGCGGTGCAGGCCGGCGGTTGCCTTGAACGGCAGATCTGCCTCGACCAGCACGCTGAGCTGGCGAGCCAGCCGGTCGGACGACGGGGTATCGGTCGGCTCGAGGCCACCGGTACGGATCTTGCCGTAGCGGCCGGCGGTCTCCACCTCGGCAATGGCCCTCTCCCACCCGGGCGCGTACGGGATCTCCACGAACACTCGTACCGACTCATCCAACATGTCCGCGGCCGCGACCATGCGAGCCGCATTCCCGGCTAGGTCGTCAAGATCACGGAGAGCCGATTCAACCGCGATCACCTGGACGCCGGGTGTCTCGCGGCCCGCCAAACTCAGCAGGCCGCCGGCCCCGCCGCCGTTGATCACGCTGACGGCCAACGGCTCGCGCTGGCGCATTGATCGGACCACCCGTCCCAACTCCGCCAGCTTCGCGTCACTCACCACCAATGGCCCGATCAGCGCCGCCAGCCATGAATCGCGATAACGAAGGTGTGCAACGACTGCATCGGCGACCCCCGCGTTGCCAGGTGGGAACATCGCAGCGTCGTCGAGAAGCTTTGCGAACAACGCGGCAGGCGCCGGCACGTTTGCAGGCTAGCGCTCTGAACGCGCCTTCCGATCGGGCGACGCTTAAATCACCGTACAGAGCTACGCTCCCGATATGGCCTTCTACCGCAGCGTTGGGGAGATTCCACCGAAGCGTCACACTCAGTTCCGCCAGCCAAACGGGACGCTCTATGCAGAGGAGTTGATGGGCGAGGAGGGCTTCTCCTCCGATTCCTCGCTGCTGTATCACCGGGGCATCCCGTCGGCAATGAGTGGGGGGCGGCCGTGGGACCTGGCGGATCTGACCACCACGCCAAACCACCCGTTGCGCCCGATTCATCTCCGGCTGCCCGAGCTGTTCAAAGGGACTGACCCGGTCGACATCGATCACGTCACCGGGCGGCGGCTGGTCCTGGGCAACGCTGACGTCCGGATTTCGTACGTGGTCGGCTCCAAGCCCTCGCCGTTCTACCGCGACGCCATCGGCGACGAGTGCCTCTATATCGAGTCGGGCCGAGGCACTGTCGAGACAGTGTTCGGTGCGCTGACCTTCACCGATCGGGATTACGTGATCATCCCGCGGGCCACCGTTCATCGCTGGCTGCCGGACGGCGAGGTCAAGGCATACTGCATTGAGGCCAGCTCGCATATCGCGCCGCCGAAGCGTTACCTGTCTCGCTACGGACAGTTTCTTGAGCACAGCCCGTACTGCGAGCGTGATCTTCATGGCCCGACCGAACCGCTGATCATGACTGGCGAGGACGTGGAAATCTACACCAAGCACCGCGGCCACGGCGGCATAGTCGGCTCGGTGATCAGCGCCACAACCCACCCATTCGACGTCGTCGGGTGGGACGGCTGCCTTTACCCGTACAGGTTTAACGTCGACGACTACGAACCGATCACGGGTCGAGTCCACCAGCCGCCGCCGGTCCATCAGGTTTTTGAGGGCACGAACTTCGTGATCTGCAACTTCGTGCCGCGCAAAGTCGACTACCACCCACTCGCGATCCCAGTGCCGTACTACCACTCCAATGTCGACTCCGATGAGGTGATGTTCTACTGCGGCGGGGACTATGAAGCGCGCAAGGGTTCCGGGATCGGTCTTGGCTCGATTTCGCTGCACCCGGGTGGCCACTCGCATGGGCCGCAGCCCGGGGCCGCCGAGGCCGCAATCGGTAAGCAGTACTTCGACGAGCTGGCCGTCATGATCGACACGTTCCGCCCGCTCGAGTTGGGAGAAGGCGGCATCGCCTGTGACGACGGCGCGTACGCGCTGAGTTGGAACGCCGCGCTACGCGGCTGACGGTTTCAGTCCGGCCGGATAGCTGACGCCGCTGAGCTCCTCCGACGCGGTCCAGAGCTTCTTGGCGAGCTCGACGTCGCTGGCCGCGGCGCTGCGGCCAACCAGGGTCGGGTGGCCCCGCCGCTCGGTGCGACCGTCTGGACCGACATAGGCGGCACCGGGCAGGTCTTGTGTGGCGGCGAACAGGGTCGGCAGGGCGCCTCTCTCGTCGCTCTGCGCGATGATCTTGTTGGCCGCGAGGACCAGTCGGTCGGCCATCTTGTTGCCCGTCCGGCCCTGCAGATTGGTAGCGGCGTAGCCCGGATGCGCCGCGTACGCCCGCACCGGTGAGCCGTCCGCCTCCAGCCGCCGCTCCAGCTCGAGCGTGAAGAGCAGGTTGGCGAGCTTGGTTTGCCCGTAGGCGAGCCAGGGCCGGTACGTCCGCCGTTCCCAGTTGAGGTCATCGAGATCCAGACGGCCCATCCGGTGGGCGCCGGAAGAGATGGTCACAACTCGGTCGGTGATCTGAGGCAGCAGTAAGTTGGTGAGGGCGAAGTGGCCGAGATGATTGGTGCCAAACTGCAGCTCGAAGCCGTTCGCCGTCCGATCTTCCGGGACAGCCATGATCCCGGCGTTGTTGATCAACACATCCAGGGGCTGCCGCCACTGCTCGGCGAACTTCCGCACCGAGCCGAGGTCGGCGAGATCTAGGTGCCGGACCTCCACCTCACCTGTCATGTTGGCCGCGGCCTGCTCGCCCCGAGCCAGGTCGCGAACCGCCAGGACAACCTTGGCACCTCTACCAGCCAGCACCGCGGCTGCCGCCCGGCCGATTCCGCTGTTGCCACCGGTGACGATCACGGTGCGTCCCGCCTGCGCGGAAATCCGATCAGCGGTCCATCTAGTCACGAACGGTCAATCTAGTCGTCCCGGTGTGCGGCCCGGATCAGCCAGTTTCGGCCGCGGAGCGGACCAGCGGCTCGGTGCGGTAGGGGATCGGCTCTGCCAGGCCGATCAACGACACCGACCGCACGACGCCGGGATCAGTGACCAGAGAGTCGATCACCCGCTGCAAGTCGGCGTTGGACCGGGCCACGACCCGGCACCACAGGTCGCCTGGTCCGGTGACCGTCCAGCACTCGAGAACCTCCGGGATGTGCGCCAGCCGTGCGGTCAACTCGTCTCGTCCTTCGTGCTGGACAATCTCCAGGGTGACGAAGGCGGTGACGCCGTAACCGAGGGCGGCCGGTGAAATCTGCGGTGCCCAACTCCTAATCACGCCGTCGCGCGCGAGCCGGTCCAGCCGAGCTTGCAACGTGCCGCGTGCTACCCGCAGACGCCGACTCGCCTCCAGCACGCCGATCTTTGGCTCGGCTGTGAACAGATCCACGATGTACCCGTCTAGTTGGTCGATTCCCGACGAAGCGCTAGCCAATGTGACTCCTTAACCCGTCAACCGACCTCGTACAGCTAGACAAACTGTATAGCTTTAGGGCTCGCCCTGGCGCAAATTGTGGAATCGAGGAGCATATGAATCATGACCGACGTACTAACGCACACCGTGCTGACGCACAACGAATTCCTGGCCGGCCTAAATGCCGACCAGTTGCACCGGTTGGTCGGGCTGGTCGAATACGACGAAAGCGGCGACTCCTTCCCGGTAACTGGCTGGGACGCCATTGTCTGGGTTGTCGGCAACGCGACCCAGACCGCACAGCACTATCAGGCGGCGCTGGGGATGGAGCTTGTCGCCTACGCGGGGCCGGAGACGGGAGTTAAAGATCATAAAGCGTTCGTGCTGACCAGCGGCGCATGCCGGTTCGTCATCAAGGGCGGCGTCAGCCCGGAAAGCCCTTTGCTGGATCGTCACCGCACCCACGGTGACGGCGTGGTCGATGTCAGCCTCGAGGTGCCTGATGTCGACAAGTGCATCCGGCAGGCAAGGGCTCAGGGTGCTCGGATTGTGTTGGAGCCGCACGAGGAGTCTGACGAGAACGGCACTGTCAAGATGGCGAGCATCGCTGCCTACGGAGACACGGTCCACACGCTGATCGACCGTTCGCGCTACCAGGGTGTCTACTTGCCCGGCTACGTCGCGCGCAGTTCGACCTACGCCAAGCGCGACGGTGCTCCTCGGCGGCTCTTCTCGGCGCTTGACCATGTGGTTGGCAACGTCCGGTTAGGTGAGATGAATGCCTGGGTTGACTTCTACAACCGAGTGATGGGCTTCGCCAACATGGCTGAGTTCATCGGCGACGACATTGCCACTGACTACTCCGCGTTGATGAGCAAGGTTGTTGCAAATGGCAACCACCGGGTCAAGTTCCCGCTGAACGAACCGGCGATCGCCAAGAAAAAGAGCCAGATCGATGAGTTCCTCGAGTTCTACGCTGGCCCAGGAGTGCAGCATCTCGCGCTGGCCACCGATGACATCCTGACCGCCGTTGACGCTATGCGCGCCGAAGGGGTCGAGTTCCTCGATACTCCCGGTTCCTATTACTCCGATCCCCAGTTACGCGCGCGAATCGGCAAGGTACGAGTGCCGATCGAGGAGCTACAGCAGCGGGGCATTCTTGTCGACCGGGACGAGGACGGCTACCTGTTGCAGATTTTCACGAAGCCCATCGGCGACCGGCCGACGGTGTTCTTCGAGCTGATCGAGCGGCACGGGTCCCTGGGTTTCGGCAAGGGGAACTTCAAGGCTTTGTTCCAGGCCATCGAGCGCGAACAAGAGCGTCGCGGCAATCTCTGACGGCAAACGGATCTTATTGGAAACAGTGTTTCGTCACTTGTCCGCAGAGCCAGCCGCGTCGTTTCTGGACCAATGTGGGGGTCCTATCGGACTAGCGCTGCAACGCTCCGGCGGCCCTCAGGGCCCTTGAATTCGAACTCGCCGCGATCCTCGAACACCATTCCCCGATCCGGCAAGTACGTCACGGACGGTGTTCGATACCAGGACCTCACCCGGCTTTGCCGCCGTCAGCATGCGGGCGGCGGTGTGCACTGCGATGCCGCGGACCTTCTCACCATAGAGTTGCACCCCCCGTGTGGACCGCGGCACGTGACGGTGACGAGGCTTTCGGGCGATGACACCAGCGATGGCCCGGTCTTGGCGTACAGCTGGCGGGTGCTCCTGAGGAACTGCAGAGTCTCCTCACCGAGAAGGGCCGTACATCACTCGACAAGCTGGTCTCGCCGGCCCTCGTCCGGCGTCTCGGGGATCCGGCGCAGGTACCGGCGGATCAGCGGACCGGCCATGGCCGAGGTCACCAGGGCGACCAGCACGAGGATCGTGAATCCTTCTCTGGTGATGACTCCCAGACGCAACCCGGCGGCGGCGACCACGAGCTGAACGGTTCCCCGAGCGTTGAGAGCCGAGGACACCGCCATCGCCGCGTCGTGTTCGAGTCCGGCCAGCCGGCCGCCGCCGTAGGCACCGACAGTCTTGCTTACAACGGCCAGGACGACCGCGGCCGCGGCCAGCAAGGCCAGCTGCGGATCCCGGAGTGCCGTTAGGTCGGCTGCCAGGCCGTTTACGGCGAGGAAAAGCGGCGCCAGGACGCCGAGCACCACGGTCCGCAGCGGCCTCAGCGCTGCCACCGAGGCAATCCGTCCGGAGGCGATGATCGCGCCGCAGAAGAAGGCGCCGAGGGTCAAGTCCAGCCCGATCCCGTCGGTGATCACCGCACCAAGGGTGATGAAGGCCGCCGCCACGAGGCAGGAGGCGCCGACCCCAGGTTCCCGCTGAGCGCCCGGAGGAGCCATGACGCCGGTACGCCGAGCGACCACCGTCAGCATGGCGAGCGCGACGACGGCCGCTAGCGTGAGGAGGACACCGCCGGCCGGATCGTCGGCATCGTGGAGGTGTACGGTCGCCGCGATGATCGAAAGCCCTATCCACACGATTGCGTCGTCGATCACGGCCACGCTGAGCGACAGCTGGCTCAGGTTGCGGTGGAGGACACCCAGATCAGCGAAGATCTTGACGATCACCGGCACGGCGCTCACCGACAGGGCGAGGCCCGCGTACGCCGCGAAAATCCACATGTCTGCCTCGGGTCCATGCAGCCGAGGGTCAGCGGCGAGGGCTAGGACCACGGTCGAGGCCAACGGCACGCCCAGCGCGCCCAGGCTGATCAGCCCCACAGTGCGGGCCCAGGCCCGGGTGAACGCGAGGTCGACCGTGGCGCCGGCCACGCCGACCAGCAGCACACCGCAGAAAGCGGCGATGCCGCGCAGGAACTCGTTCTGACCAGAGGCCGGCGCGAAGAGCCAGTTGCTCCCGTTCGCCGTGGCGACGGCACCCAGCACCGACGGACCAAGCAGCAGACCCGTCGCGAGCTCGCCGGTCGTCGCCGGCAAACCGATCCGCTCCGCGAGGCGCCCGAGAAGAAAGGCCAGGGCGAGCAGGATCCCTAGCTGTAGCAGCAGGATCGCGGGATCGAAGCTCGGCATCCGAGATGGCCGGCCTAGGTGCGCTCGTCCGCGCACCGGCGCCGGCCGACCGTCATGGCGGTCACCCTACCGATGGTTGGTCTTCCGGTCCGGCGGCACAGTCTGCGGGTTCGCGCCATTGCCCTCGGCCGGAACGGGAGAGGAGAATGACGGGCCTGGAGCGTCGGCGACTAAGGGGAACTGGTGGATGACCCCGGATGATCAAGAGCCGGGCACGGGGGATGACAGCCGCCTGCGTGATCACCAGGTCGCCGAGCAGCTGACGGCTGCCGACGCGGTCCTGATCGCTCTGGGCCGGTCCTCCTCGGACGCCGGCGCAGTGCTGGCTACGGTCGCGGAGAGCGCTCAGCGGCTCTGCCGGTGTCAGGGGGTCCAGATCTACCTGTTGCACGGCGACGAGTTCGAGCTCGCCGCGACGGCAGGCCTGTCACCCGAGCTCGAGCACTACGTTGCCGAGCACCCGCTCCGACGAGACCGCGACACCATGGCGGGCCGGGTCGCCCTGGACCGGCGGATCCACCAGGTCACTGATGTACTCACCGACCCCGGGTACGGCCGCCGCGACGTCCAAGAGATCGCGGGTTACCGGACCTTGATCTCAGCGCCGCTCATCATCGACGACGAGGTGGTCGGCGCGATCAGCCTGTGGCGGACCAAAGTGGAACCGTTTGACGAACCGACCACAACGATGCTCCGGGCGTTCGCTGCCCAGGCCGCCGCGGCCGTCCGGAACGTCCACCTGGTAAGGGCTCTGGAGGCTCGGCGGCTCGAACTCGCCCGCAAGGTCGAGCAGCTGCAGGCCTTGAGCGAGGTCGGGGAGACGGTGAGCTCGACCCTGGTGCTCGACGAGGTGCTGTACAAGATCATCCTCAACGCCGTCCGGTTCGCGGAGTGCGA
>Ga0126312_10001777_pt1 | contig 14252 bp, 11 predicted proteins | sample Plot104A_FD_92537 | JGI IMG/M metagenome (GOLD analysis project Ga0126312, IMG submission 92537) | Serpentine soil microbial communities from UC McLaughlin Reserve, CA, USA - Plot104A | ecosystem: Environmental > Terrestrial > Soil > Grasslands | place: USA: UC McLaughlin Reserve, Lake County...
GGTCGCGGACGAACGCCGGAAGGGCGGCCCCTGGGGCGTCGACCCGTTCGGGCGCGTAGCCGAGCACGTCGATGGTGCCCGGCGCCAGGTGGGTGCTGCCGATGCCCTTGGCCAGGACGATCACGCGGGCCCCCGCCTCGGCGGCGCGCACGGCAGCGGACAGGCCGGCGACGCCCGCACCGATCACCACCGCGTCGTAGGCCGCCGCCGGCGGTGCGGTCGCGGTCATGCTTGGAGCGGCGCTCCCGCCTCCGCCGGGGCCGGAGCCGGCTCGACCTCCCCTGGGAGGTGCTCGACGTCCAGCAGCCCCTGAAAGACCCATTCGTCAAACCGCGCCTGGCGCAGCTGGTCGCCGTAGAGGATCGGCCAGACACCCTTCCACCGCTCCTCGAGAAACCGAAGCAACGCGGCGTTCGCCTCGGGTCCGTCGAGCTGCTCCACCCCGTGCAGGATCCCGGTGGCCCGGTAGATGCAGAACCCGCCCTGGCACGGGCCCATCCCGAGGCGCAGGCTGCGGCGGATGTCGTCGAGGCTGGGGGTCGCCCGCCTGCGCATCGTCTCCTCGAGGCGGCCTCGACCGATGAGCTCGCACTCGCAGATCAGCTGCTCGTCTCGCAGCCCCTCCTCGGCCCGATGCAGGCGCGAGCGGAGCTGGTAGCTCTCACCCGGCTCCGAATCGGGCAGCGGCTGCTCCGCCGTCCGGCAAGGCCGCGCCTCACCGAGCTGGGTGCACATGGCGTCGACCGTCTCCTCGGCCATGAGCCGGAGGGTCGTGAGCTTGCCGCCGGTGATCGTGAGAAAGCCGCCGACGCCGTCGCGCTCGGCGTGGTCGACCAGAGCGTGAGCGCGCGAGAGGTCACGGGTGCTGCCGGCCGCCTTGTTGTCCTGGAAGAGGGGGCGCGCCCCGGCCCAGACGCGCAGCGCGCGGGCCTCGCGGAAGCCCGGAACGAGGCGCTCGCCGTCGTCCAGCATGGCGTCTACCTCCTCCTGGGTGACCGGCAGGTCGTCGGGGTCGGCGGTCTCCACGTCCGTCGTGCCGATCACGCACACGGTTCGGATGGGGACGATGATGTCGCCGTCCGCCGGCATCGTGCACCGGTTGACCACCGCGTCGACCAGGCGGTGGTTCATGGCGATCATGATGCCCTTGCCCGGCACCACGGCGACGCCTTCGATGCCGGCCAGCTCGGCGATCTTCGCTGCCCAGGCACCGGATGCGTTGATGGTGAAGCGGGCGTCGATGCGGACGTGCTCGCCGGCACGCACGTCGTGGGCCACCGCGCCGGTGACGCCACGGTCGTCTTGCAGGATGCGCTCGACCCGGTGGTAGGGGAGGACGCGGCCGCCGTGCTCCCCCGCCCCTCGGGCGAGCGCCCACACCGTCTTCCAGGCGTCGATGGCGGCGTCGGGCACTGTGAAGGCGCGCCTGATGCCGGGGTTGAGCCGCGGCTGCGCGCGCAGGGCCTCGGCGGGGGAGATCTCAGCCGTCGCCAGGCCGACCTTCGCACAGCCCGCCAGGAACTCGTCCCCGTAGGCGGGGTCGTCGTCGGGCGTGATCACGAACAGGCCGCCGGTGTCCTCGATGCAGTCAGCCGCGATGCGGCGCAAGACCACGTTCTCGCGTACGCACTCGTCGGCCGCACGCGGGTCCTTGACCACGTAACGCCCACCCGAGTGCAGCAGTCCGTGGAAGCGCCCGGATGTCCCCTCGGCCAGGTCGCCGCGCTCGACCAGCACCGTGTCGAAGCCGCGCAACGCGCAATCCCAGAGGACCCCGGCGCCGGTGGCGCCGCCACCGATCACCAGGACCTCGGTCTCCAGGCTGCGCACCAGCCGAGTATGCCACCGTGCGGACCCCCGTAGGGGTCCGCCTCGTCGTCGTCGGTGTACCTACTCGAGCCAGTCGAAGGTGCGGGTGACCGCCTTCTTCCAGTACTTGTAGAGCTCTTCGCGCTTGGCGTCGTCCATGGTCGGCTCCCAGCGCTTGTCCTCGGCCCAGTTGTTGCGCAGGTCGTCCTCGCTGTCCCAGAAGCCCGTCGCGAGTCCGGCGGCGTACGCCGCGCCCAGCGCGGTGGTCTCCGCCACCTGGGGCCGGATGACCGGCACGCCGAGGATGTCGGCCTGGAACTGCATGAGGGTCTCGTTGACCACCATGCCGCCGTCGACCTTGAGCGACTCGAGCGGGACGCCCGAGTCCTCGTTCTGGGCGTCGACGACCTCGCGGCTCTGGAACGCGGTGGACTCGAGCGCGGCGCGGGCGATGTGCCCGGCGTTCACGAACCGGGTCAGGCCGGCGAACACGCCGCGGGCGCTGCCTTTCCAGTAGGGCGCGAACAACCCGGAGAACGCCGGGACGATGTAGCAGCCGCCGTTGTCCTCGACCGTCTTGGCCAGCTCCTCGACCTCGTCCGAGGTCCGGATCATCTTCAGGTTGTCGCGCAGCCACTGCACGAGTGCCCCGGTGATCGCGATCGAGCCCTCCAGGCAGTACACCGCGTCCTGGTCGCCAATCTTCCACCCGGCGGTGGTGATCAGCCCGGTCTTGGACTGCACCGCCTCGGTGCCGGTGTTGAGCAGGAGGAAGTTGCCCGTCCCGTACGTGTTCTTGGCCTCGCCGGGCGAGAAGCACACCTGCCCGAACGTCGCCGCCTGCTGGTCGCCCAGGTCCCCGGCGATCGGGGTACCTTCGAAGCCGCCGAGCTTGACCTCGCCGTAGGTCTCGGCTGAGGGCCGGATCTCCGGGAGCATCGGGCGCGGGACGCCGATGGCCTGGAGGTTGGCGTCCTCCCAGTCGAGCGTCTCGAGGTTCATGAGCAGCGTCCGGCTCGCGTTGCTGACGTCCGTGACGTGCACGCCGCCGTTGACCCCGCCGGTCAGGTTCCAGATGCACCACGTGTCGATGTTGCCGAAGAGCAGGTCACCGGACTCGGCCTTCTCGCGGGCGCCGTCGACGTTGTCGAGGATCCAGCGCACCTTCGGGCCCGAGAAGTAGGTCGCGATGGGCAGCCCGGTGGTCGGGCGGAACCGGTCCTGTCCGCCGTCGGCCGCGAGCTCGTCACAGAGCTTGTCGGTGCGCGTGTCCTGCCAGACGATCGCGTTGTACACCGGCTCGCCGGTGGTCTTGTCCCATACCACCGCGGTCTCGCGCTGGTTGGTGATGCCCAGCGCCGCGATGTCCGAGGCGCTGGCCCGCGACTTCGTCAGCGCGCCGTCCATCACCTCGCGCGAGCGCTGCCAGATCTCGTTCGCGTCGTGCTCGACCCACCCGGCCTGCGGGTAGATCTGCTCGTGCTCGAGCTGCTCGACTGCGACGACCTGGCCCCCGTGGTCGAAGATCATGCACCGGGTGCTCGTCGTGCCCTGGTCCAGGGCCGCTGCGTACTGCGCCATGTCTGTCCCTCTCCCTTTCTCGCGTTCGCTTTCCGCAACCCCTCGTCAGCCCAGCGCGTCGACGGCGGCCTGCAACAGCAGGTAGGACGACGTCGCGCCCGGATCCTGATGGCCGGCGCTGCGCTCGCCCAGGTAGCTGGCACGCCCCTTGCGAGCCACCATCGGCACCGTCTTCTCCATCCCCTCACGCGCCGCCTCGGCCGACCGCTCGAGCGCAGCCGGCAGCTCGGCGCCGTCCTGCTGCGCGCGCTGCAGCGCTTCCACCGCGGGTGCGAGGGCGTCGACCATCGTCTTGTCGCCCGGCTCGGCCTTGCCGCGCATCTCGACGCCCTTCAGGCCGGCCTCGAGCATCTGCGTCCAGCCGGCCAGGTCAAGCGCGGACCCGCCGCCGGCGGCGTTGGCCATCTGCAGGAACATCGTGCCGTAGAGGGGGCCGGCCGCGCCGCCGACCTTCGAGACCAACGCCATCCCGACGCCCTTGAGCGCCGCGGAGATGTCATCTCCGTCAAGCGCATCCACCCGCTCGACGGCGGCACGCATCCCGCGGTACATGTTGGTTCCGTGATCGGCGTCGCCGATCGCGGTGTCGAGCCGCGTGAGCTCCTCGCGGCGCTCGGTGATCACGTCCGCGAAGCGGTGGATCCACGCGACCATCTCGTCGTAGGAGATGCTCGACGCCATCGGTCCCGCTCCGTCAGGCCCAGCGCAGGGCCATGGTGTCGACCGGCGCGTCCCACAGCGCCGTCAACTCGTCGTCGAGCTTGAGCAGGGTGATCGAGCAGCCAGCCATCTCCAGCGAGGTGATGTAGGAGCCGATCAGCTTGCGGTCGATGGTGATGCCTCTGCCCTCGAGCAGCTTGTTCAGGTCGTTGTAGACGATGTAGAGCTCGATCAGCGGCGTGCCGCCCATGCCGTTGACGAACGCGAGGACGCGGTCGCCCTCGTTGAAGGGCAGGTCCTCGAGGATGGGCGTGGTCAGCCGCTCGACGATCCTCGCCGCCGGCTCCAGCTTGACCCGTTCCCGTCCCGGCTCGCCGTGGATCCCGATGCCGATCTCCATCTCGTCGTCGCCGAGGTCGAAGCTCGGCGTGCCGGCGCCGGGGGTCACGCACGGTGTCAGCGCCATGCCCATGCTGCGCGCCTGCCCGTTGACGCGCCGGCAGAGCTCGGTGACCTCGCCCAGCGACTTGCCCTGCTCGGCGGCGGCGCCGCAGATCTTCTCCGCGAGCACGGTCGCTCCCACGCCGCGCCGGCCGGCCGTGTAGAGGCTGTCCTTGACCGCGACGTCGTCGTCGATGACGACGGACTCGGTCTGCGTTCCCTCGCCCTGGGCGAGGTCGGCCGCCATCTCGAAGTTCATGACATCGCCGGTGTAGTTCTTCACGATGTGCAGGACGCCGGCGCCTCCGTCGACGGCCTTGGTGGCCGCCTCCATCTGATCCGGTGTCGGCGACGTGAACACCTCCCCCGGACACGCGGCGTCGAGCATGCCCCGGCCCACATAGCCGCCGTGCATCGGCTCGTGGCCCGAGCCGCCGCCCGAGATGATCCCGACCTTGCCTGAGACAGGAGCGTCGGCGCGCACGACGTAGGCGGGGTCGTACGAGACGCGCACGCGGTCGCCGTGCGCCGCGGCAATGCCCTCGAGCTCCTCTTTGACAACGTCGTCGGGACTGTTGATGAGCTTCTTCACTCGCCCTCCGAATCCGCCATCGCATGGGACCGCGCATTGAGCCGGTCGCGGTCGATCCGAGACCGCCACCGGCACACTAATCGAAGCGGCTCGGCTTCGTCAGCGCCCGACGCCCGCCGGCTCCGCAACCGGCGCGGGGATCCGCTCGGCGGGCGCAGCGCCCTGCCGCTCGAAGAAGTCCTGCATGCGGGCGGTCACCTCGCGCGGGGTCTCCCCGTCGACGGGGCGGATCGGGTCGCCGAAGGCGACGCGAACGGGGTAGCGGCGGCGCCAGAGCTTGCGACGCGGCCACACCTGACCGGGCGGCATCGCGTCATCGGTCCCGATGACGTGGATCGGCACGATGACCGAGTCGTGTCGGGCGGCAAGGACGGCGGCGCCCGAGCGCATCCGCTTCAGGCGACGACCGCGCGAGCGCGTGCCCTCGGGGAACAACAGGAGATTCCAGCGGTCGTCGAGCAGCTGGTCGACGTGGGCCAACTCGCCGTCGCCGCCACCACCCTCGCGTGCAACCGGCACGGTGTTGAACAGGAGCGACACCAGGCTCGCGAGGCGCCGGTCGCGGTAGAAGTAATCGGCGGCAGCGGCGACCGCGGTGCGGTGACGCCATTTCCATGGCAGCGCGCGAAGGATCGCGGGCGTGTCCATGTGACTCGAATGGTTGGCGACGAACACCAGGGGCGGCTCGAGGGACTCGAACCGCTCGCGCCCGCTGACCTTGCGCCGGGTGTAGTAGGTCATGAGCGGCTCGAGCACGAACCGCTGGAGCGTCTCGCGCAGGATCCGGGCCACGCCACAGCGCGCCCAGGGCATGTCGAGCCGGGCGCAGCGGCTGATCTGGCGCCCGCGCGCGCGCGCCCCCGCGGAGCTTTCCTTCAGCCGAGTGGCGCCCCGTTCGACGCGCTGGCGCAGTTCGTTCCTCGAGTCGCGCATCTCGTAGGAGGTACCCGATGAAGCGGTGGCGGTTTCACGTTTCCCGGCGCTTGAGGGGCTCCGCCCGCAAGCTCGCGCCCACGACACATCATCCGGAGCCTCGGAGGGGTAGAATCGCGCCGCGTCGAAGCCACGAAGGGGGACCTAGATGGCGGCAGCCGGGGCTGTGAGTGGAAAGACCGGATGGCGTGCAACGGCCTGGGGCGAGTACCTCTCGGAGTTCTTAGGCACGTTCGTGCTCATCATGTTCGGCGACGGGGTGGTGGCGATGGCGGTCGCCGCCCTCAACCAGTCGGGGCGCGGCACGAAGATCTTCGATGCCGCCGGCGACTGGCTGCTCATCGGATTTGGATGGTTCTTCGCCGTCACGCTGGCGGTGTATGTAGCCGGCGGGGTGAGTGGGGCCCACATCAACCCAGCGGTAACCATCGCGCTCGCGGTAAGGCGCGGCTTCGCCTGGAGCAAGGTGCCGGGCTACATCGTCGCGCAGGTGCTGGGCGCGTTCGTGGCGGCGGTGGTCGTCTACGTGGTCTACAAGGCGGCGATCGACAGCTACGAGGCGGCGAACCACATCACCAGGGGTGAACCGAACTCGGTGCCAACGTACAGCATCTTCGCGACCTTCCCAGCGCCGTACTTCCACACCGTGGTGGGTCCGTTGATCTCCGAGATCGTCGGCGCGGCGCTGCTCGTCGGCATCATCCTCGCCATCATCGACGAGCTCGGCACGCCGGTACGTGCGAACCTGGCGCCGCTGATCGTCGGCCTGCTCGTCGGAGGCATCGGGCTCTCGTTCGGCGCCAACAGCGGCTACGCGATCAACCCGGCGCGCGACTTCGGGCCGCGTGTCTTCGCCGCCATCGCCGGTTACGACAACGTCGCCTTGCCAGGGGACTACGGGGCCATCAACACCTACTTCTGGATACCGATCGTCGGGCCCATTGTGGGTGCGGTCATAGGCGCCCTGATCTATGACTTCTGCATCCACAAGACGTATCTGACTCTGGGCAAGAAGCCCTCGCCTACCCTCGAGGATATGGGGGTCACGGTCGAGGACCTCACTGGCTACATCGCCGAAAAGGGCACCTTGCCCGAGTCGCACGGCCGGACGGTCGAGGAGCGCTAGCGGGACGCGGGCCGCGCAACGTTGCGCGGCCCGCGCTCGCCTCCATCACCGTTGCGTGACCGCCGGGGCCTACGCCTCGACCTCGGGGATGAGATCGGCGATCGAGTCGACGATCCGCGAGGGGCGGTGGGGGAAGCGATCGACGTCGGGCATCGAGGTGACACCGGTGAGGACGAGGATCGTCTCGAGCCCTGCCTCCAGCCCGGCGATGATGTCGGTCTTCATGCTGTCCCCGACCATCGCCGTGGTCTCGGAGTGCGCGCTGATGGTGTTGAGGGCGGTGCGCATCATCAGCGGGTTCGGCTTGCCGACGTAGTAGGGACTCACCCCGGTTGCGCTGCTGATCAGGGCCGCCAGCGAGCCCGTTGCCGGCAGCGGGCCCTCGGCGCTTGGGCCGCTGGGATCCGGATTGGTGGCGATGAAGCGTGCCCCGCCGATGACGTGGCGTATCGCCTCGGTGATCCGGGAGAAGCTGTAGGTGCGCGTCTCTCCGACGACCACATAATCGGGATCGCGCTCGGTCAGCGTGTAGCCGGCGGCGTGCAGGGCGGTCGTTAGGCCGACCTCTCCGATCACGAATGCCGACCCCCCGGGCCGCTGGTCGCCGAGGAACCGGGCCGTGGCCAGCGCGGAGGTCCAGATCGAACCCTCGGGCACGTCGACGCCGCTCCGCCTGAGCCGTGCGGACAGGTCGCGGCGCGTGAACAGCGAGTTGTTGGTGAGCACGAGAAACGGCAGCTCGCGCTCGTGTAGCAGTCTCAGGAATCGGTCTGCCCCGGCGATCATGTGCTCCTCGTGAACGAGGACGCCGTCCATGTCCATGAGCCACGAGCGAATGCCGGGCCTTCCCTCGCTCGGCGAGGTCAGCTCTTCGGTCGACGGGTTCAAGCTCATGACTGGAGGCACCTCCGTGCCCGGATCAGGGGAAGGATCCCCAGTATGGCCGCGGCTTAAGTGGTCGCCTCGAAGAACCGCCAGATCGCTTCGGTCGCGTCGGGTCCTCGGGCGTCGGTGTGCGAGCCATGAGGGGCGCCGCCAGACCATGCGTGACCCAGCCCGTCGACGCTCACCAACTCGTGCATCAGCGCACCGCGGCCGTTCATCCAGCGCGATCGAATGTAGGAGTGCCCGCCGTCGACCTCGCCTCGCGAGGTGGCCGAGGGGCGCGCGATATCGAACTGGCAGGTCTCGGGCGCCGCAAGGCCGTTGGCGGTCATGGACTGCTGGAGGACCTGCTCCGCGTTGGCCGGGGCGACGGTGCGGTCGGCTCGGCCGTGAACGACGATACTCGGGATTGGGCGCGCGAGGCGGCCCATCGCGGCGTGGGCCGCGGCGCCCAGGGGGGCGGGGTCCTCGCCGCCGCGCGCCATCGCTGTCAAGGCGCCACCCAGGGTGGTGGCAGAGCGGTACGCGAGGCCGGAGTGCACGGCGACCGCGGCGAACAGGTCCGGGTAGGTGGCCGCCAGGATGGCGGCCATGGCGCCGCCGGCGGACATGCCGGCTACGAAGATGCGGCGTGGGTCGATCGGCCAAGGCGATGTCGTCCCTGCGACTTGGCGGATGATCGCGACGAGGGAAGCGGGCTCGCCGGCGCCGCGCTCTTGGTGCTCCGGCAAGAACCAGTTCCAGCAGCCCTGTTGGTTGTCGCCTCGCTCCTGCTGCGGATAGACGGCGACGAAGCCATGGCGATCGGCGGCAGCGTTCGTCTGCGTTGCGACGGCGAAGCTGGCCGCGTCCTGCGTGCAGCCGTGAAGCATGCACACGAGGGGGACCGCGATCCGGGAGCGTACTCCAGGCGGCGCGTGGACAAAGGCGCGCCGCGTGCGCCCTGCTGCCGTGATCGTCCGCTCCTCCCACGCGTCCGGTTCTTGGGAGACCTGCCCGCCAAGAGGGCCTCCGGACGAGGGTCGGGTCGCAGGGTCTGGTGCCCGAAAGGCAGATGGCAGATCGCCGGGCGCACCGCCGGCGCGCTCGATCACCGCGCGGTTCGACGCGTACAGTTCGCGCCAGTCGACAGGGCTCACCTGCGTAATATATCAAGCCGCTGCTTGATAAAGCGATCAGGCGAAGGGCTTCGTCGGTACGAAGCTGCGGTAGACGCTGAGCAGCGCGGTCCGTTGGGGCTCGCTGAGATCCGGGTCACGCAGGATCGCGGCCTCGGTATCCAGGACCGGTGGGTCGCCGCCGCCCTCGTCCCGCTCGAGCACGCCCGCGCGGGTGAGCAGCGACCCGAGCGGAACGCCCAGCGCGGACGCGATCGCCCTCAGCACACCCAAGGAGGGCTCGTGCAAACCTCGCTCCAGCTGGCTGAGGTAGGCGTTCGAGACCTTCGTTCGGTCGGCAAGCTCCCTGAGCGACAGGTCCGCCGCGACGCGTTGCGCGCGCAACAACGCGCCGAGGACCTCGAGCTGAGCTCTCCAAGGATCGTCGCTCACCCAGACATCTTCGCTCAGCGCAGCGGCGCCCCCCACTCGGTCTCCTCGCGCAACTGCTTCTTGAGGACCTTGCCCCCGGGGTTGCGCGGCAGCGGCTCGCGGCGGACCGCGACGTACTGGGGGACCTTGAAGTCGGCGATGCGCTCGCGGACGTGGTCGACGATCGCGGGCACGTCCAGCTCGTCGCCGGCGGGCACGATCACCGCCCCGACCTTCTCGCCCATCATCTCGTCGGGCACCGGCACGACTGCGACCTCGCCCACGCCCGGGGCGCCGATCAGCGCGCTCTCGACCTCGATCGAGTACACGTTCTCGCCGCCGCGGTTGATCATGTCCTTGGCGCGATCGACGATGTAGAGGCGGCCGGGCTCGTCGATGCGCCCGAGGTCGCCGGTGTGCAGCCAGCTGTCGACGAACGTGTTCGCGGTCGCGTCCGGCTTGTTCCAGTACCCCTGCACGACGTTCTGCCCCCGCACCAGGAGCTCGCCCACGCCGGTGTCGGTGTCGGGGCGGTCGATCGCCAGGTCGACGACCGGCATGGCGAAGCCGACCGAGTCGGCGTGCTCGGCTGCCTCCTCGTGCGGCAGGAACGAGGTCAGCGACGACGTCTCCGTCAGTCCGAAGCCGTTGCCGACCCGCGCCTGGGGGAACGCCTCCATGATCCGGTGGACCATCGACGCGGCGATCGGCGCCCCGCCGTAGGACACCCACCGGACGTGCGACAGGTCGGCCTCCGCGAAGAGCGGGTGCCGGGTCAGCGCGTGGTAGATCGCCGGCACCGACGTGAGCATCTGGATGCCGTGCTCGCTGACCGTCCGCAGGAAGCCCTCGAGGTCGAGGGCGTCGGTGAGCACGAACGTCCGGCCCGCCAGCTCGGTCAGCACGATCAGCTGGCTGTTGCACCCGGTGACGTGGAACAGCGGTACGTTGACCAGCGTGGCCAGCGACGGCCCCTCGGCGCGATCGACGCCGATGCAGCGGATCGCGTTCTCGCTGTTGGCCAGGAAGTTCGCATGCGACGTCATCGCGCCCTTCGGGAAGCCGGTGGTGCCGCTCGTGTAGAAGATCGCCGCCAGGTCGTCGGGGCCGAGGCCGTCGGTCACGAGCGGGTCGCCGTCCGGCAACGGTTCGCCGGGCCGGAAGCCGTACGCCGCCCCCGAGTCGTCGAGGACGTAGTCGATCTCGGCCTCCTTGAAGCGGATGTTGACCGGCACCGCCACCGCGCCGGCGAGCTGGATGCCCCAGAAGGCCAGCACCCAGTCGGTGCCGTTGGGCAGCAGGATCGCGGCGCGGTCGCCGCGGCCCACGCCGGTTGCGCGCAGCCCGCCCGCCACACCGGCAGCGCGGTCCCACAGCTCGCCGTAGGTCAGCGACGCCCCGCCGACCTCGACGACCGCGGTGGCGTCGCGATCGCGCTCCACGCTTGCCCGCAGGAGGTGCACGAGGGAGTCGGGGCGGCCGGTGTAGCGCTTGATGGCGTCGTCTCCTCGCACGACGCCGGTCCGGTCGAAGGGGGTCTCGTCGCGGAAGTTCACGGACCGAGCTCCACGATCTGCTCATACGACCCGCGGTTGAGGAGCGCGATCGGGGGCGGGTTGGCCAGGCCCTGGGCACCGGCCGCGATCATCGTGCGCGCCTCGCGCCACCCCGCGGGGTCGGTGGTGCCGAAGCGGGCGCTGAGCTCGGACGCCGCCAGCGCGGCGGCCCGCTGCAGGCCGCGGACGTCGAGCGTGCGCAGCGCGTAGGTCTCGCCGAGCGTGGACTCCACGAAGCCCTCGTCGCCGGGACGGCCGACAAGGTCGCGCTCCGCCCGCGTGGACGCACCCAGCGCGACCCGTTGGCACGCTGCCTTGAACGCCCGCCACGTCGCGACCCCCGGCTCGACCGTCCCGTCCGGGCCGGGGCGGTCGTAGTCGCCGTCCCACGCGACGAGCGTGTTCAGCACCGACGCGGCCGGCTCCGGCGCCGCCTCCGCGGCCGCCACCAGGCGCGCGGTCGCGGTCGGCCGCTGCGTCGCCGTGACCGCGTTGGGCCGGATGACGCCGACCCCCACCGCCTCGAAGGTCGGGGCCGCGGCGGCGTCGCGCACGAGCGCCTGCAGCTCGGCCACCCGGTGGAAGGGCCCGTTGAGCCGCTCGCGCGCCGGCGCGTCGCCCGAGGTCCACGCCGCGGCGGGCACGTTGTTCCAGTTGACCAGCCAGTTGCGCCCCCGCGGGTCGATGACGTGCGGATCGCGCGAGCGGGGAAGGAGGCCACGCCACTCCGCCTCGCCGGTCCCCGGGTAGGGCAGGCGCTCGTCCCATCCCCGCGGCCGCAACGGATGCAGCCCCGGATGCCAGTAACCGATGTGGCCGGCGTCGTCGGCCGCGATGATGTTCTCGTTCCAGCTCACCCGGCGCAGGGCGCGATCGACCTCGCCCAGGTTGCGCGCGTCGTTCAGCGCCGCCAGCCCCGTGATCGTCTCGATCTCCCGGCCCCACAGCGCGTAGCGGCGCGCGTAGGCCACGCTCGCTGCGCGCGCCTGGACCGGCCCGTGGAGCGTGCGGCACAGCGGCTCGGTCACCGACTTCGTGGCGTCGCCGGCGCGGTAGCGGAAGACCTCGCGCCGGCACGACATGGACCGGACCCGGCCGCGGAACCGGTAGCGGCGCGAACCGGTGCCGGTGAGCCGCTCAGCATAGAGGTCGTTGTCGTCCGACAGCCCGCTGGTGAACCCCCACGCCACGTGGTCGTTGTGCCCCGGCCCCATGATCGGCACACCCGGCGCCGTCCCGCCGCGAACATCGGTCCGCGGCCCGTGCAGGTCGAGCTCGACGAAGGTCGACGGCGCCTGGTAGCCCAGCTGTGGCCCGTTGACGAGGAAGGTGTGGCCGTCCGACGGCCGCCTGATCGCCCACATGAACGAGCCCCCGAGGCGGCCGAGGGCGACGTCGATCGCGTGCGCAGGAGGCTCATGGCCCGTGGGCACGCCCGCCGCGGTCCCGTTCACGGGGGCGAGTGGCAGCGAGCGAACGAACCGGGCGGAGCGCGCGAAGGCGCGTCGCTCGTCACGCCGCGTCCGCCCCGGCTGGGAAGGGAAGGCCCCGTCACGGGCGGGGATCGATGTGATCTGCCCGGGCACGCGCAGCGGCAGCAGCGCCTGGAAGCGGGCGGGGCCGAACGCGCGCAGCGCCGCGACGTTGGGCAGCTCGTTCCCGTCGCCGGTCGGGATCGTCCGCGCGAGCAGGACGACGATGCGCGCCGAGTCGAGCACGCTCCACGGCCGCAGCGGGATCCGCAGGGCGCTGAACTCGAGCGGCAGGTCGTCGGGCACCTGCCGGACGTGGTCGATCCAGGCGTTGACGCCCGCCGTGTACGAACGGAAGCGGGCACGCAACGCGGCGGGAACCCGTGCGAGCATGGCCCGCAGCTCGGAGGGGGTGTAGTAGTCGCGACGGTTGACGATGTCGTCGGCGACCATCTCCTTGCCGAGGATCTCGGCGAGCGTGCCCGCGCCGCGGCGCCGGAACAGCTCGAGCTCGGCCAGCCGATCCTGGGCCACGGCGTAGCCCGCGCCCCACCAGAGGTCATCCTCGGTCGCGCCGGTGACGCTCGGCACCCCATAGGAGTCACGCCCGATCCGCACGCCCGGACGCGGCGACTCGCCGCCCGTTCCGCCCCCGCCGAGGTCGGCGGGCTTGTACCGGAATCCGACGAACAGCGGGAGCTGGTCGTAGAGGTGCGGCGACCCGCCGCCGTTCGACGCGACAAAGCCGCTCTGCCCCGCGGGCAGGACGTCCTCCGAATGCACGATCCCGGCGTGCGCGCCCACGGGGACGAGAAGCAGGACCAGGACGGCGAGCAGCAGCACCGGCACGCCGCCGCACCCTACTCCGCAGGCCGGGTCCGGGGCTTCGGGCAACGTGCAGGCGATCGCCACAACGGTTCGCTTGACCGTCCATTGATGGGGCCGGTACGCCAGGGTCCGCTACGGTGAACTTGTGCAGCCTCTGCAGTGGGAACGCCGTCCGGACGGGCTCCGCGCTCCGGCCCTGATCTGCGCGTTCAAGGGCTGGAACGACGCGGGCGACGCAGCGTCCGCCGCACTGACCTTCGTCGGCTCCAGCCTGAGCGCCCGGCGCTTCGCGGTCATCGACCCCGAGGAGTTCTTCGACTTCCAGAACACGCGTCCGCAGGTGAGCATCACCGAGGGGCGCTCGCGCGAGATCACCTGGCCCGAGATCGAGATCTACGAGGCGCGCGTGCCGCGCGCGCCGCGCGACCTCCTCCTGCTCTCGGGCTCGGAGCCCAGTTACCGCTGGAAGACGTTCTGCCGCACGATCGTCGACATGGCCGAGGCGCTCGGCGTGCAGATGGTGGTGACGCTCGGCGCGCTCCTCGCCGACGTGCCCCACTCCCGACCCACGTCGGTCACCGGGCTGGCCTCTGACGAGGCGCTCGTCGACCGGCTCGGCCTGCAGGCCACGGGCTACCAGGGGCCGACCGGCATCACCGGCGTCCTCCACAGCGCCTGCGCCGAGGCCGGCCTGCCCAGCGCCAGCCTGTGGGCGACGGTGCCCCACTACGTTGCGGCCGCGCCCAACCCGAAGGCGGCGCTCGCGCTCGTGCGCAAGCTCGAGGGCCTGGTCGGCGTCACCGTCGACGCAACGGATCTCGAGACCGCCTCGGGCGAGTA
>Ga0126312_10001778_pt1 | contig 14250 bp, 18 predicted proteins | sample Plot104A_FD_92537 | JGI IMG/M metagenome (GOLD analysis project Ga0126312, IMG submission 92537) | Serpentine soil microbial communities from UC McLaughlin Reserve, CA, USA - Plot104A | ecosystem: Environmental > Terrestrial > Soil > Grasslands | place: USA: UC McLaughlin Reserve, Lake County...
CGACCAGCATGACCGCGACCCCGACGGCGACCAGGGCGACCGGCCAGAACAGCTCGTCCAGCTCGGGGGCGAGGCGGTCCAGCAGCAGCACCAGGCCGAGCACGACCAGGGAGCCGCCCAGGACCAGCCGCCCCGTCTCCCGCCGGGGCTCGGGGGATGGGCCGGGCGGCTGGTCCGGCCGCTCCTCGGGGATCGCCACCCAGGCGACCACGTACGCGATCACCCCGAGGCCATTGGCCAGGGTCAGGATGATGAAGGCGATCCGCAGCAGCACCGGGTCGACCCCCAGGTACCGCCCGACCCCGCCGCACACCCCGGCCACCACCCGCTCGCCGCGGCTGCGCCGCACCACCCGCTGCGGCGCCCCGGTGGGCTTGGGCGGCTCGCTCGGCTCGGTTGATCCGGTCGGTCCGGGTTCGGGGGGAAGCTGCGTGCTCATCCGCTAGAGCATAAGTCCTGGGGTTGCGGCACGATACATGCATGACGAACCACCAGCCGGGCCCCCTGCCCAGCTTCCTCATGGACATGGACGGGGTGCTGGTCCACGAGGAGCACGCCATCCCGGGCGCCGACCGCTTCCTCAAGGCCCTCCAGGCGGCCGAGTTGCCGTTCCTGGTGCTGACCAACAACTCCATCTACACCCCCCGCGACCTGTCGGCGCGGCTGGCCCGGACCGGGATCACCCTGCCGCCGGAGCGGATCTGGACCTCGGCCCTGGCCACCGCCCAGTTCCTCGACAGCCAGCGCCCGGGCGGCAGCGCCTTCGCCATCGGCGAGGCCGGGCTGACCACCGCCCTGCACGACGTCGACTACACCCTGTCGGAGCGCGACCCCGACTACGTCGTCCTCGGCGAGACCCGCACCTACAGCTTCGAGCTGATCACCAAGGCCATCCGCCTGATCGAGGGCGGGGCCCGCTTCATCGCCACCAACCCCGACCCGATCGGCCCCTCCCTGGAGGGGTCGCTGCCGGCCACCGGCTCGGTGGCCGCGCTGATCTCCAAGGCCAGCGGCGTCCACCCCTACTACGTGGGCAAGCCCAACCCGCTGATGATGCGGTCGGCCCTGCGGGAGATCGGCGCCCATTCCGAGACCACGGTGATGATCGGCGACCGCATGGACACCGACATCGTGGCCGGCCTGGAGGCCGGCATGGAGACGGTCCTGGTCCTCACCGGCATCTCGACCCGGGCCGACGCCGAGCGGTTCGCCTACTGCCCCTCGCGCATCGTCGACTCGATCGCGAACCTCGAGATCGACCTGGGCCTGGGCGGCCTCGGCTGAGCAAATACCGTCCCGGGACGCGGACACGGGAAGAGGCGTCCCGGGACGGTACCAGCAGACTAGGCCAGTTGGTGGGCTTGTCCAGGTCGAATTCCGGCCCGCTCAGTCGGCGTAGAAGACGTAGCGGGCCCGGTACGGAACGGCCAGGGTGGCGTCGCTCGCCGGGTCGCAGGCCCCCGTCGGGGCCACCCCGCCGCGGGTCTCCAGCCGCTGGATGAAGTCGACCCCGGAGAGCACCCCGTCGCCCCGGTGGGTGTCGGCCTCCAGCAAGAGCCAGGGGATGGCCGTGGGGTCTGGCTGCACGCTCTTGGGGCGCGCCCCAACCACGGCGCTGCCGTCGAACGACTCGAAGGTAGGGCCGACGAAATGGATGCCGACCGGGCGGCCGCGGTGGCCGTAGAGCACGGCCGCCGGCTCCCGGAACGTCCAGACGTTCACGGCGGGATCGGCGGCGCTGGGCTTGCAGTCGTAGATCTGCACGCCCTTGCCGGTCACGTCGAGCACGACCTTCTGCCCGGCCGGAACCTGGATCTCCTCGGGGACGGTGGGCGGCCTGGACCCGCCAGCGCCGGCCGGCACCGCGGCCCCGGCGACCAGAGCCGAGCTGAGCAGGGCGAGGAGCCCGAGCAGGAACGGGCGGCGTCGCATGACAAGACCTCCTTGAGGACCACGTGGCGGGGAGGATCGCCCAGCGTCGGGCGACGGATCCGCGGATCCTGCGACAGTCCGACCGTAAAGCGCAAATCGCCACGCCCGGGTAGGAGCAGGACGAGCGCGGCCTTCGACGCTATGCGCGCTCGCCGGGGCCGTTCCGCCAGGCGGCGGCGCCGGCGGCGGCCGCGGCCTTGGTCTGCTCCCAGCGGCGGCGGGCGATCACGCTCGGCGGCTGCTCCAGGTGGTCGACCCATTGGCGGGTGGCCGAGATCAACGCCGAGCTGATCAGGGCCATGCCGGCGAAGCCGAGCAGGCCGCCCACCGCGACCAGCACTCCGCCTCCGACGAGCAGGCTGCGGTTGAGCTCGATGTCCCCACGGGACGTGCCATCGGCCATGGTCCTCACACCCCTTTACCCTTGTCTCTACCCTTGTCGTCGACCTGCGCCATGATGCCTGGCCCACGGGGAGCCGGGCATCACACTTCCTGGGTGATTCTCGACCTAGATGTCGTAGAAGTGCGCCTGGCATCCCGCCGACCTGCGGCGATGTTCTAACACGCGGCCTGACCAGGCTCAATAGCGCGCGTTGGCGGTCATCGCCGCGCAACGCCGCGTGATGTCATGTGCCCTGGATGTGCCCTCCTCGCCCTCTCGGGGCTGGCGTGGCCATGTCTGGACATCGCCCCAGCGCCAGCGCCGGCGGCCGCTCGGCAACAGGGTCGCGGGCGCGGCCGCTGAAGTCAGCGGCCTGAACCTGCCGGGGGAGCCCGGTGTGCGCGACGGCGGCTGGGCGTCGCTGTTGAGCCTTCCGTCAAGCTAGGGCCCCTTGGCGACCTCGGTCGGGGCCAGCTCCTTCATGCACCCGGCGACGAAGTACCGGCGGCCCAGATCGACCATAGCGTCGCTGCCGAGATCATTAGCCTCGGTGGCGGCATAGTGAGCCTTGCACTCGCCCTGGGTGGCCTCGAAGCCGAGCTCATGCATCGCCCTATGGGCGTTGATTCCGTCTTTGTGGGCCTGTTCCAGCTTCGCCTGCCTGCCGGCGGCCTTGCTCGGATCGGCGCTGTCGGTCGAGTCGCTACAGCTGGCTACCATCAGGGCCAGAGCTAGGCCCAGCACCACGGTCGCGACCACTTTGAATCGTGGCATGCGCGCACCCCCCCACGTCGATTGCGCACAGCGTACGGAAGCTGTCGAGGGCGTCAATCCCGAAAATACATTCGGAACTGGTTCAGGTCGCCGCCTCGCCGGCCCGGAGCATCGACAAGGGCGGGCCCAGATCCTCGTCCGTGCGCCGCACGGCTGCTCAGCGTCGTCTGGAAGCCCGCGGTCGAGCCCGGGGTCAGGGACGGGCGAAACGCGCTCGTCCGCTGGGCGGTTCTTCTAGGAGGAGGTGCTGCCATGACTGAGCCGCAGAAGCTTACCGACCTGGTACCGGTCGAGGTCCTGACCGAGGTGAACACCGCCATCGCGGTGCTCGAAATCCAAGGTCCGGCTATCACCGAAGCGCTGCGGCAGCTCGACCGGGCGACCACGATGGCGTGGAAGGCTGTGAACATGCTCGGGGTGACCGACGACGAGTGGGGGCACGTCAAGCGCGAACTCGGTATCGAGCGTGGCTGGGATGCGGCCTACCAGCTGGTCTCCACGTTCGACCTACCTAGCGCGCAGCCGTCCATCGACGTAACGGCTGACAGCCCGTAAGCGCTTCTTCTGGCGGGAAGAGGTGCCATAGGGGGCGAACGCCCTCGGTCGCTACCACGGCCGGGGGCGTTCGCCTGTTGGCATGTAACGCCGGCAGCATCATCGGCGTTCGTCGGTAGGTCGGTAGCCGGGTGCGACCTACCCTGCGCACCCCCGGGATGCCCCACCGGCCCCGGAGACCGGGCTGGATCGAAGGCCCAGCAGCCCGCTCAGCTGTCGATGCCTGCGCCGCAGGTAGCCTTGCTCCGCCAGGACTCGCAGTGAGACCCTTACCTCGGAACAGGTGCCGCTGGCCGACAGCATCCGGACCGTTGCCCTGGCCGTTGTCGCCATCGTCGGCGCCCTGGTCGTGTTCGTGGCCGTCGCCTTCGCCGTCGGGCTGCTGGGTCAGCGCCGACCGCCGTGCCCGATGTGACCAGGACTACCGGCCGCCCGGGTCGGGCGGTGAAGCAGCCCGGCTAAGCAGGCAGCCAGAAGTTCTGTCCGTAACCCGGGGCGGTCTTGCCGATGAGGTCGACTCGACCGGCTACAGGCAACGCAGCCAGACGACGACCACGCCGCCGGGGCGGCCGTCGGCGCCGGGCCGCACCCTGACCAGACCCAGCTCGACCCACGCGCTCCTTGCTCGGGCGGTCAGCGATCCCGACTGGCGGACCGCCAGCCAGGCCCTCGATGATCTGATGCGCAAGCTGCTGGTGGTGCATCGGCTGCTGGAGGCCGAGGAGCGCCTCGCCAAGCGCGAGCGACGACCCGACCAGATGTAACGGCTGCAGTTGCCGAAGCGCTTCATCGGGTAGCCGGTTCACTAGTGCGGGCGGTTTCCGTTTGGCCCCCCCGGCGGAGCCGCCCGCTCTAATTCGTAGGCGGCCACGCGCCAGATCTGGTCGGTGAGGCAACCAGGTAGCCGTGCTTGTGCGTAGCCAGAGAGGGGGGCCAAGGGTCAGGCGGGGGGAGCCTGTTGCCCCCCGCCTGACATAAGGCGTCGGTGAAACCGAGCCGAGGCTCCCAGCCATGTAACAGCTGACGGCCTGCAAGCGCTCTTTCCATTGCTACGCGCAAACGAACGGCCCCGGCTGGGAGGACCCCGGGGCCGTTTACGTCAAGGCGCGAATGCCTCGGCCGGCCGGTCCCCCGACCGGGACGTCCGCTTGGTTTGATCGTAACGCCGATTGCGCTGCTTGCGTTCCTCAGTAAGTCGGTGGTCGGGTGTGCTGCTACCCCCGCATTCCCCGAGGGTGACCATCGGCCCGGAGACCGGCTGACCCAAACCCAGCCTGGTCCGGGTTGCGGCCCCGGGGAGCCCTCTCTCCCCGGGGTCGTAGCGTTCTCAGATATAGATGCTGTCCCGGACGGCGCCAGCCAAGGCGGCGGCCCGGTCGTGGGCCATGACGGCGGCCACCGCTGCGTCAATGCGCCGGGGCGAGTCGCGGCGCTCCTTGGCCAGCCGGGCGCCTCGGGCGTCCTCCCGCAAGACCGCGTTGCCGACGTGCCGAGCTAGCCGGCTATCCCCTGAGTGGCTGAGGGCCCCGTTGACGACGGCCTCGTAGAACCTCGCGGTCGCGGGTGCCATCCGCCCTGGGCTTTGCGGGTACTCCACGACGGGGAGGCCCTCGCCGTCGAGCAGCTGCAGGCTCCTCGCCCACCTGAACGGGTCGGCGGCGATCTCCAGGACCCGCCAGCGCCGGCACGCCGCCCGGATAGCGGCCTCGACGTCGACCACCGGGACCTGCCGGCCGTCCGGCTCCCACAGCTCAACCAGGTCGACGTGGGGGCGCTGGTCGACGGTGGCCACCACGAGGACGGTCGTGTCGCCATTGAACGAGCCGTCGAAGGCCAAGACGACCTCGGAACCGTCAACAATGTGAACGGTTGGGTCGGCGCAGGCGGCCCAAGCGCCCGGCGGTAACCATGCCTCCTCGAGCTGGTCGGTGAGCTGGCACAACCGGGCCCGCCGGAACGACGCCTCCCGCATCTTCGGCGGCAGGCACGCCTGCAGGCCGTCCCAGGCGAGGAAATCACCACCGGCCGGGTTGGCCAGCTCCCAGCAGTGGCGGCAGTCGACCGGGTGGTCCTCGAACCCGGCGGCGGAGTGCTCCCGCCACACCACCAGCGGGTCCTGCGGGTGGTCGAGCGCATAGGTGCGCAGGCGTCCGAGGACGGTCTGCTCCAGCTCCGGGCCGGGCGTCCCGATGGCCAGCACGACGGAGGATTGCTGCTTGCCGGTGGCCAGGGTGACGACCTCGTACACCTCGGTGTCGACGCGGCCGGCTTCGTCGACGATGGCGAGGGTGTAGTCCAGCCCCTCCAGCCGCTTGGGCACCGCCGGGAGGACTTGAAGGCTGGACCCGCGAACCGGGACGGTGAGGGCGTCGGCGTACTGCTGGACGCGGGCCTCCAGCTCCGGGTGGAGCTCCACCATCCGGGAGGCGACCCGATGCACGATGCCGGCCTGGCGCTCATCGGTAGCGACGACGACGACCTGGGCGCCCTCGGCCCCGGCCACCAGCTCATAGAGGGCCAGCACGGCGGTCAGGCTGGACTTGCCCTGCCCACGAGGCAGCATCCACCCGGCCAGCCGCGGCCGAGGCCGGGCATCCCAGGTCGCGGCGATCAGGGATCGCTGCCAGGGCCGCAACCGCAACGGCTTGCGGACGCCATGCCCGCGCGGCACCCGCACGAAGTCAGAGGAGAACCGCGCCACCGCCAACTCCCGGCGCCTGCTGCCGCGCAGGGGCAGCGGGGACCCATCTACGTCGGGTTTCGGGCCGGCCTTCACTGATTAATCCTGCCGCCATGAGCGATACGAACCGGATTACTGCCAGCACGAGGGTCGCTATCGAGTTCCTGACCGTGTGGTTGGAGTGGGACAGGGAGTCCGCCACCGAGCACATCTATCGCGTCTTGAAGGACCCGGATGGGCCTACAGCGGATATGGCTATCGTTGGGCTGCTCAACCTGAGCATGCTGCTGGCCTTTGAGATGGCCAAGGCGCAGGGCGCCGAGGACCTGCAGGAGCGGGCCAGGAAGTATCTGAGCAACCTCTCGGCGCAACTCCCGGAGTAGCCACCTCATGCAACCACCGGGCCGTCGTCGAGGTGTGTAATCGCGGGTTCGGCTGGCGAGGGGTCGGGGCCGAGCACTCTGGTCAGAACTCGGGCCGATCGTCGGCCGTTCTCCTTACGGCACAGCACCCGCAACAGGCCAGCCTCCGGACCTCGGCTGCCACCTCCACAACGTGGTCCGCCACCAGGTCGGCCGAGGGATGGGCAGGGTGCTGGTCGAGGCCGGGGCACCAGTCACCCACGGTGGCGCGGTGGTCGGCGACCAGGCGGCGGCGGCGTTCGGTCTCCTCGTGAGTGCGCATGTCGGGTCGGCGTACATGCTTGGCCCGATCACGGTCACGCTTGCAGTCGGCACACCTGGGCTTGCCTCGAACATGGCGGCCACAGTCGAGGCAGGCCCGGATCAGACTCTTGGTCATCTCGGCTTGCGGCGGCGGCGGGCGGCCAGCTCTCGCTTGCAGGTCTCGCACCGTTCGCCCCAGGCGATGCGGCGCTTGCAGGACAGGCACCGCTGCTCGCCCCGGCTACCCGAGCCGGGGTAGGCGCCGGCGTTCTTCATGCCGCCGAGCTTGCTGCCCCTAGCCACGGCGGCCGAGTAGGGTGAGGAGTACCGGGGTGGCGGGCGCGTCGCGCCGACGAACGCCCACCACCCCGGCACCTTGGTAGGCCGGCACGCGCACCACGGCCACGTGGTCTAGGGCCGCTCTGATCCTGGTCACGCGCTGGCGGTCAGCCGACCAGCGACTACCACCGGGCACTTCGGCGAAACCAACACTCAAGCCCAACGGCACGCCGTCGCGGGCCAGGGCCAGGACCTCGTTGCCGAGCAGGGTGTCCGACACCAGCCACTCGCCCCAGGCGGCATCGGAACGGTCCTCGATGGTGAGGGTGCGCCCGATCGGGAGGGTGCCGGCGTCTCTTGGATGGGTGGCGGTGAGGGGCACCCGGCCGGGTTCGGTGCCCTGCAGGGCGCCGCGCTCGAACACTTCGGTAACTAGCCGGCCCTGGTCGACGACCCGGGCGGGGACGCCCCAGGGAAGGAGGGCGCCAACCAGGGTCCGGCCGTCCCCCCCGTCCCGGAGGGCGAGGGTGGTTACCTGGGTGCGGGTGTGGATCATGCGACCGCCGGTCCTTCCTGGTCGATGCCGGCGACCGGTGGGAGGTCTTCCAGCTCCCGGACCTCGCTCCGGAGCTTCCAGCCGGCCCGGATGGCGCTCTCGTGCGCTTGGTAGCGGGTGAGCAGGTCAGTGCGCACGAGCGCGGCGGCGTTGAACTTCACTGTGGTAGTCGACGACAGCAGCGCCGACAGCGCGACCTCCAAGCGGACCAGCCAGGGGCGGAGGCCGAAGGTGAGGAAGTCGAGTGCCCGCTGTTCGACGTTGGCGTAGGTGAGGCTCCCGCCGGACTCGCCGCCGATCAGCTCCGGCGCGATGTTGAAGTAGCGGGCGATGGTGGCCACATTCGCGCGGGTGGTCTCCAGGAATTGGGCCTGCTCGGGCGGGATCGTGACCGGCTGGAAGCGGGCGCCGCTGCCGAGCACGGCGATGTCGCGGTGGGCGGTGTGCGCCTCCCGCCACCGGGCTTTGAGCTGGTCGGCCCGCTCCTGCTTGATGTCCTGGTCGCTGGTGAGCACGCCGGAGGGAATGGCGCTCTCGCCGAAGAACCGGGCCGCGTACCGCTCGGCGCCCAGCCCTAGCCCGATGGCCTGGCGGGCGTGGGCGATGGGTGAGAGGCCGAGGACTTGGCCGGGGGCGGTGAACGCCCGGACGTGCCAGACGGAGGCCGGGTCCACCAGCTGGCCATCCACCCGGTACTCGACGGCGCCGTTCGGGACGGTCACGCCGACCCGCTCAGGCGCGAGCAGCTCCACCTGAGCGGGGAGCAAGCCGGCGCCGGCCCGGTCGACGATCAGGCCGTAGGCGTTCCCCCGGACCAGGAGCGATTGCAGGGTGGCGTACAGGAAGTCCGGGAGGGACCAGCCGGCCGAGGGCGCTCGCAGCAGCGGCGGGAGGTCGGGCAGCGGACCCCGCTCCCCGCGTCGGTAGGCGGCGAGGGGAAGGGTGCTGATGCTGCCGGCGATGAGGTTGACCGAGGCCCACACGGCGCTGTGCTGCATGGCCGTGCTCGGGTTGACCGGCACCGCCGCATAGGTGGTCGACACCGGGAGGTCGCCGATCTGGAACAGCGCCCGGTCATGGCGCTGCCATGGCCACCGCCAGCCCATCGGCCTAGGTGGTTCCGACGAAGGTCCGCACCGCGCCGAGGTCGATGAGGGCGCCGTCCAGGCGGACGATGCAGCGGAAGGCGACCAAGTCGTTCTGGAACCGGAGCTCGTCGCTGCGCTCGAAGCGGATGCCGTTGACGATCCTGATGAAGTAGCGATCGAAGGCGCCGAAAGCGATGTACTCGGCGGCGTTCGCGGCGGCCGGCATGAAGGGATCGGTGAACACCGGATAGCCGAGGAGGCTCCGGCGGTCGGTGAGGCCGTTGACGGGCTGGCCGCTGGTGTCGCGGAGCTTGCGAATGCCGACGTTGGTCGCGTTGCGCATGAGGAAGGCGGCCGAGGCGGCCTCAGCGTACGGCTCGGCGACGGAGCCGACCAGGTTCCAGAGGGCGTCGGTTCCTTGGTTGGCGGTGCCCTGGGTGCCGAGGCCGCCTGCGGTGCCGGCTGGGCCGGTCACCCCGGTGGCGGCGTCCAGCAGCAGCCCGCGGGGCTCGCCGGAGCCGGTGCCGTTGATCAAGTGGTTGCCGTAGCCGGTCGTGCCCGGCCCAGCGACAGGGCGGCCTGGCGGGCGAGGAAGTCGAGCAGGTTAACGGGGGTGTCGTTCACCAGCTCCGAGGACACCTCGAAGAAGTTGCTGTACTTGAACGCGCCCAGAGTCACCGTGCTCAGGGTGGGATCGCTCTCGGTGATGGGCGCGCCCTCGGCCGTGATCGCCGAGGTCACAAACCCCGTCGACCTGGGGACGACCAGGTTCTCGCCGGTCTCGGTGGTCACGACGGTGGCGCCGGCCCGCATCAGGGCCGAGGTCTCCACGAGGTGCTGGACGATGCGGCCGTAGACATCGGTCGACAACGCCTGGGTGGCCGTGGTCGTGAGCAGGTCCCGGGTGTGGACCCGCACCCGCCCGGAGCGGCCATGGACGGGCTCGGGCACGTCGTCGGGCCACTCGTCGGGGAACTGCTCGCTGTAGACCTCGATGGGCGCCGGGTTCTTCGCGTAGATCGCGCTTCGGAACTGGCGGGCGAGGTCGGCCTCGGCCCTGGTCAGGGTGGGCCGCCCGTTGCGGGTGGCCATGGCCCGCACCTCAGCCAGCTGGCGGTCCCGTTCCTGCTCCATCCGGTCGGCGGCCTCGCGCTCGGCCAGGACGTGCTGTTGGTACTCGGCCAGCTCCTCCGGGGTCGAGTCGCGGCCCTCGGTGGCGGCCCGGGTCAGAACATCATCGGACGCGGACCTCGCCGCGGCCCGCTGGTTGCGGAGGTCGTCGAGCAGCGGCACGGTCCCACCTCGAGCATTCCCAATCTAGATGGTAGAGATAGTAGGAATGATAACCGATACCAGCCGGGCTAGTTCCGTTCCGGGTGGCAGACGCCGCGGAGGGCGACCCGGCCGAGCACGTAGAGGATGCGGCCGTGGTAGGTGACGACGGCGAGGTGGGCGCTGTACTGCTCGGTCAGCTCCCCGTCCAGGGCGGCGCCGTGCATCGCCTGGCCAGCTTCGTCCAGGGTGATGTTGGCGACACGGGCCAGGCTCTCCCGGGCGTGGTCGAGCATCCACTGGCGTTCGGAATCGGTGACCTGCCCGGCCGGGGGCTGGTCGGCCATCTTGGCCAACAGACCAGCGGCGACAGCGAAGGGTGCGAGGTCCTCGTCCCTCATGAGGCCGTTCTCCAGTCTGCTCGGGTAACACGGTAACTAGCAATAACAGGGGTTGTTACCGCGCTATTAGGTACTCTGACCTGGACATTCATGGCTCGGGTAACAAGGTGACAGGGAAGTAGTGGCCCTGGCCGTCGGTGTCGAGCTGCTCCTCTTCCGCCATCCGCCGAACCGTCACCTTGACCAGACCATGGTCCAAGCCGGTCGCATCGGCGATCTGCTTGGGGGTCGCGCCCTGGTTGTCGGTGACGTGGGTGAGGATCCTCTGGCGAGTGTCTGCGTGGGTGTACTGGTCGACGCTGCCCTCCAGCAGCTCCCACGTGCCCAGCTGGCGGGCGAAGGTGAGCGCGTGGGTGGCCTCCTCCAGATCCCGGCCGGTGACATGGAGCACCGCGTCGGCCGTGCCGCGAGCGCGCCTGAGTACCAGCACGGCATCGGCGGCAGCGCCGAGGCCGGCGGTGCCACTGACCTGGTCGACAAAGTCCTCGGCCTCCTGCTTGCGGGTGTGATGCACGAGCAGGATCGCCACCTCGTACCGGTCCGCCAGGGCCTTGAATCTGGCGACGCTCTCGTAGTCGAGCTGATAGGAGATTGGCCGCGGCCGGTCCACGCAGCCGAGCGAACACGTCTACGACGACCAGTCGAGCGTCGGGGTGCTGGTCCAGCCAGGTGGCGATGTGTTCGTCACCGCCCTGCGGCATGGGGGGCACTCGATCGCGAGGGTGAGGGTTTCCGGGCCGGGGTTGTCGCGGGGAAGCATCATCCGCAGCCGACTCTTGAGGCGCCGTGCGGTGTCCTCCAATGCCAGGTACAAGACCTCGCCGGGGTCGACCTCAATCTTGCCCAAGGCCTTGCCGCCTGTGGCGACTGCGACGCTGATCCCCAGCCCCATCCAGGACTTCCCAATCTTTGGTGGGCCGACCAGTAGGGTCACGCCGGTGGGGATGAGACCGGGAACAGCCCAGGTTGGTTCGGCGAGGTCCATGCTCAGCAGTTCCTTGGCGGTCCAGGCGACCCGCCGCAGAGCAATGGGGGATGGCCCAGGGGGCGTTACCGTGTTACCTGGACTCCCTTCCTGCTGGTCAGACTGGGTTTCTAGCGGCAACACCGAGCTGTTACCGCTGGTTGCTGTTACCGGCTCGGCCGGCACTTTGGGATCGAGCAGACCAGCCTCGTGCAGCTTGCGGATGCGCTCGTCGGTCTCCGGCCCGGTCGGCGGGGTGGAGCGGTGGCTGCTCACGGCATCCAGCCCTCGACGACAACGCAGTAGAAGCCATGCGTGGGATGCCGGTAGTAGTGGTCCAGCGGCATTCGCTGGTTTGCGAGTCTGGCCACGGCGAGCCGGTAGCGCTCGCCAGCAAGTCGCTCTCGTGCCCGCCATGCCTGGTCACCCTGGTGCGATACGATGGACGCGGTGCTGGGTGTCGGTACCGTTTGGGGCGGCCTCTCTGTGGCGGGGAGGCCGCTTCGCTTATCGGGCACGGGCCAGGGCCTCCTGCTCTTGCTCCCACTGCTCCAGGGCCTTGGCGGGGTAGCGCACGTGTCGGCCTAGCCGCACGTATTTTGGCCCGGTGCCCTTGTAACGCCACTCCTTCAGGGTCGCTTCGGAGACCTGGTAGCGCTTAGCGACCTGGTCAGGTGTGAAGTAGACCACTAGATGCCTCCTGCTCGGTCGTGTTGCCGCTTGACGAGCATGGCACGGTCGTAGAAGGCTTATCCATGCCAAAAGGCCCCCTATAGTTGGCGAGGTGAAGCGAATGGCATGGAGAGGCAAGACCCGTGTCGGCTCGCGGTTCGGCGGCCAGCACGGTGGGCTTACCAAGGTCGGAGACATGGCGGTCCCCCGCGTAGCCGTCTACGCCCATGACGGCGACGCGGGGGAGCCGGACCTCGAAGTGACGTTCGAGGTCCGCGACGGCCGCCCCGAGTGCGTCGACTTCCACGTCCGCGCCAAGCCTGACGGGCGCGGCATCCGCACCGCCGACCTGCAGATGGTGTCCAACCTGGACGCGATGGCCGTGTACCTCTACGAACGTGTTGCGCCCATGCCGGGCGGCAGCGCGTTCAACTGGATGTGGCGCCAGACCGAGGAGAACGCCAGGCAGGCGCACCGTGCGGTCTATGAGGCCCGCAAGGCGCGACGTGGGACGGTGACCAGGGCGGCGCTTGAGGAAGTCGCCAAGGTGTACCGCGAGCACCTAGACGCCTCGCCGACCCGGGCGGTGAGCCTGCTGCTCGGCTACAGCCAGCGCACCGCGGCGCGCCGCGTCCAACAGGCCCGCGAGGCTGGCCTCCTCCCCAAGACGACCCCCGGCAAGCGGAAGGCATGAGCGATGGCCTCGATCCAGAAGCGCACCAGGAGCGGCAAGACCACCTACCGCGTGCAGTATCGGGACCCAAGCGGCGCCATGCGCGGCAAAGTGTTCGACCGCATGGTCGACGCCCGGCGGTTCAAGACTGAGACCGAGCACGCCCAAGAGCACGGGGCCTGGACGGACCCCCGGGCCGGTAAGGCGACCCTGCGCAGCTACGGCGACGCACACCTGGCCGCCCAGACGTTCGACGAGACCACCCGAGAGGCGGTCGCGCTGCGGCTACGCCTACACGTCTACCCGCACCTCGGCGACTACCCGCTCGTGGCGCTGCGCCCCAGCGTTGTGCAGGCGTGGGCGCGGGGCCTGCAGCAGCAGCTCGCGCCGAGCTACGTCCGCGTCGTCTTCGCCAACCTGAGCGCCATCCTGCAGGCGGCGGTCGATGACGGCGCCATCACCCGCAACCCGTGCCGGGCCGCGTCAGTGAAGCCGCCAGCGCCCGACCGGCGCAAGGTCCTGCCCTGGCCGGCCGAGCGGGTCACTGCGGTGGCCGCGGCGCTGCCCGACCGCTACCAGGCTGTCATGACGTGGCGGCCGGGCTCGGGCTCCGGCAAGGCGAGTGCTTCGGCTTGGCTGTCGACGACGTCGACTTCCTGCGCGGCGTCGTACACGTGCGCCGGCAAGTCCGCATCGTCGCCAGCCGGCTCGTGTTCGCCCCGCCCAAGACTGGCAAGACCCGCGACATCCCCCTGCCCGAGTCGGTCGCGCTGGTGCTGGCCGCCCACCTGGAAGCCTGGCCGGCGGCGGCGGTTAGCCTGCCGTGGCGCGAGCCGGCCGGCCGGCCGGAGACGGCCCGGCTGGTATTCACGACCCGGGAGCGGACGGCGCTGGCCCGCACGTACTTCAACCGCCACGTCTGGAAGCCCGCGCTGGAGGTGGCTGGGGTGCCGGCGACCCGGGACAACGGGATGCACGCGGCCCGCCACTACTACGCCTCAGCGTTGCTGGAGGACGGCGTGAGCATCCGGGCGGTGGCCGAATACCTAGGCCACAACGATCCGGGCTTCACCCTGCGCGTCTACGCCCACCTCATGCCGTCCAGCGAAGCCAGGGCACGCACGGCCGTCGACCGTGCCCTGGGCGGTAGCCCGGTTGTAGCCCAGGCAACCGCCCAGGGCGAATAGCCGCTGGTAAACGTGCTGGCGCCTAGATGTCGTAGTAGAGGTGGAATTCCCACGGGTGGGGGCGGAGGCGGACGGCGTCGACCTCGCGCTCGCGCTTGTAGGCGAGCCAGGTGTCGATCACGTCCTGGGTGAAGACGTCGCCCTCGAGCAGGAACTCGTGGTCGGCCTCG
>Ga0126312_10001779_pt1 | contig 14236 bp, 17 predicted proteins | sample Plot104A_FD_92537 | JGI IMG/M metagenome (GOLD analysis project Ga0126312, IMG submission 92537) | Serpentine soil microbial communities from UC McLaughlin Reserve, CA, USA - Plot104A | ecosystem: Environmental > Terrestrial > Soil > Grasslands | place: USA: UC McLaughlin Reserve, Lake County...
GCAGGTAGAAGTAGGAGGCGATCAGGGAGCCGAAGAACGCGCTCTCGGTGGCGACGAGAAGCACGACGCCCCACCAGCCGAGCGGGAACGCGATCCGCCGGCGTGCCGCGTACGACGCCGCCACCGCGCTCGTCGCCCGCGTGCTGCGCGTGGGCTCCGTCATGCCTCCTGCGGCTCCTTCCAGTGCCAGCCGGCGAGCACGAGCAGCGCGAGCGCGCCACACACCGCCGCCACGACGTAGTGCTCGGCCAGCAGCATCGCGAAGCCCGCGGCGAGCACCACCGCCAGGATGAGCGGCGACCACGACTTCGACGGCATGTCGAGGATCTCGTCCCAGTCCGCGTCGAGCACGCTTGACGCCGGCGTCTCGTGCCCCTCCTCGAGGACGCGCTCGCCTCCGCCCGTCAGGTCCCGGACGTCGGCCTCGCGGTCCTCGCGGTCCCACATCGCGTAGGGACTGGTAACCCGAGGGATCACCGCGTAGTTGTAGGAGGGCGGCGGCGAGCTTGTCGACCATTCGAGCGTGTCGCCGCCCCACGGGTCGTTGCCCGCCGCCTTCCCGCGGAACCGGCTCACCGCGAGGTTCCCCACGACGAGCAGAAGACCGCATGCCAACAGGTAGGCGCCCAGCGTCTCCACCAGGTTGTAGCCGGTCCAGCCGAGGTCGCCCGGGTAGGTGTACTGGCGCCGCGGCATCCCGAGTAGGCCGACGATGTGCATCGGGAAGAAGGTCAGGTTCATCCCGACGAAGCTCAGCCAGAAGCTCGCCTGTCCGACGCGCTCGAAGTAGAGCCGGCCGGTGACCTTCGGGAACCAGTAGTACATCCCCCCGAGCAGCGGGAACACGGCGGCGCCGAAGATCACGTAGTGGAAATGGGCGACGACGTAGTAGGTGTCGGTCAGCTGCTGGTCGAACGGGATTGCCGCGAAAGTGATACCCGAGAGGCCGCCGAGCAGGAAAAGCACTATGAAGCCGACGATCCAGAGCAGCGGCGTCTTGAAGCGAGGCGTGCCGGTGACGATCGTGGTGATCCAGGCGAACAGCTGAATGCCGCTCGGGATGACGATGATCAGGCTCGCCGCGGCGAAGTAGACCGTGGTGATGGTGTCGAGGCCCACCGCGAACATGTGGTGCGCCCAGACACCGAAGCCGATGAACGCGACGAGGACCTCGGCAAGCGCGACGAGCGGGAAGGCCACCATCTTCCGCCGGGTGAAGGTCGGGATGATCGCGGTCGCGATCCCGAACGCCGGGAGGATGATGATGTAGACCTCCGGGTGGCCGAAGATCCAGAACAGGTGCTGCCAGAGCAGCGAGTCGCCGCCCTTTGCGATGTCGAAGAAGTGGAAGCCGAGAGCGCGGTCGAGCTCGAGGAAGACGAGCGCGGTGTTGAGCGGCGGCAGCGCGAACACCAGCGCGAACGAGGTCGCCAGCATCGCGTAGCAGAACAGGGGCATCCGGTTCAGGGACATCCCCGGCGCCCGCAGCTTGAAGGTGGTCACGACGAGGTTGCTCGCGGTCGCCGTGCTCGACAGCCCGTTGAAGATCAAGCCGAGCGTGTAGAAGTCGATGTTCGGCCCCGGCGAGAACTCCTTCGAGCCGAGCGGTAGGTAGTCGAACCAGCCGGCGTTCGGTGCGCTCCCGATCGCGAGGCCCGTGTACACGAACAGCCCCGAGGCCAGGTAGATCCAGAAGGAGAGGGCGTTCAGGCGCGGGAACGCCAGGTCGCGCGCGCCGATCATCAGCGGCAGCAGGTAGTTGCCGAAGGCGCCGATCGACATCGGCACGACGACCAGGAAGATCATCGTCACGCCGTGCATCGTCATCGCCTCGTTGAAGGCGTTCGGCGAGAGCAGGCCGTTGTTCGGACCGATCAGCTGCGTGCGGATGAGCAGCGCTTCCACCCCGCCCGCGGCGAAGAAGGCGAGCGAGGTGAAGAAGAACATGAGGCCGATGCGCTTGTGGTCCACAGTCGTGAGCCAGCCGACGATCCCTGGCGGCTCCTCCCAGATGCGCTCGAGCCGGTCGAGCCGCTCTCGGGCCTTCGGCGAGGCGATCGTGGCCATCAGCGCAGGCTCTCCAGGTAATCGAGCAGCTTCTCGCGCTCGGGCTGGCTGAGGCCCAGCGAAGGCATCTTGTTACCCGGCTTGATGTGCTGGGGGTTGCGGATCCAGCTGGCCAGGTAGGGACCGGTGTTCGGGATCGTCAGTCCGGCGAGCGTCGTCCGACTCTGCAGATGCGTCAGGTCGGGGCCGACGTCTCCGCGCGCAGGCGTGCCGCGGACGGTGTGGCAGCTGGCGCACTGGTTGTCGAGGAAGACCCGCTCGCCGCTCCGTTCGCTCGCCGTGTCCGGCGTCCGGCGGGAACTCTCCATGTTGCGCAGCCAGGAGCGGAAGCGGTCAGGCGTGTCGGCGAACACGTACATGGCCATGTGCGTGTGTTGGAGACCGCAGAATTCGCCGCACTGGCCGCGGTAGCGCCCGGGCTTGTCAGCCTCCAGCAGGATTCGGTTCGGATGCCCCGGGACCGTGTCGATCTTCCGGTTGAGGCGAGGAATCCAGATGCTGTGGATCACGTCGTCGGTCTTTGCGACCAGGCTCACCCGAGTCCGTACCGGGATGTGGATCTCGTTCGCGGTGACCGCCGGCGTGCCGGGATAGCGGACCTCCCAGAACCACTGGTGCCCCGTCACCTCGACCGTCATTGCCGTGCTCGAGGCCCTCGGCGCGTCGGTGTCCTTGATCACGACCAGGTTCGCGAACGCGAAGACCACCACGAGGACCACCACCGGGACGACGATCCCGAAGACCACCACGGCCCGGCCCTCGAGCTTCTCCCGCTTCCCGAGCACCGGAAAGCCCTCGCTCCCCCGTCCGATCCAGGCGAGCAGGAGCAGCACCACCGCCCCGCCAAACACCACGGCAGCGATCGCGAACATCCACCAGGAGAGCTTCGCGATCTCTTTGGCGGGCTCGCTTACAGGCTTCAGCGGGGATTGCTCACCGCAGCCTCCAAGCACCAGCGCGAGCGCCGTAGCCAGCGGTACAGCCGGGCCTGGCCGCCTGGACCGCCGGCGGAGATGGCGAAATCTGGGCACGATCGAGCGGGCCACGCGGCGAAGCGCTCGTACCCCACGTGTGCCGTACGGAAACTCGCCCGGTCAGTGGCGCGACATCGCGCCTCACTGGCGTGCTCGCCCGTTTTTCGCGCCCCGCCGCGGGTACGGCTCACCCATGCAGAGCCAAGAGGTCGTGGTGGTCACCGGTGCCGGAAAGGGCATCGGCCGGGCGGTGGTGCGGAGGTTCACCGGGGAGGGCGTGGCCATCGGTCTGCTCGGCCGGGGGACCGAGGCCCTGGAGGCCGCTCGTCGCGAGGTGGAGCGGGCCGGCGGACGCTGCTTGGTCGTGCCCACCGACGTCGCCGCGGTCGAGTCCGTGGACTCAGCCGCCACGAAGGTCGAGGAGACGCTCGGCCCGATCGACATCTGGGTCAACAACGCGATGACGACCGTGTTCGCCTATTTCGACGAGATCACGCCCGAGGAGTACGAGCGCGCGACGAGGGTGACCTACCTGGGCACGGTCTGGGGCACACGCGCCGCGCTGCGGCGGATGCTGCCGCGCGACCGGGGCGCGATCGTGCAGGTCGGCTCGGCGATGGCCTACCGCGGGATCCCGCTGCAGAGCCCGTACTGCGGTTCGAAGCACGCGGTCAAGGGGTTCCAGGAGTCGCTGCGGACCGAGCTGCGTCACAGAGGGTCGAACGTGCACCTGACGATGGTCCAGCTCCCGGGCCTGAACACGCCGCAGTTCGACCACTGCCGCTCGAAGATGCCCGAGCACCCGATGCCGGTGCCGCCCGTCTACCAGCCCGAGGTGGCCGCCGACGCGATCCACTGGGCCGCCCACCACCGCCGCCGCGAGGTATACGTCGGCGTGCCGGCCGTCTACACCATCCTCGGGAACAAGCTCGCTCCCTGGCTGGCCGAGCGCTACCTGGCGAAGACGGCGGTGAGCGGCCAGCAAATGACCGACCGCCCACCGACCCGGATCAACCAGGACGGCAACCTGTTCGAGCCGGACCCAGGCGACCCCGGCGCGCACGGCCGCTTCGACGACCGGGCCCACGAGCACAGCGTGCAGTGGTTCGCAACCCGGCACCGGCGGGCCCTGGCGGCGGGCGCCGCGGCCGCAGCCGCGGCGGTCGGGGGCGCGCTGGCGGCGCGGCGGTGACGCGGCTGTCCGGGTCGTAGGCAACTGTCCTGCTTAACGGGCGCAGGACGCCCGCAGGGCAGGACAGAAGACGGAAATCGGGCCGAGATCAGGTGCCGAGCGCCAGGGCGCAGCAGCCTCCAAACACCGCCGTGCCCGCCGCGAGCCAGGCTAGATAGTCCCCTACATGCCCGCTGTGGAGTCGGCGCAGCGTGTGGAGGGGCCGTTGGAGCACCCGCCCGCCCGGCAGGCGCCGCGGGTCCCGGAAGAGCGACAGCCACGCGAGCCCAGCGGCGCCCGCCATCGTGAGCGCCGCCAGCAGGTAGTCGTGCGCCGCCGGCGTGTACGAGGAGAAGTGACCCTCTCGGACATCGGTCGCGCCCGCGCCGCCGAGCCCGACCGCCGCATAGCCCGCACGGTCGATGAACCGGTGGGCGGCTGCCACCGCGTCCCCGGAGAGCCCCGGCCAGAGCCCGATCGCCAGCCCACACGCCAGCAGGGCCACGGCGGTCGCGAACATCGAGACCGGAGTTCGGCTCTCCGGCTCGCTCTCCGGCTCCTCCGGCTCCGCGCCAGGGTCGCGTCCGCCCGGCGCGCGCGTGCCGACCCCCAAGAACACTCTCGCGGCCGCTCGAAGCAGCGCTGCGCCCACGAGGGCCGGGACGGCCACGTACAGCGCCACCAGCCAGCCGTAATCGACCGCGCTGGCCCCGTGCTCGATCATGCTCTTCCCGAGGAAGGCGCCAAAGGGTGGGAGCGAGCACACCGCCGCGGTCGCCACCACGAGCACGAGGCCGGTCCAGCGCATCGGCCGGCCGGCGCCGTGGAGGTCGGCCTCGTCGACGTCCCCCGTGCGGTGCTGGACGATTCCCACGCACACGAACAGGGCGGCCTTGAGGAAGCCGTCGCCGACCACGAACACGGCCGCCCCGGCCAAGGCTTCGGCCTCGAGCAGGCCCACGCCGACGAGCATCAGCCCGACGTACGCCATCGTCGCGAAGGCGAGCAGCCGCTTCAGATGCCCCTGGAGCAGGGTCATCGCGGCACCCACAAGCGCGGTCAGCACACCCAGCGCCACCAGCACGATCCGCAGCTCCTCATGGCTCGGCCCGAGCGATCCGCTGAAGACCGCCCAGTAGACGCGGGCGAGCCCGTACAGCCCGAGCTCGCTCATCACCGCCGCGAGCAGGATGCAGACCGGAGTGCGGGCCACGGCGTAGGCGTCCGCGAGCCAGAAGTGGAATGGGACCGCCGCCGCCTTGACGAGAAAGCCCGCGGCGATCAGCACGAAGGCCACGATCACGAGGCCGTCGGCGCTCTCGGGCGCCAGCGCCTCGCCGAGCTGGGCGAGGTTAAGGGCGCCGGCGCGCCCGTACAGAAGGCCGATTCCGAACAGGAGCAGGAAGCTGCCCGCGGTGTTGGTGACCGCGAAGTTCAGCGAGCCCTCGATCGGCGCGCGCTGCTCGACGTTGTACCCCGCGAGCGCGTAGGCCGAGATGCCCATCAGCTCGAAGAAGACGAACGCCGTGAAGAGGTCTCCGGCCAGCGAGAAGCCCGTCATCCCGGCGAGGAAGACGAGCATGAGCACGTAGAAGAGGTCGTCGGCCACGTCGACGTAGCGCAGGGCGAACACCAGCGCGGCGACCGTCAGCACCGCGGCGAAGCAGACGAGCCCCGCGGACACCGGGTCGACCAGGAACGAGATCCCGACGGCGACATGGCCGCGCGGCTCCCAGCCGCCGAACCAGTAGACGAGCGTCTCGCCGCCGGCCCGGGCGAGCAGCACGCCCGAGACCGCGGCGACCGCCGCCGCGGCCGCGATCGACGCGATCTGGGCCGACCGCCTCGGCGACAGGGGCTTCACCGCGGCGAGCGCGCCCGCGGCGAGCAGCGGGATCGCAACAGTCAGCGGGACCAGCGCCATCAGCCGTGCAGCTCGCGGATCCCGTCCGGGTCCACGGTTCCGAAGCGCTTTCGCGCCTGCACGGTCAGCGCGAGCAGCAGCGCCACGACTGTCGCCTCGACGACGACGTCGGTGAGGGTCAGCGCCTGCACGATCGGATCCACGACGGGGCTCCCGACCGGTATGTCGGCGAAGATGGGAGCGTCGGCACCGTCTCGGTAGCCGACCGCGAGCAGCAGGACGTAGGTCGACGACTGCGCCACGGTCAGGCACACGACCAGGTGCACGAGGTGCCGGCTGGTGACGGCGCCGTACAGGCCGATCAGCAGCAGCCACACGGCGACGACGTACGCGACGGCCGTCATCCCGACGCGCTGCGTCGAAGGACGATCTGGTCGAGCAGCTCGGTCAGGATCACGCCGAACGCCCCCGCGACCTCGAGGCCCACGGCGAGGTTGGCGAGCGGGACCATGCCGCCGGAGAGGACGTCGCCCTTGGTCCCGAACGGGAGGAAGTTCTCCAGGAAGACGGCCGCGAAGAGGAGGCCGCCGATACCGACGAGGACGAAGCCGCCTGCGCCCACCGCCTCGCTCAGCTCCAGCGCCGACACAGGGGCGACATGTCGCAGCGCGAGCCAGGTGCCCGCGACGTAGACCGCGAGGAGGGCCGCCGCGAGCACCACGCCGCCCTGGAATCCGCCGCCTGGGGTGAGCTGTCCGTGCGCGGTCACGTACACGCCCAGCACCACCGTAGGTCCGACGAGCCCCGTCCCGAGGGCACGGAGGCTGTCGCTCGTCGCGACCCCGCGCTGCTCGTCGAGGCGGGCGGCGCGCTCCTCGTCGCGCTCCTCGCGCGTGGCGCGCAGGAGCACGGTCGTCCCCACCGCGGCCACGAAGAGGAGGAACTCCTCGCCGAGGGTGTCGAGTGCCCGGTAGTCGAACGCGGTTGCGATCACCACGTTCGTGGTGTGGCGCTCCGCGACGGCGTGGTCGGCCAGCAGCCCCGCGTAGCGGCCGAGCGGCACGTCGCTGCCCGGTACGCCGGCGAGCCCCCACGCGAGGAGCAGCGCCATACCGAGAGCACCGCCCACGAACAGCCAGGCGCGCCCGCGAGGGCTCACTCGCGCTCGTCCTCCCGCCGCAGCTTCGCGAGAGTCAGCAGCACCATGGCCGGCACCGCGACCGTCCCGACGACGATCTGGGACAGCGCCACGTCGGGCGCCTGGAAGAGCATGAACAGGATCGCGAGAAACAGCCCGAAGACGCCGGTGACGATCGCCTGAGCGAGCGGCTCGCGCGTGAAGACCACGGCGGTTCCGCCGGCGGCGACCAGGGCGAGAGCGACGACCTGCAGAGCGGTCATCGGCTACTCGACCTCGAGTCGCTCGTCGTCCCGCGGCGACCAGCCGCCGTGCTCGCGGATGCGCGCCGCCCGGGCGGTGACGTGCACGAGGACCGGCGAGCTCACCAGCACGAAGAACGCGAGGAGGGCCGCCTTGTTCCCGATCAACGAGAACGAGTCGCGCACCACGACCGCGGCGCAGAGGAGGAGCGCCGCCAGCGTGGTCGCGCCCGCGAAATGGAGGCGCTCGGCCGCGCGCGGCACGGCGAGCATCCCGAGGGAGGCGATCGCTGCGGCGACGCAGCCGCCCAGCAGGAGCGCCCAGACGGCGACGTCGCGCATCACACGCGCCGCTCCATGAACCGCGCGTACGCGGCCGAGCCCGCGAAGGCAAGCAGCCCGAGCACCAGCGCGAGGTCCGCGAAGGGCTGGCGCTTCAAGCCGGCCGCCAGCATCAGCAGCGCGAGCGACGAGATCGTGCCGGCGACCTCCAGCGGCACGAGCCGGTCGAAGGGCGACCCCCGCAGTGCGCCCGCGAGGCATGGCGCCAGGCAGGCGAGAAGGGCTAGCGCGGCGACGAGGAAGACGTTCATCCGAGCTCGAGCGGATCGACGCTCGAACGCTCGTGTCGTCGCTCGAGCTGATGGACGAGCATCAGATCCTGGTCGCGATCGATGCCCACCACGTAGGTGTTCGGAGCAAGCGAGCCCGCGGTCTTGGCCAGCACCCGCCGGGCGGTGGCGCGCGGGTCGTCGCCGCCGGCCCGGAAGGTGACCGTTCGAACCGATCCGCGGATGCGGCGGCGCCGCGCCAGCGCGCGCCATAGGACGACGGCGAGCGTGCCGGTGTCCCGGACCAAGCCGATCAGAGGTCGCCATAGGGAGAACAGCCAGCGCGGGTCGGGAGAGAAGGCGACGAGATGCTCCCGTTCCACCAGCGCCGCGGCCGTGGCGCCCGCGGCGGCGGCGAGCGCGCCGAGGGCCAGCTCGCTCGGCTTGACCGTGTCTACGAGCAGGAGCCAGAAGGCGGCCAGGGCCACCCACCAGGCGAGCCAGGCTCCGACCCGTCGCATCTGGATGCGGGTACCACACGGGACGGGAGGCGAAACGCCTACCCAGGGGCGAGACTTGCCATCCTGAGGCGCATGAGCGCGACCGAGGTCCGCCACCCCCTCTTCGCCCGCTTCTTCGACCGGTTCAGCCGCGTGATGGAGAAGGAGGTGGGGGAGCGCCGCGGCGAGCTGCTCGAAGGCCTATCGGGGCGAGTCGTGGAGATAGGCGCCGGCAACGGCATGAACTTCCCGCACTACCCCACGGCGGTGAACGAGGTGGTGGCGCTCGAGCCGGAGGCGTACCTGCGCGCCAAGGCCGAGGAGGCCGCCCGCGCAGCGCCCGTGACGGTGAGCGTCCGGGACGGGCTGGCCTACCCGCTTCCGCTGGAGGACGGCGCCTTCGACGGCGCGATCGCCAGCCTTGTGCTCTGCACGGTGCCCGACGCCCCGAGCGCGCTGGCGGAGCTCCGACGGGTGGTGAAGCCCGGCGGCGAGCTGCGCTTCCTGGAGCACGTGCGCTCAGATCGACCGCGCAAGGCCGGTGTTCAGCGGCGCTTCGATCAGTGGGGCGTATGGCCTCGCATCAGCGGAGGCTGCCACTGCTCCCGCGACACCGTCGCGGCGATCGAGGCGGCCGGCTTCCGGATCGAGCGTGTCCGCAGCCTCGCCCTCGGCCCGTCCTGGATGATCACCAACCCGCACGTCGTCGGCGTGGCGCACGCCCCCGAGAAGGCGGGCGCCGAGCCGCCGCCCTAATCTTCGGAACGAGATCGTGGACCTAACTGAAGGCGAGCATGCGCTGTACGAGGGGCGCCCGGCCTGGCGGGCGCTGCTGGGCTTCTACCTGTGGGGGCTGCTGCTGGCGGCCGTCGTCCTCGTCGTGCTCTGGCTCGCCACCTCGCCGGCCGTGGGCGTGCTGGTCGGCGTGGGGATCGCGGCCTTGACGGTGATCGTCGGCTATCTGAGACGGCTCTCGACGAAGTACCTGATCACGACCCGACGGCTGCGGATCAGCCGCGGGATCCTGCGCCGCCAGGTCCAGGAGACGCGCCTGGAGCGCGTCCAGAACGTCAACTACGACCAGAGCCTCATAGACCGAGCGCTGCGCGTCGGCAGCGTCGACTTCGACACCGCCGGCTCCGACGACTCTGAGTTCCGCTTCGAGTGGGTAACACATCCGGAGCGGGTCGTGCGCGCCGTGGACGAGGCGACCGCCGAGCACCGACCCGGGACGGGCGTCTAGCGCAACTGTCACAGCATGGCTGTCGCCACCGTCCCCATTAGTAGAGACGACGGAAAAGGAGAACAGTCATGAAGGTCTTTGTCGCAGGTGCAACCGGGGCGGTCGGCAAGCGGCTCGTGCCACTCCTTGTGGCGAGCGGCCACCAGGTCACGGCGATGACGCGCTCGCGGAGGAAGACGGACTCCCTGAGGACGCTCGGGGCCGAGCCGGTCATCGCGGACGGCCTCGACCGGGACGCGGTGATGCGGGCCGTCACTCAGACCGAGCCCGACGTCGTGATCCATCAGATGACCTCCCTCAAGGGCATCAAGGGCTTCAAGAAGTTCGACGACGAGTTCGCGCTCACGAACCGGCTGCGCACCGAGGGCACCGATCATCTGCTCGGGGCTGCCCAGGCCGCCGGGGCGCGCCGTTTCATCGCCCAGAGCTTTGGGGGCTGGAACTACGAGCGTGCCGGCAGCGGCCTCAAGACCGAAGCGGACCGACTCGACCCGAGGCCCCCGGCCAACCAGAGGAGGTCGCTGGAGGCGATTCGATATCTCGAGGAGAAGGTCGTCGGAGCCGCGGGAATAGACGGGCTGGCGCTCCGCTACGCCGCCTTCTACGGGCCCGGCACCGGCATTGCGCTGGACGGCGACATCGCCGAGCTCGTCCGCAAGCGCAAGCTTCCGATCGTGGGCGACGGCGCCGGCGTATGGTCGTTCATCCACGTCGACGACGCGGCTACGGCGGCGATCGCCGCCATGGAGCGAGGGGCACCGAGTGTCTACAACATCGTGGACGACGAGCCCGCGCCGGTCGCCGTGTTCCTGCCGGAGCTTGCGCGGGCGCTCGACGCCAAGCCGCCTCGCCGCCTTCCCGTCTGGCTCGGCCGCCTGGCGATCGGTGACGTCGGCATCTCGATGATGACCCAGGTCCGCGGCACCTCGAACGCCAAGGCGAAGCGCGAGCTCGGCTGGCAGCCCAGCTACCGAAGCTGGCGCGAGGGATTCAGGACCGGTCTCGGCGACGTCGCGCCGCCGAAGCCGGCTCCCTCATCGGCCCGTCCCCGGCCCGCCTGACGATCAGGTCTCGATCGCGCCCGGCCGCGTGAGCGCCCAGATGACCCAGATGTCGAGGGCGATCACGAGGATCGTCCAGAACGGGTAGTAGGGGATGAAGAAGAAGTTGAGGACGGCGCTCAGCGACGCGAGCATGATCGCGGTGACGCCGGCCCACGCTCGACGTCCGAAGAGGCCGAAGCCCGTGATGACGAGCAGGATCCCGAGGAGGAAGTGGATCCATCCCCACGCGGAGGCGTCCAGATCGAAGGTGTAGTGCTGCGTGGTGATGTAGAAGCTGTCGTCGAAGATCGCGGTGAGCCCCGTGATCACCTGGAAGAACCCGATGATGGTCAGGACGGTGGCGGCGAAGGCGATACCGCCGATCGCCCAGCCCGACATCGGCTCATCACGACTTGGCGGCATTCCAGACATGAGGCAGCTCCTCTCGGTGATGTTCGCAACACGTGTGCACCCGCGGCGTTCGACGCCGGGCGGGATACACCTGCTGCGTCGACGGCTGGCGGAAAACCGACGCCCACGAAGTCGGTTTGCCCCCTGGTGGTGGCGGCGGCGTGAGGCCACTCTTTCGCTATGCACCCGGGCGAGGCACAAGATCCCGTCGTCACGATTCGACTGTCCGTCGCTGACGACTCCGACGGCAATACGATCTCGCGGCTGGCCTCGCTCACCGACAGCGCGGCGCCCGACGGTCCGGTGATGCTCGCCGAGGTAGCAGGAGAGCCGGTGGCCGCACTCGGCATCGCCGCCGGCGACGCGGTGGCCGATCCTTCCCGGTCGAGCCGGACGATCCTGGCCCTCCTTCACCTGCATCGCCTCGAGGCCCGCGCCCTCGGCGCCATCTGGGCGTCCTGAACCGTTCCGCGTACCATCGGTCCGATGCCGCGGCTGCAGCGGCCGGACGGGGCCGAGATCGAGTGGCGGGTCCAGGGCGACAGCGGCCCGCTCGTTGCGATCACGCTGATGTGCCTTCAGCCGGCGGACGCCTGCGAGGGGATCGTCGCCGAGCTCGCGGGTGATCATCGGCTGCTGACCTACGACCTCCGCGGCACGGGCGGGTCGAGTGGCATCGGCCCCTATGACGTCGAGAAGGACGCGGCCGATCTCGCCGCTCTTATCGAGGAGGTGGGAGGCGACGCCCTCGTGATCGCGCTCGGCGACGGCGGCCGGCGCGCGGTTCGCGCGGCGGCCGGCCGGGAGGATCTGATCCACACGGTCGTCATCTCGGGCGAGACCCCCCTCGGCCCGATTCACATGGCTGGATCGCGCGACGCGCTCGCCGATTCGCCGGCTGTGCTCGCGGCGCTGCTGGGGCTGCTCGAGACCGACTACCGAACGGGTCTGCGGACGATGCTCGAGTCGAGCGGGGACGCATGGCCCGATTCGTCGCTGTACGCCCGGCTCGACGCGATGGTGGCACACTGCCCGCCGGACGTGAGTGTGCCGCGGATGCGGTCGTGGATGGAGGACGACTCGCGCGAGTATGCACAGGCGCTCGGCGAGCGCCTGTGGTATCTGCATTTCCCCGCCAACGCCTGGTTCAAGGGCTCGCTCGAGGCGATCCGGCGGGAGTTGCCCGAGGCGCGCTTCGAGGCCGTCTCCGAGGGCGTGATCAGCTCCCCACGCGAGAACGCGACGGCCGTCCGCCGTATCTTCAGCGCACGCCGCGCCGCGGCCTGACTACGGCGCCCGCCGCACGAACAGGCCCCGCACCACCTCACCGAAGGAGGCGCCGCCGCCGCCATCCTCGATCGCCCGGTCCATCGCCGCCACGTCGGGCAGCCGCGCGACCTGCGCCGAGACGTGGGCCCCGAACACGATCGCGATCGCCACGAGGTAGATCGACAGGACTACCGCGAGCAGCGCTCCCATGGTCCCGTAGACGGCGCTCGCGTCGCCGAAGACCGAGAACCAGACACTCAGGCCAAAGCGGACCAGCAGGCCGCCTAGCAACGCGGCCAGCGCCCCGGGCCAGGCGGCCCGCAGGTCGGCGCCGGGCTCCGGCAGCACCCGGAAGAGCAGGACGAGGAGCCCGAAGAGGATTCCCACCGGGACCAGCCGGGTGATCGCGAACTGCGCGACCGCGACGATCCAGGGATGGTCGCCGATGTTCTCCGCCAGCGTGCCCGAGAGCGTCATGCCGAACGCGACGATCGCGAGCGGGGCGACGACGACCGTAAGCCCGACGTCCAGCGCCTTCGCCGGCACGTAGGGAAGCGTCTCGTGCTCTGCCCACGCCTCGTTGACCGCATGGCGGAGGCCACCCAGAGCGCCGCTGGCCGAGTAGATCAGGGCCAGGACGGAGATCCAGCCAAGCGCTCCCGCACCCGAGGCGATCTCGTCCAGCAGCTTCTCCACGTCGCGCCGAGCGGCCCCAGCCTCGAGCGGCAGCACGGAGACGATGGCGTCGACGATCGAGCCGCGCACGCTGTCGTCGCCGAGCACCACCGAGAAGCCCCACACCACGAGCAGGAGCAGCGCAGGGAAGGACAGGACGAGGAAGAAGGCCATCTGAGCGGCGTCCCTGGTGCCCGCGGCCTCGAGCATCGAGTCGAGACTGCGACGCAGCACGAGCCAAGCGCGAGCGACGCAACGTCGCAACGCTGCCATATCAGGCGTCCGCTGCGACCCGGAAGCCCATGTGGCCCGTCGAGCTGTCCGGCGTGCTGCGGCTGCGCGCGGCCACGCGGTAGCGGTTGCAGTAGGAGTGGTGGCACAGGTAGGAGCCGCCACGGATGACCTTGCCCCGGCCGGGGCCGAGTGAGGCGCTCGCCGGCTCGAACCAGTCGGCGCACCACTCCCACACGTTGCCCGATGTGTTGTGGAGGCCGAAGCCGTTGGGCGGGAAGGCGTCGACCGGCGCGGTTCCCAGGTAGCCGTCCTCCACGGTGTTGCGTGAGGGAAACGCTCCCTGCCAGATGTTGCAGCGGTGCTCGCCGCCGGGCTCGAGCTCGTCACCCCACGGGAAGCGCTTCTGTTCGAGCCCGCCACGGGCCGCGTACTCCCATTCGGCTTCGGTCGGAAGCCGCAGGCCCGCCCACTTGCAGTAGGCGCGGGCGTCGGTCCACGAGACGTGTACGACCGGGTGGTCCATGCGCTCAGCGAGCGACGAGCCCGGCCCCTCGGGAAGGCGCCAGCAGGCGCCCTCGACTTGGCGCCACCAAGGAGCCTGCGCTACTCCTCGGGTCTCGGGAAAGTCCTCCGGCAGCAAGCCCGCGAAGACGAAGGAATCGCCATGACGCTCGGCGCGGGTCACATGGCCTGTCGCGTCCACGAACGCCGCGAACTCCTCGTTCCTGACCGCGTGGGCGGCAATCCGAAACGGCTCGAGCACCACCTCACGCACGGGGCCCTCGCCGTCCTCCGGAAACCCCTCGACGTCCTCGCTTCCCATGAGGAAGGCGCCGCCCTCGAGTGTCAGCAGC
>Ga0126312_10001781_pt1 | contig 14233 bp, 13 predicted proteins | sample Plot104A_FD_92537 | JGI IMG/M metagenome (GOLD analysis project Ga0126312, IMG submission 92537) | Serpentine soil microbial communities from UC McLaughlin Reserve, CA, USA - Plot104A | ecosystem: Environmental > Terrestrial > Soil > Grasslands | place: USA: UC McLaughlin Reserve, Lake County...
CTCGGTCATCCGCCGTTCGGCCACATCGGGGAGGAGGTGCTCGACGCATGCCTGCGCGAGCGCTTCGGGGGCTCGTTCCGCCACAACGAGCACTCGGTTCGCCTGGTCGAGCCGCTCAACGTCACCGAGCCGGTGCTCGACGGGATCCTCCGGCATTCGGGCGGAACGTCGCTGCCCGCGACGCTCGAGGGCCGGATCGTGCGCCTCGTGGATCGGATCGCCTACATCAACCACGACATCGACGACGCGCTGCGGGCCGGTGTCATCGCGCGCTGGGATCTTCCCGCCGAGGACATCGCCGTGCTCGGCGACACCGGATCGAAGCGGATCGACACGCTCGTGCACGACCTCGTCGAACACTCCGAGACCGCCGGCGACATCGCGCAGGGCGAGCGCGTGGGCGGGGCAATGCGCTCTTTGCGGGCGTTCATGTTCGAGCGGGTCTACCTGGGCGAGCAGGCGCGGGCCGAGCACGCCAAGATCGCGCGCGTGCTGCGCACGCTGTTCGACCACTACGGCGAGCACCCGTCCGAGCTGCCGGCGGCGGGCGCCGGGCAGCCGTTGCCGGTGCGGGTGACCGATTACCTGGCGGGGATGACGGATCGGTTCTGCCTGCGCGCCTACGAGGACCTGGCGGTGCCGAAGGGGTTCATGTAGGAGCCCCTTGGCTGGCGGCCGGTACAGCGACGAGTCCAAGGAGCGGGTCCGCGAGGCGGCCGACATGGCCGAGGTCGTCGCCGCCCGGACCGAGCTGCGGCGCGCGGGGCCGGGGCGGTACATGGGCCTGTGCCCGTTCCACGAGGAGCGCACCCCGTCGTTCTCGGTCGACGCCGACAAGAAGGTCTACCACTGCTTCGGCTGCGGGGCCTCGGGCGACGTGTTCACCTTCGTGCGCGAGACCGAGGGGCTGGAGTTCGGTGGGGCGCTGGAGTGGCTGGCCGATCGCTACGGGGTGGCGCTCGAGCGGGCGGTCGAGGATCCGCAGGCCGATGCGCGCCGGCGGCGCCGCGACCGGCTCTACGCGCTGCTCGAGCGCACGGCCGCCTACTACGAGCGGCTGCTGTGGGAGTCGCCCGAGGCCGAGAGAGCCCGCGCGTACCTCGCGTCCCGCGGCCTGGGCGAGGAGATCCTGCGCCGGTTCCGCGTCGGGTGGGCGCCGTCGCCGTGGGACCGGGTGCTGGTTGCCTCGCGGCGCGCCGGGTTCACCGACGACGAGCTTCTCGGTGCGGGGCTGGCGTCGCGCTCCCGTCGGTCGGCTCAGCTCTATGACCGCTTCCGGGCGCGGATCGCGTTTCCGCTGTGCGACAAGCGCGGCCGCGTGATCGGGTTCGGGGCGCGGACGCTGTCGACCGGGTCGGACGGGCCCAAGTACCTCAATTCGCCGGAGGGCGACCTCTACCGCAAGGGGCTGCACCTGTTCGGGCTGCATCTGGCGCGGCGAGCGGCGGCGTCGTCGCGGTCGGTGGTGGTGGCCGAGGGCTACACCGACGTCCTCGCCCTGTCGCAGGCGGGCGTCGACAACGCGGTCGGCCTGATGGGCACGGCGCTGACCGAGGGCCAGGTGCGCGAGCTGACCGCCGCGGTTGGGGCGGGCGGCACGATCGAGCTCGCTCTGGATGCCGACACGTCGGGCCAGGAGGCCATGGTGCGCGCCGCGGCGCTCGCGTCGGGGCACGACGTGACGCTGCGCGTTGTGCCGTTGCCCGACGGCCTGGACCCGGCCGACCTGGTAGCGCGCGACGGGCCCTCGCGCGTGGCCTCGCTGCTGGCCGAAGCGGTCCCGTTCGCCCGCTTCCGCGTTGAGCACATCCTGTCCGCTGCGGAGCTGGGAACGCCCGAGGGGCGCGACCGGGCGCTGGCGGCGCTACGCCCGGTGATCGCGTCGCTGCCGGCCGGGATCACCCGCGAGGAGCTGACCCGGCAAGTGGCTTCCCGCCTGACCCTGTCCGAGGAGCTCGTGGGGTCGCTGCTGAGCTCGTCGCCCTCGTCCCGCTCGGCTCGGCCGCGCGGTCAACCGCCGCGGGCGCGGGCCGTCCTCGGCCGCCGCGAGCAGGCCGAGCGCACCTTCCTCGCGCTCTGCATCGCGCTGCCCGAGCACGGCCGCGAGGCCCTGCGCCGGGTGACCCTCGACGAGCACTTCACCTCACCGCTCGTCCGGCGCGCGGCCGAGCATCTGCGCGGCCACCTGGCGGCGCCGCTCGACGGCCTGCCGCGGGACGACGACGCCCTCGCGGGACTGATGGCCGAGCTGACGATCCGCGCGGACCGCGACCCGGCCGACGCGTCGATGCTCGAGGTCGAGCTGCTCCAGCTCGAGAAGGACCGCCTCGAGCGCCAGATCGCGGCGGGAGGCGCGGTCGGCGACCTGGCGAAGGCGCGCGAACAGGTCACGAAGGACATCCGCACCGCGGTCACGCGGGCGATGGAGCGAACGGCGAGCGCGGACGGCTAGGACGTGCGGACGCACCGCCCGCGGGCGGCGCACTCGAAGCTCCGGGGGTGGGACTCGAACCCACAACTTCTCGGTTAACAGCCGAGCATTCTGCCAATTGAATTACCCCGGATTGTGGTGCATTAGGGAAGCCGCAGCACGGTGGTGAGATTAGCGCCTGCCCATTCCACCTCCGCATGACAGTTCGCGCACAGCAGCGCGCATTTTCGCGCCTCTTCGCGGCTGCGCTCGAGGCTTCGAGCACGCCGGCCTGGGACAACCCGAAGGCCTTCGTCGCTGGGTCGCGATGGTGGAACTGCAGGGCGGCGGGCGGCCCGACGTATCCGCATCGGTCGCATGCACCGCCGGCCTCGGCGACGAGGATCGCCTTGACCGTCCGGCGCCGACGCACGACGGCACGGCTCCGCGGCGAAGTCGCGTGGTCGGGCGCCGACGCCTCGAGCTCCGCATGGCAGTTGGCGCAGACCAGCAGGCACTTCGTGGCCTCGGCGCGGGCGGCGCTCAGCGACCTGGCCACGCCCTGCGCGGACAGGTTGAACGTCTTCGCTTCGGGCTCGCGATGGTGGAAATGCATCGCGGCTGCGCGGCCGACGTATCCGCACAGCACGCAACGCCCGCCGGCCTCCTCGACGAGCGTTCGCTTGACTCGCCTCCGGCGCTCGGCTCGATACGCGGCACGACAACGACGGCAGCGATAACGGCCCTTGGTTCCGGACCGGACGAACTCGGTGGTGCCGTGCCGCCTGCAGTAGCGGACCAGATGAGGGGCGCCGTCGCTCTCGGCGTTGACCGGGTCGCCTCGCCGGTCGGTTCGCAGGTCGTACGCGCGAAGCCAGTGGCGGACCGTCGTGGGGCCGCGGTCGACTTCGCTCGCGATGGCCCGAATCGAGAGTCCGTCCCGAACCAGCGCCTCCAGCCGCTCGCGCGGGATCGGGCCCTTTGCCGCGTGGCGCTCCGCGTGTGGGGACTGGAGACCGTGCTTGCGGGCCCAGTACGCGACCGTCGATGCGTCGCGGCCGATCACCCGGCCGATGGCCTCGAACGACAGGCCTCGGTCGAGGTACCCCTCCAGGTCGGCGCGGTCCATGCGCCGATCGTGTGCAAGGAGGCGGACGGAATCAGTCCACCGGCCGGCGCCCCGTCACGTCGAGGATCGCCTGCGCCAGCAGGCCGAGGCCAAGGGCCGCGAGCGGATCCTCGAGGAGGGCCAGACCGGCGATCACGCCGGCCGTCCCGGCCATGAAGTGGTGGTGGTAGGGGACGCCGCTGTCCGACGCCAGCCAGCGCAGCCACCGCGGGGAGCGGCGCTGATCGCGCTGATAGTCGGTGGGGTCCTTCGACGGCCAGGTCATGGTGACGATGAGGTACCCCGATTCGGCGTCGAGCTCGCAAGGCCTTCGATGAGCTCGGCCGCGCGCGTCGGTCCGTCGTGGGCCGCAGACCACGCGGCGAGCGCCCGGACCCGTTCCGCAAGCCCCGCGTCGTCGAGCGCCCGCGCCACCGCCAGGCGCACCGTCGCCGGCGCGACCAGGCGCCCGGGAAGCCGCAGTCCCAGCCCGGCCCAGTCCAGCCGTGCCGCGTTCTCGCCCATGTCCGCGCCCACCGGTACGGCCACGGTGACCGCTCCCGAGTGCAGCGCTCGCACGAGCGTGCCGTGACCCGCGTGGCAGACGATCACCGCGGCGCGCGGAAACGTCTTCGAGTACGAGATCCACTCGACCAGCCGCGTGTTCGGCCCAGGGCGCAAGGGGGAGGGCGGCGGCCGCCGGTTCCAGCTCGCCAGCACGCGCACACGAGCCCGCCCAAGGCCCTCCACCGCCGCGCGCAGCATGCGCTGTCGCGGATCCTGCGACGTCGACGGAGCCACGACGACCACGGGGTCGGACCCGGGCGGCGGCTCGACGAGATCGAACGGCGGCTCCCACAGCAGCGGCCCGACCACGTGGACGTGCGACGGCCACTCGCGCGGGTACTCGAGCTGGGGATACGTCCCCACCAGGACGAGCCGGTCCGACAGGCCGCCGTGCACCCGCTCCTGCGGCGCCAGGCCCAGCCGCCGGCGCGTCTCGTTGAGCTCGTCGCGACCACGGCGCTCGCCCGACCCCACCGGCCCGCGCAGCGCATTCCAGCCCGCCCGCCCGAGTGCCGTCCGCGGCAGCCGCGCTCCCAGCGCGTAGGGCGGAAAGCCGGGCGCCCCGACGGGATAGACGTGCGGGATCACGGTCGCGACCGGCACACCCGCTACCTCACCTGCGAGCGCGGGGGCCAGGGTAAGGATGTCGGCGACGACGACGTCGGGCGCCACCGAATCCACGAGCGGCGCCATCTCGCGCGCCGCCCGCACCACCGCCGCATACGGCTTCAGCGGCTTGTCGCGCGTCGGGAAGACCTGGTACTCCCCCGCCGGGGCGAATCGCATGCCGCCCGCTTCGACGTACTCCTGCCACTTCGCCCACGTCTGCAGCACCACGTCATGGCCCCGCGCGACCAGGCGCTCGCCGAGCGCCAGCATCGGGAACGCATGCCCCGGATCGCCGAAGGCGCCGAGGAGGAGCCGCAAGCCGCCTCGCTAGAGCGCGATCTCGGCCAGCAGGCGCAGCTGGGCGAGCCGCTCCTCGAACTCCATCGCCATCGGCGTCACCGCGAGCGTCGCCACGCCCGCGTCCCGGTAGGCGGCGATCCGCACGCGCACGTGGTCGAGCGGCCCGGCGAGCGTAAGCAGGTCGATGAGCTCGTCTGGCAGCGCCCGAGCCGCCTCATCGCGCTTGCCGTCCAGATAGAGGTCCTGAACGTCGCGCGCCTGCGCTTCGAACCCATAGCGCGAGACCGCCGCGTTGTAGAAGTTGCGCTCGCGCGACCCCATGCCGCCGATGTACAGCGCCAGCAGCGGCCGCATCACGTCGCGCGCGGCCTCGACGTCGTTGGAGATCATCAGGTTCACCGTCGGCACGATCTGGAAGCCGTCGAGCGAGCGGCCCGATCGCGCCGCGCCTTCCTCGAGCAGCGGCTGCACCTGGTCGACGTGCTCGGGCGAGAACATGAACGGCAGCCACCCGTCGGCGATCTCGCCCGCCAGCATCGTGTTCTTGGGCCCGATGGCGGCCAGGAAGATCGGGATGCGCTCCTGCACCGGCGCGATCGTGAGCTTCAACGCCTTGCCCGGCCCGTCGGGCAGCGGCAGCTGCAGCGTCTCGCCGGCGAACTCGAGCCGCTCGCGCGCGAGTGCCTTGCGCACCACCGCCACGTACTCGCGCGTGCGCTGCAGCTGGCGCGCGAAGCGCTGCCCGTGCCAGCCCTCGGCCACCTGTGGGCCGGACGGTCCCAGCCCGAGCAGGAACCGGCCGTCGGAGAGCTGGTCGAGCGTCGCCGCCGTCATCGCCGTCATGGCCGGGGAGCGCGCGGGCATCTGGAAAATGGCCGAGCCGAGCTTGATGCGCGACGTCTGCCCGGCCAGCCACGCGAGCACGGTCGCGGCGTCGGAGCCGTAGGCCTCGGCCGCCCAAACGGAGTCGTAGCCGAGGCGGTCGGCTTCCTGCACGAGCTCGAGCTGCTCCTGCCCGGTTAGCCCGAGCCCCCAGTAGGCGATGTTCAGCCCGAGCTTCATGAGGCGCGCAACCCTAGTCGGGCGCGCCGGGCGATGCGGCGTGCAACTTGGCGCCCACCGGCGAGGAGATGGGTTGCCCGCGCCGACGGGCCGTCGTAGATTCCAGCGGGATGCGTCGCCGCCGCCGGCCGATCGAGGACCTCCGCACCGCCATCGACTGCCTCCCCGCGCACACGCGCGTGGCGATGCTCGAGGGCGTTCGCCGCTGGCCGGTCATCGTCGGCGCCTACACCGATCGCGGCGGCGGCGTCTGCCCGATGCTCGCCGCCCACCGCTGCGGCGGGCGCACGAACTTCCTGGCCTTCGCCCGGGCGTGGGACCGCTACACGCACGCCAAGCGCCCGCGTCGCGCCACCGAGCACGAGGTCGCCACGCTGATCGCCCACCTCGAGGGCAGCCTGCTCGGCGATCCGAGCGCCGACTTCGAGCGCGCGATCGCCGACCACCAGAGCACCGCGCGCGAGCGTCGCGAGCGCGAGGCCGCGCGGGTCGGCTGGAGCTGGCTCTGGCGCGACGAGCGTTCGCGCGCCGACGATCGGGAGCACGAGCCCGCGTAACCTCCGCTTAGGCGGAGCGCCCTACAGTGCACCCCCGTGCATCGGCTCCGCGCGCCCACCGTTGGGTTGATCCTGCTCTTCGTCGCCGGCTGCGGGTCCTCGTCGAGCGACACGACGAGCTCGCCGAGGCCGGCCAGCGCCGCCGCCTTCCCCAAGCCCAACGGGCGCACGATTGCCCAGCTGGCTAAGACGGCACCCGAGGGACCCGTGCTCGTGCCCAGCGTCTCGAACGCGTTCGAGGGCGAGAACCGCCTCGGATTCGGCCTCTTCACGCGCGCGCAGAAGCAGATCAACGGGGCCCAGGTCGTCGTGTACACCGCCGACAAGCAGGGCCAGGACGTCAAGGGCCCGTACCCCGCGCGCTTCGAGTCGCTCGCGGTCAAGCCCCAGTTTGAGAGCAAGACGACCGCCTCCGACCCCGACGCCGCCAAGGGCGTGTACGTCGCCGACGTCCCGTTCGCGAAGAACGGCCCCGCCACGATCCTCGGGATGGCCCGCGTCAACGGCAAGCTGCAGTTGGCCGGGCAGCTCTCGGTCGACGTCGGGGCCAACACCCACGGCCCGCCGCGACCGGGGGACAAGGCGATCCCGATCCACACGCCCACGCTCGCCTCGGTGGGCGGCGACGCCTCGAAGATCGACACGCGCATCCCCCCCGCCAAGTCGCTGTCGCAGACCGACTTCGCCGACGTGCTGGGCCGCAAGCCGGCGGTCCTGCTCTTCGCCACCCCCGCCCTGTGCAAGTCGCGCGTCTGCGGCCCGGTCGAGGACGTCGCCGCTCAGGTCGCTGCCCAGTACGGGGACAAGGTGGCGTTCATCCACCAGGAGATCTACAACGACAACCAGGTCGAGAAGGGCTTCCGCCCGCAGGTCGGCAAGTGGCGCCTACCGAGCGAGCCGTGGGCGTTCGCGATCGACCGCAAAGGCGTCGTGGTCGATCGCCTCGAGGGCGCCTTCTCGGCCGCCGAGCTCCAACGCGCGGCGCAAAAGGCGCTGAACGCGTAGCGCGGCGCTCAAGGCGACGGCCCGGCGCGCCGAGAACGGGGACGGGCGCACGCTGCACCGCCGCCGCCGGCACGGCGTGATCGAGCTCGGCGAGCGCCTGGACGCTGAGGCTCAGCCCCAGGGCGTGCTCGCGGCCGCGATCGGCGGCCTCGCGCTGATCTTCGACGCCGACGGCGCCTCGGTCTGGCTGTGCTCGCCCGCCGGCGCGTGGGAGGGCCATCTCGCCGCGCCCCTGAGCGCAAACCCCGACCAGCTCGCCACCCAGTTCGACGCCGCCCCGATCGCGGGGCAGGCCCTCCTGCACCTGCCCGGTGAGCGGGGGGGCAGCCCGTGCTGGTCTGGGGCGCGTCGGGGCCCGACGACCTGCTGCTGGCCGTGCGACGCGCCGACGAGGGCTGGCCGCCCGACGACGCCCGCTGGCTCGTGCTCACGACCCACGCCGTGATGGGCGCGCTGGCGCGCGTGATCGAGCGCGAGCGCACCCGCGCCGACGCCGACGGCGACGAGGTCACCGGCCTGCCGGCGCCCCTTCCGCACCGCGCTCGAGGCCGAGGCCGAGCGCGCCCGCCGCCAGAACGCGCCGGTGGCGATGCTCCTGCTCGACGTCGACGACCTCGAGGGCATTGGCGAGCGCTACGGCCACGAGGTGCTTCGCGCGATCGTGCGCGAGGCCGGCGAGACGGTGGCGGTGTCCGTGCGCCGCTACGACCTCGCCGCGCGCGTCGGTCCGCACGGGTTCGGCGTCCTCCTGCCCGCGGCCGATCGGGCCGAGACCGAAGTCATCGCCGGGTGCATCCGCCGGGCGGTCGCCGCTCGCGAGTTCCCGGCCGTCGGTCGCGTCACCGTATCGCTCGGCCTCGCCGCCTATCCGGAGGCGGTCGATTCGGTGCCGGCCCTGCTCGAGGCCGCCGAGCAGGCCCTGATCGTCGGGCGTCGCAGCGGCGACGCGGTGGTCGCGGCGCCCGCCCCCCACGACGACGAGCCGCCCGCGGGCCGCTGGTAGCTTCGGCCCATCGCCGCCCCTCGGACTCCGCTCGTCATCGCGGCTGCACTCGCCGCCGTCCTGGTGGCGATCGGGCTGGCCGGGGGAGGGGGTCGGTCGCAGCAGCGCCCGACGACCAGGCCCGCCCGCGCCTCGTCCGAGCCGGCCACGCCGGTCGCCATCGTCGCACGCCGCGTGCAGCGGATCCGCGACCTGCGGTTCCGGCGGGTCCCGCCGGCCCGGCGCGTCATCCCGGCGCAGGCCGAGCGCGCCGGCCTGGCCGACTTCGACCGCTCGTACCCGGCCGCTGCGCGGCACACGGACGAGGCGTTGCTCGAGCGGCTCGGCGGCCTGCCTCCGGGCGCCGACCTGCGCCGCGAGATCGGCTCCGCCTTCCGCGACCAGGTGGGCGGGTACTACGACCCGCGCACCAAGCGACTGGCGGTGGTGCGCGGGTCGGCGAGCCAGGGGGCTGTGGGGGACATCGTCCTTGCCCACGAGCTCAACCACGCGCTCGAGGATCAGCGTTACGGGCTCGACGAGCCCGGCTCGCACGCCGCCATCGACGACCGGTCCCTGGCCAACAGCGCGCTGATCGAGGGAACCGCCACGTCGGTGATGCTCGACTACGCGCGGCGGTTCCTCGACCCGGGACAGGCGCTGTCTGACCTGCTGCCGGCCGCGCTGCAGTCCAGCCGGTCGGCCAAGCTGCCGCGCTACCTGCAGGACTCGCTCACGTTCCCGTACGACGCCGGGCTCGCGTTCGTCAACGCGCTCTACGCGCGGCTGCACGGATGGGCGCTGGTCGACTATGCGCTTCGCCGGCGCCGGCCCGCCTCCACCGAGCAGGTACTGCATCCGGAGAAGTACCTGGCCGACGAGCGGCCGTTGCCGGTGCCGGCCCCGCCGGCGCCGGGCCGAGGCTGGCGGCTGGTGCGCCACGGGACGTTCGGCGAGTTCGACACCGCGGAGCTCCTGCGGATCGCGGGCGCCCAAGACGCGGCGGACGCGGCGGGAGGCTGGGGCGGCGGCCGCTACGCGCTGTGGCGGCGCGGCCGGGCCGTCGGTATGGCGCTTATCTGGCGGTGGGACACGCGCCGCGACGCGCGGCAGGCCGCCGCCGCATTGGCGACCTACCGCCGCTTCGCGGCGCGCCGCGGCCCGGTGGCGCTGGCGGCGCACGGCGACCTGACCGCCCTCGGTTTTGCCCCGACGCCGGCGCTCGCACGGCGCGTCGCCACGCGGTGAGGAGCTCGAGGTGGCCGGCGCGCGACGAGCGCCCGGTCACGCTGCGCACCAGCGCCTCGGCGGCCTCCGGCCGTCGTCGGGTCTCGGCCTACATCCGCTCGTCGGCCAGCCGCAGGGCGGTGGTGCGGTCGACAGCCTCGTCGGGGATGACGACCGCTCCGAATGGCTAGCGTGTCGGCGGGGCGGTAGCTCAGTGGTCAGAGCAGCGGACTCATAATCCGTCAGACCCAGGTTCGAGTCCTGGCCGCCCTATAGAAAATGCCTGTAAAAGCGGCATATTTCGGGATCGTGACATATCGCTCAGACCGGGAATCTGTCCCAAATCTGTCCCAAGCATCCGGTACCTTTCGCATTCGAGCGAGAGGTGCTAGCAAGGCATGCAGGTCCAGAGATTCAGGCTCCCGACGGGCAACGTCTACAGGGTGGAGGGCAAGCGGCGACCGATCTGGTACGCGCGCTACCGGCTGCCCGACGGCCGCGAGGTGCGCAAGAAGATCGGGCCGGCCTGGACCGGGCGGGGGAGACCGGCGGCGGGTTACTTCACGAAGCGCACCGCCGAGGCCTGGCTGGGGGACGTGCTCGACCAGGCGCGCCGCGGCACACTGCCGGGCGCGGTGCGTACGGGCGCTAGGTTCGCCGATGCGGCGGCCGAGTACCTGCGCTACATCGAGGTCGATCGCGGTCGCAAGGCCACGACGGTGCAGGACTACCGCTCGGTGATCGAGACGCACCTGATGCCGGCATTTGGCGACATGCGGCTCGAGGACATCACCACGCCCGCGATCGAGCGGTGGATCGGCGGGCTGCGGCACCAGCGGAGTGCGGAAGCGCGGCTGTCCAACCGCAGCCGCAACAAGATCCTCGTCGTGCTCCACGGCGTCTTCCAGCGGGCGTGCCGCGTGTGGGGCCTGCCGCTGAACCCGGCGGCCCAGGTCGAGCGCCACCCGCAGCCGGCAAGCGGCGACATCAACGTCTTCACGTCCGAAGAGGTGTACGCACTCGCCCGGGCGGCCGCCAATGAGCAGGACGCGGCGATCTTCGTCGTCGCTGCGTTCACGGGGCTACGGATGGGGGAGCTGCGCGCGCTGCGCTGGCGCGACGTCGACTTCGTCCGCGCGGTGATCCGTGTTCGCGCCAGCTATGCCGATGGCCAGGCGACCACGCCGAAGTCCGGGAAGGTCCGATCGGTGCCGCTGGTCGACGCGGCGGCTGAGTGGCTCGCGCGGCTCGACCGGGCCCGGCCGTCACGACAGGACGGGGCGCTCGTGTTCTCCGAGCCGGGCGGCAGCCACATCTCCGACGACCGACTGCGCTGGCGTTACGGCAAGGCGCTCGAGCGCGCCGGCCTGCGGCCCCTTCGCTTCCACGATCTCCGCCACACCTTCGGGTCGCTGGCGATCAGCCGCGCCGACATCGTCGAGGTCCAGGCGTGGATGGAGCATGCGGATGTCAAGACGACGATGCGGTATCTGCATTACCGCGACCGGGCGGATGCAGCCGCTCGGCTGAACGCAGCATTCGCGACCGAAACCGACACGGGCTCGCGCTCCGCGGCGCAGGCGTAGCCCGACCGCTTGGGGTCGCGGCGCTCGCGACTGGTGGGCGACCTGTCTCACGCACTTCGCCTGACAGGTCGCCGCGACAATCGCGCTCGCAAACGAGACCACGATGAGAGCCAACCGCCGCGGGCCATCCCAGACGACATCCGCACGACCGCACAGATGTCATGAGGTATCGGCGATGCCACATCCCCAGGAGCACCTTCCGGCGAGCCGTCCGCTCGCGTTCGGGGAGGCCGAGCGCGTGGCCGAGCTCATGGCCGCCTTTACGGCCGCTAGCCGGGTCCGGCTCCTCTACCCTCTCCTCGCCGGCGAGGCCCAGGTCGACGAGCTCGCTGCGCGCACCGGAATGACGCCCAACGCGGTGTCCCAGCAGCTGGGCGTGCTCCGACACCTGCGGATGGTCATCGCCCGTCGGGTGGCGAGGACGGCGCGGTACCGGCTCCACGACGAACACATCGCCGACCTGCTCGCGGCGGTTCGCCATCACGTCGAGCATGCGCAGCGCGGCTGGGAGGACGACGTCGTAGCGCTGCGAGCGCCGAGCCGTGCCTTGATCTGAGCGCGCCGCGGGTGCCACGCACTCGCACCCCGACGGCCACGGGTACCACCGCGGTCACGGGCATGTCCACGGCCACGAGCACGGCCATTCCCACGGGGGAGTCGACGCAACGATCCTGCGCAGCCGCGAGGCGATGCACACCCTGGGGCTGTCGCTGCTCATCCTCGGCGTCACGGCGGCCGTCCAGGTGGTCATCGTGGTGCTATCGGGATCCGTGGCCCTCCTGGCCGACACGGTCCACAACTTCGGCGACCGCTGACGGCGGTGCTGCTCGCGGCAACGAATGGATTGCGGTGTGTACCGCATCCGGACCGGTCGGCGGATCGGCTCGGCGTCGCTCGAGGCCGACGGCTACCACGCCCGCATCGACGGCATCACCAGCCTCGCCGTGGTGGCCGGGTGATCGTCGTCGCCGCCGGGTTCCGCCTGGCGGACCCCGTCGTCGGCCTGCTCATCTCGATCGCGATCCTGCGGACCGTGTGGCAGTCGGCGCGGGAGATCGGGCTGCGCGCACTCGACGGAATCGAGCCCGACGTCATCGACCGCATCCGCGCCGAAAGCCGCGGCCGTCCCAGGTGTCGTCGGCGTTCCCGACGTTCGGGCGCGCTGGATCGGGCACGCCATCCGGCCCGAGCTCGCGCTGTTCGTCGACGGCGATCAGCCCGTCAGCGAAGCGGGTCGAGTGGCCGAAGCGGTGCGCCATCGCCTCGCCCACCAGGTCGACTTCGTCGCCGACCCGTTCGTGACCGTTCGGCCGGCGGGCGGCGGCGGTCAGCGCACGTAGCCGTCCGGCATGCGCTGAGCCGCGGGTGGCGGGTTGTCGAGCACCAGCTCGGGCACGGTGACGAGGCGGAAGCCCTTGGCGCGCAGCCCCGCAATGACTCGGGGCAGCGCGGCCACCGTCTGCGACCGGTCGCCGCCGCCGTCGTGCATGAGGACGATCCCGCCCGGGCGCGCCTGGCTGACCGCGCGGTCGACGATCGCCTGCTCGCCCGGGCGCGTGTAGTCCTCGGTGTCAGCGGTCCACATCACCATCAGCATCCGCAGGCGCTTGAGGATCCGCAGCGTGGCGTCGTCGAACGAGCCGCCCGGCGGCCGGAACAGCCTGGGCCGCGGGGCCCCGGCGGCGCGCAGATTGGCCGTCGCCGCGTCGATCTGCGCTTCCTGGTCGGACGCCGACTCGCTGCCGAAGGCCGGATGGGTCTCGGTGTGGTTGCCGATCGGATAGCCCGCCGCGCGCACCGCCCGCACGTACTCGGGAAACTCCTTGGCCATCTCGCCGACCTCGAAGAACGTGCCCGGCACCCGCTCGCGCTGGAGCACCGCCAGGATTCGCGGCGTGAACTCGCTTGGACCGTCGTCGAAGGTCAGCGCCACCTCGCGCGCTTTCGGCGTGCCCGCCTCAATGAACGGCGTGTAGCCGAGCGTGCGATCGACGGCGCGATAGCCGGCCGCGAGCCGATCCACCGCGCTGTTCGGCGGCGCCTGGAGTTCCGGTACCCGGTCGCTCGCCCGCGATCGACCCCCGCCGCCATGCAGGCCCGCGACCGACACCACGACGACCACCACGAGCGCGACGACGAGCGCAAGCGCGGCGCGTCGGCGGCGCACCTGGGCGCGCCGGACTGCCCGACGGCGCGCGGCGTCCGCAGACGAGCGAGGCCGTGGACGGTCGCGAGCGGTCGGCATCGACGGCGAGCAGCGTAGAGACAGGCCCGGCCACAAGGAGCCCGGAGGCGGGAGCTAGTCCATATGCGCGAGGCGCATTCGAGCTACGTGGACGTAACGCGTTATGACGACGATGAGCGGGACGTGCAGGCCCGTGGCCGGCGTGGAATGCAAGGTGACTCAGCAATTGCGGCCACCAGGGCATGGCGCTGAGTAACGCCGGAACGGTCCGGTCGCGCCGAGTTTGCTCCCGGCTGGGAGGAGCGGACGACCGAGAAGACGATCGACGCCATTCGCGCGGCGATGCAGCGTCGAGAGCGCGCGGCGCTCGCGATCGATCAGGTCGACCGACAGTGCGCGCCGACCGGGCGTGCGCCCGTGCCCGGCAGTCGCGTGGGAGGCATTATCACCGGGCGACGGACAGGCCACCAGGCCACCTATGCAACCATGGTTACACTATCCATGTTAGGGTCCCGTGGATGTCCGTTGGTGAGTGGGTCCTGCTGGCCTACCGGCTGCCGCGCGAGCCGTCGACGCCGCGGATTGCGCTATGGCGGGCGCTGCGGCGCCTGGGCGCGGCGCAGGTGGTGGACGGA
>Ga0126312_10001782_pt1 | contig 14229 bp, 8 predicted proteins | sample Plot104A_FD_92537 | JGI IMG/M metagenome (GOLD analysis project Ga0126312, IMG submission 92537) | Serpentine soil microbial communities from UC McLaughlin Reserve, CA, USA - Plot104A | ecosystem: Environmental > Terrestrial > Soil > Grasslands | place: USA: UC McLaughlin Reserve, Lake County...
CCTGCTCATGAGCATCGAGTTGGCCTGCCGCAGAACCACCGACGGCTCGGCGGCGTCCCAGCTGCGGGCCTCTACGAAGAAGCGCACCATGGCGCTCAGGGCCGCGGTCTCAACCCCCTTGCCGGCCACGTCGCCCACCATCACTGCCACCTCGCCGCCCGGGAGGCCCCAGGCTCCGTAGACGTCGCCGCCGGTGGGCTCGCCCGCCGCGGGGGCGTAGAGCAGCCCGCTCTCGTAGCCGCCCACCGCGGGCAGCGACGCCGGCACGAAGCCGAGCGTCAGCGCCCGGGCGATCCGCCGTTCCCGCTGGAAGTCGAGCGCGTTGGCGATCGCGGCGGCGCTCGAGCGGGCGAGCTTGACCAGGAGCGCGAGCACGTCGTCGCCCACGCGATCCGGCTCGTCGTGCGTGACGCTGAGGACCCCGAACATCCGCGGTCCGAGCTCGATCGGCGCGTGCATGAGCGAGCCACCGTGCGTCCGGGCCGGCTCCCCCTTGCGCGCCACCTCAGCGAGGACCGCCCGGTCGAGTCCCGGCCGCTCGGGCACCGACCCTGGCCTGAGCTCCACACTGGCGGCGGTCCGGAGCACGCCCCCGCGGCTGTCGACCCTGGTCAGGGTCGCCTTGCTGGCGCCGGTCACCCGCGCGGCGTGTTCGACCACGCGGCGGTAGACCTCGTCCAGCTCGAGCGAGCCGGAGATCTCCTCTGCTGCCCTCTTCAGCCAGCGCTCCTCCCGCGCGCGCCGGCCCTCGGCCTCGAGCAGGTAGGAGCGCTCGAGCGCCTCCGCCGAGAGGTCGGCCAGCACCTCGACCACACGAAGCTGCTCCGCACGAAGTGGCCGGGCCGAATCGAGCGAGGCCGCGACGAGGACGCCGAGCGCCTGCCCGGCTGCGTTCTTGACGGGGCAGGCGATCAGCGAGGCCCTGCGGTACGAGGCCCAGACCTCGGTGGCGTGCGCCTCGCCCAGCGATCCGATGGTCGCGGCGAGGAGCTCCGGCGCCGCCTCCCAGGCCTCCACCCGCGGCAGCAGCAGCGAACTGTCACGCTCGACTACGCGCTCGGCGAGGGCGTCGTCTCCCTCGATCGCGTCGCGCAGGTCCGCCGAGCCGAACCAGCCGGCCATCGGCTCGATCCGCCCATGCTCGCGGTCGACGAGCAGGAACGCAGCGGCATCGACGTGCATGAGCGCCCGCACGTGTTCGAGCAGCCGCTCCAGGGCGTGCTCGTGCGGCAGCGCGTCCGCGGCGTTCTCGGCCTGTCGGAGCGGGCGGCTGGGCGGCTTGGCAAGCATTGGCGTTGTCCCCGCCCCCAGGGGCCACCATATGCCCGATCCGGGCATTCCGCCAGCGCTGGGAGGAGCGCAGCCCGATCGTTGATCGGGCGAGCACCGCACCACGTATTCAGCGCAGCCCGATCGTTGATCGGGCGAGCACTGCACCACGTATTCAGCGCAGCCCGCTGCCGGAATCAGGCCTGCTCGGTGACGGTCGACTCCGTCCGCCGGCGGCGGATCAGAAGCCAGGCGATCCCGGCCACGATCGCGAGCAAGACGGCGTAGTCGACGTAGTGCAGCTTGTCCTTCCAGTCGTCCCAGCGGCTGCCGGCCTGCTGGCCGATGAACGAGAGCAACAGGACCCAGGGGATGCAACCCGCGAGCGTGAGCGCCGTGAAGCGCCAGAACGGCATTCGCGCCACACCGGCGGGGAGCGAGATGAACGTCCTGATGATCGGAAGCATGCGCGTGAAGAAGACGGTGGCGTCGCCGTGGCGCTCGAACCAGCGGTCCGCCCACTCGAGGTGGCTCTTCTTGACGTGGAGCTTCCTGCCGTGGCGCTCGAGGACGTCGACGCGCCCGTAGTAGCCGACCGCGTAGGCGACCCACGATCCCACGACGTTGCCGAGGACGCCCGCGGCGGTGACCGCGAAGAGGCTGTACTGCCCGTCCGACACGTTGAAGCCGGCGAACAGCATCGTCGCCTCGCTCGGGATCGGGATGCACGCACTCTCGGCGAGCATCAGGATGAAGATCCCCGGTAGCCCCAACGCGTCTATGACATCGACCGCGAAGTCGACCAGAGGGTCGGTGATCGAGGCGAGGATCAACACTGAGGCGTGACGTCGAAGCGCATCGTAAAAACGCGGGGCCCGAGGCCCCGCGCCGGTAACCGGAAGTAGCCTAGCTGGCCTTGGTGAGCCCGGTACCGCTGTTCGCAAGCTCCCTCGAGGAGCACCACGAGCGCCTGTCGCAGGCGCTCGCGCGCGTGGTGCCGACCGAGCGCTTCATCCTCGGGCCCGAGGTCGAGGCGTTCGAGGAGGAGTTCGCCCGCTACCTCGGGGTCAGGCACTGCATCGGCGTCGCCAACGGCACCGACGCGCTCGCCATCGCCCTGCGCGCCCTCGGGGTGGAGCGCGGCGACGACGTAGTGGTCCCGTCCTTCACCTTCTACGCGACCGCCGAGGCCGTCGCGACGATCGGCGCCCGGCCGGTCTTCTGCGAGGTCGAGCCGGAGACCTTCTGCGTCACGCGGGAGACGGTGGAGCGCGCGCTGACGCCCGCGACCAAGGCGATCGTGCCCGTTCACCTGTTCGGCAACGTGGCGCCGGTACCGGAGCTGCGCGAGCTCGGCCTGCCGCTGCTCGAGGATGCGGCGCAGGCGGCCGGGGCCTCCCTGGGCGGCACCAAGGCCGGCGCCCTCGGCGATGCCGCCACCTGCTCGTTCTTTCCCTCGAAGAACCTGCCCTGCCTCGGCGACGGCGGCGCCGTCGTCACGAGCGACGACGGGCTCGCCGAGCGCGCTCGCCGGCTTCGCTTCCACGGCTCGAAGGACAAGGTCAGCTTCGTGGACGTGGGCTACAACTCGCGGCTCGACGAGCTCCAGGCCGCCGCGCTGCGGGTGCTGCTGCCGGAGCTCGACGGCTGGAACGCCAAGCGGCGCGCGGCCGCCGACGCCTACGAGGAGGCAGGGCTTGCCGAGCACGTCGCGCCGCCGCGGCCGGTGGACGGCGCCGAGCACGTCTTTCACCTCTACGTCGTGCGCCACGAGCGCGCCGACGACGTCGCCTCGGCGCTGGGCGAGGCGGGCATCGGCGCACGCGGCTATTACCGCGTGCCGGTGCACCGTCAGCCCGCGATGGCCGAGTTCGGCGAGCGCGTGGAGCTTCCCGTCACCGACGAGATCGCGCGCACGCACCTGGCGCTGCCCATGGGCCCGCTGCTCACGCAGGAGCAGGTCCAGGCCGTTGTACGGCGGCTGGCGTCGTTACCATGAGCCGTCGGCCCGCCGCTCAGCCTTTCACGCCGGCAGCCCCATGAGATCGATCACGTCCTCCGTGAACCTTCGTCGCGCCGGACAGGTGGCTGTCGACGCCTGCCTGCTCGGGCTCGCCTACTACCTCGCCTACATCCTCCGCTTCGACAGCGGCGTTCCCAACCGCTACGAGGATCTCCTCGCCGAGACGATCGTCTTCGTCGTAGCCATGAAGCTGGTCGTGTTCGCCCTCTTCGGGCTCTACTCCAAGCTCTGGCGCTTCGTCGACCAGAAGGACTTCGAGGCGATCGTCAAGGCCACGGTGGTTTCGAGCGTCGTCCTGATCGCCGGGCTGTTCGTGCTCGTGCCGACCAACACCGACCCGCCGCGCGGCGTCATCGCGCTCGACTTCCTGATCGCGCTCGGCCTCGTCACCGGCTCGCGCTTCTTCGTCCGCGCGCTCGTCGAGCGCCCTGCGCGAGCCCAGCTGCTGGGGCGAGCCACTCGCGAGGTCCTGATCGTCGGCGCGGGCAACGGCGGCCAGCAGGTGGCCTTCGAGCTCCGGCGCAACCCGGAGCTGTCGAGCGCGCCCGTCGGCTTCGTCGACGACGATCCGCGAAAGCAGGGGATGCGGATCGCCAGTCTCAAGGTGCTCGGCTCGACGGACGACCTGCCCCGGGTCCTCGACGAGGCCAAGCCGGAAGAGGTCATCATCGCGATTCCCTCGGCGCCCGGGACCGTCCGCGCCAAGGTCGTCACGGCCTGTCGCGAGCGCGGGATCCTGGTGCGAACCCTGCCGACGACCTTCGAGCTGCTGTCGGGCGGGGTCAATCTGATGCGCCAGGTGCGCGAGGTCCGCGTGGAGGACGTGCTCGGCCGCGACCCTATCCGGATGGAGATCGACCGCGTCGGCGCCTACGTACGCGGTCGCGTGGTGCTCGTGACCGGGGCCGGAGGCTCGATCGGAGCCGAGCTCTGCCGCCAGCTCGCCCGCGTGGGGCCCAAGCAGCTGGTGCTCGTGGAGAACGCCGAGAACAGCCTGTTCGAGGTCCGGCGCCACCTCGAGGAGGAGCGGCACTTCGCCCGCGCCGCGGCGGTGCTCGCCGACTGCAAGGACGCCACGCGCATGCGCGAGCTGTTCCTGGAGCACCGACCGTCGATGGTGTTCCACGCCGCGGCCTACAAGCACGTGCCGCTGATGGAGGAGAACCCGGTCGAGGCGGTGCGCAACAACGCCGTCGCCACGAGGATCGTCGCGGCGGCCGCGGGCGAGGCGGGCGTCGAGCGCTTCGTGCTCGTCTCCACTGACAAGGCCGTCAGCCCGGCGACCGTCATGGGCGCCTCGAAGGCGCTCGCCGAGTGGGCGGTAGAGGCGGCGCAGGCCCGCTACCCGGGCACGCGCTACGCGGCCGTCCGCTTCGGCAACGTGCTCGGCTCGTCGGGCTCGGTCGTGCCGATCTTCCGCCGCCAGATCGCGGCGGGCGGGCCGGTGACCGTCACCGACCCGAGGATGACCCGCTACTTCATGACCATCCCCGAGGCGGTCCAGCTCATCATCCGCTCAGGGGAGCTCGCCGTGGGCGGCGAGGTCTTCGTCCTCGAGATGGGCGACCCGGTGAAGATCATCGACCTCGCACGCAACATGATCCGGCTTTCCGGCAACGAGCCGGATATCGACATCGCGGTCGAGATAGTGGGTCGGCGACCGGGGGAGAAGGTGCACGAGGAGCTCTTCAACCCGGGTGAGCGGCCGCAGCCGACGCCGGCCGAGAAGATCGTCAGCGCGGTGCGGCCGCCGCTCGATCCCAGCTGGGTGGAGACCGCGTTCGCGCGGATCGAGGAACTGGTGTACAACGGCGATGCGGCCGCGCTCGCGAGCGCCGTCGCCGAGCTGTCGGCCGAGCGCGCGCTCCGGGTGGCCCAACCTCGGTGACGACGGCGCGCGTGTAAGCCGCCGCCCCGTCTAGAGTTCGACAACCTTCCCGTGCCGGAAATCGTTCAGGAAATCGGCGCCGCCGCCGGTCTGGCCGCAGTGGTCGGGCTGGCGATCCTCTCGGCTCTCTACTTCTCGCAAGCGCGGGATGTCAAGCGCCTCCGCGAATGGGCGGGCCGGGCCCCGGAGCGCGCGGAGCAGCAGGCGGCGGTCGCCCAGCCCCAGGCCAGGGCAGGCGCGGCCACGCCGGTCCCCGGCCGCGCCACGCCCGCTCCCGGCTCTGCCCTCGCCGCGGCGGCGGGTGCCCGCCCAGCCGCGGCCACGGCGGCCGCACAGCAGAAGCAGCAGCCGGCCGAGGGCGGGAAGCCCCCGGAGGCGGCCCCCGTGCCGAAGTCGGGTGTCCCGGTCCCCCAGGGCGCCGCCGCGGCCGCCGCTCCCCAGGGATCCGCCGCTGCCCCGGCCAAGCCCGCCGAGTCGACGCCCGGCGACGCCGCGACCGAGAATGGCGACGAGGCGGCCGCTGTCAAGGCCGGGCGGGCCGAGACGGGCGACGGCGCGCCCCCGGTCAAGGCGGCCGACCAGAAGCCGGGCGGGGAGAAGCTTCCCGAGGACGCCGACGACCAGAAGCCCCCCAAGGACGGGGAAGAGCCGGCCGCCGGCGCCGCGGCAGCGCAGGAGAAGCAGGAGGATGGGGCGGGGCCGGACGAGGCCAAGGCGGCCGAGCCCGGCGAGCCGGAGGCGAAGCCCGCTTCCGCCTCGGCCAAGCCCGACGTGGCACGGGGGCCCGGCGTGCCCGCTACGCCCGCGGGGGCGCGGCCGGCCCAGCCGGCAGCCGGCGGCCGGGGCGGGACCGCCCCGCCGCTGCCGCCGCGCTCCGCGCCTTCCCGGCCCCCTGCCCCCCGGCCGTCCCAGACCGCGATCCTGCCGCCCCGCGCCGAGGAGCCAGGGCGCCCCTGGTACCGCCGCAGCCCGCGCTACCTCCTCCTGGCGGTTGCGGGCGTTCTGGTCATCGGCGGCGGCACGGCGTTCGCGCTGTCCCAGCTGGCGCAGGAGGAGGCGCCGACGCCCCAGGCAGGGAGCAGCGAGCGCTTCTCGCGCGACGGCAGCGCCAAGAAGGAGTCCACCAAGGCTCAGGCCGTCAACCCGTCGTCCGTCACGGTCTCCGTCCTCAACGGCACCACCGTCGCCGGACTGGCCGCGAAGGTGGGCGACCGAGTCGAGAACCTCGGCTTCCAGCTCGGCAACGTGACGAACAACAGCGACCAATCACGCAACGAGTCGGTGGTGCTCTACGCGCCTGGCCACCAGCGCGAGGCGGCCGCGGTGGCCCGCAAGCTCGGGATCTCGCAGCGCGAGCCCATCGACGCCGCGAGCCAGGCCCTGGCGGGCGACGCCGGCGTGGTGATCATCGCCGGGTCGGACCAGATCTAGGGGCCTGCTGGCGCCGAAGGTGAGCCGTCGCCGCTATCTGGCGAGCGCCCGCGCACGCTCGGAGAGGTGCTGCACTCCGAGCGCCTCGCTGGCGGCCGCGCCGGACTCGAGAAGCTCGCGTGAGCGCTCCGGGTGGTGCTCCGCCAGCACCTGCCCGGCGTGCACGCGGCAGCGGGCGGCCTCCAGCGGTCGGTCGAGCCCCTGCCAGGCCTCCTCGGCCTCCGACAGCAGCCGGGCGGCCTCCTCCGGATCGTCGGCCGTCGCGCCCTGCGCCTCGAGCGCCGCGGCGCGGCCGATCGGGTAGTGGAGCCGCTCGGCGAGCTCCGTCGCCTCCGAGGCAGACTCCTTCGCCTGCTCCCTACGTCCCGCCAGCGCCAGGACCACGGCCCTGAAGGCGGTGGCCTGGATCGACTGGGCGATGAGGCCGGCGCGCTCGCACACGTCGACCGCTTGGTCGAGGGCCAGCACTGCCCCGTTCAGGTCGCCGTCGTCGCGCAGCCCGATGGCTAGCCCGAACAGCGCCTGGAACGCCAGCTCGGACCAGCCCACCTTGTCGGCCAGCTCGTGGGCGCGGCGGAAGAGCTTGGTGGCCGCGTCGGCGTCTCCCTCGCGCCACCGCAGGAGGCCGCGCAGGACGTAGGGAAGGCAGAGCTTGCCGACGAGTCCCTCGCGCTCGGCGAGGTCCGCGCTCGCCGCGGTCGACTCCTCGACCTGGGCCCAGTCGGCTCGGTAGACGGCGAGCTGGGCGATCGCCGCATGGAGCTCTACCTGGGCAGGCAGGTCGCCGACCTGCTCGGCCAGGGTCAGTGCCTCGGCGTAGGCGGAGGCGGCGAGGCCGGTCTCAGCCTCGGAGATCTCGAGGTGCCGGCCCAGGGCGAGCAGGGCGAGGATCGTCTCGCCGTGGTCCGAACCGCGGGCCAGCTCGACGGAGCGCTCCAGGTTGGAGCGGGCCTTCTCGGTGTCGCCGATGCGCCCGAAGACGCGGCCGAAGATCCCGTGAGCCCGCGAGGCCGCCCGGGTCTCGCCGAGGCGTTCGGCGAGCCGCAGCGCCTTCTCGGAGGCGTAGATGGCGAGCATGTTGTCGCCGGTGTGGAGGTAGAGCCAGGCGGCCTCCTCGTACAGCCGCACGAGCTCGAGCCGCGGCGGGCCGTCCTTGAGCAGGTTGATGCCCTTCTGGTAGTGCTCGATCGCGGCCTTGCGCTCGCCCTTGTGCGAGAGCCCGGCGCCGATCTTGCGGTGGAGGTCGGCAACCCGCTCCAGGTCCTCCTGGCCGCGGTGGTACTCGAGGCACTCCTGCCAGACTGAGATCGCCTCGTCGACGCGGCCCAGCCGCAGCGAGACGTCTCCCAGCTTCTCCCCGATCCGGACGGGCACGGCCGGGTCGTCTGACCCGACCTCGCGGGCGTGGCGGTAGTGCGACACCGCCTCGCGGTTCGAATAGAGCTGCGCCGCGGCGTCGCCGGCCTCCTCGAGGAAGCGCACCGCCCGCTCGGCCATCGGCCCGAGCTCGTCCTTGGCCAGCCCGCCCTCGCGCCCGAGCGCCGCGGCGCGGCCAAAGTGCTCCGCCAGCAGCGCCACGACCTCGTCCGTCCGGTCGCCGGCGCGCTCCTCGTAGAAGCTGCCCACCTCGAAGTGCTTCCGCGAGCGGACGGTCTTGGGGAGCATCCCGTAGGCGACGTCACGGATCAGCACGTGTTTGAAGGCCAGCTCGCGCTCACCGGTGAGGCGGCCCTCGGCGCCGGGCGCGAGGATGTCCTTCTCCTGCAGCGAGGTCAGCGCCCGCTCCAGGTCGCGACCCTCGGCCTCGGCGACGCCCACGAGCGAGCTGGCCCAGAACGTCCGCCCGACCACCGCGGCCTGCTGGACGAGTCTGCGCTCGAAGGGGTCGAGCGCGTCGAGCCGTGCCGCCAGGACGGCCTGGACGGTATCCGGCAGCTCCACGACCTCGGCGCTGCCCTCCTCGATGATCCGGCGGACCATCTCCTCGGCGAACAGCGGGTTGCCGCCGGAGCGCTCGGCCACCACGGGCGCCACCTCCGGGCCGCCGTCGCCGGGAAGCAGCGCGGTCACGAGCTCGCGCGTGTCCTCGACGGTGAGCGGCTCGAGGAAGAGCTGGGTGGCGTTGCGCCGGCCGCCGCCCCAGCTCGGCCGCCGCTCGAGCAGTTCGTCCCGCGTCAGGCAGAGCAGCATCAGCGGCGCGCGCACCCATTGCGCGAGGTGCTCGATCACGTCGAGCATGCCCTCGTCGGCCCAGTGGATGTCCTCGAAGGCGAGCACGAGCGGCTGGCGCCCGGCGCTCGACTCGATGAGCGAGCGAAGCGCGGAAAAGAAGCTCTCCCGGACGCGCTCGGGGTCCTCGCCCTCGAACTGGCCAAGCTCCTGCGGGACGTCGAGGCCGAGCGAGCGGCCGATGATCGCCGCCCGTGCCTCGGACGACTCGCCCAGGGCGCCCTCGACGTAGGAGGCGAGCTTGGCCCATGCCTCCTCGGAGGTGTCGGCCTCCACGATGCCGCACTCCTCGCGCAGGACCTCGCCCAGCGCCCAGTAGACGATGCCGGAGCCGTAGGGCAGGCAGCGACCAGTGCGGAGCGTGGCGTCGCGGCCCGAAATCCGCTGCTCGAACTCAGCGAGCAGCCTCGACTTGCCGACCCCCGCCTCGCCGATGAGGCTGACCAGGTGGGGCCGGCCCTCCCGCATGACGCGTTCGTAGAGCGACTCGAGCGTGCCGATCTCGTAGTCGCGACCCATGAGCGGCGACTCTCGCCCCCGGGCCGCCCGGCCGACCGCCTGCTCCGAGATCAGGCCGACTGCCTCCCAGGCGGGCACCGGCTCCGACTTGCCCTTGAGCGCGAGCGGCGCGAGCTTCTCGTAGCGGATCGCCTCACTCGTCGCGCGCATGGTGCGCTCGCCGACGGTCACGCTGCCGGGCCGGGCCGCGGTTTGCAGCCGGGACGCGACGTTCACGGTGTCGCCGGTCACCGTGTAGTCGTCGCCGATCGCGCCGGCGAGCACCTCGCCCGTGTTGACGCCCACACGCAGGGCGAAGCTGACGGCCTCGGGCAGGCCCTCGTTGACTTCGGACATGGCCTGCTGCATGCCGAGGGCGGCCCGCACCGCGCGCTCGGCGTCGTCCTCGTGGGCCACCGGCGCGCCGAACAGGGCCATGACGTTGTCGCCGATGTACTTGTCGACCGTGCCGCCGTAGCCGGTCACCTCCTGGCCGAGGCGGCGCAGGGCGCCGTCGACGAGGGTCTTCACGGCCTCCGGATCCATCTGCTCGGCCACGGCCGTGTAGCCGGACAGGTCGGCGAACAGCACCGTCACCTGCCGCCGTTCCTCCGGCGGCGACTCGACCGGACGCTCGACGGTGGTCGCGGCGGTGCCGTCCAGCGCCGTGCCGCACGACATGCAGAAGCGCGCCTGGGGAGGGGCCGGCGCGCCGCAGTTCGGGCAGGTCCGCTCGAGCTGCGAGCCGCACGACATGCAGAAGCGGGCCCCGGCGGGGTTCTCCGTACCACAGGTGCCGCACGCGAGTCCGGCCACGAGCATGAAGATACCCGGCGGCGCTCCGCGATTCTGTGCTGTGGTGCTCGCCGGCCAGCGCCCCGGCTGCGCTCCTCGCTAAGGGATCTGGCCGGCCTCTCGCAACGCGCGCGCGACGGCGCCGAGGAGGTCGCCGTCGACCAGGGTGAGCTCACGGCCGTCGAACTCCACCGTCGCTCCCGGCCAGGGCGGATACCAGAACGCGCGCAGCTTGCGGTCGATGTCGTCGCCCGGCCCCAGCCTCCGTAGCTCCTCCAGCTCCGCCCGGCTCACGTAGCGCCCTTGCCCCTGGGGCTCTCGCGGCAGCTCCTCCCCGGCGAGGGCGCGGCCGATCACCTCCTTGAACAGCTCGAGCAGCCGCTCCTGGCTCTCCAGGTCGAGCGAGAAGGCGGTGGCCGACTCGGGGTCGAAGTCGAAGCGCTCGACGGCCACGATGTCCCCCGTGTCGAACTCCGGGTCGACGAAGTGGCAGGAGACGCCCCAGTCGCGCCGCCCCTCGAGGATCGCCACGTTGTAGCCGCCTACGCCGCGCATGTCCGGCAGGGGAGCGGGATGGAAGTTCAGGCAGCCCACGCGGGGAAGCTCGATCAAGCCTGGCCGGATGCGCTTCCAGAACAGGAACGAGATGACCAGGTCGACGTCCTCGGGCGGTCGCTCGTAGAGGTCATCGTCGCCCGTCAGGCGGAGGCCGTGGCGCTCCGCGACCAGGTCGAGCCGCTGCTCGTCGTGGGTCCACTCGTCGGGCTGGGCCGCCACGACGGCCGGGACCTCGCAGCCCTGCTCGACGAGCCAGTCGAGGGCCCGCGCCGCCGAGCGCTTGTTCTTACCTAGGAAGAGCGCTCGCACGCGGCTGGTTGCGGTTGAAGGCGTCGGCGGCTTCGCGAATACCCTCGCCGCGATCGGGCCGGAGCGCCTGGCGAGCGTGCAGCAGCCAGTGGCGCGCGCGGTGGCCCGGCAGGACCGCCGCCGCGCCGGCGCGCACGAGGTAGAACCAGCCGCCCACTACCCGAGCGAGCTCGGCCAGCGCACGGGTGTGGTGCTTGCGCAGGTATCGGTCGCGGTTGCGGTGGAACTCCACGATCCGGCGCTCCGCGCCGGCAGTGTCGATCTCGAGCTGGTCGTGGTGCACCGCCACCGCCTCCGGGACGTGCAGGATCCGCCAGCCCGCGTCGTGGAGGCGCTTGCAGAAGTCCGTCTCGTCCGAGTAGACGAAGAAGTCCGGGTCGAGGTAGCCAACCTGCTCGGCGGCCGCGCGGCGCACGAGCATCGCGCTCGACTGGGCCCAGCCCACCTCGCGCGGACCCGAGCCACCGCTCTGCACGATCAGGCTGCGGTGGAGGAAGATCGCCGCGGCGAGCGTCGTGCCGAGGCTGGGCAGGCGCCAGGCCGACGCCTCGGGCCGGCCGTGCGTGTCGAGCAGCGCGGCGCCGGCCACCGCGGCGCGCGGATCGGACTCGAGCGCGTCGAGCAGCCGCCGCGGCGCCCCCGCCCGCAGCTCGCTGTCCTCGTTCAGGAGCAGGCAGAATTCGCCGCGGGCGGTTCGCAGGAGGGTCGAGTCGTTCTCGGCCTTGCCGGTCCTGCGGTCGAGCTCGATCAGGTCGATGTCGCGGCCGAGGGCGCGAACGGCCTCGGCGGAGCCGTCCGTGGAGGCGTTGTCGAGCACGAGGACCTCCCACTCCACACCGTCGGGCGCCGTCCGCTCGATCGCGTCGAGACACTCGAGCAGGCGCTCGCGGCCGTTCGTGTTCACCACGCAGTAGGAGAGGAGCATCCAGATAATGATGCCGTGCGGGTTCAGATCGTCGATCCGTCGGCCAACACGCCGCCCTACGACCACGCGCTCAGCTCCGCTCTGGCGCAGGCCGGCGTGGACGTCGAGCTCGTGACGAGCCACTTCGTCCACGGGCCGCGCCCGCAGCCGAACGGCTACCGGCTCAGCGAGCCCTTCTACCGCCTCAGCACCAGGCTCGCCCCTTCCTCGACGTCGACCCGCCGCGCGCTCAGGTTGGTCGAGCATGTGCCGGACATGCTCCGCTACCGCGGCCGGGCGCGCGGCGCGGACGTGGTCCACTTCCAGTGGATCGCCTTCGACTGGCTGGACCGCTACCTCCTCCCGTCCGCCCCGATCGTGGTGACCATCCACAACGTCGACCCGCGCAAGCTGCCGATGGGAGCCTTCCGCGTGGGGGCGGGCGTGGCGCGGCGGGCCGACGCGATCGTCGTCCACTCCACCCACGGCGTCGACGAGCTGGCGAACCGGCTCGGGGTCCCGCCCGACCGGATCCACGTCATCCCGCACGGGGCCTTCGACTACCTCACGGACCTGCCAGAGGAGCGGCCGCTGCCCGCCGAGCTCGCCGAGGTCGAGGCCCCGGTGGTGATGTTCTTCGGCCTGATTCGGGACTACAAGGGGGTCGAGGTCCTGCTCGAGGCCTTCTCGCACGTCGAGGAGGACGCCGAGCTCTGGGTCGTCGGGGAAAGCTGGTTCCCGATGGCGGAGCTCGAGGCGATCGCGGCTCGCTCCCGGCATCGTGTCCGTTTTGTGTCGCGCTGGATCACCGAGACCGAGATCCCGGCCTACTTCCGCCGAGCGGACATGGTCGTGCTTCCTTTCCGCCAGATGGCGCCGTCGGGCGTGCTACACACGGCCATGGCTTTCGGGAAGCCGCTGGTGCTGTCGCGACTGGGCGGCTTCATCGACGTTGGCGAGCGGCACGGCGCCGCGCGTCTGGTCGAGCCGGAGAACCCGGTCGCACTGGCCGCGGCGATCGACTCGCTGCTGCGCGACCCGCGGGAGCGGGAGCGGCTCGGCGACGCCGCGGCCCGCGCCGGGCGAGAGGCATACAGCTGGGACGCCGTCGCAGAACAGACGCTCGCCCTGTACGAGAGGCTCGCGGGCTGAGGGAGGCGAGCACCGGACCACGGAGGGAGGAGCGCAGCCGGATCGCCGATCCGGGGAGCACCGGACCACGGAGGGAGGAGCGCAGCCGGATCGCCGATCCGGGGAGCACCGGACCACGGTCTCCCCACTACCGTTCCGCCGGCCATGGGTAGCCCTCTGGTCCGCGTGGCCTTCGCCGTGCTCGTCGCCGCCACGATCGGCGCCTTCTTCGTCACGCAGCAGCTGAAGGGCGAGTTCCCGCTCGTTCTGCGCTTCGCGGCGACGCCCAACTCGATCTCGCCGAACCGCGACGGCGTCCGCGACGACACGATCGTCGGCTTCGACCTGTCCGAGCGGGCCAAGGTGTCGCTCTTCGTGGTCGACTCCGAGGGGCGCGAGGTGCGCCGGCTCGTGGACGACAAGGAGCTCGCCGGCGACACCAAGCACCGCTACGTCTGGAACGGCCGCGCCGACGACGGCCAGCGGGTACGCGACGGCAAGTACCACCTGCGCGTAGTGCGACGCGACGAGGGTCGGGTCATCAACTCGATCAAGACGATCCGCGTCGACACGAAGCGACCCAAGCTTCGGCTCGCGTCCGCCCGGCCCAGCGTGATCGCGCCCGGCAACCCCGGGCAGGACCCCCTCGTGCGGATCCGCTACCGCGGTCCCCGCAACGGGGAGCCGGAGTTCCGCATCTTCCGGACCGATGAGGGCCCGCCGCGGGTGGTGGCGCGCTTCCGGGGCAACGACCGGCGCGAGGCGCTGTGGCACGGCAGCATCCGAGGCAGACCCGCCGTGGACGGTGACTACACGTTCACGGTGACGGTCCGCGACAGGGCGGGCAACCGCTCGGTTGCGCCCGCGGAGGTCCCAACGGCGCGCCTGGCGGGTTCCGGCACCGGCGTGGCGGTCCGCCACCTGACGCTGCGCGGGCCGGTCACGCCCGTCAGGGCCGGCTCGCTCGCGCGGCTCGACGTTGGGCCCTACCGACACTCGTTCGAGTTCGCGCTGTCCCGCCTCGGGGGGAGCCGCGCCATAAGAAGCGACCGCCGGAGCGGCGGTCGCTTCCGGGTGCGCATCCCGGCGCGGGCGCGCACCGGCCTCTACTTCGTCCGGGTCCGGGCGGGTGACCGCCGCGCGGTCTGGCCGCTCGCCGTCCAGGGCCGGGGCGGTCGCGGCGCGAGGCCTCTC
>Ga0126312_10001785_pt1 | contig 14226 bp, 18 predicted proteins | sample Plot104A_FD_92537 | JGI IMG/M metagenome (GOLD analysis project Ga0126312, IMG submission 92537) | Serpentine soil microbial communities from UC McLaughlin Reserve, CA, USA - Plot104A | ecosystem: Environmental > Terrestrial > Soil > Grasslands | place: USA: UC McLaughlin Reserve, Lake County...
ATCGGCAGAAGCAGAAGGACGAAGGCCTGCTGGGCGGCGTCACGGACACTCTGGGCGGCGTCACGAACAATTTGGGCGGGCGTGATCGAGGTTCCAGGTCCTGATCACGGGACTGCTTCGCAAGAGCTAGCCGGGCACGAAGGCGCATCCGGGATACCCCCGAGAACGCACCTTCGTGCCTGGCGCGCAACGTTACCGGAACGGACCAGGATACGAAGCGATGTCAGGGTGACAAGTAGCCGTTCATTTACCGGTTGTTCGTGCATTGCACGAGCTTTGGATCTGTGGAGGGGAGGTCGGGGACGTCTCACATTCTCCAAGGTGCCATCCTAGACAGTTGCTGGCTTTTGGCGCAACGCAGAGGATCTGAGCGGTGACACCCCGTTTCCTCGGCGCACAGGTGAGCGAAAACCAGAGGAAGGGCTGGAGTTCTTGACCAAATAGGCGCTTGGGACACTGTCTGCGGCAAAGCGACCGAAAATCAGTAAAATTTGATCCGCGGCTAGGAGGGAAGTACGCATGAGTAGGCGGAGAAGACGAGATGCCGACGGACCCACTCCGAAAAGGAGAGCCGGAGGTAGGAGGGGCGCGAGAAGGGCGGGTGGGTTGAGGGGCGTAGGCCCTAATGCTGCGAGGACCAGACTGACGATAACTGATGTGAGCCCCACCGGAACCATCAGTAGCTCCAGCCCCACCGTGCGCGCGATGGTGCAGGACAGCGAAGCCACGCTCTCCAATTCCGACATACATGTCTACCTCGACGGTCAGGAGATAAGGGGGTTTCAGTACCAACGGTCTACCGGCAGGTTGAGTTTCTCTACTCGCGGGCTCTCCTCGGACGCACACACGGTCGAGATAGAGGCCAGCACCCCAGAACAAACCAGGACAGCCAGGAAGAACTGGAGCTTCGCCGTAAGGTAACGAGGCCACAGGAAGGGTCGGTTCGGACACGAGCTGGGTCCAGGTTCGCATTCGTGGCTTCATATCAGGTTATGCTTTCGTGGTGAATCTTGGAGAGGAGCAAAATGGCTGACGACACGAGCGGCAATGAGGCCAATCTCCACGAGTTCAAAGAGCAGCTTGTTAAGACGGCTCGTATGTACGCCATGTGTCAAAATGCCGCGGTGGAAAATCCGCTAGATGTAACGGGATTAGCTCTAGCTGCCTTCGAGGACATGCCACTAAGGCAGGCGCTCATCTTCATTCGTTCCAATGAACAAAACCTGCAGGATCTGGCATGGGCGTTCAGGAACTCAAACTCGGCCGAGGAGTTCGAGCGGAGGGTCAAGGAGATAAGGACCCTGCCAATCGGTGAACGGCGGGGGCCGGGATAGCCGCGAGGCTCGGCGGCCGCGAGATCCAGACCCGGGCGCCGGCATGTTGGCAGAGAGCAGATGCTCTCGTACGCGCTGCCCTAACACCTGCCTGATGATCGGGAGATTGGCTCGTGAGTATCGATATTGAGATGGTCTCTAGAGAAGAACACAGATCGCGGTCGGGCGTCACCTAGCAGGACTCAGTCCGCACGCGGGAGCAGCCTCGTCCCGAGCGTGTTGAGACTCTCGTCCAGAATCTGCTCGAAGGTGTTCCCGAGCTCGTCCTTTGCCAGGCTCACCAGCCTCCCCTGCTCGTTCAAGTATTCCGTCTCCACCGGCAACTCGGCGACGCTGGCGACCACCTTCTCGTCTACGATCTCTCCGTTCTCGTTGTAGATGGTCTCGACGATGAGGCCGGCTTCGTCGACGCTGCGCAGGGCGGTGGGTTCACCCTTGCGAGCATCGTCTGTAACCCGAGCTGCTTGCTGCCAGCTAAGCCGCTTGACCAGTTCGCTTTCCCTGCCTCTCTCTCGAACGTCCTCTACGGCGATCCGAAGCGCTTCCTCGGCGATCTCGGACCTGGAAGGGCGAACATCCTCCCCAAGCTCGAGTCGAAGTTTGTCCAGTTCTGTGCTGACCTGTTTAGAAAGGTTGAACGTGATCCCTACCCGCTCTGGATGCTTCTCCCAGGAGACAGTGCTTTCGCTCGCGGGCGTTTCCTGGTCGGCATCGCGCAACCCGCGAGACTCCGCAAGAGTTCGTCCCCCGCTTGAGGCTCCGGAAGCCTCACCCAAGATGGTTCCCATGAGATCTTCGGGCACCCTTCTCTTGTGGTCCATACCTGCGCTCACGCCCCTTTCGCGAGCCGCTGCGCCAAGCGGGCGTAATCCGCGGCCCCGTTGCTCCTTTTCGCGTACTCGAAGATGTGTTGACCGAAGCCTGGCGCCTCCGAGAGCTTTACGTTGTAACGCACGGACGGCCAGACGGCGTCCGGAAAGTGGCGCTCCAGCTGTTCGAGGATCTCGGCGCTCTTTTTCACCCTAGCGTCGTAGAACGTAGGAATTATGCCCCGTATGAACAGGTCGTTTCGGTAGCGTTGCACCTGATTCACGCGGCTCAGGAGGTCGCCTATCCCCTGCAGCGCCAGCACCTCCATCGAGACCGGGATCAAAAGTTCCTCGACGTAGAAGAGACAATTGACGTTGAGAACGTCCCATGAGGGCGCCGTGTCCAGGAGCACGAAGTCGTAGCCTCCGAGGTCTCCGAGGGCTTCGCTCAGCACCAACTCGGAGCGCATATCCATGCGAGAGATCATGCGTTTCGCGCCGGAGAGGCTCTCTCCGGCTGCGATCACGAACAGGTTCTCGCGAGCTTCGATTTGCACGTTCTCGAGGCCAGCGTCGCCTTGAACGAGTTCCGCCAAGCCTTCGCCCGCCTGAATACCGAGGCTCTTGGACACCTGCCCCTGGGTGTCACAATCTATCAGGAGGGTCCGGTAGCCAGCCAGGGCCAATCCCGCGCCTATGTTCACGCATGTTGTGGTCTTTGCGACCCCGCCCTTTGCGTTTGTGATGGCTATCTTTCTCATCCGTGCCCCGTAGATGCGCTCGGCTTTTAGCAACAGCCATATGTAATCATATAAAGACGACCTGATAAATAGCCGAGACGTTCCCGAGAACGCCCGGTGATGGTTGCGTGATCGCGATAGGAGGCGGAGCGATCTGTTTCGTATCCTCGGTCTTTACCTCGCTGGAGGTTTTTCAAACAGCCTCTGGAGCAATGGATCTGGGCCTCGAACAAACCAGGCCGTAAGCGGTAAAACCTCATGTGGACGCGTCAGCCGTAGCCGGCCCCTAGTTGTTGTGGTCGATAGAGAAACGGGTTTACACAGATGTCCGCGCTTTCGTAGAATGCCCTGAAAAACGGGGAGGTCCAGATGAACGAAGGGCTTGCTGACCGAGGGGCACCCTTCGAAGATCGCCGCATGTGGCGGCTGCTCTTGGCACGGTTGCACCCGGACGTCGGGGGTGACCATGAGCTGTTCTTGTTCGCCCATGCACTGAAGGAGGGAGCGTGCAGCCACGGGTGCCTCGAGACTGCACCTGCTCCGGATGACGAGAGGCAAGCGAGGAGTAACGCAAGACCGTTTCTTCGAACGTGGCATGACGCCATGGAAGGCTGGGCTTCGTGCAATCGCAATACTCTGAAACGTTTTACGCTCAGCGAGAGCCCTATCGCGCCCCTCGGTGATTAGCTGTCCTTAGCTGGACGCATCGAGCTCGCGTTGTTGCGCAGTCCGCCTGGACTCTCGCTCATCGCGGACAGCGATCATGATCCGCGGCGGGCTTTGCGTCCCGTCTGGTCCCAAGCGTATCCCAGATGTGTATGTACGTTACGACGCAAGAACCTTGCGTAAAAGGCTCGCTACAAAGAAGTAGGGGGCTCTCCACGAGCCCCCTACTTCTCCGTTTGCAATCGGTGACCTGTGTGCTAGAGACCGGTGAGGTTGCCTAGCGGACCGCCCGCGCTGTTGAGCCGCTCGCACTCTCCGCACAACGGCTTGTCACCCGTGCCCTGCCGAAGGTTCTCCGGCTCGATGCTGTTGCCGGTCTGGCAGACGGGGTTGTTGTGATAGACATCCGAGTTGACCGAGTGCCATGGACCCTTGCCACTCAGAATCCCGGTGGTCTCCCTCACCGTGTTCTGGGCCGCGTCTACGATTCCCTTGTCCTTATCGGCGGTCATGCGCTATCACCTCCAATCGCTTTCTCGGCCGTTTTCTTGGCGTACGTTGATGCTACCGGCCCGAGAGTGTGTCGCCCAGGCCGCCCAGGAGCCCCTTGTCCTTGCGCTCCTGCCTGTCGCGCTCCTTCTCGGCCTGCTCGGCCTTGGCCTGCTCCTGGCGGGTTCTCTGCTTCTGGGTCATCTGCTCCTTGGCCTCGCCCTTTCTCTGCTGGGCGCGGCCCTCGGCCTTTTTCTCCTCGTCGCCACTTATCGCGCCGGCGGCCTCCTTCATCTTGCCCTTGGCCTTCTCTTCCATGATCGGCCTCCCTTGGCTCGCTCACAAGCCATTATACACTATATGTAACGCGAAAAACCTGAACCTAAGCATTAAGGTCAATCTCCGACTATGCAAGGGCTGTCATGCTTTGCATCGGGCGCATCCTCGGTCAGCATTCACTCCTCGGCTGGTCCCGCCAGCAGCCTACATCAGCCGGCACCCGGAACATCACTCTCCCATCTTGTTCGGTGGTCTGACGATCCGTAACCTCTAACGGCATGTTAGCGTCCAGACGACGCGCATTCAGCATCGGCACTCTACGCCATATGCGCGCCGATGAGCTCGACCAGCTACCACTCTGCCCCGCTTCTCTTGGAATCACCCGGGGCAGCCGCCGAGGAGTCGAGTGGAAAAGAGAGTTCGGCGGTACCGTCACCGGAGGTCTCAGGGAGGCTCGGCTTTTCTGGTGGCGAAGGATGCGCAGCGGCGGAACTCCCGAGAATCTGAGGACGCCAACTCCCCGGCGTTGGGTAACAGGTCTCTCAACCGGTTCAATAGGGCTCGGGCTGGCAGCCCGAGACGGATACATCGGTATTAAACTTTCCGCCCACAGGACTTTTCTCTGCTAGTTGCTTGCCCTAGGGTTCGTATGTCTCTTCGTATTCCTCTACGGTGACATCTCCATTACGGCGGCGCACTATTGTCACCTTGCGAACCCTCGTAGTGCGAGTGAAGCGGCCTCTTCTCGTGTTGCGAGCGTCGCGACCGCTCTTGCGGCCCTTACGTCGGCGTCGGCGTCCGCGCATCGCACTTCTCCTTCGTGGTGGACGATAACGGAATAACATTATCCCCCAAAAAGGTGGGTCTCAAGCTCTATTAGTCTCAACAAGATCCTCGGACGGTGCAAGAGGGACCCTATACGGAAGAGAAGGCGGAGCGCCGGGATGGTGGGCTCGCATCGTCGGCAGGGAGGTCCGGTCCCCGATCAACACCCCTAACCCGTAAGGACGTTTGATGAACAGGCCATCGGTAGTCTTACCAAGTGCCGCCGGCTGTCATCCTAGTGATAAGCAGGCTAACTTTGCTCCGTGGTTTTGTCAGTATGCCAAGAAGACCAGTCTCCCCGGCAGTATTTGCTAGGTTCTCTTGAAGAGGGTCTTGCCGAGCGCGAGGTTCCGTTCGGCCAACGAGAAATAGAGCAGCCCCAGAAGCCCTGCCTTCTTGCCTACCGGCGACGGGGTGCTAGCTATGGCGCTTGGCATAATCTCGATCAAGTTGCGATCACACCGGTCGTCGAAGTCACCGAGGAGACGGTAACATAGATCGTGCTCCCGACAGACAGCATCGACTGCGTCTATCGGTGGCGTGTTCCCGGTCGGATCACCGTGGCCGAATCCGCAGTAATTGCCGTAAACCGGGAAACGCAACTGCTGCGTAATCTGATTGTCTGGCTCCCCGAGCGTGGCCAACTCAGAGACCACAAGGTCGGAGATCTCTCCCACCGAATTTATGGCCTTGGTAGCGGAGATGCTACTGTTGAGCATTGGGTCCTTGGCCAGCTTCCGGCTTGTGGCGACGTCGCCACCCGAACCTGTGTAACCCTCGATATTCTTGTCGTCGGGCCCCTTCCTGCTCGAAACTTTTTTTGCTTTGGTTCTTTTGGCTTTCGCCTTCGGCCTGGGCACGTGTACACCTCCGCCCTTCTCTAAGGAGGTATTGCTGCTGTATCCATTATCGTTTCCCGGCGAAGCGCCTCCCAAACCTCCGCGGGGCAGAGGCATGACTGAGACGAAGGACAGCGAGGATTACGCGCGAGCAACAATAATCCTGGAATCACCGTCCTGGAGAAGTCCGCAAGAGTCTTCCGAGCACATGGGTGAATAATGCCGCAATCCCTGGCGGTTCATCTACAAGATCACCAAAGGACGCGAGACGCTGATTTACCTTCGCCTGGACCAGTTGACCAAGAGCCCGGCGCTAGTTCTTGGAGAAGGCCATCCTCAAGTGGCTAAGGGGATCTCTTGTTTTGCGCCAGGCAAAAGTGGGTAGGAAGAGCCGCTGACGACGCAGAGCGACGCGGAAGGAAGAATACGCATGAGCCTTGGCAACCTTGGTGATCTCGGCAACCTAGACCTGAGCACCCTCCAGCAGTTCCTGCCCGACGTGAACTTCCCGGCCTCCAGGGAGGAGGTCGCATCGAGCGCCGAGAGCAACAACGCTCCCCAAGAGCTCGTCCAGCAGATAAGGAACGCTTCCACTCAGCGGTTCAACAGCCCCGATGAGGTATTGCAGGCCGTGCAGGGGCGCCTGTAGAGACGCCGCACTCCTCCAGAAGGAGCTTCCAGCCATGTGCCGGGGCGATCTAGGCCCCGGCTTTCTTGTGGGGTCAGATTCTTACCTCGGGAAATGCCGCTCCTACTCATCCCGGTGAATTAGACGCCTATCTGGCGTCGTTCCGAGCGCCTGGTAGGTGAACGGGTAAGTCATGTTCCCACACGTTGTCGTTCGAGTCCTCTACCACCAGCGATCTCTACGTGGCCACCCAACCTCTGGCGAAGCACGCCACGTACGACTTTTTGAGTGGATAGCCACTGCGTTGTGGCTCATCATGGCCATAGGCGCGGTCGCTTCCGGAAAATTCTGCTACTGCCCGCGTTCGTGTTCACTCGCCACTAGCCTGCGCAGTGCCTCTATCTCCATACGCAGAGCTGGGATGTCTTCATCGATCAAAGATCTAACACCCTCGTCGATACGGGTCAGCCGCTCCTCATAAGGTAGCTCTTGCGTGTCTTGGTCGTGCTGGTCCTTGTAGTGCAGCATGTCTCGCAGGTGTTCCATGGACTCAGCAAGAGCGTCTCCGCCTGGCGCCGAGCGAAGTAGGCGTTCGAGACCCGTCCTGAAGAACAGGCTGAAGAGTGCCAGGATAAGGATCGCGTTCCCGAGACCGGCGACCACTTCCGTGATCACCTCCCTTAGGATGGTGTCCGCGCCGAACACTCGAGACACGGCGAGGAATACAATTCCGAAGATGGCAAGGGCCGCTATTCCCGGTGCAGAGAGCAACTTGGAGAGGGCTGGTGTTCGGATATCGTCGCTGGTCATCTCATCGTTCTCCCGGAGATTCGCCTTCGCCACACAGGCAGGCTAACCGGTTCCTGGCGTTCGGGAAAGTGCTCTAGAGAGGATGTGCTCGTCGGAGCTTGTACATGGCGGTGTGCCAGACCCGCACGCAACCTCTGGCAATCCTTCAGGCAACATGGCGCCACAGCGCGGCTCTATCGTCCGGGGCATATGAACCTTTCTGGGCGAGAGAGGAATGCCAGGGATCCATATCGAAGCAGGGGCGCACCCGGTCCTCGTGTTCGGGAGAGACGGTCTCGTCCTAGCCGAAGTGGAAGCCCGCGACGTGTGATCATGAGCGTCGAGCTCGATGTGCGCTTGTCGGACGAACCACGCGATCCTGCGTTACAATCATCCCCGCAACGTGCGCGGACCATGGCCCGTCCACGACGCTTCTTGGGATGAGTCGATTACAGAAGGCAGGCCATACTAGATGCGGCAACGCGGAAACCTCTACGATCGACTCGGGTTGTCCAGAGGAGCTTCCCAGGAGGATATTCGCAGAGCGTACCGTATGTTGGTCAGGGAACACCACCCTGATACCAACCCCGGTGACCCCTCCGCAGGGGAGCGTTTCAAGCATATACAGCAGGCTTACGAGGTGCTGTCGAACCCCGAGACGAGAAGGGGGTACGATCAGAGGCTTTATGCGTCCTCGACGAGGAGCTCGGGTAGGGCGCGTGCAGGGGCGGGCGCGAGGAGAGCTGGAGAGACGGCAACCACCGTAGGCCGCCCCGACCGACCCCAGGAGGGCAACCGCCACCTGAAGGACGAGGACATAGCCCGCCTTCTCGCCAGGGTGTTGAGCGGACACCTATTCCGCACCTCAGGGCTCCCGTTTATAGACATCACGCGTCTCTCGAAGCTTATCGGCGACAACATAAAGATGAGCGCGAAGATTAGCGTCGGCGATGCCCGCGCGGAGAGCGTCTCGGTCACACGAGAGACACCGGCGAGCAGAAAGAGGTCAGGGCCTAGCAATACTTCACAAAACGGGAGCAAGAAGGTGAGGAGAACGCAGAGAAAGGGCAAGCGAGTACAGAACCCCTAGACAAGGAGAAGGGCGATTGAATCGCTGCGAGAGGCGAGGGACCGAGGTGAACCTCGGTCCCTCGTGGTGAGGATAACCGGCGTTCTCTAGAGTGTTACGGGTCGCGTCGGGAGATCTCCTCGTCCACCTCGACCTCCTCGCGCCTGACTTCCTCCTCGACGATCTCGGAGTCTCGACGCTTCCGAAATGCGCTCGCTTCAAGGTACGATGCCCATCCTCCTCAGCAGTACCACCGCGTCGAACTCGCCCCAGTGCTCGACGATCTCGCCGTCCACCAGACGCACGATGTCCATCTCCATTGCTTCCACCCTTCTGCCCGTTGGAGCCATCCTCATGAATTCTCCCTGGTGGGTACAGCTCAGTAGCCAACGAAAGGCCACCTTGTCTCCCTCTCTCACGCTGTCGGCCTCGGTCATGCGCAGGTCGGGGAAGGCTTCGGCCATCGCGGCTGAGCCTCGCTCGACTCGCTCGGGGTCGGGCGTGGGACCAGCGAAAGGGTGGTAGCCGACCCAAGCCTCGTCTATCATGCCGCCGACCAAACGGTCGAACTCAATGCCGCGCACCGACACCCCCGCGCCGGTCGGCGCCAGCCCCAGGAACTCGCCCGATTGCGTACCTCTTACCGTCCAGCGGGTGACCACCCTATCTTCCCGGGCGAGCTGATCCTCCACGGTAACTTGGAGATCTGGGAAGACGGCTCGGTAAGCGGTGACGTATCGCTTTATGCCATCTGGACCGTGCACGTCGTGAGGGAAGCTGGGGTCGTGCATGGCGTAGTTTGAGGTAAAGAGTTCGCCAGCCGCCTCGAGGTACCCGCGGCCAAAGATCTCCTCAAGCCACCGGCGGACCGTGGCCTTGTTCTTCTCGAACACGAGCACTACTCCCTCTGTTCTCTCTCTGCGGTCCTCTACCCCACCTTATACCCAAGCAAAGGAGACTCCAGCGAAGGCAGAGCGCGAGCCAGAATGGCAAGCTTGCACCCTGGCTAGTATGCTGAAGCTCAGAAGGGAGGAGGTATGAGCGTGCGAGATCAGGAACGAAGGGCAAAGGAATCCGAGCGCAGGATAGCAGGGGCCATGCGCAGGGCGGATAGAGAAGTCGGGCAGCGGATCGCGGCACGGGCTCACGAAGCCACGCTCAGGGCGAACGAGGTCAAGAGGAGGATCGAGGTTGGCGACGTCCAGCCGCGCCCATTGCCCGGCATGAGGGAAGACTCGATGGAGTCCATGCCATCCATGCCTTCCATGGAGTCGTCGCCATCCATGAAGTCCATGGAGTCGGCAGATTACGCAACCGAGGTGAGCGGAGAGGCGCAACAGGCGGCCGAGGCAGGGGAGGTCATGATGAAAGACATGCCCCTGGAGGGAACAGGCATGGATCCCGAGGCTGCTCACGAGGACCTCGCACAGAGGGTGACCGAAGAGACGGGGTCAGGAGGAGATCCACACCTGCACGCTGAACGCAAGGCTGATGAGCTGTCTAAGGAAATGACCGAGGACACGGGGGCCGAAGGAGACATGCAGGTGCATGCCGACCGCAAAGTGGAGCAGATGCGGGAGGAGATGTTCGAAGACGTCTGAAAGTGCCGGGGTGGCCAACCTGGCGGCTTCCAGACGCTCAACCAGACCTCGACGTACAGACGCAGCCGCTCAGCGGGGCGCGTGTTCTTCGCGTGCCTCCGAGGGTCTCGGTCTGGACATCACTAGAGTGGGTTCGTCTACCCGCTTTCAGCGGCCGAGTTCAAGAGGCTGACCACTTCCGCCGAGCCCTCGTTGAACTCCTCCAGGGCCTCGGACATCTTGCTCTCCCTCTGTTGAGGCCTCGTCTGAGGCATCTTCGTGGCCTCAAGGAACGTCGCGCGCGCTCCCCACATCCGGTCCACGGCCGCGTTGACATCGTCTGCATCCAGCGCGCCCCTTTGAACCGCATGCCTGAGGACCAGCTCGATAACGCTTATCTCCATGCTCGTCCTTCCACACGTGTTGGCTATCTGCGAACATACCCGCCGCCACACACCCAAAACATCTCTGCCGTGGCCTACCCGGGCGCGTCACGCGCAGGCGACTTCAGGCATCTCTCACCCTCGATGACCCGGGTCCGTTTTGGTGAAGCCTTGGATAAGAGGGCGCCTCAGGGTGCTACGAGGGGATGTAAAAAGCCACGCCCAATGTAGCGCCAGGATGATCAGCCACCCGAGGACCCCACCGATAGCGCAGATCAAGATGGTGGCAGGTTGATGGGGATGTCATCTGCCAGAACGAAGTTCGTCAGCAAGTGGAGGATGACCCCAACGATCCCGTTGACGATGAGATGTCCCAAGAAGCGTCCGCCGCGCGTGAGCACGAGCAGGACGAAATTTACCACCAGCACGAGTACGGCCGCCTCCAGGGTTCCAGCGTATATCAGGTCCCGGATGCGGCGCAGCGCAGAATCCAGGCCCCGAGGATCCGGAGACGACTTACGCGCCAGCAGGATCGAGAGGTTCTGCCTGAACGGCTAGGTGTGACCTCGACCTGTGGCCAGCGAATCGGCTCGAGGAAACCCGTGAAACCCGTATCGGAGTGGCTCCTTGACACTCGACGGTGTGAATGCGCTAAGGTGTAGGAGAAGAAAGGAGGACCGCTGGCAATGGAGCAGCAAACCGTGGAGGTGACGTTCCGGGGCGAGCTAGTCGGCAGCCACTCCGACGGCAAGACCACCCACACCCTCTATCGCGTGCCGGAGGGCATGTATGTGGTGCACGTCGACGAGGGAGAAGAGAGCTGGCTCGAGACGCACGGCAGGCAAGGGCTCAACGAAGGAATGGTCCGGACGTTCTTCCCAGACCTGGCCGCGGCGGTCGGGCTGGATTGAAACGCTACCTGTTGACCGGCCCGTAGGCTCCAGCCTCCCCGAGGGTCGTACACCCTCATCCGCTCGACACGACGGGTGTGGCGGACGCACTACGCCCGAAGCTGGAAACAAGGTAGTGACGTCCTGGTTACTTGCGAGAGGATGGCCCGGTCGGTCCGGATGTGGAGCTATCCTTGTTCGTAGTAACTACCCCCCTCTCTCAACACCTCGTCCTTCTCGGGACTTGACCTATCCGTCTAGGCCGCGTGGATTTACTGCTGCTGCCGCTGTTGTTGCTGCTGCTGCTGCATACCCTGGATCACCGACCACACCAGATCCCCCGATTCTCGAAGAGCCGATATCACGTTGCGCTGCTGCGGGTGGTTGAGCTCGACCCAGTTTTGCACCTGCCTGATGCCGGTGAGCGCACGTGCTAGCCCCTGCGCAGGGGTCATCTGCTGCTGTTGTTGCTGGCCGGCTGCCTGCTGCTGACCGCCTTCCGACATATGATCTCCCCTATCTAGACTCGCTCTATGCCCCTGGCCCGAGGCTTGCGCCTTCGCACGCCGTTGCTTGTGTCCTATACCCGGTCGGCGCGAAAACTAGACATGTCGCGACACGACTCGTCTCAAGGCATTCGTATACGCGGGACGAAGCGCTGGTGCGTCGGACGACCCTTTCTCCTTGGGACCGAGATCCATTGGCCTCGTCTCGTGCTGGCTTGTTTGGCCGGCGGGGGAGCCGTTATGTATGCTACGGGCTGCGGCGCGTTTACTCGGGCCGCATGAGGGGCATGAAGTGGTCCAATCAGAGCATAGTAAGGGAGGTGGCATCGGATGCCACCGGAAGGCTCCGGCCCTCAAGGTGCAAAGAGGTCCGAGAACGTGGGCAAGCGTGCGATATTCGAACAAGAGTACGACGGTCGTGCGGCCGCGCAGGAAGGGCAACCCGCCAGGGCTCCAGATCTGACCCTCGACGTACCCTCGCTTGGCATCGAAGAGCTCAACCTGGACGTCGAGAACCTGAGGGCCCGAGTCTCGCTGCACGCGGAGCTCGCCGACATGGTGAAGCTCAGCGTCGGGGTGGAGGCGGATGTAGACAAGGTCAAGCTCGAGGCAAAGGGCGTGGAAGCCGAGCTCTTGTTGAAGGCCGGCCTGGACAACGTGCGCGCTATCCTCTCCCAAGCCCTGGATGCGCTCGACAACAACCCGGGGATCCTCGATGATCTTCTCGGGACCTCGGGGGATGCCTCCGGTAATAACCCCACACGAGCACTGGAAGACGCTAAAGGGTCGACCGGAGCCGCTCCTGAGCAAAGAGCGGGTGAAGGCGCCGAAGTGCCGGAGCCCAGGGACGCCGGTGAGCCGAAGGCTACGGATGCGGCCTGGCGCAAGGCCGAGGAACTGGGCGTTGACTTGTCCAGCGTGGAGGGCACGGGCGCGGGCGGGCGCATCCTGGTCGGGGACGTGAGGAGGGCCGCTGAATAATCCGCGACGGAGCCTCGGAGAAACCCCACCGTATAACCCGTGCCAGGGGATAGAATGTGCGTGGCTGACACGGGAGGGTTCGGCGTGACCGACGACAGGAACATCAAGCGCAGCTCGGCCGAGATCATCGCCGAGCTCCTCTCCGACGAGAGGGTGAAGCGCGGCCTCGAGTACCTGCAGGGAGACGACTTCAAGGTCAACAGGGAGCGCGTGCGCAAAGAGGCCTCGAAGCGCCTGCAGGACATCCGCAAGCGCTACCGCCCCAGGCGGCGCACCCCAGAGACCGCCGCCCGCGAGAGGGAGCTCACCCTGCGTCTCGCCGAGGTCGAGGCCGAGGCCGCCGAGCTGCGCCTGCTGCTCTCGGATCTCCTGGAGGAAGAAGAGAAACTCCGCACCGCACTCGAAGAGTTGTAAGCACGCTGGCTTCGCCAGCTTGTCAGCCCGGCGCACTGGCTGCGCCAGGCGCCTTGTCAGCACGCTACGCCCTTCGGGCTCCGCTTTCTAGCTTCTCAGCTTTCTCCCGCTCGGCTCGTACCCAGCCACGCTATGCGCTACGGATCTCCGGCAGTAACTCTGGCTTTAGCTGGGGAGTAACGAACCGCTCCAGCCTCTAGCTGACTAGCTGACAAGCGAGGGCCTTTTTAAAGGCCCGAAGCGTGCTGAGAAGCGAAGCCCTGTAAAGGGCTGAGCGGGCTGACAGGCTGGCGTAGCCAGCGTGCTGACAAGCTCTATTCCATAAGCCTTATCTGATACTAGTATGCAACAGGCTTGCTACCCTCTTGTACCTTGCGGACGATTCGTGTAAAAATAGTCGCTCCGCACCCCCTAGTGCTAGAGGAGGCTCTCTGCTTTGATCCCCGGACTATACGACCCTACCTTCGAACACGATGCCTGCGGCCTTGGGTTCGTGGCGCGCGTAGACGGGCGGCGCACGCGGGAGACGGTGGAGGAGGGTCTCGAGGTATTGAACAACCTCGAGCACAGGGGCACGAGCGGGAGCGACCCCGAGACTGGGGATGGGGCAGGGATACTGGTCCAGATCCCTGACGGCTTCTTCCGCCGCGAGTGCAAGGAGCTTGGCATCGAGCTCCCTGCTGCGGGGTTCTATGGGGTTGGCATGCTCTTCGAGTTCGGCGTGGAGGAGGGCCTGAATTGCGAGGACCGTCTGGAGCGGATCGTCACCGAGGAGGGGCAGAGGTTCCTTGGCTTCAGGGACGTGCCCGTTGTGCCAGAGGCCGTGGGCAGCGTCTCCCGCAGCGTCATGCCGCGCATCAGGCAGTTCTTTATAGAGCGCAGGAACGGGGATGAGGCGGGCTTCGAGCGGAAGCTGTACGTAATAAGGCGCCGCCTCCACAGGGCTGTGCAGGGCACGCCCAGCGGCTACGTAGTAAGCCTCTCGTCGAGGACCCTTATCTACAA
>Ga0126312_10001786_pt1 | contig 14219 bp, 19 predicted proteins | sample Plot104A_FD_92537 | JGI IMG/M metagenome (GOLD analysis project Ga0126312, IMG submission 92537) | Serpentine soil microbial communities from UC McLaughlin Reserve, CA, USA - Plot104A | ecosystem: Environmental > Terrestrial > Soil > Grasslands | place: USA: UC McLaughlin Reserve, Lake County...
AGGCCGCCGCCAGGGCGATTGGGTGCCGTGGCGCCTGAGGCGAGCCGGTGAGCGTGGCCACTATCCTCCTCGCGTCCTCGACCAGAGGGTCCATGATCTTGCGGTACGCTTCCGCGTCCGGTCCGAGGGTGGCCCCGGTATCCTGCGTCGAACGCTCCAGCATTGCCGCCGCCCCGTCGTCGAAAGGGTGGGCGAGGGGCGCGGGAGGGTGGATCCACTCCAGCCCATGGTCCTCGAGGGGGAGCGACCTGAAATACGGCGAGGCGTAGCCAAAAGGGTGGATGGCGGAGCCGAGGTCGTGGACGAAGCCGGGGAGCGTCACGTCGGCGGAGCGAGCACCGCCACCGATCGTGCTCTCGGCCTCGACGGAGCAGCCGTTGCGGGCGAGTTCGACGGCGGCCGCGAGGCCGTTGGGTCCGGCACCGACCACCACGGCGTCATAGGTAGGGCGTCCGGTCATGTCATCGAGTTCCTCGACCTTTTCTTGGGCAATAGGAGCGCCGCGACGAATGCACTCAGAAGAGCAATTCTCCTGCGCCAGCCTGCTGCGGAGAGCCTCTCGTGACGCTCGACGGGTCGCGACAGATCCATCCTCCAGCTACCTCCCCAGCGGTCGTACCCCGCCTCGTAGGGATAGGTCGCGCGATGCCGATCGATCCTCGCCACGACGTCGCTCGCCCCCAGCTCCAGCGCCAGGCTCCGCGCCCCCGTGTACAAGTCCACCGCAAGGCGCCGCTCTTCGGCCCACAGATCGGCGACGAGGAGGCCCAACAGCAGCCGCTTGGGTTCCGTCCTGTGGCGCACAGCCGCCAGGACCGCGCCGTCTATCTCCGCAACGACGAACCACTCCTCGAAGGCGACCCACCGCGGCATCCCATTCAGTTCCAGGAGATCCGCGACCTTCGCTTCGTCCTCCAGAAGGTCCCATCGCACCTCGACCGCCCCCGGTCTCTTCTTCGAGCGCGCGAAGGCCCCGCGGGCCTTCGCGCGCCTCCCGCTCCAGGTGCCGCTGCTGCGCCTCCCGCACAAGATCCCTGTGTCGCTCCCTCCAAACCGAGTCGTGCATCCAGTATTCCATAGCTTGTACCTCTCGTTCAGAATCAAGGTGTCCGCCCTTTCGTGGACCGTAACCGACGGATGACTGCGGCCGGATTCGACTAGAACTCATCTCATAAATACCCGGAGCCCGCTACCGAGGGCGTACCTTCAGAGAGGATCGGCCCTCAAGAAGGCGACAAAACGCCACTCGTAACGCTTGCCTAGTTGATCCGATCTCCTCCTTTCCTATTTATGAGATGGCTTCTAGTCACCCGGTAGCGTTCCTCGGCGCCATGCGGGTCGCCATCGCAATCCTGTTCCAGGCGTTTATCGCCACGGCGGCCATCAGCACGTTCGCCAGCTCTCTTTCACCGAACGCCCTCTGGGCCTCCGACCAGACTTCGTCCGGCACGCGGGTCTCGGAGACGAGCGTCACCGCCTCTGTCAGCCCGAGCGCGGCGCGCTCCTGCCCCCAGAATATACCGGACTCCGAGACCCGCCTGTCCAGCTTCGCCACTGCCCCGTACGCCTCGGGGACGAGCCTGCTCGCTGCCATGCGTTGCTTCACGACACCTCCCTGTCTCGGATCGCCCACGCGATGATTTATCGAGTACGCTATGGCTACCCCCAAAGAGGGCCCGGAGCCGTTGCAGTAAACAGTTTAACCGGATTGGTCACAAGCACGACTAACTCGCGCCCTCCAGGAATCGCAGCAGGGCCGCCGTGTCCGAATAGAACATCTGAGCCCCCACGAGCTTTCCGTCGTGCAGCTCGTAGATCCCGACCATCGGCATGTCGAGGATTCCATCTCCAGCGGGAGATCTCGCCCTCAGCCTCCAACGGGCTACCACGTAGTCGCCAGCGTCGATAAAGGCCGCATCCAGCTTCCTCTCTTCTCCGGGCTGCAGGACTGCCCAGGTTCGCATCCAGCCCGCAGCATGCCGTCTCATGCCTTCCAGGCCACGGTATTCGCCGCCGTATGGGAGCGAAACCGGTTCGCGGATCACGACCTCGGGATGGCCCGCCGCGAGGTACGCCTCCAGGTCACGTTCTTCGACACCTCCGAAGAGGCCTCGGATGGTCTCGACGTTCTCTAGCGACATCGCACCTCCGTTCCTTTCGGTCCTTGTTTCATCCCTGCCGCGTACTCGAGGACCAGCTTCTCGACGGAGGAGAAGACGTCACTCTCCCGGAAGCGGGGAAGCGCGCGGAGCTGGTCGTCCGTTATCCTCAGGCACTTGCCCAGCATCGAGCCGATGTCCACTCAGAACTCGCAGCCTGTGACGAGCGCCACCTTCATCTCGGCGAGTTTCTTGAGGCGGGCATCCACCAGGCCGGAGCGGTCGAGCGCGAGGTCCATGGCGCCCGGTGCCGAGGAGCACCTTGCGGTGGTGCGCCGTCGCCCTCACCGGCTCGGGGACCTTGCCGAAGCGGCGCCGGGAGAACCGGTACGCGAAGCGCCCCAGCAAACTTGCGTCCTCCTCCGGTACACCTACGATCCTGGTCACTCTGGGCTCCTCCCTTACCGCTGAAACGTACTGCCAGGTCGCCGCGCGTCCGCACGGGATCGGGGCCTTCTCGAAGACGGTCGCCTCCAGGCCCGCCCGGGCCAGTTAGCAGGCGGTCGGGCCGGCCATCCCGCCCCCGACCTTCGCCACGTCTGTTCGCGCGGGTTTCTGTTCCATCCCTCGTGCGCTCCTTTCCTTCCGCGGGCGGAGGTGCGATGCGATCAGGTCGGCATGTTTGTCCCCAAGACGCATCGCTCCCACCCGCGCGTGACACGGTCCGAGGTACAGGAGGCGGTGTCGCGCGCCATCGCGCATGCCAAGCCACCAGGATTCGCCTCTCCGAGCCGATACGGCCGCCATCGTCGTTTCCGCATGGGGGCAGGTCGATCCAGCCCCTACTTCGGGCCATGAGGTCGTTACCGGCTCTCCGAACGACCGCCCACGCCGGTCGTGTCTCCATCGTGGGGCACGGCTACCCGGTCGAGCAGCCCCTCCCGCCGCAGCGTCTCGCGGAGCTCACGCCTACTCCTTTCCGTCTCGGCCTCCCGAGCGTACGCCAGTCGATCAACGGCGCAGCCCTGGGTAACCGTCTATTCCTTCGCGCAGGAACTCTTCCCAACGTATCTTGCCATAGCGGTTATCCGGGCACGTCAGCGCGCCGTCGCGCATGGCGCGCGCCGTCTTGCCGGGCAACGGGAACTTTAGGATCTTCTTCCGCATTCGCGTCACCTCCAGGTAGGTACGTACGGCGTCGTCAACGGGCCCCACCTCCGGCCCGCCGACGTCCGGGGCGCGCCCGGCGGGCCCCGATAGCGCGAGCTCGACCATCCTGTCGGCGACCTCCCCGGCGTCTATGGGCTGGCCTAGGAGGCCTTTCGGCACCGGCACGACGGGCAGCCGGGCCAGCGCCCGGACCGCCAAGAGAACCAGGTCGTAGAACTGGGTGGCCCGGAGGATGGTGTACGGGACCGGAGAGCTTTCAACGACCCGCTCGGTCTCCAGCTTGACCCGGTAGTAGGGGTAGGACTGGACGCGGTCTATGCCGACGATGGAGACGAACACGACGTGCGAGACGCTTACCCTTGAAGCGATCTCGAGCAGGCGCTGCGTCCCCTCGACGTCCGTCTGGCGAGCCTTTCGGAAGGGGCTCGAGGCGCAGTGGACTATGGTGCCCACGCCGCTCACGGCCTCCGCCAAGCCTTCCCCGGTCAGCAGGTCCCCCTTGATGGTACCGGGACGACCGCTACGGCTGAGGACGCGGGGCTTGATCCCGTTGGAGCGCAGTCGCCCCACCACCTTGCTGCCGAGGACCCCGGTTCCTCCGGTGACCAGGATTTCCGTGTCGTTCACTCCGGGTCCTCCTTCTCGGACTGTTCCACGTGCGGCACACTACCGAGCTTCTCCGGGTTGAGCACGAGGCGGATGGCCCGGATGCGCCCTTCCGCGACGTCGAGGGTCGTCACGCTCTGGGGGCTCCCGTCCAGGCACAGACGGGTCACCACGGCGGAGAGGTAGGCCTTCGGCGAGCGCACGTCCCGCTCCGAGCCAGCGCAGGCAGGACTCCTGCACGACGTCCTCGGCGGCGACGCTGCCAAGCATCCGGTAGGCTATCGAGAAGAGGAGCGGGCGGTGCCGGTCGAAGGCGGCGAGCATGGATTGAGACGACGGATTGTTCTCGTTCACCGAAGACTCCTTCCAGAGGTGCGTCGCGGACCAGCGGGACTCCCGACGGGGCGTGCCCCGCCGTCGGACACCTGACGCGACAACACTCGCGCCGCCCACAGCCCAACCAAACACCCCGCGCCCTGTAGCGGTAACAGGAGTGCCGCCGACACCCCGAACGCGGTTCTCCACGTCCCGGACGGCTGTGTGAAGACGTTGTCGGGCCCGGGGACGAGGAAGTGGTAGAGAAGCCCGAAGACCAGGGAGCCCGCCATCGACGCGACGAGCAACCACGCCCCCGCGAGGCGATGCCGGGTCCAGAGCAGAACCGCGGCGACGACTGGCGAGGCGTAGATGACGACGGCGATGTAGGCGAGTTGCCACGCGGGCAGGAACATGAGGTGCTGTCCCGCGTGGGAGGCCGTGTGCGCAACGTTGACCGTCGCCGACACTACGAACACCGCCGTTCCCAAGACAGCCACGTCTCTGCGCATCGTCCCGATCTCCCACCTGATGTCGTGTCCAGCGTCCACTCTCACGGATAAGACGAAACAACGGACCTTCCCGTGACATAGAGTTAGTTAGACCTCGCGACGCGTCTCCCACGGCCCTCGCTGCGGACGTCGCCGAGAGGATGCCGGCGACCAAGGTGACGGCGGCTGGCCTCTCCTTCATGGCCTGTCCTCCGTCCGCAGGAGAGGGTTCGCTCCGGTTAGATTGATGCGCCTACCCCTAGGACGCGGCACACCCGCCCGCGCGTGACATGGCCGGGCCTCCGGCGGCAGTGTCGAGCCGGCGGGATGATCAAGGCGTCTCCCTGGGCCCCGTCGACGGGGACGTCCGCTCCGTTTATCCACGAGGCGCGCTCCGAGAGTAGGAAGGCGGCGACGTCCGCCACCTCCTCCGGACGCCTCGAGGCGTCCACACGGAAATTCCTCGCGTTCGAAGGCGGCGAAGCGCTCGGGCTCCTTCTCGCGCAGCCGGTCCCAGTCCCCGCCCTCGAAGAGGATCGATCCCGGGTACAGAGCGTTGACCCTTATCCTGTAGGAGCCGAACTCGTGGGCCAGCGCGCCGGCCGCGCAGATCTCTGCCGCCTTCACCGCCCCCACCGCGTCGGCGCCGTGCCCCCGCAGATCCTCCGTCGTGGGGTCACCCGCCTTCCCTCGGTTCTGGGTCCGCCTCCGATAAACCCCTCGCCTGCTCGTCGACGAAAGCGGCGAACTTCCCCGGTCCCTTTTGCGCCGGCTCCCTTCCGGTCCCGACCAGCACCCTGCCGAACTCCCGCGATGAGGAGGCCCCCACGAAAGCCCTACCCAGCTCGGCCACCACCCTCTTGGGCATCCCAGCCGGCGCCGCGATGCCTCCGAAAACCGGCACGGAGACGTCGTAGCCTCGTTCCTTCGCGGTCGGCACCTTGGGCAGGTCCGGGCAGCGCTCCCCGCCTAGCACCGCGAGCGCCTTGAGCTCTCCCGCCAACACGTCAGCCAGGACCTCCCCGTCGACTGGCACCAGTGCCGCCTCCACGTCCGAGTCGTGGATGGCCTGCACGGGCGTCTTGTTCGCGGGGGTCTTCGGGGCGAGGTCTATGCCGGCCTCCCTCTCCAACGCCAGGGTGCCGGCGCGGTAGACCGTCCCCGTCCCCGCGTCCGCGACCTCCACGAGACCGGGGTCCTCCCCCGCCGCATCCACGAAGTCCCCGAGGTCCTCGAAGTCCTCCCACTGCAGGGTCTCGACCTCGGGGTCGCCCTTGGCCACGAGCACCGCGGCTCCCGAGTCCGTTTGGGCCACCATCTCGAAGTCATCGGGCCCGACTCCACCCGATTCCTCCGAGGCGAGCAGTCCTTCGGTGACGTAGGCGAGCTGGTGGCCCTCGAGCTCCTCGTCTGCGACGTCGCGCCATGCGACGAGCTCCCCTTCACCCGGGCGTTCGTCTACGAAGACGCGTACGCCGAGCGGTCCCTCGGCCAGCCCGGCCAGCACGCGGGCGGCGAGGTCGAAGGCGTCGCCTTCTTCGGCCGGCACGACGAGGCGGGTGGACGGCTGGAACGCCTGAGGCCCAGGTCGCCCCCGACGGGGGACGCCGCGGCTTGGTCGGCCTTGCGTTCGGGGCCCTTCCCGGCCGCACCACCCTCCCCGCTGGAACACCCGATCCCGACAATGGTCAGGAACACAGCCAATGCCAGCGCCCACGACCCCTCACGCATCCCTCACCCCGCCTCTCGCCTAGTCTCCATCACGCCCGATACCTCCGAATCCGGACGTCCCCACTGATCCCGACCGAAACCTTCCTATACTTTACACCGGTGTCGAAACACCGGTCAACTAGTCTTAGTGGTGTGTAACGACTTCCGGCGGCGGTGTAAACTGGGCGCAAGGTGAAGAGCATCCCCAACAACACGTTCTTCGATTCGGAGCCGGGCGGGCGCGAAGCCGCGCCGGGTCCGCTGGCCCTGGTGCAGGCGTTCGTGAACACGGTGGCGAGCGAGGGAGAGTTCCACTGGGAGGCGATCGGGGACCCGGACTCGCTCCGGTCGTGGCTGGCGCGGAAGGGGCTGCTCGCGGAGGGCGGACCCGTCGACGGTGCCGACGTCGACCGGGCGCGAGAGGTCAGGGAGGCGCTGCGTGCCCTGCTCGGCGCCAACAACGGACGCGAGGTTCCGGCCGCCGCCGTCGCGACGCTCAACGCGGCGGCCGAGAGCGCGGGCCTCGAGGTGAGGTTCGGGGAGGATGGGCCCGCGACGCCGGTGCCCACCAAGGGAGGTATCGACGGCGCTTTAGGTGGGGTGCTCGCGGCCGTCTACTCGGCCATGGAAGAAGGAACCTGGGGGCGGCTCAAAGTGTGCCGCAACGAGGGATGCGGCTGGGCGTTCTACGACCGCTCCAGGAACCGCTCGGGTGCCTGGTGCTCTATGGAGATTTGCGGAAACCGGACGAAGACCCGCGCCTACCGGCGGCGCAGGAGCGGCCGGGACATCTAGGTCCGGTGACAGGGTAGCTGTCACCGGTAATAAACCGGTCGTACACGCTGGACTTGGCTAGTCGGAAGGGGTTCGTCCACAAGCTGAAGCTGCTCAAGCGCCAAGGGTACGGACGGGCGAGGTACAGGCTGCTTAGGGCGAGGGTTCTCGCGGCCTGATCGCCGCACGCGTTCGTAACAGAGGGGGACGCGCCCGCTTCCCCGACAATGCGACAGAGCCAACTCCCCCGGCGTATGGCCGGAGCGACGATGACAGAGGACCCGTTGCGTACCCCGCCCGACGGGCTGCGGCCATGGGCCGACCGATGCGGGTGCCCCGGTTGCCGTCGGAGTAGCCGAGCGGTAGGGTTTGTGGGTGGTGGATCGGACGCACGCTGGACGGGAGCGGAGCGATTTGGCGCGATTCGCGAGTCCCAGGCGTGGCTCCCCGCTTGTAAGGAGCACATCGCTCGATGGAAGATGGGAGAAGGTTGGACTGTGGAAGGGAGTGTGCGAGGCATGGATGCTCGGAAGACGGTCCGGTTCTACTACTCGATCGGCAGCCGTTACTCTTACCTGGCCTCGACGCAGCTCGAAGCACTCGAACGCGAGACGGGCTGCGAGGTCGTGTGGCGCCTGCTCCACAGCTTGGATCTCTACCGGCTGCGCGGGGTCAGCCCGTTCGAGGGAGAGCCCGTCTCGGGCCAGTACGATTGGGATTACCGCCGTCAGGACGCGGAGCGTTGGGCCGAGTACTATGGCGTCCCCTACGAGGAACCCAGGGGCGCCGTGGACTTCGACCCTCGGCTGCTCGCCCGAGCCTGCGCCGCCGCAGCCGCGTTGGGCGCCGTGCGACCTTACAGTGAGAGCCTGTTCTCCGCCATCTTCGCGGAGGCCCTGCCCGAGGTCGGCGAGGACGTGTGTCTGGAGCGGGCGGAAGCCGTCGGCCTGTCTCGAGGGACGTTCGCCGGAGAGCTCGCCTCACCACGGCCGGACCGGCGGCTCGTCGAGACAGCCGAGGAGGCGCGTTCGGCCGGGGCCTTCGGCGTGCCCACCTTCGTCGTCGACGGCGAGGCGTTCTGGGGCAACGATCGGCTGGTGCTGGTGCGCCACCACCTCAGCAAGTGATGCCGTAAGTGTCGATGGTCCGTGATGCGCCGCCTCGTTACACTCTCCTGTCGGAAGTTGATCCTGCCAGTAGTGTCATCGCCATTCGGGACGATGTCCCCGCCATGTTCCTCCACCGGGAGATCGCGAGGCATCTGGCCGAGCCCACCATGAACGCAAAACGGCCGCCCAGGCCCAAGGCGGAGATCGCCGCCTCGACTACGGAGGCGTACGCCGCGCTCACTACTCCCAACGGCGAACCCCTCTCTTCCATCGCCTCCAGCATGGCCGGTAGCCCGGGCGGCTTGCGGTCCCGTTGACGGTCACCGGTTAGCCCTCCAGGCAACCATGCGTGATCTCGCTCTATGCGCCCAAGTGCTTGGGTGAGCCATCGGCGCGGACCAGCTCGATCCGCTGGGTGAGATTGAACCTCCAGGGCCAGCGCCATGGCGTCGCCCTTACCACGCGAAGCGGAGAGCCAGGCGTGTGTTCGACCGGATCGGGCAGATCATGTGCGTGCAATGACCAAACTCGGGGCCGGAAGTCCCACACGAGCGCCCGGGCGCCCGATCGCAACACGCGGCCGATCTCAGCCAGGCCCGCCGCCGGATCGGCCCAGTGGTGCATCGACAACGTACTGACGACTAGGTCGAACGATCTGTCGGGGAATGGTAGCGAAGCCACGTCGCCGACGAGGAACGATGGCCGGCGCTCGTCCCCCGCACGGTCGGCGTTGGCCCGGGCACGCTCGATCATGGCCGGATCGAGGTCGAGACCAGTCACGTCGAGGCCGTACTGGCGAGCCAGCCGGATCGACACGCGGCCCGGCCCGCAACCCACCTCGAGCACCCGTGCACCGTCCGGGGCGACCGCCGCGACGTCGGCAGCAATGGACCGGAAGAGCGAGCCGAGCACGAGCCGGCTCAGCGTGTTGTCGTAGGAGACGGCATCGCCCATGAGGATCCCGCCCGGCACCCTTCGCCCCGTTGCGGCACCGCGGCCGTGTCGCACGACGGCGACGGTCGCGGCCGCGGCGGCCGCTCCGAGCAGGATCACGAACTTTCGAGGTCGACCCATCACAGTTACTCCTCTCGCGTGGTCGTCAAGGCTTTCGTCAATGACGGCAGTTTATCGAGACAATGTGTTGCTGTCAATGCATATTGTCTTGGCATCGCCGTCATGTATACTTAGGTGATGCCGAAGCTGTGGAACGAGACGATGGAGGCGCACCGCCGTGCGGTGCATGATGCGACCCTGGACACTACTGCGGCGCTGGTGGCCGAGCACGGGCTGCTGTCGGTGACGATGTCGCAGATCGCCAAGGAGACCGGCATCGGACGTGCGACGCTGTACAAATACTTCTCAGACGTCGAAGCGATCCTGCTTGCCTGGCACGAACGACACGTCAGTGGCCACTTAGAACATCTCGCCGAGGTCCGCGATGAGGCTGGCGACGCTGGCGAGCGGCTCGAAGCTGTGCTGGAGGCCTACGCGCTCATCTCCCACGAGCACCATGGCATCGAACTAGGCGCCGAACTTGCGGAAGTCCTGCATCGAGGTGAGCACGTCAGCCAAGCGCAGCAGCGGCTCGGCGACCTCATCCGAGACTTGCTGGCTGACGCTGCAGTGACCGACGACGTCCGAGATGATGTTGCGCCTGAGGAGCTTTCGAGCTACTGCCTCCACGCCCTCGCAGCGGCCAGTAGCCTGCCATCCAAGGCCGCGGTCCGCCGGCTCGTCACGGTCACTCTGGCTGGGTTACGCCCCTTACGCTGACTCTCTCCGGTCCCACTGGAGCCGGAAGCTCTCCTCAACGCTCCGCTGCGAGACTGTCGGCCTGTCCTCCGCGGTTCCATGGCCCGAATGTAAGCGACCGGCATCGTCGCCTTCTCGTCACGAGGCCCCTTCCGCCCTGCGACCGAAAGTTAGGCCGAGACCGCCACTGATCGAGGCATTCGGCATGGCTTAATTACTCAGCAGCGGTCTTAGACCGTTGCTGTGCAATTGTTTAGATCAAGAGATCGGCAAGACGACGTAACGGTCACCCGAGTTGGGCATTGAGCACCTGCCCGCAAGTGTGGGCCGCCACCTTGGCCGCCAAGCGAGTCAGTAGTCCACTCAAAGTCTTAGCTCGATGACGCTCCAGACCGAAGTAATCCTTGAGTTGCCAGATCACCCCCTCGATGAGCTGCCGCTCGCCCGCCTCCCACCGGCATGCCTCTTCAGGCCACGCCCGCCGGGCGCTCTTCTGCGGGGTCGCAGCCACCAGTGCGCCGTACTCCTCCAGCCATTGCCGCTCCCACTCTATCGAGGAGAAGCCTTTGTCGGCGAGGAAGGCGTCGTGGCCGTCGGAAGCTACCAGGAACTCGCCTATGGGACGCTCGTCGCAGTTCGCGGGGGCTAACCCGAAGGCAGTGACCACTCCTTCGGGCGTTACCGAGAGGGCCACCTTGAAGCCGTAGACCCACTCGGTCTTGGAGACGCATCTACCGAAGGCGGCTTGTCCGGCGAACAGCCCCTAGCGACACGCCCGAACACGTACCACAGCCGGAATGAGGGTGGTATCCAGCACGTGGTAAATCCTTTGCGGTTCGGCGAGCGTCTCAGCCAGGGCGCTCTGCAGCGCACGGAGTTCAGGTTCTAGGGCGCGGATGCGACGGTTGAGCTGGCCGTGGCTGAGGAGGTTCGGGAAGTATTTGCGCAGGTGGGCATCGGCGAACCTGAAGAAATCCCTCTCACTGCGGAAACGGGGCCACTGGGAGAGGATGGCGAGGCTAAGGACCTCGCTCGGCGACAGCAACGGCGAGCGGCCGGGCTTCCTCGGCGCGGGAGGATGGGTCCTTTGGCCACCATTCGTCAACCAAGAAGTACAGATGGACGAGCAAAGTTTCGAGGTCCACACGACACCGCCTTCGGTAGGGACGTTGAGGCGGCGGTAGATCGAAATAGAGTGCCGGGCAGCTAGCCGCCGGCCGGATTAAATTTGCCGATGGAGGGGACCTGCGGTTGTTCTGCCCGGGATCAGAGGCGCCGACGGTGGCCGTCCGACGCAACCCCGCGGCCATCAGCTCGGCGCGCAGAGAGGCATCAAGGCGCTCGACGGCGTAGCGCAGCATCGTGCGGGGCATATCGCCCGCGTGGTGCTCGAGGAAACCTACGAGTAGCTCTTCGTCGCGCTTGCCCACCTCGCGCAGCATCCAGCCTACCGCCTTGTGGATTAGGTCGTGTTCGTCGTCCAGCAATACGCGTGCCAGGCGCAGCGTCTCGTCGCAGTCGCCCGCGCGCACGAAGGCGTACGTAGCCATGATCGCGATCCGCCGCTCCCACACCGACGGCGAGGAAGCAAGACGGTCGAGGACCTGGCGTTCGGCTCCCTTGCGGTCGAGGAGGTGGGCGCCGACGATGTGCGGGGCGGAGACATCTACCAGGTCCCAGCCGTTCACGTGCGCCATGCTCCCCAGGTAGAGATTGTAGATGCGCTGCCTCTGCTGTTCGTCGCCGCGACCGTATCGCCGGACGAGGATTACAAGTGCCGCCAGGCGCTCCTCGTGGACGGGGCTACGCAGCAACTTGGTGACGCCATCCAGGTTGAGGCCTGCGTGGCGCCGAGCGACGACACGCACCGCCGGGACTCGCACACCAAGGAAGACGTCCCCCTCGCCGTACCCACCAGGGCCCGTCTTGAACAATCGCTGGAGCTCCGGCACGCGCTCCGGCTCGGCGGCCTCACGCAGCTCGCTGCGCAGCTCGTTCAGGTCGGCGGGCGGTGGAGCGCTGCCTGTGTTTCCGGGGCTCATCAGAAGGGGTGGCGGATCACGGTCTTGTTCTTCTTGGGCTCGGTACGGCTCGGGTCCGTGAGGTAGATCTCGTGGTGCTTGCCCTGCATCCTGGCGCCCCGCTCTTCTATGAAGCGGTCTACCCGCTCGATGGTTGGCCTCTCTTCGGCATGCGGACCGACGTGCAGGACCTGCGCCGCCCGCCCTTCGTGGAAGGATTCGAACCTCACCCTCCGCAAGGCAGGCAGGCCCTTCTCTTTCTCGACGGAGGCGAGCGTGCGTTCGGCACGCCGTTCGGTCACCCACTCGGGCTGCATTATCATCGACGTCCACTTCCACTTATCCCGATTCTCCAGGATGTCTTCGAGGGTGGCCCCTTCTTCGTCCATCCACCAGAGGCCTTCGAGGGGCATGACCGCGTAGTCCACACCTTCTTCCTCCTTGATGGCGAACTGCAAGTCGTGGGAGAGGGCGTAGAGCGTTTCGACCGCTTCTTGGTAGGCCACGGAGGTGGCGGGATCTCCCTTCCCGTCTACCATGAGGAAGCGCATCTGGGGCACCTCCACCTCGACGACCTCCTTCGCCGACGGGTTGTACAGGTTCTTGAGTTCCTCGCGCAGGTCCACTTTCTTCATCTTCGCCTCGGTCACGACGGTTTCTCCCTTCCTTCGGTCTTTTCGACGGGGAACTGTATCTCGGTCACGTAGTCGGGGTTGCCTTGCTCGCCTCCGCCACGCAGGTAGATCTCGCGGTTGGGTCCGGCCACCCGGTAGCCGTTTTCCTCTATCCACCCGAGCAACGCCGCGTACGCCCCGCCGATCGTGTCGAAGGATCCATGGTGGACGGTCGCGGCCATGTTCTCCGCCGCCGGTAGCTCGCTTTGTCGCACCCGCTTGTCTTCGGGCAGAGGGTCTTCGGTGACGAACGCGGCCTCACCGTCCACGTTTTCGTCTCTGTATTCCTCGTCGTGCCACACGGAGATCCAGGCCGAGGGACGTATCCCGTGGCCCTCCGCATAGTCGCGGAGCTCGTCGAAGAGCCTGCCCACGTCGGAATAAGCGTGCAGCGTATCGCGCACCGAGGCTACCCTTTGGGTTTCTACCCTCTTGAGCACCACCTCGTATCCGCCGAGCACGCCTCCCTCCCTGTCCATCCGCCTCAGCCGCGCCTCCACCCGCACGAGCCGCTCCCCTTCTGCCTCAAGTGCCTGCTCCGCCTCCTCCCGCCTAACCTCGAGCATCGCCCGGATCTGCGGCTCAGACAACCCTTCGTCCAAGAGCCTCTTGACCTGCTCCAGCGAGAAGCCCAGGTCCTTGAGCGCCAAGATGGCGTTGAGGCGCGGCAGTTGCTCGCTGGAGTAGTAGCGGTAGCCGCTCAATTCGTCAGCGCGCGGGTTTCAGCAGCCCGAGCCGGTCGTAGAGCCTCAAGGCCTTCACCGACACCCGCGCCAGCCTGGAAAACTCACCGATCCTTAGAGCCACTTCGGTGCCTTTGCCTTGAATCATTGGTCATCATGTCGTAACCATAAACCCTTCCCCATGGGGAGGGTCAAGCAAGTGGGCACTAGTTTCTAAGGGAATGCACCAAAGCGATCTACCTTGTACCACACGATGGTATGACGAATGCGCGAAGGAGATTGTCATCAGCATAATTACGCAGCAAACGTCTTAGGGTTTTCGAGGTACATACGACCACATATTCAACGTGGGAGAGGTGGCTATAAAAGGATGATCTTCACGAAAGAACACCCTGGCTGAATGCCCCGAGAAATCCGGACACAGCGACCCCAGGCGAAACAAAACAGTTTATTCCGGAAACTGCCTCCGCTTCTGAAGACGCAGTCTCTAAATCCCTGACCCAGCAGGGTGACAAAAGTGCCAGAAGCCTCCTAGACACCCTTCTGGCACTTTTGTCACTGCCTCACATAGGAAACCTCGCCACGATGTCTGCGACCCATAGCAAGACCGACATTGTCGGCTAACCCGCAGGCGCATCAGGGTTCCCGAAAGCACGTCGACCTGGCGGCGCATCCGATCCTATGGCATCCTTCCGTCCCCGCGGCGCGCCCGGCCGAGGCGTCAGACCAACCAGCGGCCGTCGCGCATCAGCTCGCGGTCGGGCAGCTCATTCACCTCGCGCCAGGCCTGGATGCGGCGCGGGGAGATGCGGAAC
>Ga0126312_10001788_pt1 | contig 14217 bp, 10 predicted proteins | sample Plot104A_FD_92537 | JGI IMG/M metagenome (GOLD analysis project Ga0126312, IMG submission 92537) | Serpentine soil microbial communities from UC McLaughlin Reserve, CA, USA - Plot104A | ecosystem: Environmental > Terrestrial > Soil > Grasslands | place: USA: UC McLaughlin Reserve, Lake County...
GGGACGAATTAGATCGTACAATACGTGCTCGATGGCTACTGAGTCGACAGATGGGCTGGACTCTGGTAAGCGAGCTTGCTGCGTCTCTGGCGTAGGCTTCCCTACATGCGAACGAAATTAGTGGTCTGGGGAGCGGGAGGCCACGCATCAGTGGTCGCGGACATAATACGCCTCAATGGCGATTACCAGATCGTCGGGTTCCTGGATGATGTGCGCCCCGGGGACCACAACGCGGAGCGTCACGGGGCAACGATCCTGGGTGGACAAGAACGCCTGGATTCCCTCTGGCGTGAAGGCGTCAGACACATCATCTTCGGGTTCGGGCACTGTGCAGCGCGGCTCAGGCTGGCCGAGGTCGTTCGTGGCAGCGGCTTCTCCCTGGCCACTGCTGTACACCCCAAAGCAATCGTGGCAACAGATGCGTCGATAGGCGCGGGCAGTGTAGTTGCGGCCGGGGCGGTAATAAACCCTGGCGTGAAGATCGGTGAGAACGCGATCGTCAACACCTCTGCGAGCGTCGACCACGATTGCTCGATCCACGATGGGGCTCACGTTGGTCCGGGGGCTCGCCTGGCGGGCAGAGTAGTGGTAGGGCGGGCAGCCCGGATAGGTGTCGGGGCGGTAGCAATAGAGGGCGTAAGGATAGGCGCCCATTCGCTGGTCGGTGCCGGCGGAGTCGTGGTAAACGATATCCCTGAAGGTGTCGTGGCCTACGGGAATCCGGCCCGGGTGGTAAGGGAGGCAGAGGTCGTTGACTGACAAGCGGCGACTAGAAGACCTGGCGATATTCGGGGGCAATGCCGCGTTCGGCGAGGCGCTTCACGTCGGACGTCCCAACATCGGTGATCGGGGGCGACTGCTTGGGCGTATCAACCAGAGCCTGGACACCAAGTGGCTCACCAACAACGGTCCTCTTGTGCAAGAGCTGGAGCACACGATCTCCGAGATGATGGGGGTCAGGCACTGTATCGCCGTATGCAACGCCACGGTCGGGCTGGAGATCGCCGCCCAGGCAACCGGTCTCTCCGGCGAGGTCATCGTCCCTTCGTTCACCTTTGTAGCCACGGCCCATGCCCTCCTGTGGCAGGGTATCGTACCCATCTTCTGTGATGTAGACGAGCGAACCCATAATATCGACCCTGGCCAGGTAGAACGATTGATCACTCCGCGCACCACGGGTATCGTAGGCGTGCATCTGTGGGGTCGTCCCTGTGACGTGAAGGGACTTGAGGAGATCGCACGCAAGCATGACTTGAGACTACTCTTCGATGCTGCACACGCTTTCGGATGCTCGCACGAAGGAACCATGATAGGGAACAATGGTGATGCCGAGGTATTCAGCTTTCACGCCACCAAATTCGTCAACGCGTTCGAGGGAGGCGCCATCGTAACGAATGATGGTGGGCTGGCCGACGACATGCGCTTGATGCGGAACTTCGGCTTCGCAGGTTACGACAAAATCCTGCGTATCGGAACCAACGGCAAGATGAACGAAGTGTCGGCCGCAATGGGGCTCACATCACTGGAGAGCCTAGATGCATTCGTCGCCACCAACCATCGGAACTACGAGCGATACGAACAGAATCTGGCTGGAGTTCCTGGTATTCACCTGGCACCTTATGCGAGCGATGAGAGATGTAATTATCAGTACGTCATCCTGGAGATCGATAGAGATATGACCCGCCTCAGCCGCGACCGCTTACAGGAGATCCTATGGGCTGAGAACGTGCTCGCGCGCCGATACTTCTATCCTGGTTGTCACCGCATGGAGCCTTACGTATCTTCTCCCGCTCAAAGTGTGCTCTCGCTACCCAACACGGAGTATCTCGCGCTGCGAGTACTCTGTTTGCCGACAGGGATGGATGTAAATGTCGGAGAGGTAGACAGAGTTTGCGATGTCATCCGTGTGGCCGTTGCGTATGGCGATGAGATCAATGAGCGGTTGGATCACCTTGTCGCCCGAGGAACGATAAATTAATGGTAGGGGCATAATGTCGAGCAGGTCGGTTGCCAGGGCAAACGAAGCGCGCCCCAAGGTGAGCGTCGTATTGCTGACCTACAACCACGCAAAGTGGATCACGCAAGCTGTGGAGAGTGTACTTATGCAGGAGACGAACTTCGATTACGAGGTTACGATCGTCGAGGACTGCTCCACGGATGGTACGCGAGAGATGGTCATCGACTTTCGAGAGAGGTTCCCGGAGCGAATAAGGCTCAGGCTGTCCGAAAAGAATGGCGAGTACCGCAAGAATCTCGCTGCAGCGTTCCTAGATTCCTCGGGCCAGTACATAGCACAACTGGACGGGGACGATTATTGGACTTCTCCTGCCAAGCTGCAGAAGCAGGCCGATTTCTTGGACGCCTACCCTGAATGCGTGATGTGTTTTCACAACGTAAGAGTCTTCGATGAAGACGGCGCTGTCGAACCCTGGTATCTCAACTCTTCGGACCAGGAGGAGATCACGGGCCTGGAGGACCTGTTGGTCGACAATTACATCGCTAGTTGTTCGCCGATGCTCCGGCATGGCGTCATCGAGGAGTTTCCTGATTGGTATTACACCGCGGCCTGGGCGGATTGGCCGCTCTACTTGCTGCATGCCCAACATGGGAAGATCGGATACCTCGATGAAGTGATGGGCGCGCGAAGATTTCACAGCGGAGGCATGTGGGCCGGACTTGGTAACACCCAGAAGGTGGAACACACTATAAGATTCTATGAACTTATAGAACCCACTTTCGATGCCAGGCACAGGGCAATCGTGCAAGGCAGAATAACCGCATTGTCACGAAAGCTAGCTCGCGAATACCGCAATCGGCTTCGACGCAAGAGTGTGCGGCTCAAGGAGCTGGAGCAGGCTCTTGCAGAAGAGCGCCAGAAGGTCCGCCGGCTGCGGAGACGCAGCCGGCGGATGTCCCGGCGTCTGCAAGAACCCGACCAGAGGCCGCACGGCGGAGTGGCCAACAAGGTTCGAGGCGCTTTGCGAAGGGTCAGTGAACTGCGAAGCAAGGTGGTGCAAAGAAGTGAGAGGAAGGTAGATGGGGACAGCGCTGACAGCTGACTACCAGGCGAGAGCCAGGACCTACCAGGACATAGGGAACCCCGTCATCTACCGTGAAACGTGCTGTCACAAGGTCAGTGTGGTCCTCTCTCCTGATCAGGGCGGATGATGAAGGTTGTGATCTTGGCCCTCACGCGTCTTACGGGCCCCTTTATGTCTGCCCAGTGGACGTTCCCTGAATCTTTGAGGAGGTACAGGGGCACACCTTCGTATTTGACCCTCACATACTCCGACTTAGCCCAGCCCACGACGTTTTGTCCGTGCCACCGGAAACCTTCTACGTAGGTCGGCTTCAATTGCTTTATAGAATACTCCAAATCAAACTTATTGTGTCCTGGTTCGTAGACCATGCTCTCATTTCTTGAAACCATACCGGAAAACTCGGGAGCCACCCGAGCGATGCGCCGATCCGACTTCCCCAGGAAATCTATGGCGGGTCGTCCCGAATAGTAGGGGATGGTGCCCGCACCGAACACGCCCACCGTGGCATCGGGCGCGGTCACCTGCTCAATCGCGAGGGCAGTGTTGATTCTGTTCTCATTAAATGCCGTGTCATAAGCCTTCTGAAGCATTGCGATCTCCGGCAGAAAACGAGAGTTTACAGACCAAAGCATCGCCCCTACCAGCAAGCAGGCGATGACGGTAGGAATGTATCGCCGTGGGATAATCGGGCTGCGAAGAGAGTATCTTTGAAAACCCTCTGTGGCGAAGGCAGCCTGTGTGGCCCTAAGGATCTCATGTGTCCCCACTACCAACAAAATCGGCACGGCAGGCGAAAGCATGCGCCAATATTCCCAGGGATCTCCACCGGCCCACACCTGGTAGCAGACTAGTGTAGCGAAGACGCTAACCAGCAACAGCTTCTCTTTCCCAAAGGCGAATAACATCGCAATCCCCACTATGATCAAGGGGATATGGAGCTCCGTCAGAAACGGTAAGACGAAGTCCATGCCGTTAATAATGCGCATGGGAAGGGCGATACCACTAACCTTCAGGTTATAGGTATTGGGTAGCCACTCACCGTAATAGCTCCAGCGAAACAGCTCTTGCCCCATGACAAACAGAGCGTACAAACCGCCCAACGCGAACAACGAGGATAGATTCTTAGTGCTGCGATCAGTCCTAAGTCTCGCGTAGAACGCGTAAACGAATATTGGAACGGCGAAAACCACCGTATCCATTCGGGTGAGGAACGCCAAGCCCAACGAAATGGAGAGTAAGATCGCGTGCGCCGGTCTTCGGTCCTCTGCATACGTCAGTGCGGACAAAACGCTTAACGACAGAAGGACCGCGAGCAATCCGGTCTCCATCCCCATCAAGGACCAGTAGAGCAGCGGGTAGTATGACAGCGCACTTACAAAAGCGAGGGCCAGAAAGAGTGAGCGGTAGCGCTCTAGCCCCGAAACGAGGTGCTTCGCTATTGACACTATCAGGTAGGCGTTCACCAGCACGAAGATGATGCCCAGGATTTGTATCGCTAGCACCGCGTCTACCTTGTTAAACACCAGTGTTGAAAGCGACATAAGTAGGGTCATCAGGGGGTTGGTATAGCCTTCTACGTGCTCGCCCGAGTTCCAGACCAACCCGATGCCGTGCGAAAGGTTCCAGCCGTAGCGCATAGAGATCATGGCGTCGTCGAACAAGCAGAAGTACCGCTCACCGTCGATGCCAATGAATGAAGATCGGTAGATAAACAGGGAAGCCCAGGCGACGAAACAAGTGCCGATGCCGGCGATGATGAATGCATACGTCCGGCGCATCGCTAATCTCTTCGTAGGGTTACTCAAGCGATTATCGGGGAAGCCTTGCCGTTAGCCCTTTTTCCGCCTGTATCGCACCTCTTAAGTATCCAGCACAGGACGAGGCTAACGGATATAGTGGTGGCGGCTTCGCTCTTGCCCATCCCTCGCCCGAGCGCTTCGAAGTCTTCTTTATGAGGTCATTTGAGACTGCGTTCATGTCTTCATGATGCCTGACGGATAAGCTTCACTGCAACCTCCTGTGAAAACCCTCGATAAGCTAATGTTCGGTGGTCGGTTCCAACGTTTATCCTTTTATGAGGTTTCTTGCTATGAGTGAGTGCAGCCGCGGCGACACCGCAGCCGAGTAGACCCTCGCTCTGGGTCCGTAGCTATCCGAAGGAGCGCTCTAGGCGTGCGGCGATCTGCTCCGCTGAAAGCACCCTTGCCGTCGCCGCTGCAAGCATAGGGGTAGGATAAGAACATACTCGATCGCTCATGCCTCTCCCGTGCTCGATGTGGTTCTTATCTGAGTTGACACCATTTCGAGGCGTACCTAGAATTGCTTAAGGACTCCAGAAGGAAGGCCTTGCTTGTCGATCTTATTCCACAGAGTCTCTGAATTGGCACGTGGTGCGAGGTCGTTCCTGAGACCGAAGAGAACCGCCTTGCAGAATGCGAAGCAAAACATTACACAAGCAGGGGGACCTGGTCATCCGTCCAAGGAGCACCAAGCGGCCCATGCCGAGCATAAGAGGAACCTCGCAAACTTGCGGCGGGAAATTTCCCTCAAGGGGCGAGAATTGGAGCGGATGAGCGTTGCGTACGATGCCGCTAAGGAGTGGGCGAAGAAAATCGAATATCGGGAAGGAAAGAAAGTAGCGCAACAACTCTTCGAGTTGCAGAGCGAGCTACGCGCCGAGAAACAACGTGCAAGAGATCGGCGCCGCGCATTCAAACAAAGGAAGAGGATCAGAAGGCAACTTGCTCGCCAGCGGGCGGAGCTAAGGGCCGTGAAGGAGGGAGCAGAGGCCCCGGCCATCGAACAGGTCCAGGAACACAAGCAAGAAATTCTACGCCTAAAGACCGATCTCCGTGCTGCGAGGAGGCGAGAGAGAGTGCAGACGGGGCCGGTGACAGGAGCGCTGCCGGACTTCCTTATCATCGGAGCGCCGAAATGCGGAACGACTTCCCTTTACTACCTCCTCACCGGGCATCCGCACGTAAAGCCTGCCGCGGCAAAGGAGCTGCACTTCTTCAGCAGCCATTTCGAACTGGGGATCCAATGGTATCGTCAGTGTTTCCCACGACCGACGCTCAAAGACGGTCGGAGCACGATCACGGGTGAGGCAACGCCTTCGTATCTTGCCGATCTGTACGCTCCCGCGAGAGTGTATGAGGTGGTCCCGCAGGCGCGGCTCATTGTGTTGCTGCGCAATCCAGTAGATAGGGCTTATTCCCACTATCAGATGGGTCGGAGAAAGGGTTGGGAGACGACAGCAACGTTCGAAGAAGACGTGGGAGCGGAGAACGCTCTGCGACCCCCCGGCGAAGGAGAGACGACTTCTGGACCTAAGAATAGCATCGCCATCGACGAAGACTCTTGGTACTTGACAGGAGGCATCTATGTGGACCAGCTTGCGCGCTGGTCGTCGTTCTTTCCTGACGAGCAGATGCTCGTGCTAAGGAGCGAGGACTTCTCCTGGCGTCCGGAGGAGACCCTCAAACGAGTGCTTGGCTACCTCGAGTTGCCCTGCTGGGAACCAGAAGCCGGTGGGCTCCGCAGGAACCTTCACACGGGTGAGTACGAGCAGGAGATGCGACCGGCCATCAGGCAGCGGTTGGAAGAGTACTTCGAGCCGCATAATCGCAGGCTCTACACGTTCCTGGGCGAAGAGTTCGGATGGTAGAGGACAGACGCGCGTGCGCCATCAATTGGCTTCCCGCACAAGGCTCTCCAAGCGCTGGCTCCAAAACGGCTCCGGCTATAACGGGCTGTGGGCACCGGGCTCTTCAGAGGCGAAGGTTCCAGGCACCGAGTAGTAAGCCTTGCACACGGCGTCACCGGAGGTCTTCCAAACTCCGTCCGGCTGAGATTCAGACGAGGGCCGCTCTACAACGGAGACAGGCGAGGTCTTTTTCTTGAGGATCGTGTGCCCGCGGGTGATGGCCGAGTACCATCGGAAGGAGGATCTGGCGGGCTTACCTGGCTAGGGTCGCGGTAAGCAGGCTTCGGACAGTCGAGTCGGTTGACCGTCCTTATCGCCGGTAGTAACCTTTATCCTCGATTATGAGGACAGATGGTTGTTGGAACAGCGCGGACTTGCGTACACGAACAAGAATTCAAGCGACAAAGTCATGCAGCTCCCCTTGAGCCGGATGCTGCGACGGACGATTCACAGTGCCCGATCCTAGCAAGACCCCAACGGGGCGACGCGTTGGGAAAGCGGGGCTAGTTAGCGTTGTGATCCCCTGCTACAACCAGGCCCACTTCCTGGGCGAGGCCATAGAGAGCGTCCTGGCCCAGCGGTATACGAACCTCGAGCTCATCGTCGTGGACGACGGCTCCACCGATAACACTTCGGAAGTGGCCTCTCGCTACGAGGAGGTGCGCCTCATCCGTCAGGAGAACAAGGGCCTCGCGGGGGCCCGCAACAGGGGCCGGGAGGAGGCCAGGGGAGAGTATGTGGTGTTCTTGGACTCTGATGACAGGTTGTTGGCCAACGCTGTGGAGATAGGGGTAAGGGAGCTCGAGGCCCATCCTGAGTGTGCTTTCGTCTCCGGGCGCTACAGGCCCATAAGCGCTGAAGGGGATGCCTACGCAATCCCGCGCCAGGCTCGCGTCGACGGAGACCACTACCTCGCGCTCTTACGCGACAACTATATCTCCATGCCAGCCTCCGTGATGTACAGGAGGTGGGTGTTCGAGGAGGTAGGGGGCTTTGACGGCTCGGTAGACGCGGCTGCAGACTGGGACTTGTATTTGCGCATAGCGAGGCGTTTCCCGATACACCACCACGGCCAAGTAGTCGCCGACTACCGTTGGCACGGTGCGAACATGACCGCAGACCCGGCCCTGATGTTGAGGTCGACGGTCTCGGTTCTACGAGGGCAGAGGCAATATGTGAAGGGGAACAGGAGCTACGAGGAGGCTCACGAGCAAGGGATAAAGCTCTTTCGGGAGCACAACGGGATGAACCTGGCAAAGGAGGTACGCTCGCATGTTCGCCGGCGCGATCCCGGCCGGGCGCTACGGGGCGCACTGGTGCTGGCACGCTACTATCCGCGGGGACTCGGCTTCGTACTCAACAAGGGACGCCTCCGGCGTTACGAATTGGCCGAAGAGCTCGCGGCTAACAAGAATCGCCTCATGAATCGGGAACGCAAATTGCGGACTACTAACAAGCGTGTCAAGGATCTACAGGGTGCTCTGGCGAAGGAGGAGCGTAGGAGCAAGCGGCTGAAGAGGCGCAATAGGGATCTCGCACTGGAGGTGCAGAGCCTGGGCCGGCAGCTAGAGTTCCCGCAGGACTCTGCCACTTCATACCGGAGAACCACGTTCTTCGTCGTGGGAGAGATGAAGTCGGGGACGTCCTGGGTCATGTGGATGCTCGGCTCCCACCCCGAGATATTCTGTAGCGGGGAGGGATGCTTTTTCGGCAGGGACCAGGAGAGGGAAGACATCCCGGTGATCCTCGAGCCTACTCCGAGTCTCCGAAACGGCCTGCTCACGTGCGAAGGACTCGGCATCTGGCGCTCCTTCATGTGGAACTACTGGGCCAAACAGGGGGATGTGGAGTATGACCTGCGTAACCTCACGAGGTTGGCCATCGACTACTACATGATGCAGGGATCGGCGCGCAGCGGCAAGCGTATCGTCGGAGACAAGAGCCCTCTTCACACCGATTATGTCGATGAGATCTTCGAGCTCTATCCTGAGGCCAAGGTCATCCATGTCGTGCGCGACGGCAGAGACGTCGCAGTCTCTCTGATGCACCACTTCTGGAACCTTTCGAAGGACGAACACGAGGAGGGGATCTACGACCTCGAGCCCGAAGAGCTGGCCAAACGCGACGCGTATCGAAATGACCCCGAAGCCTTTGTAGCATCAGGCGAGAGCATCTTCGTCGAAGAGCGGCTGCGGCAGATGGCCACGCGCTGGAACCGGAGGACGAGCAAAGCCTCTCGCGAGGGCACCGACCTCTTCGGCGAGAACTTCCTCCAGATCAGATATGAGGACCTCCTGCTCAGGCCGGAAGAGATCATGCAACCCGCCTTCGAACTGCTTGGCGCCCAGTCCGACGAAGACGTAGTCCGCCGCTGCGTACAGAAGAACAGCTTCGAGAGAGCAGCCGGACGCCCCAAGGGTTCCGAACAGAGCGAATCGTTCTTTAGAAAAGGCGTGGCCGGCGAGTGGCGTAACCTGTTCACCAACCTCGACCGCGAAGTGTACGAGCACATCGCCAGCCAGACTCTCGTAGAGATGGGATACCCGCTTGACTGACAGTCCCCCCCAACAACACAGCGGCCTACACCTAGCAAACCGCATAATACTATGAAGCGATACGTGGATGAGGCACGTGCAGGACTCGGCCGGCTCTTAGGCGACGATAAGCAGGTTCGGCACTTACGGGAGGAGTTAGCCGGAGAGCGCCAGAGGGTCGAGAGGCTCAAGGAGCAAAACCGGCGGCTGAAGGGACGCGCGCGAGGATCCGCCCGGGGAGGCGTAGGACGCGGAGGCCATCTGGGGGTCGGGAACGTACATTTCGGCGACTTGAGGACGCTGGAACCCATCAGCCGCGAGTTCGGCTTGGATCGGGGGAGGCCCATTGATCGCTACTACATCGAGAATTTTCTCGCCCGCCATGCGGAGGACATTGGAGGACGGGTCCTGGAGATCAAAGACTCAGCCTATACCCGAAAATATGGAGGCGAGCGCGTCACGGTCAGCGACGTGCTCGACGTGGACGAGACCAACAAGCGGGCTACCATCGTCGCCGACCTCACCCGCGCCGAGGATGTCACTTCCGACGCGTTCGACTGCATCATCTGTACGCAGACGCTCCATTTCATCTACGACATAGGTGCCGCGTTCCACACGCTGCGGCGCATACTGAAGCCCGGCGGCATCTTGCTTGCGACCTTCCCGGGCATCGGGCAGACGAGTTGCCAGAAGCTCGACGAACGCTATTGCTGGGCTTTGAGCACCTTGGCGACGCGGCGGCTGTGCGAAGAGGTCTTCCCCGAGGCGAGCGTGGAGATAGAGGCCCACGGGAACGTGCTTGCCGCCGTGGCTTTCCTCGAAGGGTTGGCCGTGCGTGAGCTGCGCAAAGAAGAACTGGACCACCATGACCCCGATTACGAGCTCCTGATCTCACTCAGGGCTGTCAAACCAGGGGATGGCGCTTGACGGCGGGCGGGCTGGGCGGTGACAGGCCCGAGGGGAGAGTTTTGATCCTGCTCTATCATCGGGTGGCTACGTTGAAGTCCGACCCGTGGGGTCTGGCTGTGACCCCCGGTCGCTTAGCCGAGCACCTGGAAGTATTGCGCGAGTACACCACGCCGATGAAGCTCGGGGATCTATCTGTGGCGCTTCGTGATGGCAGGGTACCGGATCGCTGTGTGGTTGTAACGTTCGATGATGGTTACCTAGATAACCTCCGAAATGCCAAGCCATTGCTCGAGCACCACAGAGTCCCTGCGACGGTGTTCGTCGCCTCAGGGTTTATCGGGGACAGGCGGGAGTTCTGGTGGGACGAACTGGACCGGTTGTTGTTGCAGCCTGGTGAGTTGCCCAGAAATCTGCAGTTGAGCGTGGATGGAACAACGTACAACTGGGAGTTGGGTGAGGCGGCCGGCTACACGGTAGAAAAATTCCGGAGTCATCGCGGCTGGAAGGCGTGGAAGGAGAGCCAGACACCTCGTCATGAGCTATACACTTCGCTTTATGAACTGTTACGTCCCCTCGATGCGCCGCAGCGGAGAAGGAAGCTTGCTGAGGTACGTAGGTGGAGGGTCGATGCGCCGGGGCTTCGACCCAGGCACCGCCCGCTTTCGGTCGAGGAGATCCGTACGCTGCACAGGGGGGGGCTGGTCGAGATAGGGGCCCACACCGTGAGCCATCCCTTGCTTGCGGATCTGCCAGTAGCTCTGCAGCGGCGGGAGATCTTCGAGAGCAAGAGTCATCTGGAGCAGATCCTGGGTCATCCGGTGGGTAGTTTCGCCTACCCTTATGGCAAGCCCCAGGATTACACGGCCGAGAGTGTGGATCTAGTGCGGCAGGCCGGGTTTGCCTGCGCATGCTCGACTTTCGTCGGCCTCGTCCGGAGATCCAGCGACCCGTTCCAGTTACCCCGCGTCCGGGTGCGCAACGTTGGTGGTGAGAGGCTCGAGAAACAGCTCGGCAGGTGGTTCGAGGACTGAGTCGCCTACCGGCCGGTCGATGGCGGTAATCTAGCAATGGAGATGGGATGAGTAATGAGCCAATGGTTTCCTGCATTATCACGTTCTTGAACGCCGAGGAGTTCCTCGGCGAGGCTATCGGGAGCGTCCTGGCCCAGACGCATGAGAACCTGGAACTCCTCCTCGTAGACGATGGCTCGACCGACGGCAGCACTCAGATCGCGCTGCGGTACGCCGAGCGCTTTCCCGAGAAGGTACGCTACCTCGAACACGCCGGACACGAGAATCGGGGTGCTGCGGCCTCGCGCAACCTGGGGATCAGGGAGGCCAAGGGTGAGTACATCGCGTTGCTGGACTCCGACGACGTATGGCTGGAGCGCAAGCTAGAGGAGCAGGTGGAGATCTTGGAAGCACATCCCGAGGCGGGCATGGTTTACGGGCAGAGCCAGTACTGGCACAGCTGGACGAGGAAACCCGAAGATGCCCACCGCGACCACGTGCCGAAGCTCGGGGTACAGACCGACACCCTGTTCGAGCCACCCACGTTATCGACGCTGGTCTACCCCCTGGGACCTGCTACTGCGCCGTGTCCCTCGGATCTGTTGCTGCGACGAGCGGCCCTAGCGCGGGTAGGCCTCTTCGAAGAGGCCTTCAGAGGTATGTACCAACTGTATGATGACCAGACGTTCCTCGCCAAGGTGTACTTGAACGAGCCCGTATTCGTTGCTGGTGAGTGCTGGGACAGGTACCGCCAACATCCTGACCAATGCGTGTCGGCCGTGCGCGAGGCAGGACAACAACATACCGTTCGACTGGCTTTCTTGCGGTGGCTCGCCGAGTATTTCTATGCACAAGGTGTGGGAGACACCGAGCTGTGGAAACTTCTGCAGGAGAAACAGCTGCAGACCATCAACAGGATTCAAACCAGGCAGTCCCGAGAGGACAACAAGCTGCTGCGGACAAGGGACACAAGAATTAAAGATCTCGAGCGCAACCTGAAGGACCAGCGGCGCAGAACCCGGCGAATGAGAAAGCGAAACCGGAAATTGATGCAGGAGGTACGAAGGTTGAACCAGGAGCTGGCAAGCATGAGGGGTTCGGTGTTCTGGCGGCTATCTCGCGGCCTTGGCCGCATCAGGTCCACACTGTCGAGATGACGACTGGAGGGGGTGCGTCGGGGGAGAGGATGGCTGTGGGATCCCCTAGACCCGGGACGGAGAGCGGGCTGGTCAGCGTCATTATCCCTTGCTACAACCAGGCCCACTTCCTCGCAGAAGCCATCCAGAGCGTTCTCTCTCAGGGATATAGCAACTTCGAGATCATCGTGGTGGACGACGGTTCCAGAGACGATACCCAAGAGGTAGCCTCCACCTACGCTGGGGAAGATTCCAGGGTAAAGCTGATAACGCAGCAGAACAGGGGTCTGGCCGCGGCCAGAAACAGGGGCTTGGCCGAGTCTCGCGGGGAGTATGTGGTCTTCTTGGACTCCGATGATCGCCTATTGGCGGAGGCGTTGGAGGTAGGGGTAGGGGAGCTTGAGTCCCATCCTGGGTGTGCCTTCGTCTGGGGACGGTGCAGATTCATCGCTGCCGACGGCTCGCCCATCTTGAGGTTGGAGCAAGAGCGTGTAGGGGGAGACCCTCACATCGAGCTGTTACGCGCCGGCCCCATCCTGGTGCCCGCCGTGGTCTACAAACGTTCGATTTTCGAGGTAGTAGGCGGGTTCGATGAGTCTTACAGGGCCGCCGAGGACTACGCCCTCTACTACCGCGTCGCGAGTAGATTTCCGATCCAATACCACAACGCGCCCGTCGCCGAGGTTCGCCGGCACGACGGGAGCATGACTCGCGACTTCCCCCTGATGCTGAGGTCCAACCTGGGCGCCCTGCGCTCGCAACGCACATACGTTAAAGGAAACGATCGCCACGAAGAGGCCTACAGAGCAGGGATCAGATTCTGGCTGGATTGCTATGCTTTTCTAACGGTCGCCCAGACACGAAGCCGCATCGAGAGGCTGGAGTGGTTGCCGGCGCTACGAGGAGTGCTCGCTCTGCTGCAATACTATCCTCGAGGGCTTGCCATGCTGGTCAACGGGCGGGCTATCGAGCGGCACAAAGCCACCCGATGGCTCGATTCTCGCAAGCAGGAGCTTCGGATCAGTGAGGCCAGGCTTAAGGACCACAGGCGGAGGCTGCATGCCCTGATTGAGGAAGACGAGGATAACGAACGGCAGGTGGAGGAACTCAAGGGTGTTCTGGCCGAAGAACGGCTAAAGGTCCAGGGCCTCAGAAAGCGCGTCCGGCGCCGGACGCGGCGATTGGAGGAGTTGGAGGAGTATACGTCACGCCGGCCAACCGACAGGATTCGGCCTTTGTTGAGGAGGCCTGGCGTCGCCACGTCCACCGTGCACGGCACTGCCCCTACGGTCGCCCTGCTGCCGTGGGGCAACGTGTTGGAGGATTATCTCGATGGGATCGGGCTCTCCCTCGACGAGTTCTGTACGGAATATCGGGGGACCTGGATGTTTGGCTACGTCGACGCGCTGGAGCGCTTCGGGGTGCGTACGGTGCTCGTCATCTGGTCGCGCAACGTCAGCCATCCCGAGCGGCGGGTGCATGTTCCGTCGGGGACGAGGATCTGGGTGCTGCCTCCTACACGCCTCCACATGGTAGTGCGCCGGCTCAGAAAGCACGTGCAGACAAACGGCCGACCGGCGTCGCCGCGTCGCTTGCGGCGCGCCCTTCGCCTGGCCGCCAGGTACACCGCAACCACCCCGAGGGTGCTGGCCAGGGTGCTTAAGGAGGAGCGCTGCTCGGCTCTGCTGGTCCAGGAGTACGAGTACCCCCGCTTCGATGTGTGCCTGCTTCTCGGCAAGCTGATGGGTCTTCCCGTGCTGGCGACCTTCCAGGGGGGGCGTCCCGAGAAGGACGGGTCTGTGGAAGGCTGGATCAGGAAGCGGACCGTGCCCAGGGCCTCGGGACTCCTGATCGGGCCTCGTAGGGAGGCTAAGGAGGTGA
>Ga0126312_10001789_pt1 | contig 14216 bp, 18 predicted proteins | sample Plot104A_FD_92537 | JGI IMG/M metagenome (GOLD analysis project Ga0126312, IMG submission 92537) | Serpentine soil microbial communities from UC McLaughlin Reserve, CA, USA - Plot104A | ecosystem: Environmental > Terrestrial > Soil > Grasslands | place: USA: UC McLaughlin Reserve, Lake County...
CGCCACAAGCGAAACCGCTGCCAGCACCGCGGCGACGGTGGCGACTCGCTCGATCGCGCTGAACGAACGCATTTCCCTGCCTTGCTCCTCCCGCCGGTCCCGGCCTCCCGCCCTCCCATGGCGCCCCTGCCTGGGACCAAGCTATGCCGAATCCTTGCAGATCCGGTCCTTCTATGTGCCCGGTTCCGGGGTTTCTAGTCGGGGTAGCGGGGGCTGCCCTTGTCTACTCGGGCTCGGGCCGCTCCTCGCCCGGCCACGTCCCGGTGGTGCGCGCGAAGGCGCGCCGGCTGTAGTGATCCGTCGCCTCCTTCATCGCGCGGAAGATGGCGCCCTGGATCGCGGCGGCGATCAGCAACTTGGTCCAGTCGATGTCCCGGTGCTTGGAGTCCGGCGGCTCCTCTTCGTCGAAGAGCCCCCAGATCTGGTCGAAGATCTTCCTCGAGACAAGCCCCGCAACGAGACCGCCCCCGATGCTGACCGGGATGAAGAGGATCTTGGCCATGCCGGGTGTATACCCGACGGGACTCGCGGTAGTCAGGCTCTATAGGCGGCGTGGCGCCCGGCCCCTACGATGAGCCTGCCCGGGTAGCCAAATCGGTATAGGCCGCGCCCTTAAAAGGCGCTGCTCGCTAGAGCGTGTGGGTTCGAGTCCCACCCCGGGCACTCGCGGCTGGCGCCGTCCCGGCTGCGCGTCGGCCTCGGCGGTCGCCGTGCCCGCGGCGCCTCGCGCAACTTTCGCACTGCTACGGTGTCATCGAGCCGGGTGCCCACCCCGGCCGCAACCGTTTTGGAAGCTTCCGCACTTCAACACGTCGAGCGTCTGCCCGCGCTCGCAGGTCGCTCGCCGCTGTTGCGGCTCCAGACCGATGAACGGCTCGTCGCCCTGATCCGGCGTGGCCATCACGGCGCGTTCGAGGCGCTCGTCCAGCGCTACCAGCCACGACTGCTGGCCTTCTGTCGCCACATGCTCGCCTCGCAGGAGGACGCCGAGGACGTTCTGCAGGACGTATTCGCGGCGTCCTTCAACGCGATCTGCGCCGACGACCGGCCCATCAACGCGCGCCCGTGGCTGTATCGGATCGCGCGCAACCGCTGCCTGAACCACCTGCGTAGGCCGCGGCCGGCGGGACAGGACTCGATGGACGTCTTCGAGCGCGACGGCGGCATCACAACCGCCGACACCGTCCACAAGCGCGAGGAATTTCGCCGCATCGTCTGCGACGTCCAGGACCTCCCCGAGACGCAGCGCACCGCCCTCCTTCTGCGCGAGATCGACGCCCTCGCCTACGACCAGATCGCCGAGGCGATGGACACGACGGTGCCGAGCGTGAAGTCGCTCCTCGTGCGCGCGCGTGTATCGCTGGCCGAGGCGGCGGAAGCGCGACTCCTCACCTGCGAGGAGGTGCGGCTCGAACTCGGGCAGGTGGCGGAGGGGATCGCCAAGTCCTCCCCGCCGGTGCGCCGCCATCTCAAGGTCTGTGACCGCTGTCGCACGTTCCGGGGCGAGCTCCGCAAGACGACCAGGGCGCTCGCCGCGATCTATCCGGTCGGGCCGTTCCTCTTCCTGAAGAAGCTGTGGATCGCCAAGGTGGGGGGCGTCGGCGGCAGCGCCGCCGGCGCAGCCGCCTCCTCAGGCGGCGCGGGTGCGGGCGCCGCCGGTGCCGGCATGGCCGGCGCCGCGGCGACGGCCGCCGGTGGGATCACCGCGGGCGGCGCCGTCTCCGCCGGCGTCTCGACGCTTGCCTCTAAAGCCGCCGCGGGCATGGCGGCCGCCGTGATCGTCACTGCCGGCGCCGTCGAGGTGAAGCACGCCAACGACCAGACGGTCGCGCCGCCTATGCCGGTCGCCGTCGTGGCGCCCGCGGCGCCCGCCCCGCCGCCGCCCGCTCCCCAGGAGAAGGGGAGGCGGCCCGAGCCCACGCCCGTCGTGGCGAAGCCCGAGGCGAAGCTCGCGAAGACCGAGCCGGTCGCCGCAGTGGCGCCACCGATCGTCCCGGCCCCCGAGCCGGTCGCGGCGCCGGCGCCGGTCGAGCCTGCGCAAGTGGCGCCCGTGCAGGAGGAGGGTTCGACGGTGACGCTGCCGCCGAAGGACGAGCAGCTCGCGGCCGATCCGCCTGCCGACGAGCCGGCAGCGCCTACGACGCCGCCACCCGATACCACGACCACCACCGAGCAGCCTCCGCCCCCTCCGCCGGACAGCGCGCCGGTGGACGGGACCATCACCGAGAGCGACCCTCCGCCCCCGCCGCCTCCTCCCCCCGCCTCATAGCTCCGCTCGGCCCGGCGACCGGCGTGGTCACCTTCGACCAGTTCCTCGCGATCGACATGCGCGTCGGGCGCGTGGCGCGGGTGGAGGACTTCCCCGAGGCCCGGAAGCCGGCCTGGAAGCTCTGGATCGACTTCGGACCTGCAGTCGGCGAGAAGCGCTCGTCGGCGCAGATCAAGAACTACTCCCGCGAGGAGCTGGAGGGACGACTCGTCGTGGGAGTCGTGAACTTCCCACCCAGACGCATCGGGCCATTCGAGTCCGAGGTCCTCGTGCTCGGCGCCCTCGACCAAGGCGGCCACGTGATCCTGCTCCGCCCCGACGCCGAAGTGCCCGTCGGCGAGCGGATCCACTGAGCGCGGCGCCGCGCCTCAGGCGACCGGCGCCAGCCCGATCACCTTGAGCCGGCGCTCCAGGCACTTCATCGCGAAGGCGCGGGTCTCCTCCGGCGTGATGTTGCCGAAGATCTCGGTCTCGCCCTCCACGTACCACTTGGGGACGAGCACGCCGTCGGCGGCCGGGCCGCACTCGACGAGGGTGCGCTGGATGGCGTCGCCGTAGCGGGAGTCCTCGTCGGCCATCTCGCGCAGGAAGCGGGCGCCGAAGGCGACGTGCCGGTGCTCGTCGCGGGCGATGTTGTTGAAGCCCTCGACGAACCCGGGCAGCGTCCCGACCTCCTCGTTGTACTCGATGATGAAGTGCTGGCCGGTGAGGGCCAGCATGCCCTCGATGATCATGTGGTAGAGGGTCACCGCCTCGACCAGCACCTCGAGGTCCTCCGGCTCCCGCGCCAGCCGGTCGACCTTGCTCTTCAGCATCTCGTCGAACAGCACGCCGAACTGCGGGTTCAGGTGCTCACTGGTTTCCGCGAGACGGTCCTGGAGGTTGTCCGACTGGAGCACGCCCACCTCGTCGTAGAAGCGGTTGAAGAAGCGCACGTGGCGCGCCTCGTCCGCGATCTGAGTGCAGAGGAAGATGCGCATCTCCTCGTTTGGCGCGGCGCGCATCATCGGGCCGAGCTCCTCGGCCACCCGCTGCTCGCCGATGAAGAACGAGCTCAGACCGTACATGCGCTGGAAGCGCTCCTCGGGAGGGATGCGCTCGTGCCAGTCGATCCGGTCCTGGGTGAAGTCGATGTCCTGGGTCGCCCAATGCTGGCGCTCCCACAGCTTGTACAGCTCCTCGTAGCTGAGAATGTTGACCTCGCCGCGATCCGCAGACTCGAGCACCGCCGGGTCGCTGGTGGCCTGGAAGTCCTCGCGCTCCATCCGCTGGGTGACGTAGTCGCTCACGGCAGCTCTCTCCTTGCTCTCTCCCGACCGGCTCTCGCCGGGTCTCCTTGCTCTCCCGACCGGCTCTCGCCGGGTTGGGGTCCGGGGGGCTGAGCCTAGCGGATGCTTGGCTGGCCAGCCAGCTTAGGGGCGCGGGCCGTCTCAGCTCGGGGGCGCGCTCCACGGCGCGCGCTCCGGGTCAGGGCCCCGGCTCGGCCGTCGCCGAGATCCGCACTCGCGTGCCCGCCCCGACGGGGACGCCTGCGATCGACTCCCCGGCGTGCAGCCCGTCGAGGGTCGTCGAGACCGAGCTGAGCCCGTCACGCACCCTGATCGTCTTACCCCCGAAGCTCAGGCCATACGGCTTGCCATCGGCCGAGCGCAGCTCCACCCGGATCGAGATGAACGGCGGCACGCGCACCAGGCCGGGCCGGATCTGACCGCCCTGGCCGGTGAACAGCGCCAGCGAGCGGGCCGGCTCCTCGTCGCCCGCGCCGCCCGGCTGCTCCTCGGGAGAAGGCGTCGTCTCCGTCTCAGCCGGCGCCTGGTTCGTGTCGATCGCCGTGTCCGCCTGCTCCGTATCGGTCTCCTCCGTCTGGGTCTCCGTCTCCCCCGTGACGGTGTCCTCGGGCGTCGTGCGGGGCGAAGTTGCAACCGTGTTGGCCTTCTCGTCGTCAGAGCCGCAGGCTCCGAGGGCGAGCGAGAGCCCGACCGCGCAGATCCCGACGAACGACCGACTGAAAGAACTACGCAACGTGCCTAATGCAGGGTTGTCAGTGATTCGCGACCCTAGGGGCTACAGCGTCAGCGTCTCCCCCGGCTGAAGGATCTCGACTGTCGAGCTCACGCGGCCCTCGCCGGCCGTCCGCGACTCGACCTCGGACTTGAACGCCTGCGCGTCGGTCTCGATCGGGGGGAAGGTGTCGTAATGGCAGGGGACCACGGTGCGCGCGCCAATCAGCTCCGCGGCGTTGACGGCATCGTGGCGATCCATCGTGTAGTGGCCGCCGATGCACATGAGCGCCGCGTCGAGTGCGTCGCGCTCTCCCACCAGACGGAGGTCCGAGAAGAGGGCGGTGTCGCCGAGGTGGTAGACGGTCTTGCCGCCGAGGTTGATCACGAGGCCGGCTGGGGTGTTGACCGTCCCGCCCGGCGTCGTCGACGTATGCCAGGCCGGCACGAGCCGGACCCAGCCGCCCTCGAACTCGACGGTTCCGCCGAGGTTTGGATCGCTCACGTTCTCGATGCCATGGTCCCCGAGCTCCTGCGCCAGCTCGAGGATCGCGACGCAGGGCGCCCCGGTGCGCTTCGCGATGTCCACGATGTCGCCCCAGTGGTCGGAGTGGCCGTGCGTCAGGAAGATTTGGGTGGGATCGACCTCCGAGGCGTCGGTAGCGGCCTTGGGGTTGCCGGTCAGGAACGGGTCGACGAGCACGCGCGTGTTCCCGTCGCTCAGCTCGAAGCAGGCATGGCCTAGAAAGCGAATGTCCACGGTCAGGTTCCTCCCGATTCGGGTTCTTCGATGTCGCCTAAATGGTTCAACTCACGGGCGAGCTCCCACCTGACGGCCACCCCGACGATCATTCCCATGCGTGTTTCCTCCGCGAGGAGGGTTTCGATCCGGGCGGCACGCTCGATCTCGTCCGGCTCCGCGGCTGCCGAGCGGACCTGGGAGTTGTGCGCGTCGCCGAACCAGCCGCCCTCGTTCAGCGCGTGAGAGAGGACGCGCTGCAGCTGCGGCGCCAGCTGCGCCAGCCGGCGCTCGGCGCCCGCGAAGCGCTCGGGGTCCGAGAGCGCGCGTACGGCCGCGTCCACCTGCTCGTCCGTGAACACGGGCGGGATACTACGTCCCGTGCCCCCGATCAGGCTGACCTCCCTATCGCACGGCGCCGGATGCGCGTGCAAGCTGCCCGCTGCCGAACTCGAGTCGCTTCTGGCCAAGCTGCCGATCGCCACCAACGGCGACGTCCTGGTCGGCCTCGACACGGCCGACGACGCCGCCGTGTACCGCGTCTCCGACGAGCTCGCGATCGTCTCCACCGCCGACTTCTTCACACCGATCGTCGACGACCCCTACGACTTCGGCCGCGTTGCCGCCACCAACGCGCTCTCGGATGTCTACGCGATGGGAGGCACGCCGCTCCTGGCGCTCAACCTCGTCGCATGGTCGCTCGAGGAGCTGGGCGGCGACGTCCTGCGGGAGGTGCTGCGCGGGGGCGCCGACGTCGCGGCGCGGGCGGGTGTCGCCATCGCCGGCGGGCACTCGATCGACGACCGCGAGCCGAAGTACGGCCTGGCGGTCACGGGCACCGTCCACCCCGACAAGGTCGTGCGGAACTCGACGGCTCACGCCGGCGACGAGCTCTTCCTCACCAAGCCGGTGGGTGGCGGGATCGCCTCCACGGCGATGAAGCGGGGCGTTGCGTCGCCGGAGCTTGCCCGGGCCGCGGTCGAGGTGATGACGACGCTCAACCGCGAGGCGTCCGAGCGCGCGCTGGCGGCCGGAGCGAGCGCGATGACGGACGTGACCGGCTTCGGGCTGCTGGGGCACCTGAGGGAGCTGGTCACGGCCAGCGGCGTCGCGGCGGAGATCGAGGCAGGCGCGGTGCCGGCGATTCCGGGCGTGCTCGAGTTGCTTCGCTCCGACGAGCCCCCAATCGCCGGGGGAACCCGGCGGAACCGCGGCTGGGTGGAGGAGGTGGTGGAGTGGGGCGCCGAGGTGACCGAAGAGCGGCGCTGGCTCCTCTGCGACGCGATGACCTCGGGCGGCCTGCTCGTAGCGGCGCTGCCTGCCGGCGACGCCCCGGGCACGAGCATCGGCCGCCTCGTAACCGGCAAGCCCGGGAGAATCACGGTCGGCTGAGGCGGCCGCGGCGCAAGCGTCCTGCCCTGGTGTCGCACCACGACACCTAAGCAGGACAAACCCGACTTCGCTCCCCTACGTGCTGCTTTTTGGGCGCCGGAGCGACGACACCGGGGGGCGCCGCCCGAGCGCCTAGTACGCGCTCTTCCGCGTGAACGCCGGGAGCGCCAGGCCCAGCAGCGCGCCCGCCACAGCGCCCCCCACCGCCGCCGCGATGTTCGCCTCCTCGCTCGTCAGCGACAGGAGCACCAGCACGACGGCGATCACATACACGCCGAGCATGTCGTTCTCCCGGTCCTCCCCGCGGCCTGCGGCCCGCCGATCGTCCACCAGCCAGGCGCAGAGCAGCCCGAGCGCCGCCCCGTTCGCCCCGAACACTGGATAGAAGGCCGGATTCTCGAACAGCGGAGGCGTCTCGAGCGTCACGGCCAAACCGGACCCCGCGGCCCCGGCGAGCACGAAGATCGCGAGTACGGGCACCGGGCCAAAGCGGCGCTCGAGCAACATCCCGAAGATTCCCACGGCAATGAGCGCGACAAAGGCGTAGCCGAGTTGGTCGCCGTGGAGGAATGGCGTGACGAACCAGCGCCATACCTCGTCACTGGCCAGCGACCCCTGGTCGGGGAAGACGACCACGTAGCCGATGTCCAAGCTCGTGTCTGCGGCGTGGACGAGCAGGCCGGCTACGCACAGGAGGATCAGGCCGAACGTCGCATAGGGACGGATCTCCGGCGCGATCCCGGCGATCTCGTCGGCCCTGAACCGCGGGAGCCGCGCCCGCCGCCGACGTTTGGGCTGGACGGCGCCGCCCGCGCGGTCGATCTTCGGGGCCCGCTTGCGCACCCGCTGACCGCAGTACGGGCACTCGGTCACGTACGGGCTGACCTCGGCCCCGCAGTTCTTGCACACGACGAAGAGGTCAGGCTGAGACACGGTTCTCTCAGGGTACCCGGCCGCGAACCGCTATTCCCCGGGCGCCTCGGCGGGCTCCGGGACGCTCGCGTCGAGAATCTCGCGCACGACCTCGCGCAGGTCGTGGTTCGCCTCGTAGACGACGATCTGACGGGCCGCGCCGTTGCCGTTCTCCAGGATGTCCTCGAGGTGGTCGAGCTGGGCCGCCGAGCCGAGCTCCTCGGCGTGCGGTCGCAGTCGTCCCATCAGCCTGCGGGCGAGGTCGGCCACCGGCACGCGGGTGGTCCGGGGCAAGTCCACGAGCTGCCCACCAAGCCCGTGACGGGCGGCAAGCCACTTGTTCTCGTCGAGCATCTCGTAGGGATACCGGGAGAGCCGCTTGCCGGCGTCGTAGTGCTCGGCGAGCTCCTTCACCATCGCCTGCGTGAGCGCCGCGAGCGCGATCGTGTGCTCCACCCGCGTCTGCGAGTCCATCACACGAACCTCGACCGTGCCGAAGTTCGGATGCGGCCGGACGTCGTACCAGAGATACGTGTAGTCGCCGATCACCTTGCAGTTGCGCATGAACTCGATCCGCTTCGCCCAGTCCTCGAAGTTGTCGTAGCGGGGCGGGATCCCGACCCGCGGGAAGGCCCGGAAGATCGGCGTGCGGGTGGAATCGAGCCCGGTGGAGTCGCCCCGCCAGAAAGGCGAGTTGGAGGAGAGCGCGAGGAGCAGCGGCAGGTGCACCCGCATACCGTTCGTCACGTGGATGGCCTTGTTGGGGTCGTCGAGGCCGACGTGGACGTGGATGCCGAAGATGATCTCCTGGCGGGCCACGAACTGGAGCCCGGAGATCAGGTCGCGGTAGCGCGGGCGCGCGACGATCCGCTGGTCCTCCCACATCGCGAACGGATGCGTGCCGGCCGACCCGATCGACAGACCCCGCTGCTGGGCCACCTGATGGACCTGCCGCCGGAGCGCCCGAAGCTGCTCGCCGGCGTCGGCGGCATTCCGGCACGGCGTGGTCGCGATCTCGCACACCGACTCCATCAGCTCGGGCTTGACCTCACCTTCGGTGGGAATCTCGGCGAGGTCGTCGAGCAGCCCCTCGATGGAGTTCGCAAGGTCGAGCGTCTCGTCGTCCACGATCATGAGCTCCTCCTCGATCCCGAGGGTGTATGAGGGGCCCGTGAACCGCTGCTCCACGGGCGCATCGTACCCAGAGGGGACGGCGGCAGACCGAGGCTCCAAGGGCGGCGCGATCGGGGTATAACCCCCGTCAACGGCGACCAGGAGGACGCATGGCACTCGGCTACGACGGCAAGCTCTACATCCTCGCGTTCGACCACCGCGGCTCGTTTCAGAAGAAGATGTTCGGGATCGAGGGCGACCCATCGGCGGACGAGACCGCCCAGATCTCGGACGCCAAGCACCTGATCTTCGAGGGCCTCCTGAAGGCCGCCGAGCAGGGGGCGAAGCCGGGGGTGACGGGCTGCCTGGTGGACGAGCAGTTCGGCGCGCCGAAGGGCATCCCCTCCCAGGCGAACGAGCGGGGGCTGATCCTCGCGATGCCGGTCGAGAAGTCGGGTCAAAACGAGTTCGACTTCGACTACGGCGACGATTTCGGCGCCCACATCGAGGAGTTCGACCCGGATTTCTCCAAGGTCCTCGTCCGCTACAACCCCGAGGGCGACTTAGAGATGAACCGGCGCCAGACCGAGCGCCTCAGGCGACTCGCCGACTGGCTCCACGAGCGCGATCGCAAGTTCCTGTTCGAGCTGCTCGTGCCCGCCGAGGACGCCCAGCTCGAAAGCGTGGGCGGCGACTCCGATCGCTACGACGCCGAGCTGCGCCCCGAGCTGATGCGCCGCACCATCGTCGAGCTCCAGGACGCCGGAGTAGAAGCTGATGTCTGGAAGATCGAGGGCATAGACACCCAGGAGGACTGCGCGAGGATCGCCGAGACTTGCCGCCGCGACGGCCGCGACGGGGTGATTTGCGTGGTCCTCGGCCGCGGCGCCGACGACGCCAAGGTCGAGCACTGGCTGCGCCAAGGGGCGCCGGTCGAAGGCTACTCGGGCTTCGCGATCGGGCGCACGATCTGGTGGGACGCGCTCAAGGGCTTCCTAGACGGGGACCTCGAGCGCGACGACGCGGCAGACCGGATCGCCGAGAACTACCTCCGCTTCGTGCGAGTCTACGGCGAGGCGGCACGGGAGCCGGCGGCTGCATGAGCGTTCTTCAGTCGGGGGAGCCCGGGGCGACGCTCAGACGGCGGCCGGCACTGCCGCATAACGCTGGTAGCCTTCCCGCCGCTATGCGCATGAGGCAGTCGCTCGCCGATTTCGAAGAGGCCTTCCGGGAGGAGGCTGCCGAGTCGATAAAGCGCCGGGAGCGGCTGCGCAAGGGGGCCGTCCAGCGTTCCCGCACCCGCCGGGTCGAGCGCCGCCGGAAAGCGGGCAAGATGCGCTTCGCCGTGCTCGTCCTCGCGATCGCGGGAACCGCCGTCGTGGTGACGATCGCGATGTTCCAGGCGCTGGCGATGCTCGCGGGCTAGGAGCGTTTCAGCCTGTCCAGCGCGTCGTCCACCCGGGGGCGAGCCTCGGACGGGTTCTCGTCCCCGTCCTCCTGGATCTCGATATAGACCTCCTTGCGGAAGATCGGAACCGAGCGCGGCGCGTCGATCCCGATGCGAACCTTCTCGCCCATGACCGCGAGCACCGAGATCTCGATCTCGTCGCCGATCATGATGCTCTGATTGGACTTGCGTGTGAGAACGAGCACGCCTGGCGCCTCCCCTGCCGGACGGAATTGCCAGCCTCACTAAAGCAGCCTTCCGACCCGTTGGCAATGGGTATCCCTCCAGTGCGCGAAAAGGGTGGGGAAAAGTCCCCGGATTGGTAGTCTCCGGCGCCCCTTGGCACGTAGATCGCTGAAGCCGCAGCTGAACCAGATACGGACCTGGGTGCGGCAGGGTCGCACCGACGCGTGGATCGCCCATCAGCTCGAGGTATCGGTGGGCGACATCCGTTCGTTCAAGCGCGAGCACGAGCTGGCGCCGGCCGAAGCGGGCGACGGCGACGGCGAGTCACTCGCCCCGGGCGCCCATGAGGACGAGCTCGACCTGCGCGCCGAGGACGACGCTCTGGTGGCGGCGGCGCTCGAAGCGGAGCGGCACGCCGAGGAGGAGGGTGCCGAGGAGGAGGAGGCCGAGGAGGAGGGCGCCGAGGAAGAGGGCGCCGAGGAAGAGGAGGACGAGGACAAGCCTCGCCGGCGGCGGCGCGGACGCCGCGGCGGACGAGGGCGCCGCCGTAAGCCGAAGGAGCTGGAGGGGACGTTCGACCACGGCGAGGAGGGCTACGGCCTGTGGCTCGACCCCGCCGTCCAGGACGATCCCGTCTACGCCGAGCACTGGGCCGGCCACCGCCCGGTGACCGTCTCGGTGGAGCCCGACCGGATCGTGATCATCCGGGCGGGGGAAGAGGAAACGGGCGGCGACGACGCCGAGGACTGACCCTACGGCCGCTGGTGTCGTTCGCGGGCGACACCACCCGCGTAGTTAGCCGCCTCGCGCGCGTACTTGGCGAAAGCGGCGTCCACCACGGCCGCGGCATCGGTTCCGGCCGCGTTCCGACCGGCCAGGTCCAGCGCCCAGTCGGTGCCCTCGGCGTAGAAGTCGACCAGCTCGTCGAGCACGAAGCTCGAGCCGAGCCGGCGCCGAAGCTGCTCGACCACGACGCCGATGGCGCGATCGAGGTCGGCGCGTTCGGGCTCGAGGGCGCCCGCCACGCGGCGCTCGCCTTCGCGCCATTGGAAGAGCGCGTTTTCCAGCGCGTAGGCCATGGCCGTACGAGGCTAGTACACGCGACCACGTACTAGCGTCGGGATTTCTCGATGACGTAGGCGCGCTCGCCCTGGCGCACCATGCCGAGCCGCCGGGCCTCTCGCTCGAGCGCTCCGGGGTCTCGAAGCGCGCGCACTCGGCTCTTCAGCTCATGGTTCTCCCCGGTGAGGTCCTTCAGCTCATCCTTCTGCTCCCCGGCGGTGCGCGACTGCTGGATCCAGTGCTTGGCCGGCGAGATGTAGAGGAGGAGGATCGCGACGAGCGTGGTCAGCAGCGCGAAGCGGCCGACGCGATCCCAGCGGATGCCGGCCCGGCGGCGGCTCGGCAGAGCGGCGGCGCGTGCCATCCGGCCTGTCTTCGGCGCGGACGAGGCGAATCCTCCCAGGGACCGGCGCCGCCCATCCCTTCGGCTCTGGAACTCGGAGCCGCGGCGCCGAGCGCCCTGCCTCAGGACCTGAAAGCCGCCCGCCCCGGATAGGTCGCGTCCGCGCCCAGCGCCTCCTCGATCCGCAGCAGCTGGTTGTACTTCGCGACCCGGTCGGAGCGCGACGGCGCGCCCGTCTTGATCTGGCCGCAGCCGGTCGCCACCGCAAGGTCGGCGATCGTGGTGTCCTCGGTCTCTCCCGAGCGGTGCGACATCACGACCGTGTAGCCGGCCTCCTGAGCCATTCGCACCGCCTCCAACGTCTCCGTCAGCGTCCCGATCTGGTTGACCTTGACGAGAATCGAGTTGGCAACGCCCGAGTCGATTCCGCGCCGCAGCCGCTCGGTGCTCGTGACGAAGAGATCGTCGCCGACCAGCTGGACGCGCTCGCCCACGCTCTCGGTCAGCTTCCGCCACCCGTCCCAGTCCTCCTCGTCCATGCCGTCCTCGATCGAGAGCACGGGGTAGCGAGAGGCGATCTCCGACCAGTAGGAGCTGAGGTCCGCCGAGCTCAGCGTCCGCCCCTCGTGCTCGAGCACGTACGAGCCGTCCTCGTGGATCTCGCTCGTGGCCGGGTCGAGCGCGATCGCGACGTCGTCGCCGGGCCGGTAGCCCGCCGCCTCGATCCCTTCGAGGAGCGCCTCGAGCGCTGCCTCGTTCGAGTCGAGGTCGGGTGCGAAGCCGCCCTCGTCGCCCACGGCGGTGGCGAGTCCCCGCTCGTGGAGGGTCTTCTTCAGCGCGTGGAAGACCTCGGCACCCGTGCGTAGACCACCGGCGAAGGAGCGCGCGCCGACCGGTACGACCATGAACTCCTGGAAGTCGACCTTGTTGTCGGCGTGCACGCCCCCGTTTACGACGTTCATGAGCGGCACAGGGAGGACATGCGCGGCCTCGCCGGCCAGGTAGCGCCAGAGCGGCGCCCCCGATTCGGCGGCCGCGGCCTTGGCGCCGGCGAGCGAGACTCCCAGGATGGCGTTCGCACCGAGGCGGCCCTTGTTCGGGGTCCCGTCGAGCTCGATCATCGTGCGGTCGAGTCGCTCCTGGTCGGCAGGGTCGATCCCGCTCACTGCCTCGGCCAGCTCGCCCTTGACGTTGGCCACCGCCTTCGAGACGCCCTTGCCTCCCCACGCGTCGCCGCCGTCGCGCAGCTCCACGGCCTCGAACTCGCCGGTCGACGCCCCCGAGGGCACCGCGGCGCGCCCGGCGGCGCCCGAGCTCAACAGCACGTCCACCTCGACGGTGGGGTTGCCGCGGCTGTCGAGGATCTGCCGCGCGTGCACCTTCTCTATACCGCTCACTCCGATTCCACCTCTTCCCTGAACCGATCCGCCGCTCGCCGGAGGGCGAGCTCGGGGTCCGCGCCCCCCTCGACCGCCGACTGGACGGCGGCGAGCAGGCGCTCCCCGGCCCCGTCGCCGGCAGATCCTTCCCATCTCTGTCCCACGCTCGCGGCTTGCCTCAGGATCTTCTTCGCGTAGAGCGTCGACGGAAGGGTCTCAGGAATCGCGCCGAAGACCTCGCCGCCCCGCTCGTCCTCCCGTTTGATCTCCGCCCAGTTGCGAACCACGTCGCCCGCCGTCTCGGCTGCCCGGTCGCCGAAGACGTGTGGATGGCGCCGGATCAGCTTCTGGCGGCAGTGCTCCGCGACGGCTGCCAGATCGCCCTGACCCCTCTCTTCGAGCAGGAGCGACAGGAAGTAGACCTGGAACAGGACGTCGCCGAGCTCGTCCAGCAGCTTCGCGTCGTCGCCCGCCTGGGCGGCGTCGGCGAGCTCGTAGGCCTCCTCGACCGTGTGCGGCACGATCGAGCGTTCGTCCTGCTCACGGTCCCAGGGACACTCCCGCCGGAGCCGACGCGTGATCTCGTCGAGCCGCAGCAGGGCGGCCGCGAGGTCGCCGGCAGGCATCTAGGGCTGGGAGTTCTGAGGCGCGGGCGGCGTCGGCTGAGCCGGCTGCTGCGGCTGGGCCGGCTGCGGCTGACCGCCCGGATTGCCGCCGGAGGCGGGACCGGTGTCGGTCGCCTCCTTCGGAGCGTTCTTGCACTCCGCGACCCTGAAGTCGTCCGCGCACGCCGTGTTGCCCTGGTACTCCTCGCGGAAGTCCTTGATCCACTGGTCGAGGCTCTTCTGCTGACGCTGCGACCGGAGCAGGTTCTTGATCGTCTCCTTGGACTGGTCGAGGGACTGCTGCGACGCCGGCGTCACCTTCTCCACTTCGAAGACGTACCAGCCGAACTGCGTCTTCACGGGGCCCTCGATCTTGCCCTTCTTGGTTGAGAACACCGCCTCGTCGAGCGACTTCTCCTGCTGGCCCTTGGACACTGCCGGCAGCTTGCCACCCTGCGCCTTCGAGGCCTGGTCGATGGAGTACTTCTTGACGACCTTCTTCCAGCTCTCGCCGTCGTCGAGCGCCTTCTTCGCGGCCTCCGCCTTGGCCTTCTGCTTCGTCAGGACCACGCGCAGGTCGCGACGTTCGGGCTGCGCGAAGCGTTTCTTGTTCTTGTCGTAGTACTCCTGGACGTCGGCGTTGGAGACCTTCTGGGCGTCCTGGGTGACCTTCTGCGTGAGCTTCTGCTGGAGCTGGTCGAGCTTGACCCGGAAGAGGATGTCCGCCTCGGTCATCCCGGAGCTTGCCAGGAACTTCTGGTAGGCCTTC
>Ga0126312_10001790_pt1 | contig 14216 bp, 12 predicted proteins | sample Plot104A_FD_92537 | JGI IMG/M metagenome (GOLD analysis project Ga0126312, IMG submission 92537) | Serpentine soil microbial communities from UC McLaughlin Reserve, CA, USA - Plot104A | ecosystem: Environmental > Terrestrial > Soil > Grasslands | place: USA: UC McLaughlin Reserve, Lake County...
CGAGACGATCGCGATGAGCGGCACCGACGGCGTTCCCGGCCAGGCTCACACGACGGCGCCGGCGGGTGTGACGCTGATCGATGCAGAGAAGTGGACGAGCCGAGATCTCGGCGCGGGGACGAACGTGGCGAGCAACGGCATGTCGCTGCTCGGCTGGAGCTTGATGTGGGATGCGGCGAGGCAGCGGACGCTCGGGAACGGCCTCACGGGCTATGACGCCGACGGCGCCGAGCGGTTCCACCTCTTCGGCGACGAGGCGATCACGACCGTGACCCTCGCGGGAACCTACGCGTACGTGGCGTCGGCGGACGCGAGGCGGTTCCGGATCGTCGACACGGAGAGCGGCAAGATCATCGGCGACGTCCGCACCACGCGCCCGACGACGCTGGCGCCGATGCGGTCCAGGTTCTAGACCTCGACGAGCAGCGCGTCGCCCTGCCCGCCGCCGCTGCAGATCGCGGCGAGGCCGAGCCCGCCGCCGTTGCGGCGGAGCTCGTGCACCATCGTGCCGACGATCCGCCCGCCGCTCGCTCCGATCGGATGGCCGAGTGCGACCGCGCCGCCGTTCACGTTCACGATTTCCTCGTCGGCGCCGAGCATGCGCGTGGAGTTGAGCGCCACCGACGAGAACGCTTCGTTGATCTCGACGCGCTCGACGTCCGCGATCCTCTTCCCCGCCTTCTCGAGCGCACGGTGCCCGGCGCGGGCCGGCGTCCGCGCGAGGTACGCGAAGTCGTCCGCGACGTACGCCTGCGCGAGGATCGTGGCGAGGATCTCGAGCCCGCGCCGGCGCGCGAATTCTTCTGACGTGACGACGACACACGACGCGCCGTCGTTCACGCCGGGCGCGTTCCCGGCCGTGGTCGTGCCCCCGGGATCGAAGACCGGCTTCAGCTCCGCGAGCTTCTCGATCGTCGTGTCGCGCCGGATCGACTCGTCCGTCGTAACGTCGCCGACCGGCACGAGCTCGTCGTCGAAGCGATGCGCATCCTGCGCGGCGGCCGCGCGCTGGTGCGAGCGGAACGCCCACGAATCCTGCTCCTCGCGCGAGATCCCGAGCTCCCGGGCGACCTTCGAGTTCTGCTGCACCATGTGTAGCTCGTCGAACGTCGACGTCAGGCCGTCGGAAATCATCGAGTCGACGAGCTCGCCGTTGCCCAGCCGGTAGCCGAAGCGGGCCTTCCTGAGCAGATAGGGCGCGTTCGACATCGACTCCATCCCGCCGGTGACGATGCAATCGTGCTCGCCGGCGCGGATCATCGCGTCCGCGATCTCGATCGCGCGGATCGAGGAGGCGCAGACCTTGTTGATCGTGTCCGCCGGCGTCTCGATCGGCAGGCCGGCTCCGACCGATGCCTGACGCGCCGGCGCCTGGCCGGCGCCTGCCTGCAGCACCTGTCCCATGATCACGTACTCCGGCTCGCCCGGCTCGAGGCCGATGCGCTCGAGCGCGGCCTTGATCGCAAGCGCGCCGAGCGCGGTCGCCTTGTACCCGGCGAGCCCGCCGCCGAGGCGCCCGAAGGGCGTCCGGACGGCGGCGACGATCACTGACCGGCGCTCGTTCATGCGCTCCAGCGTATCGACGCACCGCACTCCAGCTGCCAGAGTTGAGGACCGTGAGGGAGCTTCCGAGCGGCACGGTCACGTTCTTGTTCACCGACGTCGAGGGGTCGACGCGCCTGGTCGGCCAGCTCGGCGGCGACGAGTACGGCGCGCTGCTCGAGGAGCATCGGCGGCGCCTGCGAGAGGCCTTCGAGAGGGGGCACGAGGTGGACACGCAGGGCGATGCTCTCTTCTTCGCCTTCGCGCGCGCGGACGACGCAGTCGCAGCCGCGGCGGCCGGGCAGCGCGCGCTCGACGGGCTCCCGCTGCGCGTCAGGATGGGCCTCCATACCGGTCAGCCGACGATCGTCGGCGACGGCTACGTCGGCCTCGACGTGCACCGTGCAGCGCGCATCTGCAGCGCGGCGCACGGTGGCCAGGTGCTGCTCTCGCCGACGACGCACGGCCTCACCGACGCCGCAACGCGCGACCTCGGAGAGCATCGCCTCAAGGACTTGTCCGAGCCGCAGCGGCTGTACCAGCTCGTCGGCGAAGGGCTGGCGGCCGATCTGCCGCCGCTGAGGACGCTCGAGAACCGGCCGACGAACCTCCCGGTCCAGGCGACGCCGCTCGTCGGTCGCGCGCGCGAGCTGCGCGACCTCGCCACGCTGCTCGCGCGGGAGGACGTTCGACTCGTGACGTTGACCGGGCCCGGCGGCGCCGGCAAGACCCGGCTCGCGCTCCATTCGGCCGCCGAGGCAGTCGACGCTTTCCCGAACGGAGTCTGGTTCGTTTCGCTCGAGGCGGTCGACGAGCCGGCGCTCGTGCTGCCGACGATCGCGCAGACACTCGGCCTGTTCGAGTCCGGCGACCGCCCGCTCGCGGACGCGCTGACGGAACACGTTCGCGACCAGCGTCTGCTGCTCGTGCTCGACAACTTCGAGCAGGTGCTCCCCGCCGCGCGTGTCGTCAGCGACCTCCTCCGTTCGTCGGCACAAATGAAGGTGCTCGTCACGAGCCGCGCTCCGCTACATCTCGCAGCGGAGCACCTGTTTCCGGTGCCGCCGCTTGGGCTGCCGGACCTCCACTCGGCCGGGGCTCTGGAGGCGCTGTCCCAGTACGAGGCGGTCGCGCTCTTCGTCGAGCGGGCCCGCGCGGTCGCACCGGCCTTCGCCGTCACGAGCGAGAACGCGCCGGCGGTCGCGGAGCTGTGCGTCCGGCTCGACGGCCTGCCGCTGGCGATCGAGCTCGCGGCCGCACGCGTGAAGATCTTGCCGCCGCAGGCGCTGCTGGCGCGGCTGGGACAGCGGCTCGAGCTCCTCCGCGGCGGGCCGCGCGACCGGCCCGAGCGTCACCAGACGCTCCGGGCGACGCTCGACTGGAGCTACGGCCTACTGGACGAGGAACAGCAGCGGCTGTTCGCACGCCTCGCCGTCTTCGCCGGCGGCTTCAGGCTGGACGCGGCCGAGGAGGTGTGCAGCCCGAGCCTCGACACGATCGACGCGTTGCTCGAGATGAACCTGCTGCGTTCGGAGGAGCAGCCCGACGGCGAGCCGCGATTCTTCATGCTCGAGACGATCCGCGATTACGCGGGCGAGGAGCTCGCAAAGCGCGGCGAGTCGGCGGAGCTACGCGACCGGCATGCGCGGTGGATCGGCGACTGGCTCGAAGCCCGTGCCGAGGCACGTGGGACCGGACGCTTGATCGGCGACTGGGGCCCCGAGGACGAGGAGCACGACAACGCGCGTGCGGCGCTCGCGTGGGCGCGGGAGACGGGGGACCTCGACCGCGAGCTACAGCTCGCGGCGGCCGCAGGTCGCTTCTATTGGCCGAACCGGGGACTGCTCACAGAGGGGCGTCGCCGGCTCGAGGACGTGCTCGGTCGGTCGGACGGCGCCGACGAAACGCGGCGCGCCGTCACAATGGTCGCCGCCGCGCACTTTGCGTGGCGACAGGGAGACCCCCACCGGTCCGACGCGCTCGCTGCGGCGGCGCAGCCGGTGCTCGAGCGGGTCGGCGACGATGTCTCCCTCGCCGCCGCGCTGATGGCTCGGGCGATTGCGGCCGAGTGGCGGGGCGATCTCGAGGCCGAGGCGACGTTCTACGACGAGGCGGAACGGCTGTTCCGCGAGATGGGCAACAAGGATGCGCTCGCCGCAATCCTCAACAACCGCGCCTACGCCGAGATCATGACCGGCAAGTTCGACTCGGCCGAACGCCGCCTGCGCGAGCTCGCCGGCACGTCCACGGGAAACGCAAGGCTCTTCGCGCTCGCGAACCACGGGCTTGCACTCGCGCGCCTCGGACGCCTGGAGGAGGCGGCCGGTTGTTTTGCGCACATCCTGCGGGCTCTCGACGCATCGAACTGGACGGCGGAGATCGAGCTGTACGGGCTCGAGGGTCTAGCGACCATCGCGGGGAGCCGCGGCGAGGACCTGCGCGCGGCGCGACTCTGGGGAGCGTCGGCCGCGATCTGCGAAGCGACGGGATACGCGCTCGCGGCCGCCGAGCAGCAGTTTCACCAGCAGGTGGCCGCAGAGGTACGGAGGCGCCTCGGCGAGGACGCCTTCGACCGCGCGTGGAACGAGGGCCGCCGGCTCTCCGGCGAGCAGGCGGTCAAGCTCGCGCTGATCGATACTTAGTCGGAGAGCTCCGACAGCCGCGGCGCCGCCGCCACGATCAGGTTGACCGCGGCCTCGACGTCGTCGAGCGACACCGTCTCGGTGGGCGTGTGGACGTAGCGCGTCGGGATCGAGATCAGCCCGGTCGCGATGCCGGCGCGGCTGAGGTGGTACGCGTCGGCGTCGGTATACGTCGTCCCGCGCACGACCTCGAGCGTGAACGGGATGCTCTCCTTCTGCGCCGTGTCGTGCAGGAGCTCGAACAGCTTTGCGCTCAACGGCGCTCCGCGCGTGAGCACCGCCCCGCCGCCCATCTTCACCTCGCCGGTCTCCTTGACATCGGCTTCCGGGACGTCGCGGGCGTCGGTGACGTCGATCGCGATCGCGACGTCCGGGCGGACGCGATACGCCGTCGTGCGCGAGCCGGCGAAGTCGCCGACCTCCTCCCCCACGGCGGCCACGGCGACTACCTCGCCCGCGACGCCGCCTGCCTCGGCGAGCCGGCGGGCGGCCTCGAAGGCCACGAAGCAGCCGATGCGGTTGTCGAATGAGCGCGAGACGACGCGGTTGTTCGGAAGCTCGACGGGCTCGGAGACGAGCACGGCAGGATCGCCGACGCGGACGAGCGTCTTCGCCTCGTCGCCGTCGCGGGCGCCGATGTCGATGTGCAGGTCGGCGAGCTCGATCTTCTCGTCCTTGTCCTTCTTGAAGGGGCCGCGCTTCTTGCCGATCACGCCCGGCAGCTCGCCGTCACGGGTCAGCACGAGCACCCGCTGCGCGAGCAGGACCTCCGGCAGCCAGCCGCCGAGGCCGCGGAACGAGAGGAACCCCTTGTCGTCGACGTGGGTGACGACGAGGCCGATCTCGTCGATGTGGCCGACGAGCGCGAGCGACGGCCCTTCGCCGGTGCCCTTGACGCGGGCGACGACGGAGCCGAGCACGTCGCGCTCGACCTCGGCGAAGTCGGACGCGGCCCGCGCGAACACGTCGGCAGCCGCGCTCTCGTGGCCGGATGGTCCGGGAGTCGTGAGAAGCTCGCGCAGTACCGCAGGCAGCGCCATCGCGCGGAGGCTATTCGCTTGACGAACAGCGGCGGCGCACCTACCCTGCGCGGCAGTGACTTCCGCCTCCCGCACCTGGCTGTGGCGCAGCGAGCGGGGCGGGAGCCTGCGCTGAGCTAAAGCGCGACAGCCCGTCCCGCTCGAACCCGAGGCCCGATGGGCCTTTCGTTTTGCCGTGACCCAGATATCGACCGCGATTCCCACCGACCTCCTGACACCGCTCGCGGCGTACCTCCGGCTCCGCGAGCACGGCCGCGGCGCATTCCTGCTCGAGTCGGTGGAACGCGGCCGCCTCGGTCGTTACTCGTTCGTCGGCAGCGGCTCGCGTCTCTGCTACGTAAACGAGGCGGAAGCGCTCGACGTGCCGGTCGTCGGCTACGCGGGCTACGACTACGTCGCCCGCCTGGAGCCGACCGTCCCGCTGCCGAGCGACGGCCCGCGGCTTCCGGAGTCCCGCTTCGTGGTCGCGGACACGCTCGTGCGCTTCGACCATGCCCTCGGCGTGGCGGACGTGCTGGCGGGCGACGCCTCCGTGCTCGGGGAGCCCGCGACCGAGCCCGCGCCGCGCTCGCTCGTGTCCGCCCCGACGCTGCGCGTCCCGGAGCGAGACGCCTACGAGGCCGCGGTGTTACGCGCCCAGGAGGAGATCCGCGCGGGCGAGGCATTCCAGATCGTTCTCTCGCAGCGGGCGGAGCGATCGACCGACGCCTCGCCGATCGAGCTGTACCGCGCGCTGCGCCGCGTGAATCCGTCGCCGTATCTCTTCCTGCTCGAGTTGGACGGGCTCTCGCTGATCGGCTCCTCGCCGGAAACGCTGGTCAAGGTCGAGGGACGCCGTGCGTCCGTGAACCCGATCGCCGGCACGACGGAGGCCGGCCCCGGCGACGCCGCGCGCCTGCTCGCCTCGGAGAAGGACCGCGCGGAGCACGTGATGCTCGTCGACCTCGGCCGTAACGACCTCTCGCGCGTCTGCCGCGCAGGCACAGTCCGGGTCGAGCGCTTCCTGGAGCCGGAGCGTTTCTCGCATGTCACTCACCTCGTCTCGGAAGTCGTGGGTGAGCCGGCCGACGGCGTGCGGCCGTTCGACGTGCTACGTGCATGCTTTCCGGCGGGGACGGTGTCGGGCGCGCCGAAGGTGCGTGCGATGCAGCTGATCTCCGAGCTGGAGGGCTACCGGCGCGGGGCGTACGCCGGCGCCGTGGGCTACGCGCTCCCCGACGGAACGCTCGACACCTGCATCGCCATCCGCACCATCGTCCTCCACGACGGCGTCGCGCACCTGCAGGCCGGCGCCGGAATCGTCGCCGACTCCGATCCGCGGGCGGAGCACGAGGAATGCCTGCGCAAGCTTGCGGCGCTCGAGGCGGCGATCGACCTGGCGGAAGGCGCGAGATGATCCTGCTCGTCGACAACTACGACTCGTTCACGTACAACCTCGCGCACCTGCTCGAAGAGCTCGGCGGCGACGTCGTCGTCCGGCGGAACGACGCGCCGGGGCTCGAGCAGCTCGAGCCGTCGCATCTCGTTCTCTCGCCCGGTCCGGGCCACCCGCCGCCGCGGATCGTGAGCCTCGTCCGGAAGACGCGCGCGCGGACGCTCGGCGTCTGCCTTGGCCACCAGGCGATCGTCTCCGCGTTCGGCGGCGAGATCGGGCGCGCCGGCCGCGTCGTCCACGGCAAGGCGAGCCCCGTCGAGCACGACGGCCGCGGCATCTTCGCCGGCCTCCCGCCCGGGTTCGAGGCGGGCCGCTACCACTCGCTCGCCGCGCTCGGTGTTCCGGAATCCCTCGAGGTCTCGGCCACCGGAGACGGCGAGGTGATGGCCGTCCGGCACCGCGAGCTGCCGATCGACGGCGTGCAGTTCCATCCGGAATCCGTGCTGACGCCGCACGGTCGCGACCTGCTGCGTAACTTCCTGGCGCAACCCTCGGTTCGCTCGGGCGCCGCTGGCGCCGCCGGGCCGGAGGGAACAGTTATGAGTAATACGGGCCCGGAGAGCGCGGTGGTGCCAGCGGCGTCAGCCGCAGGCGGAGCCGGGCTTCGCCCGGCGGGAGCCAGCGGCGGCGAGCGAGGCGAGGAGTGATCCAGGCGGCTATCGAGAAGCTGCTCGACGGGAAGAACCTGACCCGCGAGGAAGCGCGCGACGTGATGGGCTCGATCATGCGCGGCGAGGCGACGCCCGCGCAGATCGCCGGCTTTCTCGTCGCGCTGCGTGCGAAGCGCGAGACGGCGAACGAGATCGCCGGCTGCGCCGAGGCGATGCGCGAGCACGTCCTGCCCGTGCGCCCCGTCCGCGACGACCTCGTCGACACCGCAGGGACGGGCGGCGACAACGCGCACACGCTCAACATCTCGACGGCGGCCGCACTCGTCGCCGCCGCGGCCGGCGCGGCGGTCGCGAAGCACGGCAACCGCGCCGTCTCGTCGCGTTCGGGCTCGGCGGACGTGCTCGAGGCGCTCGGCTTCGAGCTCGAGCTGCCGCCGGAACGGATCGCGCAGTCGATCGACGACCTCGGCTTCGGCTTCCTCTTCGCGCCCACGCACCACCCGGCGATGCGGCACGCCGCGCAGGTGCGGAGGGACCTTGCAACGCGGACGGTCTTCAACGTGCTCGGGCCCCTGACGAACCCGGCAGGAGCGCGCGCGCAGGTCGTCGGCGTGTTCTCGCCCGACCTCGTGCCGACGCTCGCGGACGTGCTGTCGCAGCTCGGCGCCCGGCACGCATTCGTCGTCCACGGCGCCGACGGGATCGACGAGCTGTCGCCTTCGGGCGAGAACCTCGTGTGCGAGGTGGTCGACGAGGAGGTGCGCGAGCGGGTGATCGACCCGCTCGATCTCGGCGTCCCTCGCTGCCGCCCGGAGGAGCTCCGCGGCGGCAGCCCCGAAGAGAACGCCCACGCGATCCGGGAGGTCTTCGCCGGTGCCGACGGCGGGCGGCGCGACGCGATCCTCCTTAACGCCGCCGGCGCGATCGCCGCCGCGGGCCACGCCGAGGACCTCGCCGGCGGGCTCGAGCTCGCCCGCGACGCCGTCGACTCGGGCGCGGCGGCCGGGCGGCTCGAAGAGCTGGTGGCATTCTCACGCGGTGATGGGACGCTTTCGCGCAGCGCTCTCTGAGCCGTGCCTCGGCGGGATCGCCGAGGTCAAGCGGCGCTCTCCGTCGGCGGGTGACCTGCGTCCCGACGCCGATCCAGCCGCGCTCGCGCGCGCGTTCGAGCACGCCGGCGCGGCTGCTTGCTCGATCCTCGTGGACGAGCGGTTCGGCGGCTCCCCGGCAGATCTCGCTGCCGCGAGATCCGCTAGTCGGTTGCCCTTGCTCGCGAAGGGGTTCTTCTCTGACGAGGCTCAGCTCGGGGAGATGCGCGCGGCAGGAGCAGACGCGGTGTTGCTGATTTTGCGCGACCTGGACGATCGCCGGGCGCTTGCGCTGCTGGAGCACGCGCGGCGGCTCGGGCTCGACACGCTGGTGGAGGCGCACAACGCGGAGGAGGTCTCGCGTGCAGAGCGCCTCGGCGCGGAGGTGATCGGGATCAACGCGCGCGATCTGTCGACGTTCGCGATCGACCGGGGCACGCAGCTCGACCTTGTAGCGCGCGCGCCGCGCGACCGCGTGATCGTCGCCGAGTCGGCCGTCCACAGCCGCGCACAAGCGGCGGCCGCGGAGCTCGCCGGAGCCGACGCGATCCTCGTCGGCACCGCGTTGATGCGCGCGTCCGATCCGGCCTCGAAGCTGCGCAACCTGCTCGCGCGGCCGCTCGTCAAGGTCTGCGGGCTGACGCGCGAAGAGGACGTCGCGGTCGCGGTCGATGCGGGCGCCGACCTGCTCGGGTTCATCCTCGCGCGCGAGTCGCCTCGTCGCGCTGAGCGGGTGCTGGAGACGCCGCAGCACGTGCTGTCGGTGGCGGTGTTCGTCGGGGAAATACGAGACGCTGGTGCCGACCTCGTGCAGCTCTACGCGCGCGAGAACGGCCACCGCGCGCGAGACGCGGTGATGCTGCGCGGCGACGAGCGTGTCGCAACGGTCGTCGACCTTCCGTGGCAAGAGCCGGACCCGACGCAGCTCGACCGCGCGCGAGCGGCAGAAGGGCGCGTGATGCTGGCCGGCGGACTCGCAGCGGACAACATCCGTGCCGCAATCGACGCCGTCCGGCCGTGGGCAGTCGACGCGTCGTCCCGACTGGAGCGCGTCCCGGGCGTGAAGGACCACGACGCGGTGCGTGCGTTCGTCGAGGCCGCGCGGTGCTGACCTACGGCAACTACGGCGGCCGCTTCGTCCCGGAGACGCTGATCCCGGCGCTCGACGAGCTCGAGCACGGATGGCGCGAAGCGCTCGCCGATCCGTCGTTCGCCGCGGAGATCGACCACCTGGGTCGGACCTACGCCGGCCGCCCAACCCCCTTAACCCGGACGAGCCGTTTCGCGACAGCGGAACGGCGACCGCTCCATCTGAAGCGCGAAGACCTCCTGCACACCGGCGCGCACAAGCTCAACAACGCGCTCGGGCAAGCCGTCCTCGCGCGGCGCCTCGGCAAGCACCGCATCGTCGCGGAGACGGGAGCGGGGCAGCACGGCGTCGCGACCGCGACCGTGTGCGCGAAATTCGGCCTCGAGTGCGTCGTCTACATGGGCTCGGAGGACATGCGGCGCCAGCGCCCGAACGTCGAGCGGATGCATCTCCTCGGCGCAGAGGTGCGGCCGGTGGAGTTCGGGACGCGGACGCTCAAGGAGGCGACGAGCGAGGCGATCCGCGACTGGATCACCAACGTCGAGACGACCCACTACCTGATTGGATCGGCGGTCGGACCGCATCCGTATCCGGAGATCGTCCGTGAGCTCCAGTCGGTGATCGGCGGCGAGGCGCGCGAGCAGTTTCTGGCGACGGAGGGCCGCTTGCCGGACGTGGTCGTCGCGTGCGTCGGCGGCGGCTCGAATGCGATCGGCATTTTCTCGGCGTTCGTCGACGACCCGGATGTTCGCCTGCTCGGCGTGGAAGCCGCGGACGCGGCGTCCCTCGGCACCGGCCGCGCAGCGGTCCTCCACGGCGCGCGCTCTTCCGTTCTCGCAGACGAGGACGGCCAGATCCTCGATGCGCACTCGATCTCGGCGGGGCTCGACTATCCGGGCGTCGGGCCAGAGCACGCATGGCTGCGCGATTCCGGCCGTGCCGAGTACGTGCGCGCGACGGACCGCGAGGCGCTCGGGGCATTTCGCGAGCTGACGCGCCTGGAGGGGATCATTCCGGCGCTGGAGCCGGCGCACGCGCTCGCGCGCGCGCGCGAGCTCGAGGACGATTACGTGCTCGTCTGCCTGAGCGGCCGCGGCGACAAGGATCTGGAGGAGGTGCTCGCGCAGTCGTGACCTACGACGCCCGCGCCGCCGCCTTCTACGACGACGACGGCGAGCGCGAATGGACGCGTGTCTCGCTCGACGACGAAACGCGCTCCGCGCTCGTCGTGGCCGAGCTGGAGCTCGCCGCGCAGCGGGGCGCGGTCCATGCTGGGTCGGGCGTGATCGCGGTGGTGCGGCGGACGTGAGCGGCTCGGGCTCCGATCAGGTCGCGGCGCAGCTCTCGACGTACGCATATCCGGACGAGCTGCGCGTGGACGAGCTGCTGCTGCGCGCGCCGGTGGACGCGGACATCGACATCGTCGCGCCGGCCTTCCGCGATCCAGCGGTAGGCGGCGAGGCGAGCCTGCCGCCGGTCGATGCGGCAACGCTGCGCGTGATGATGCGCGATCAGCTGCCGCTACTGAAGGCGCGCGGCTTGCTCTCGCCGTACGTGATCGAGGACATCGAGACGGGCGGGCTGCTCGGCGGGCTCTCGCTCCATCACCTCGACCCGATGCGCGACGCGGTCGAGATCGGCTACTGGCTCTTCGTGTCCGCGCGCGGACGTGGCGTCGCGACGCGCACGGTTCGCGCCGCCGTCGAGCACGCGTTCGCGAACGGGATCCAGCGCGTCGAGGCACACGTGCGCGTCGGCAACGTCGCGTCGGAGCGGGTGCTCGAGCGTGTCGGCTTCGTCCGCGAGGGGATCAAGCGGCGCTACCTCCGCCGCGGCGGCGAGGAGCGGTTCGACGCGACGCTGTTCTCGCGCCTCGTCGATGACTGACCCGCCGCTCGGGCCACGTCAGAGCGTGTTAGGTGGCTGCAGCTGCGCGCGAGGTCGCGGCCCCGAACCCGGTGCCAGGCACCGCAACGGAAGAGTCATAAGTTGTCCACAGCGGACCGGCTCCGCGCGCTTCAAATGCCGTGCCGCAGCGAGAACCGGATGCCTGGCACCGCGACAGCGGTGTGACGAGTTCTGCACAGCAGCCACGCGCGCGCGGTGAGGAAGGCCCTCTCGATTTACCTGATGTGCGGCCGCGAGACGCCTGCGCTCGCGCAGGCGGCGGTCGAGGGCGGCGCCGACCTGCTCGAGCTCGGCTTCCCGTTCTCGGATCCGCTCGCGGACGGGCCCGTGATCCGGCGCGCGGCCGAGCGCGCGCTCGCGGACGGCATGCGTACGCCGCAGTGTCTCGAGTGCCTGCGCGAGACACGCGCGCGCGTCGGTGAGAAAGTACCGCTGATTCCGATGACGTACGCCTCGCTCCTCGAGGCGTACGGCTGGGAGCGGTTCGCCGCCGACGCCCGCGGGGCGGGGGCGACGACCTTGATCGTGGCCGACCTCCCGGTGGACGAGCACCCCGCGCTTCGCCGGATCCAACTCGTCGCCCCGACGTCCACTCCCGAACGGATCGAGCTGGCCGCCAGCGCCACCGACGGCTGGCTGTACCTCGTCGCGGTCACCGGAACGACGGGCGCGCGGGCCGAGGCCTCTCCCACCCTCGGCGGCCTCGCCCGACGTGCGCGTCGCGCGGCCCCGGAAACGCCCCTCTACGCCGGCTTCGGGATCTCGACACCGGAGCAGGCGCGTGCGGCCGCCGAGGTCGTCGACGGCATTGTCGTCGGCTCCCGCGCCGTCGAGACCGCCGAGGAAGGCGCCGCCGCCCTTCGCGCCTACGTCGCCGAGCTTCGCGCCGCCCTGGACCGCTAGGGTTGAAGCGAGGCGCGCCCGGGGCGCGTCTTCCGTGTTGCCCGCGATTCGAGGAGCTCAGTGAGCATCGATCCACCCGATTTTCCGTTCCTGCCGACCGCGCGCCGGCTCCTGCGCGTGTGGATCGTGGAGTGGCGGCTCGTCGCGGTCGGACTGGTCTGCGCCGTCCTCACGACGGCGTTCTCGCTCACGATCCCGCTGCTGATCAGGTACGCGATCGACCACTCGATCGCGCCCGTCGGTGACGACCGGACGGCGCTGTGGCCGTTCCTGATCGCGATCGTGCTCCTCGCCGGCGTGCGCTTCCTCGTCAACTTCACGCGCCGGTACGCGACCGCGCGCGTCGGGATCCGAACGGAGGCACGGCTGCGCGACTACCTCTATCGCGCGTACCTGCGCTTCCCGCGGGCGTTCTACGACCAGCACGCGACCGGTCAGGTCGTCTCGCGCGCGACGAACGACCTGTATCCGATCCGCTACTTCATCGGCTGGGGGATGGTGCAGGGCGTCCAGTCGATCCTGATGATCGTCGGCGTCGCGATCGTGCTCGCGCTCGTCAACCCGATGCTGGCGCTGTACGCCGGCGTCGTGATGCCGGCGGTCGGCGCGCTCGCCTGGATGTTCGCGAGCAAGGTGATGCCGATCTCGCGCGAGGTGCAGCAGCTGAAGGCGGACGTCACGGAAGCGTCGGACGAGGCAGTGGTCGGGATCGAGATGGTCCAGGCGTTCGGGCGCGAGGACGACGTCCGCGAGCGCTTCGGCGACAAGGCTGACAGGGTGCGAGGCGGGATCGTCCGTCAGGCCGGCGTCGAGGCGACGTACCTGCCGGGTCTTTACTTCCTGCCGACCTTCTCGATCGCGGCCGTCCTCTTCTTCGGCGGCCGCTACGTGATCGGGGGCGACCTCACGATCGGCGACTTCTTCCTCTTCTACTCGCTGCTCCTCCAGCTGGTCTGGCCGCTGGAGGCGCTCGGCTGGATCATCAACCTCGCACAACGCGCGCTCGCGTCGGCCTCGCGCAGCTTTGCCTGGCTCGAGCAGATCGACGAGATCCCGGAGGCGGCACAACCGCGGCCGCTGCCGCCCGGCCCGCTCTCGGTGCGGTTCGAGGACGTCCACTTCTCGTACGCCACAGGGAGCGAGGTGCTGCGCGGCGTCGACCTCGACGTCCCCCCCGGCGAGGTCGTCGCGGTCTGCGGCCCAACCGGCGTCGGGAAGACGACGCTCCTCAACCTCCTGCCCCGCTTTTACGACCCGACGCGCGGGCGCGTGCTCGTCGGTGGCGTCGACGCACGTGAGACATCGGTGGCCGAGCTACGCAGCGCCGTTGCCGTCGTCACGCAGCGCGCGATCTTGTTCTCGATCCCGCTCCGGGACAACCTGACCGCAGGCAAGCCCGACGTCGAGTGGCACGTCGTCGAAGAAGCGTGCGAGGCGGCTGGCGTGACGGAGTTCCTCGACGACCTGCCGGACGGCTACGACACGTTGATCGGCGAGCGCGGCGTCAACCTTTCCGGCGGGCAGCGCCAGCGCGTCGCCCTCGCGCGCGCGCTCATCGCCGGCGCGCGGGTGATCGTGCTCGACGACCCGCTCAGTGCCGTCGACACGCAGACCGAGCGGCTGCTGGTCGACAACCTCCGTCCCGCGGTCGAAGGGCGCACCGTTCTGCTCGCCGCGCAGCGCCTTTCCACCGTGCAGGTCGCGGATCGCGCGGTCGTGCTCGAGGACGGCCAGATCGTCGAGGACGGTGCGCCCCTCGAGCTGCTCGAGCGCGAGGAGCGCTTCCACCGTCTGTTCGGAGACGAGGTCGTTGCAGCGTAGGGTCGGGCTCACCCGCCTCGGGCGCTACCTCGGCGGGAAGTGGGGCCGCGTCGCGTTCTACGGAGTGATCGCCGCTCTCGCCGCGGCGGGTCCCGTGATCGGACTGCTGCTGGTCCAGGACGCGATCGACAACGGC
>Ga0126312_10001791_pt1 | contig 14211 bp, 15 predicted proteins | sample Plot104A_FD_92537 | JGI IMG/M metagenome (GOLD analysis project Ga0126312, IMG submission 92537) | Serpentine soil microbial communities from UC McLaughlin Reserve, CA, USA - Plot104A | ecosystem: Environmental > Terrestrial > Soil > Grasslands | place: USA: UC McLaughlin Reserve, Lake County...
AAACGGCCCGGGTCCGGCCGAGAGGCTGAAGCCGGCTGGCGCTGGTTCGCCGCCTGGGCCGTCGCCGGGGCGGCGATGACGTTTAGCTTCCTGGCCGGGTTTTCGATCGGGCTGTTCGTCCTCCCCGTAGCCGCCGCCCTGACGCTCTGGGTGGCGCGAGCCGCGCGGCGTCGAGTTGACGCGATCGGATTCGCGGCGGGTCTCGGCGCCGCGCTCCTCCTCACGCCGTGGCCGTACGCCGGCCTGACCGTGACGGGCGTCGCGCTGGCGGCCTACGCCGCGACCCCGCGCGCGTCGCATGACCTGAGCGCATAGCCCGCCTGCCGAATCGGCCTGGCCGCACCGCCTCGCCGCGCGCAGCCTTTAGGCGTGCGCTCGATCGTTCCCTCTCTGCCGCCGGCCGCGTGGCGCGTGCTCGCCGGAGGATCGCTGTCTGCGATCTGCACCGGCTTCGTCTCTCCGCCGCATGCAGGTGCTGCGCGAGGTCGCAGCGCGCGGCTCGTTCTCAGCCGCGGCGCAGGCGCTGTGGATGACGCAGCCGGCCGTCTCGCGCCAGGTGGCCGCGCTCGAGCGCGAGGCCGGCGTTGCGTCGCTCGAACGCGAGCCGCGCAGCGTTCGGGCGACCGAAGCGGGGCGGATCGTTCTGGAGCACGCCGACTCGATCGCCGGCCACCTCGCGCCGCTAAGACGGCATGATCTGCCCGTGACCCCGATCGAGCAGCGCTTCCCGCGCCCGTCAGTCATGGGCGTCGTCAACGCCACGCCCGACTCGTTCTCGGACGGCGGCGTGAATCTCCGTCCCGAGGATGCAGTCGCTGCGGCGCGCCGGATGTACGCCGAGGGAGCGGCGATCGTCGACGTCGGCGGCGAATCGACGCGGCCCGGCTCGGCAGGCGTTTCTCTCGACGAAGAGCTGCGACGCGTGGTTCCCGTTCTGGAGCGGCTGGACGGCGAGGTACCCGTCTCGATCGATACTGCGAAGGCGGAGGTCGCGAGGCGTGCTGTCGCCCTCGGAGCCGAGTTCGTGAACGACGTGACGGCGCTCCGCGGCGATCCGGCCCTTGCGAGCGTCGTGGCCGACTCCGGCGCGTACCTCTGCCTGATGCACATGCGCGGCGAGCCTCGAACGATGCAAACGAGGCCGACGTACGCCGACGTAGCCTCCGAAGTCGCCGCGTTCCTCGACGAGCGGCTCCGCTTCGCGGTCGACCAGGGGATTCCCCAAGAGCGGATCTGCCTCGATCCCGGGATCGGCTTTGGGAAGACGATGCAGCACAACTTCGAGTTGATCGCGCGCCTGGACGTTCTTGTGTCGCTCGGGCGGCCCGTGCTCGTTGGGTTCTCTCGGAAGTCGTCGCTCGGCCGCCTCCTCGGCGATCCCGACGCGACTACCGGTCCGTTGTCCGCCTCGCTGGCCGCCGCCGTCGCCGCCTACGAACGCGGCGCCACCATCCTGCGCGTCCACGACGTGAGGGAGCACGTCGAGGCGCTGAAGGTTGCGGCAGCCGTGACGGCATGACCGTGCTGATCGAGGTTCACGGCCTCGAGATCGTGGCGCGGCACGGCGTCGCGGAGGATGAACGGCAGCGCGATCAGCGGTTTTTTTTCGATGTCGAGCTCGACGCGCCTGAGCCGTCCGTTGACGAGATCGGCGCGACCGCCGATTACCGGGTCGTGCGTGACGTCGTGCGGCGGGTCTCGGCGACGACGACGTATTCGCTCCTCGAGGCACTTGCGGCGGCCGTTGCGGACGCCCTGCTCGAGTCGCTTCGAGTCGACGCCGTTCGCGTTCGCGTGCGCAAGCCGGGCGTGACGTGGGCCGAATGGACGGCGGCGACGGTGACGCGCGGAGCTACTTCGTCGTGACAGCGAGCGAGTAGACAGCGCGGCCGCCGGCCCGCCGGCCTGGGTGCAGCTCGAGGAAGTAGTACGCGCCGCGGCCCGTGGTGTTGCGGAAGCTGACGGAGTCGGAACGGCCGGCGCGCGCGGACTCGGCGGCCCGGAAGCGCGCCGACTCCTTTCCAAGCTCGTAGATGCTCGACGTGGTGGGTCGCCAGACGGTGAGGTCGACGTCCTCGTCGGCGCGGACGGACGCGAGCATTCGCTTGCGCGCCCCGATCCAGACGCGATAGACGTCGAACGGATCCTCGCTGATGTCGATGCGCGCGCGAAGCGAAGCCGCCCGTCGGTTCGACGTCGTCAGCGGCGGCATCCCTTCGAGGAAGAGCGAGCCTGGCCGAACGAGCGTGATGTCGTCGTTCGGCTCCTGCGGGTCGACGAGCGGCGCCTCCCGCGTGAGCGCGGCGGGTACATCGAGCAGGCCGAAACCGGTCTCCTCGTCGAACCCGAGCGCGCCGATGTCGTGCGCGGACCACCGCATGATGTCGAACAGCTGCGTGTTGTCGAGCGTGGGCCGCGCCGTCCAGACCCATGCCGTCGCGCCTGCGACCATCGGCGCGGAGAAGCTCGTGCCCTCCGCGGTGCCGAAACCGGTGCGGGCGAAGCTCGTGGGCATGGCGACGGAGATGTTGACGCCCGGCGCAGCGAGATCGACACCCAGCGAAGTGCTCGAGAACGGCGCGACGACATCGGTGGTGGCAGTGGCGCCGACCGTCAAGACGTGTGCCATGTTCGCCGGGAAGTTCAGCGGGTTGCCGGTGCGGCGGGAGTTGCCCGAGGCGGCGACGATGAGCGAGCCGCGCCTGAACGCCGAGTAGATCACGTCCTGGAGCGCCTGATTGAAGCGCGGACTCCCCAAGCTGAGGTTGATCACGCTTGGACCCGCCGCGGCGGCAGTGTCGATCGCACGGATCAGCTCGGCGTCGGTCATGCGGCCCTGCAGCGTGGCGTCGTAGACCTGGAGGCGCGCGCTCGGATAGATCCCGAGCAACCCGACGCCGTTGGCGGGCGCCGCGGCGACCGAGGCGACGGCGGTGCCGTGATAGTCCTTATCCGTATCGGTGACCCGCTGGAGGTTGAGCGGGATGGTGTCCGGTCGGCCGGCGAACTCCGGATGCTCCAGGTCGATCCCTGTGTCGATCACTGTCACCGGGACGCCGGCTGCCGGAGCCTCGGCGGAATCGGCGCCGACTCGTCCGCGCCACCACTGCTCGGGTGTCAATGGATCGGGGATGACTCGTCCGTCGGCGGTTCTCATCGCGCGCGTCGGCTGCGTCCAGCGGACCAGCCCGAGGCGTCGCAGCTGGGCCAGCAGGATTGCCCCGCGCGCCGCCGGAAGCCGCCAGATCCCGACGCTCGGCGCGAGCTCGGTGCCGCCGGCTCGGGCGAGCGCGGGGGCGCCCATGAAGGTGCCGGCGGCGCGGAGGCCGACGAGCAACGTAGTGCTTTGGTCCGCCGCGGCGGCCGGCGACGCGGCCACGGCCAGCAAGGCCGGGACCAGGAGAAGCCGGCGCATCCAGCGGACGCTACAGGGCTGCGCCCGCGAACGTCACGGCGACACGCGAGACACGCGCGTGGACGCCGATGTACATCTACGCCTACATCTACCTACATCGGTACGTCGGAACATGACACGCGTCTACATCGGCCTCGGCTCGAACCTCGGCGACCGCGAAGCGACGATTGCGCGGGCGCTCGAGCGTCTTGCGGACGCGCCCGGAGTCGACGTGGTCGCGGCGTCGCGGCTCGTCGAGACGGAGCCCGTCGGGCCGGTGCCGGACCAGCCGCGTTTCCTGAACGGGATCGCTGCGCTCGAGACGACCCTGGCGCCCCGCTCGCTCCTGGAGCTGCTACTCCGGATCGAGGCCGAAGGCGGGCGCACACGGGAGGGACCCGCCGGCGGCCCACGCACGCTCGACCTCGATCTCCTCATCTACGGCGACGTCGTCGCCAACGAGGCCGGGCTCCGGATCCCGCATCCCCGGCTGCACGAGCGCCGATTCGTGCTCGAGCCCCTCGCGGAGCTCGACCCGTCCCTCGTAGTGCCGGAAAGAGGCCCTGTGCAGGCTCTTCTCTCCCGGCTAGACTGAGCCCATGGCCGGTCACCTGGACGAGCTGGACGAATTCGAGGCCGAGCTCGAGCTTCGGGTCAAGAAGGAGTACTCGGCGGTCTTCGGGCTTTTCCGCTACTGCGTCCTCACCGAGGACGCGACTTATCTCTGCAACAAGCTCGACCTGAAATACGTCCCCCAGCCCGCCTATCCGTTCTTCCACCTGAAGCTCGAGGACGTCTGGGTCTGGGACAAGAACCGGCCCACGCGGATGATGCCGCGCGTCGAGGTGTACACCTCGAGCGACGTCACGATCGAGGAGCTCCGCGGCGACGGCGACGAGCCGAAACTGACCGCCGAGACGCTCGCCGAGCGGATCGGCGAGAGTCGCTCCGATATCGACGAAGAGTTCTAGGCGATGGCCGCAGCGCCGACGCGCTCGCGCATCGCGTAGTACGTCTCGAACCGACCTCGCGGCGTCTGCATCCACGCCGCCACCTCGGTCTCGAAGCGGACGATCTCCGGGCGGAGCAGCAGCATCTGATACTCGACGAACCGGCGCCGGTCGCACTCGTGGATCTCGACCTCGTCCTCCACGACCGGCGCGCCGCAGTCGGGACACGGCTGGAAATCGGCCTGTGGGAAGTACGCAAACATGGGCTAAGAACGTCCCAGGCCGCGAGGGGGGTACGGTTGCGCGATGCTCCTGACGGTCGACGTCGGCAACACGCAGACGGTGCTCGGCCTCTACCAGGGGGAACGGCTCGCAGAGCACTGGCGGATCTCGACCGACGCGGAGCGCACGGGCGACGAGCTAGGCGTGCTGATGAACGGACTGCTCGACGCCGAGGCGGTTGACGGCATCTGCCTCTCGTCGACCGTTCCCGCGCTCGTCCGCGAATACGAGCATCTCGCGGCGGAGTGGGCCTCTGCGCCGGTTTTAGTTCTCGGCCCGGGCGTCAAGACCGGGATCCCGATCCGCTACGACGATCCGCACGAGGTCGGCCCTGATCGAATCGCCAACGCGGTGGCGGCGAGGGAGCGTTATGGGGCTCCCTGCGTCGTCGTTGACTTCGGCACGTCGACGAACTTCGACGTCGTCTCCGCTGCCGGTGAGTACATCGGCGGCGTACTCGCGCCCGGGATCGAGATCTCGATGGACGCGCTGTTCGCCCGAGCAGCGCGACTCTTCCGGGTCGACTTCGCCGCTCCCCCCAGCGTGATCGGGAAGACCACGGCGGCCGCGCTGCAATCAGGCCTCGTCTACGGATTCACGGGGCAGGTGGACGAGATCGTGACGCGCATCCGAGCGGAGCTTGCAACCGAGGCGCCGGCGATCGCGACTGGAGGCCTCGCAACATTGATCGCACCGCAGTCGGGGACGATCGGCCGCGTCGACCCCTGGCTGACGCTGGAGGGGTTGCGACTCGTCTGGGAGCGGAACCGCGAGCCCGCTCAGCGGAACGCGTAGGTCCCGAGCACCGTCCACGACTCGCCGCGCGGGCCGTACGTCCGCGCGAGCGGTTCGCAATCGCCGTACCCACGGCCGCCTTCCCACGCCGGGAACATGAAGTTTGCCGCGGTATAGGCGCCGGCTGCATTCCTCGGACCTCCACCGATCTCCCAGCGGCGGACGATCCCGTTCGCCGTGTCGTGCGCCTTACACGCCCACTGGACGTCGTCCGTGGCAGAGTCCTCCGGCGCGTAGGCGCGCCGCGCAGACGCCGCGAGCGCCCAGCCGTCGAGACCGCGGCCGGATTCCCACGGCGCGCCCACGGCCGTCATCCGAAGCTCGAGGCAGCGGCCCGCGCACGGCCGTGTCGGCCCGAAATCGAATCGTGCGGTCGTCCGGTCGTCGTCGTCGCAGTGGCCGGTCCGCCGACGGGGATGGGTGCCGCTCCAGACGCAGGTCAAGTCGCCGTGGTACCCCTCGAGCCGGTTGCGCGCGATCCGGCCGCCCGAGTCGAGCACCACCTGGCGCGTGTAGCCGCCTCCGTTGACGGCGCCGACGAGCTTCGGCTCCTTCACGAACGCGCGCGGACCCCAGCCGCAGCGTCCGGCCCGACAAAGTTCTGTGATGGTGATCGCCGCGTGGACGGAGGCGGCGAGCACGCGGTAGCGATAGCGCACGCGCACGAGCGGCCGGAGCCGCGACACAGCGTTGTCGCCGAGGAAGACGTCGACGGCCAAGATGCCGACGCCGTCGTCCACGCTCGGTTCCTCGACCACGCGCGAGCGCACGACGCCGATTCGGCCGCACGTTCGCCCGTTCACGTGCCACGCGTAGTCGTAGTCGAACGTTCGCCCGTGCCGACGCGAGGCGTGGAAGCCGAAGCCGCCGAGGCCGCCGAAGCCCGGGGCCTGCATCGCGAACGGGCGGCGGACGTCATTCGTCACGGTGACACCGTCGAAGCGAACGACGCGGGCGACGTAGCCCGGGCCGACGGTCGTTCCCCGTCGAGAGCGGCAGCGAGTGAAGACAGTCCACGCCCCGTCGCGGTTGCGGAACGTTACGGCCTCGTCACCGATCTCGGCCGTCACCGGGCCCGCGGCTCCCCCGCAGCCGCACGTTGCGACGACGACGATCGTCGCAAGCGCGGCGGCAGCGGCTAACCGAGCGAACGCCCCTCCCGGCCTAATTGAGCGACGGGTCCTCCGGCATCGTCGCGAGAAGCGTGTACGGCCCGCCCTTCCGCCGAAGGACTTCCGCCCACAGGTCCCGCGCCTCGCCGAAGACGTCCTCGACACGGGCGTCCGCGACGATCCACGACGGCTCCTCCAGCTCGCTTTCGAGCTGGCCGGCGCCCCAGCGGGCGTACCCCGCGAACACCCGGCGCCGGCGGGTCGCCGGGAGCACATGCTCGAGCGTCGCGTCTCCCGCCATCAAGCCGACGTCTTCGAAGACGATCGTCCCTGCCACGGCCGGGTCGTCCCACTCGGCGAGCACGCAAACCGCTTCCGGTTGCACCGGGCCGCCGACCGCGACGAGATCGCCGGGATCGACGAGCGGCTCGAGCGGCGGGACGGCCTCGGCCACCTCCGCCGCGGACGGGTGGTTGAGAACGAGCCCGACTGCGCCCTCGTCGTCATGCGCGATCACGAGCACGACAGACCGGCGAAAGCTCGGATCCACGAGGACCGGCGACGCAACGAGCAGCTGTCCGCTGAGGCGGTCCACGGCGCCGACGTCAGCCGCCGCCGAAGATCGAGATCGGCATGTCGTCGAGCAGCACCTCGTCGACGATCGGCTGCTCCGCCTCGAGCCGCTGCAGCACGAAGCGCGCGCCCGGCACCTCGGCGAAGAGCCGGTCCTCGACCTCGCTGAGCGTCGGCAGCGCGAGAAGCTCCTGCTTGAACGCCTTCGGAAAGCGGCCGCGTCCGAGGTACCAGCCGTAGAACTTCTTCAGGAAGCCCGTCGCGCGGCGCTCGCCCAACTCCCGCACCGTCTCGCGCACGAAGAGAACGAGCTCCGCCACGACCTCCTCCGGCGACGGATCATCCGGGCCGCTGTCCAGGATCTCGCGCAGCGCCCACGGGTTCCCCTGCGCTGCACGCCCGACCATGACCGCGGCCGCTCTCGTGGTGGCGAGCACGGCCTGCGCGCGCGCGTGGGAAGTGATGTCCCCCGAGGCGATCACGGGAACGTCGACGAGCGAGACGAGCTCCGCGGTGAGCGAGTGGTCGGCCGTTCCGGTGTACATCTGGCGTGCGCTCCGCGGATGGAGCGTGAGCGTCTGTGCACCGGCCTCGACGAGTCGCGGGCCGAGCTCGAGCGCCGCCCGCGAGCGGTCTTCCAGCCCGCGGCGCATCTTCACCGAGACGGGGACGGAGACCGCCTCTGCCACGGCGCCGACGATCCGCTCGGCCCGGGCAGGATGCTCGAGCGCCGTGGCGCCTGCGCCGGTCTTCGTCACCTTCCGCACCGGGCAGCCAAAGTTGATGTCGACGAGATCGGCGCCCGCGGCTTCGACCATGCGGGCCGCCTCGGCCATCACCTGCGGCTCGGAACCGAAGATCTGGATCGCCAGCGGATGCTCGTCCGCGGCCACGCGCAGGTATCCGAGCGTTCGCTCGTTCCGGTGCTCGATCCCGGCGCAGGAGACCATCTCCGAACACACCAAACCCGCGCCAAAGCGGCGGCCCTGGCGGCGGAACGCCTGGACGCTGACACCGGCCATCGGCGCGAGAACCACGCGCGTCGGCACCTCGACCGGGCCGATCCGCCACGGCTGGCGCAGATCTACCTGCATTGCTGGGAAAGAGGGTAGCCCCGGGATCGTTGACGAGGCGGAGGCGTCGCGCTACTATTCGCGCCCGCTGCGGGCCGGAGGCCCCGGTTTTTCCTTTAGGAGGGGTTGTGAAGGACGTCATCCTCACGAAAGAGGGCTACGAGAGGCTCAGGGACGAGATCGAGCATCTCCAGACCGACCGGCGGCGCGAAATCGCCGACCGGATCAAGACTGCGCGCGAATTCGGAGACATCGCCGAGAACGCCGAGTACGACGACGCCAAGAACGAGCAGGCGATGCTCGAGGCACGCATCGCGAAGCTCCAGGAGCGCCTCGCGGGCGCGCGCGTGATCGAGAAGCGGGAGATCGCGAAGGACGTCGTCTCGATCGGCGCGAAGGTGCGGCTTCGGGACGTCGACGCGAAGCAGACGGTCGAGTACCACATCGTCGGCTCCGCCGAGGCGAATCCGGCCGAGCAGAAGCTCTCGAACGAGTCGCCGGTCGGCAAGGCGATCATCGGCAAGAAGAAGGGCGAGACCGTCGAGGTCGCCACCCCGCGCGGCTCGCTCAAATACAAGATCCTCGAGATCAAAGCCGCCTAGCGGGCGGCTTCGGCGGAGGCTGGCGAGCAGCGTGGCAAAGCCACGCTGTCGGCGACGGCTGAAACCGTCGGCGTATCCTGGTCTCGGTGTTCGAGCGCTTCACTGAGCGCGCGCGACAGGTTGTCGTTCTCGCGCAGGACGAGGCGCGTGCGCTGAAGCACCACTACATCGGCACCGAGCACGTCCTGCTCGGGCTTCTGCGCGAGGAGGAGGGGATCGCGGCGCGCGTGCTCGAGTCGCTCGACGTGACGCTCGAGGACGTGCGCGCTCAGGTAGCGCGGATCATCGGCCGGGGCGACGCGGTCGAGACCGGGCAGATCCCGTTCACGCCGCGTGCCAAGAAGGTGCTCGAGCTCTCGCTGCGCGAGACGCTTGCGCTCGGCCACGACTACATCGGCACCGAGCACATCCTGCTCGGGCTGGCGCGCGAGAACGAGGGCGTCGCCGCACGTATCCTGCTCGACTTCGACGCCGACGCCGAGAGGATCCGCAGCGAGGTCATCCGGACACTCAGCGGCAGTCCACCCCCGGAATTCGTTCCGGAGTCGCCGCCCCTCGCGCCCGAGGTTGTCGCTGAGATCGAGCGGGTGCGACGCGAGCGCCGAGAGGCTGCCGGGGACGACAAAGCCGGTCGCGTGGCTGCCCTGCGCGAGCGCGAGCTAAGGCTCGTCGGCGCAGCGAAAAGGTTGACGCGCGCATGGAAGGACGAGCCGGAAGTTGGGCGCGCGTTCGCGCAGGTCCACCCGGAGCCGTGGCTTGACGTGCCGCAGCCGCATGCGCCGTCCATGCATGCCGTTGCGTATGGAGAGACCTCGGCCCCCCGCGCCGTCCGCCGCTATGTGCACGCGAGCAGCGCCGGCGAGCGTGGCAGGCGGAGCCGCTGCTCGTCGGCTGGACCATGTTCTGCATCGCGAGCGGGCTCGGGCTGCTTGTCGGCTGGCTCATCTGGGGCTGACCTACACTCGCGGCCATGCGGCTGCCGAAGCGGTTTCCCGATCGGGAGGAGGTCGCCGAGGTTCGCGTGGAGGCCGAGCAGCTCGAGGCGGGCGCCGAGGGGGCGACGACGCACCGGATCGCCGGGCGGGTCATGGCACGGCGGGACATGGGAAAGCTGATGTTCTTCGACCTCGTCGACCGGAGCGGGCGAATCCAGCTGCTCGTCCGGCCCGATGAGCTCGGTGGTGTCGACGTCGCCCTCGGCGACATCATCGGCGTCGAAGGCGTCCCGGCGAAGTCGCGGCGCGGCGAACCGTCGCTCGCTGTCCGCACGCTCGAGCTGCTCGCGAAGATCCGCGCTCCGCTCCCGGACACGTTTCACGGGCTGACCGATATCGAGCAGCGCTACCGCCGCCGCCACCTCGACCTGCTGATGAACGAGGAGACGCGGCGCGAGACATTGATCCGCTCGGGGATGGTGAGCGCCATCCGCGCGTACCTCGACAGCGAGGGGTTCGTCGAGGTCGAGACGCCGGTGCTCCAGCCGCGTTACGGCGGCGGCTTCGCGGAGCCGTTCGTCACGCACTCGAACTACCTGGACCGGGACGTCTACCTCCGGATCGCGGACGAGCTGTACCTGAAGCGCCTGATCGTCGGCGGGCTGGAAAAGGTGTACGAACTCGCGAAGGACTTCCGCAACGAAAATGTCTCCTACAAGCACGCACCGGAGTTCACGATGGTCGAGTGGTACGAGGCCTACGCCGACTACCGCGACACGATGGAGCGCACGGAGACGCTCGTCGAGCGCGCAGCGGAGGCTGCGATCGGCACGACGAAGGTGACGTTCCGCGGCCACGAGATCGACCTCGCGCGTCCGTGGCAGCGGGTCAAGTTCGTCGACGCGCTGGCGGACAAGGGCGTGTGGACGCGGGACCCGGACGAGCTGCGCGCGAAGCTCGATGCCGCGGGCATCGACACGGGCCACGACAAGACGTGGGCGCAGCTCCTCGACCACGCCTACTCGCACTTCGTCGAGCCGGAGCTGATCCAGCCCACGTTCGTCCACGACTGGCCGATCGAGATGTCGCCGTTCGCACATCGCACCGATGACGATCCGGCGATCGTGGAGCGCTTCGAGGCCGTGATCAGCGGCATGGAGCTCGCGAACGCCTTCAGCGAGCTCAACGACAGCGAGGAACAAGCGGAACGCTTTGCGATGCAGGCGGAGGAGCGTGCCGCCGGCGATGTCACGGCCGAGGCGGAGGATCCCGATTACCTGGAGGCGATGTCGTACGGCATGCCCCCGAACGGCGGCTGCGGCATCGGCATCGACCGGCTCGCGATGATTCTCACCGGCCGCGACACGATCCGCGACGTGATCCTCTTCCCGGCGTTGCGCGAGCGGTCGTAACGTCAGCGCCGGCGTCGCTCAGCGTACGCCGCGAACGTCTGCGCGAGGCCCGTCTCGACCTCGATCGCGGGCCGCCAGTCGAGGTCGTGCTCGATCCGCGAAGCGTCCAGCGCGCTCGCCCTCAGCTCGCCCGGCTGGAGCGGCTCACGCCGCGGCTCGAGCGACGTCCCAGCGGCGTTCTGGAGCACCTCCAGCAGCCGCGTCGTGGACGTGGCGACGCCGGTGCCGACGTTGTAGACGCCGCTCCTGCCGGCCTCGGCCGCGCGCACGAAGGCGCGCGCCACGTCCGAGACGTGGACGTAGTCGCGGGTCGGCGCGCCGTCGCCGCGCAGCGCGGGCGGCTCTCCGGCGAGCAGCTTCTCCGAGAAGATCGCGACGACGCCCGCCTCTCCGTGCGGGTTCTGCCGCGGCCCGTAGACATTCCCGAGGCGAAGCACGACGTTCGCGGCATCGTGGAGCCGCCCCCACGTCGTCACATACGCCTCGGCCGCCTGCTTGGACGCGCCGTACGGCGAGAGCGGCTCTGGATCGAACTCTTCGGCCGTCGGCAGCGGCGCGTTGTCGCCGTAGAGCGCGCCGCCGGTCGACGCGAACACGACGGGCGCGCCGTGCCGCTGTGCCGACTCGCACACGTTGAGCGTGCCAGCGACGTTCACTGAGCAGTCGTACTGCGGCCGCTCGACCGAGACCGTGACGCTTGCCTGGGCTGCGAGGTGACAGACGAATCCGGGCCGGAACGCATCGACTGCGGCTGCGAGGGCCTCGGCGTCGACGATGTCGATCTGCTCGAACGCGGCAGCTTCCGGAACCAGCTCGCGCCGGCCCGACGACAGGTCATCCACGACCAGGACGTCGTCGCCGCGCTCGAGGAGCGCGTCCGCGACGTGCGAACCGATGAACCCGGCACCTCCGGTTACGACCGCCCGCGCCATCGCTGCGGATCATGTCGCAGAATTCACGCATGAGCAGAGAGCACCCGCCGCCCGACCCGGTTCCGCCGCCGCCCGCGCCGCCCGACCCTCTGCCGGACCCGCTCCCGCCGCCGCCCGAGGAGCCGGTGCCCTAGCGCTCGAGCTCGGCTGCGGCCGGCGCGCGCCGCGTGTGGTCGATCACGTCCGCGAGAACCCGGTCGAGGTCGAGCGAGGGCCGCCACCCGATCGCGGCGTCGATCTTCTCGATCGACGGCTCGCGGTGGAGCGTGTCCTCGATGCCGAGGCCGTAGACGGCGTCGTACGGCACGTACTCGACGCGCGAGGTCGACCCGGTCAGCGCGAGGATCCGCTTCGCGAGCTCGAGGATCGCGATCCGCTCGGTCGAGCCGACGTTGAAGATCTCGCCCGAGACCGCGCGCTCGTCCATCAGGTCGCGGACTGCGCGAATGGTGTCCGAGACGTGGCAGAAGGACCGGGTCTGGGTTCCGTCGCCGTGGATCTCGAGCGGCGCACCGGAGAGGGCCCGCTCGACGAAGCGTGGGATGACCATCCCGTACTGCCCTGACTGGCGCGGGCCGACGGTGTTGAAGAACCGCGCGATCACGCAGTCGAGGCGGCGCTCCTGGTGGTAGCCGAGCGCGAGAAATTCGTCCATCGCCTTCGAGTCCGCGTAAAGCCAGCGCCGCTCGGTCACCGGGCCGTACACGCGGCGGTCGGTCTCGCTGAGCGGGCGCTCCTCCCTGTGGTCGCCGTAGACCTCGGAGCTCGAGGCGATCAGCACCCGTTTGCCGAAGGTATTGCAGTACTGGAGCACCGTCTCCGTCCCCTGGACGTTCGTGACCATCGTCCGGACGGGCTCCTCGACGATCAGGCGCACGCCTACGGCTGCGGCGAGGTGATAGACGACGTCGCATTTGTAGACCAGCTCCGAGACGACGCTCGGCGAAAGCACGGAGTCCACGACCAGGTGGAACTCCGGCCGCTCCTTCAGGTGCTCGACGTTCCGGAAGTTGCCCGTCGACAGGTCGTCGAGGGCGAAGACGTCCCAACCGTCCTCCAGCAGAAGCTCGCACAGGTGCGAGCCGATGAACCCCGCCCCGCCCGTCACCAGAGCCTTTCCGGGCATCGAGGGAGCCTACCCCGGGCAGCCGCCGGCTCCTGCTTCGTAACGAAATCCGTACGAATCGCCGACCCGCGTCGAAAACCCCCGCAGGAGGGCGAAAAATGCTTTTGCAACAGGCCTGCGACGGCGATGAAAGGGCTTGGTGCCGATTTCGGCAGCGGGTAGTTACTCGGGTACGATGGAGCCTCCCGCGAGGAGAAGGAGCGTCGAGAAGCAGTGTTCGAGCGATTCACAGAGCGAGCCCGCCAGGTCGTCGTCCTCGCGCAAGACGAGGCGCGCGCCCTCAAGCACAACTACATCGGCACCGAGCACATCCTGCTCGGGTTGCTGCGTGAGGAGGAGGGGCTTGCCGCTCGCGTGCTCGAGTCGCTCGACATCACGGTCGAGGAGGTGCGCGCGCAGGTGGCGCGGATCGTCGGCCAGGGCGACGAGGTCACGACAGGACAGATCCCGTTCACGCCGCGCGCGAAGAAGGTGCTGGAGCTCGCGCTGCGCGAGGCGCTCTCGCTCGGACACAACTACATCGGCACGGAGCACATCCTGCTCGGGCTGGTGCGCGAGAACGAAGGGGTGGCGGCGAGGATCCTGCTCGACTTCGACGCGGACGCCGAGAAGATTCGCAACGAGATCATCCGCATGCTCAGCGGCCCGGGCCGCCGCCAGGGCTCCGGCTCCGGCGCGCAGGGCGAGAAGGCGAAGTCGTCGAAGCTGCTCGACCAGTTCGGGCGCAACTTCACGAAGCAGGCGAGCGAGGGGAAGCTCGACCCGGTCGTCGGCCGTCAGGTCGAGATCGAACGGATCATGCAGATCCTCTCGCGCCGCCAGAAGAACAACCCCGTGCTGATCGGCGAGCCCGGCGTCGGTAAGACGGCAGTCGTCGAAGGGCTCGCGCAGCGGATCTCGTCAGGCCAGGTCCCCGAGCTGCTGAAGGGCAAGCAGATCTACTCGCTCGACCTCGCCGCACTCGTCGCCGGCTCCAAGTACCGCGGCGAGTTCGAGGAGCGCCTGAAGAAGGTGATGAAGGAGAT
>Ga0126312_10001792_pt1 | contig 14205 bp, 18 predicted proteins | sample Plot104A_FD_92537 | JGI IMG/M metagenome (GOLD analysis project Ga0126312, IMG submission 92537) | Serpentine soil microbial communities from UC McLaughlin Reserve, CA, USA - Plot104A | ecosystem: Environmental > Terrestrial > Soil > Grasslands | place: USA: UC McLaughlin Reserve, Lake County...
AGAATGATGCAGTTTTTCCCATTTTTAGAGCAAGCTTGCGCTCCTCTTTTTCCATTGCGAGTGCAATTCTAAAAGGAGTTTTTCTGCCCGTACTAGAAATTACTATAAAAACATTACTCTGCTTTATACCGCGATATACCAATCCTCCACTTAGCTTCCTCTACATAGGATCGCTTCTCTACCTGCTTGACAAGAACGAGGAAAAAGCAACATCGAGCGCGCTACTGGAATCTGCCATCAGCGTGGCTGCCATAACAGGGCCTATGGCTGGCGGCATGATTGCCGAAATATCAGGCTTCTTCGAAACGCCCTGCTCTTTGTCTTCCTCATAACGCTGGGCTCGTTTGCGATATCCGAGAGGCTTGCCCGGCAGAAGACTGTCGCAGCCCAGTCGCAATTGGAATAGATCTCGACACGATCTGAAAAAAAATCGTTTTTAGAATCACCAGCCATATGCATGCGTCATGAACAGCAGGAGGAAGGGAATATAATAATAATAATCGCAGTCATTGCGGCGGCGATTGCAATACCAACTGGGATCTACGCAGCCTCGCCGCTTTTCATAAACACCATGATAGACGAGCAGCTGCCAGTCGCCGCAGGCGAAGACAATGTGACGGAAGACAATTCGATGGCCGACAAGACCGGCGACTCCATGATGGAAAAATCCCTATCAGGCAACTTTGTAGGAGTCAGTGACGGAATACACAACGCCGAAGGCGTTGCAAAGGTGACCCCACTCGACGGAAGCAACAACAACATTCTGAGGCTTGGAGACTTACTTCAAGTCGACAAAAGGGCCGGACCTGTACGTGTACCTGTCGACTGACAAGCAGGCGTCAGACTTTGTCGAGCTTGGCAGGTTTAAAGCAAACATTGGCAACCAGAAGTATGAGATACCTGAAGGCACCGACCTGTCAAAGTACGGCACCGTGCTCATATAGTGCAAACCGTTCTCGGTGCTCTTTGGAAATGCAGAGCTGACGGAAAACACGTCGTCAGTCTGAATTTTTTACCTCCGCAGCGCTCTGTCTAAGTACTCCGGGTTGTCCTGCAGGGCCTTGTTGTAAGCCCTGTTGGTCAGACCGTCAGCTTCTTTATTTTCCTCCCTTGGCACCCACCTGATCTCGACCCCGTCTGGAAATTTGCTCTTGTGCAGCAGGACCTGCCTGTAAAGCGGGATTATCCTTTTTGACTTTATCTTGTATTCCCCCTTCAGCTGCTTGACGACCAGCTGCGAATCGCTCTTTACCTCGACCCTGCCCGAGTTATTGAGCCCATTTGCTATGAGCCATTCAAGCCCCTTTGCAAGCGCCATGTACTCGGCTACGTTGTTAGTGGCGTCCTTTGAGAATGGCTCTGCGGCTATTCCGTAGTCGCTGTGAATACTTCTGCCGTCGCGTCTTATCACGAAAGCATAGCAGGCGATGCCGCCAGGGTTCACCGGCTGGCAGAGGCCGTCAAAGTAAACCTCGATCGACACGGCTAGATGTGAATATTCTTGGAGATAAGTTTTTATTTCGTAGAGTCCGGGATTGTGTCTCCGACCTTATCCTTGACTTCCCTGGTTAGGTTCTGCACCAAGGGGATCTGGCCCACCTTCTGCGCCCCCTGCCATACCCCTGAAAAGAACGTCTGCCACCCAAGCCCGATAATTGCCAGTATGACTATGGCTATTACTACCCAAGTTATTAGGCCCATAATACAACAATAGTACTAGCAATGGCAATTTTAAGAGTTGTGGAGTGCTGCTCCAAGCTCAGTTTGACAACCGAATATCAGGCATCTATGAAAATTTCTCTGGTATAATTCAAATAGCAGTTTGCAGTATAGAAATGTACGAAAACAACTGAGCATCGACCTAGCCTTTATTGGAACTTCGGTTGGATTCGTAGTGATATCTTCGGAGATAGGCTTTAACTCTGCCCCGGGATTATTTGACGCCGACGCGTCTCTCTATCTGCCCGGCTATGCGTATCCCATTGTCAAAAAGGATCCAAAATCTAGAGTGAGGTAAAATAACGTTTACTTAGTTTGTCCTCGTATCCTAAAGTCGGCGCCAGCAGCAAAACATCTTTTAGAGACAACATCAATCTCTAAAGATCATCTCCCGGCCAGCTGGCGTCACTAGGCCGGGAGCAAAAGGCTTAACTTGCAGGTTGTCCAGTCATTATAATTAGACACTGGCGCCGGTGTCAACGAGCTTGAACACGCCATCTTTGTAGTCGCGGTATTTCATATTCTCCATGTAAACAACCGAAGGACTGTGAGCGTTGCTGCTGCTACTGTTGTTGTTGTTGTTTTGCGCCGCTGCCATGATGGTACCTATTGCGCCGGCGGCGAAGACCAGAGTAGCTGCCATTGCCAAACACAGTATTGCATAGTAGTGTCTATTCATTAGCCCACGCAGAGAGAGAAGATTTATAGTAAAATTCTTTCTATGATCAGCGCTTGAGAGTGGCGCCCCTGATCTCGCTCAGGAACCCAAGAAATGTGATCTGGTGCTCTTTTTGGCATTTTCTGCAAACAAGTATGGCTGACTGAGCGTTGCTGCCTCCGACGACGCGGTCTATGTATTCTATGGCCTTGCCGCAGCTGCACTGGAATTTTCTCGGCGCCAAACTAAACTAGGTTGAGAACCCCGTGCTTGGTATTATATCTTTTTTCGAAGCTGAGACCTGCATAAACAGCCCTCTACTATATGACAAGGAAAGACCCATAGCAGGGCTTCCAGTTGCCTTCAAAGGATTATAGGCTAGTGTACGTAATTCTCTGCAATTGTCAAAAAAAGGCGAAGCTAGCACTTCCTCTGCCAGGAAGCTCAAGTCAAAACCTTGAATACTCGTGGTCGACGACGAGTCGGACATTACTACGATACTGAAGAAAGGGCTCGAGCAACATGGCTTTCAGGTAACCGCCTCAAACGACTCTGCTAGCACAGCGACTAGCTACAAGCGCAATTCGTACGGTGCGACCTTTTACTCCTCGACATCCGCATGCCTCAGATGAACGCCTTTGAGCTGTACAGGGAAATAAGGGATGTTGACCCGTAGGTAAGGGTATGCTTTCTCACTGCGCTTGAGGTGTACTATGACGGGTTCCGGAGGGTATTCTCAAAACTGCACCTCAGGTGCTTCGCCCGCAAGCCTACAATGCCTGTTGAATTGAAGAAGATCATCGCGACCGAGCTATAGAGGCGGAGTAGCTCTCAAGATATATTGTGTGTGTGTGTTTTGTTCATGCATTGTGTTTTACCGGGGAACGCGCAACAGCTTACGCGCCCTTGCTGTTCATCCTCTTGTTGTACGCCTCGATTATCTTTTGAAGCGCCTCGTCCTCCTCCTTCACGGCCGCAATGAACTCGTCAAGGTAGCCGTACTTTTTGACAGCTTCGACAGTCTCTGCGAAATTCATATTGTGATCCTTCTCGAGCTTTCTAACCCTGGCCGCAAGCGACCCATCTATTGCAGACTTGACTAGCGTCTGCTGTATGAGCAGGCGGTTGTAACGGCTCAAAGCGAAATAGCGCCGGAAAATGTTCATCCTCTCCTGCCTGCCGGCCTGCCACAGCTCTTCAGAGGAAGGCAGCCGAAAAGAAGCCTGCACGTGATACATGGATAAAATTCTACAATAAAAATGCCGCTATTCCTTTTTGGCGGCATAGACCGGATGTGGCTCAGAATAGTCCGGTCCTGCACATAGGACCAACTCTTGCCGCATATATACCGCGCATGTTATGCGTTTTTCTTTGGAGGCAAGCAAGTTCAAGCTAGTGGTGGCTGCAGCGGATCTAGTAGTGTCTCTTCTGGGCCTCCATATCCCTTAGAGCGTCGATGTGCCTGACAGAGTTTCCCGCCAACGAAGGCATGGCGCCACGGACACAATAATATGTCTATTTTTTTCTGCCATAAGATTCTTTTATGTGGCTTTTTAAGTAATTGGTGCCCGAGTGTCTGCTGCGGTTGGGATGGAGCGTGACAAGAGCAAACGGACGCAGCGCGACCTTCTGGACAAAGAGATACAGGGTAGGGTTGATGCCAACAGGAGGTTCGTAGACTAGGTGCTGGAAGAGATACAGGATCAGAACCGCTATAGCACTTTTTAGAAAAGCTTGGCTACGAGCTTCCGCGGGCAAAACTTAAGGAAAAAGCCGGAAACGAGCGGAGTGCAACGCACCACCATGTGATGGCCGGGCGTCTACAAGTCGATACTTGAAAGGTGCTTTTGCTGGCCGTATTCTAGAATAATCATTCGGATGCGATATAAGCTTGTTTTTTGTCTGAATTTTGGCTTTGACATTGCTGCACGCTTTTCGTACGCCCTGCGCGGCTCATGTCAAATCTAGAGTGTCTGACGTATGGTGTCACAACAACAAAGGCAGCAGCGGTACATTCTGGTAGTCGATGACGAGCTGGACATTGTGGTAATTTTCAGGCAGGCGCTCAACAGGCAAGGCTACGAAGTATTTGGCTTCACTGACCCGCTGCTGGCCCTTGAGCACTTCAGGTCCAACGCACAGGATTATGCCCTTGTCATATCTGACACACGCATGCCCCGAATGAGCGGCTTTGAATTCGTGGCGCAGGTCAAGTCTATCAAGCCAGACGCCAAGGTGTTGCTCATGTCTGCATTTGAGATAAGCGACATCGAATTCTCAATATCGCCTGTCAAAATAAACGGCTTTCTTAGAAAGCCAGTGGACGTGGGGACGCTAGTAAAGAAAGTCAAGGTCGCAATGGCGAACTAAAAACTATTATTCTTGAGTGTGCTCGTGGAATGTGTAGTGGTAGCCGGTACTACCAGAAGAAAATCAACCAAGACCAGCAGCTTTGGCGTATCAAAGCGCGAAGGCCATGATGCAAGCAGGTACTACAGCCGCAAGCTGTACGCAAGAAGCGAAAAGAACAATGCCGGCTCACAAAGCACAGAAAATAATGCCGTGCCGCAGCAATGCGCTGACAGGGTTTTCTGCAAGAGCAGCGAGAAGATGGGTGAGCTACCGGATTCCTGCATCCACCTCGTCGTGACTTCGCCACCGTACAATGTCGGCAAGACCTATGACAAGGACCTTACCCTTGCCGAGTACAGGCAGCTACTCAGGGCTGTTTTTGCTGAATGCTACCGCGTGCTTGTGCCCGGCGGCCGGGCATGCGTCAACGTGGCCAACCTTGGCAGGAAGCCGTATATCCCGCTTCACAGCTATGTCATCAGCGAGATGCTTGACGCTGGGTTTTTGATGCGGGGCGAGATCATTTGGAACAAGGGGTCCAGCGCCGGCGCGTCAACTGCGTGGGGAAGCTGGCAGTCTGCCGCAAACCCCTCGCTGAGGGACACTCATGAATACATCCTGGTCTTTTCAAAGGGGTCCTTCTCGCGCGTCGCAAATGGCAAAAAGGACACGATAAGCAAGCAGGAATTTCTGGCATACACGAAAAGCGTATGGGAGTTTCCAGCGGAATCGGCTAACCGCGTTGGGCACCCTGCTCCCTTCCCTGTGGAGCTTCCTTACCGGTGCATCCAGCTGTACACTTTCAAAGGCGACTTTGTGGTGGACCCTTTCTGCGGCGTCGGCTCCGCCTGCATAGCGGCAGCCAAGACTGGCAGGCACTTTGTGGGCTACGAGACCAATCAGGAATATATAGACGCCGCGCTCGAGCGGATAAGCGAATTTGCAGACACCGCCCCCGCCCAAAAGAAAAATATGACATTGTGACCCTATCAATGACACACATATGGCGCAAAATAACAACGACATCGTGTACCTGAAGTACCAGAATCTGGAAGACATGCTGAAGGTGATAATCTATTGTGCACAGTCGATGCTCGGAGTCATCCCGATGCTCTACTACATCAAACACAATAACAAGCATGTTATGTTCATACAGACAGGGGCAGTCGGAGGCGTGACCGTGCATTACGTTGTCCAGAGCGAAAAGCCGGCGAAAAAATTCATCCAGCTCAAGAGGCTTTCTGGCGAGTTTGCCTACATCGACACCATCGGCACAGACACGCAGTCGCTGTATGTTCCAATAATTGGGCTTGAAAAGTCGACCCTTTCTTTTCCCACCTAGCTAGCTAGCTTGTTTCGTTTCTGTGGCCGCTGGCGCAGTACCATGTCCCCTTGACGTTGCCCTAGCGGCTGATCATCAAGTCATGCTGCCTGACCTACGAGCTGGCGCAGACTTTGCACGTCAGGGCTATGCGCAGTGCCGGGATCCGGAGCAGCACATATGTATATATGAATTATAAGACATCCTGCAAGAAAAAGTTTTAGGGCCAAGCCGGCATGTACTTCCCTTATCAGGGACAGAAAAAAATCGCGCAAGAAAGAGCGGCCGGCAAATGAGGTCTCGGAAGACGACATCAATGGTCTACTGGATGCCATCAAGAGCTTTGAAGGCTACCCGAAACTGAAGGACCTTGGCAGGATGCTGCCGTCGCTGACTCCTCTGCAGGTAAATGTCATAATACGCTACCTTGAGAGGTCCAGGGCGATAGTCATAGATACCGAAGGCTACATCACTTGGGTGAGCAAAGAAGAGCCTGATCAGCTGACGCTTGGCGAAGTCGCCAACATGAGCAGCGAGTTCCGCAAGTATCTTGAGCAACAAAGGCAAGATGGTTAGAACATTCTACTGTACCACTATTTCATCTTATTTTTATGAATCTGCGCTTTGTAACACACCAGCATATGAAGTATCATCGCGGCAGAGCTGACGTTGTTGCGACGATTCTAGATGCGGCAAAAACGGTGGCGCTACAAAGACCAAGATAATGTATGTACAAGGCGTACCTTTCGTATGCGCAGCTAAAGGAATAGCTGTCGGTGCTGGTGGAGAATGGGCTGCTGGGGTAGCAGGAAGGCGAACTGAAATAAAGATGACTGACAAGGGACTCTGCTTTATGAGGACCTACGACGAGATCAGCGAAATGGTCTCTCCGGAGGCAAAACAATAAAATCTTAATCTTTTTCTATTCCGTCAATAGTTTTTATGTTGGCGGCGCAGACCGTCAAGTGTTGAAGAAGGCCGCCATCACGTCAGACCAGATGTACAAGATCGAAGAGAACGGCCACTCTGTCCTTGGCATGAGCCGGTATTTGATGATGGAAAACGCCGGCCACGGCGCGGCAGACTTTATCGCCAGCAAGTTCAAAAAACTAAAGAACAGGCAGGTAGTCGCGGTGTGCGGCACCGGCAACAATGGGGGCGACGGGTTCGTGACGTCGCGCCACCTTGCAGGCTATGGCGCAAAAATAACCGTATTTTTGCTTGGCAGCCCATCTGACCTGCGGAGCGAGGAAGCGAGGCTCAACTGGGGGATAATAGAAAAGATGGACTCGATCGAGATAATATTTGGCAGGGAGCTGAGCGACGAAGTTAAAAAGCGCATAAAAAAGGCAGACATCATTCTCGACGGGATATTTGGCACAGGAATCAAGGGCAAAATCCGGGAGCCGCACGCGTCTGCGATAGAAGCGATAAACGATTCCCGGGCGTACGTCCTTGCCATCGACGTCCCGTCTGGATTTGACCCCAACACGGGCAAGACGCATGGCGACAAGTGCGTAAAGGCCGACGCCACGATTACGTTTCACCGGCTCAAGGTGGGACTTGCGAATGGGCGGAAATATACCGGGCCGGTGCGCGTTGAATGGATAGGGATACCGCCGGAGGCGGAAAAGGGAATCGTATGACCTACAGGGTTCTGCAAATCCCGGTTGGCCAGATGGCCAACTTTACCTACATCATCGCAGACGAAGAAAATAGCGAAGAGGCTGCTGTGATAGATCCGTCGTGGGACCTTGACAAGGTTTTCAGCGCGCTGAAAAAGAACGGCTGGAAGGCAAAATACGTCATCAATACCCACGGCCACTTTGACCATGTCATTGGCAACGATCAGATGGCCGCAGTGACGGGCGCCAAGATAATACAGCATAAGAACTCTAGGCTTAAGAACCACGTTAAAGTGTCAGACGGCGATGTAATCGAAATAGGGAACGTCAAGCTCCGAGTGCTGCATACACCGGGCCACTCGAAGGACAGTATCTGCCTGCTGCTTGATGGCCAACTTGTATTCACCGGCGACACACTCTTTGTCGGCAACTGCGGCAGAACGGACCTGCCAGGCAGCGATCCGGGCGAGATGTATCACAGCTTGTTTGACGTGCTGGCAAAGCTGGACGAGACACTCACTGTATATCCAGGCCACAACTACGGCCCAATGCCGACATCGACAATAGGTCACGAAAAAAAGACAAATTACGTGCTCCAACCAAGGACAAAGCAGGAATTTCTGGAATTCATGGCTGCTGGTGACTAGCTGTGCAAGATGTATCCGCGTCAGACAGATCTATTGTCAGGAAATTTGCAGCGAAAAAGCCGGTTTTTGTGTGCACAATTTCATATACTGCAACAAGCGAGATCCAGGGGCTCACCGTTGCAGGGGCAAACCCCGAGCTGGTGAAATACACGTCGCCGGCAGACGCGGAATTCCTCTATTACGGCCGCTGCAGGTGCATCGATTTTGTGCCGGCGACGCCTGATGGCAAGCCGACGCCGGCGCTCATCACGCGCGCGGCCCTGCAGCTGGCAGAGATCCCGCTGCTCGTGGTGGACGCCGGCGCAAAGGTCAAGCCAGCGATCCCGCACCTGTCATTTGGGCTCGAGCCGGGAAAAAACATCACTCAAGAAAATGCGATGGACGAGGCAGTCGCAAGGCGCGCGTTTGACTACGGGGCTTTGCTTGGCAGGCAGCTGGCCAGAATGTCTGATATGGTAGTGATAGGCGAGAGCATACCTGGCGGCACGACAACGACGCTTGGGGTGCTTGAGGCGCTCGGAGTAGATGCACGGTTTAAGGTAAGCAGCAGCATGCCTGAGAACCCTCATGGGCTGAAGAATGGGGTCGTGGAATCAGCAATGGGGCGGGCCAGAGTGTCCTTTGGTGGCGTCAGCTCGCCTTTTAAAGCCGTCGCGCTTTTTGGCGACCCGATGATGCCGTCTGTGGCCGGGATTGCCGACGGCGTGCTGGCGTCAGGCGGCAGGGTCATGCTCGCAGGCGGCACGCAAATGGCCGCCGTCATTGCGATACTGAAGCGCATTGGCAGGCCGCTTGGGGGACTCTGCATAGGCACTACTGCCTACGTCGCTCAGGACTCGTCCTCGGACCTGGCCGGCCTTGTCCACTCGGTGTCGCGGCAGGTGCCGGTGCTCTCGTGCGATCTGCATCTGGGCGAGTCAAGCAAGCCGGGCTTGCAGGCGTTTGCAAAAGGATTTGTCAAGGAGGGAGTCGGCGCAGGCGGCGCTTCGATAGCCGCCATGCTCAAGACAAAGGCCACTACTAGCAAGAAATTGATGAAGGCTATCGAAAAAGAATACGAGACCTCCATCGAGGCCGCGCAGAAATCTAAAAGTTAATGACGTCTTTTGGGCCTGCAAACACCTGGAACAATGTTTAGACGGTTGGAGCAGATAATATAGTAGCAAAAGCTAAATAGCATGCTCACGAAGGGTCAGTCATAGAGCAATTGCAAAAGGCTTTTCATTGCTGAGGTATTTGACAAGCACAAATGCCCGGCTACCGCGCCTTACGATTACGGTTGTTTATGTTGGCAGAGAGAAGCGTTAACATGGGAACATCAGAATACCGATCCTCTGTTGGATAAATTCTTCATTCTGAGGGTCACGATAATGGCTGCGAGCCCAATGATCAACATCATAATGGTAAATGGTCCGAATTCTGGAGCAGCGTATGAACCCATTATCATAACGTTACTTGCATCTTCATTTACTTGGACGCTGGTGACTCTATATGTATCACTGTTGCCATTTTCAATATCAAGCAAAAAATAGAGTATATAAAATAGGCTCAAAATGCGCCTTTTTTCGATGCTTATTTGCTCCAACTAAGTGAACATCTGAGACATTATCTGTTCCTGAAGCTTGTGGAAGTACGACCTGAGGCCGATGCCGTAATCTGAATCGATGTGCTGCTGGATCGCTGCTATAAAGTATGGCGCCATCCTACTGGAAACTGCCACGTAGAATTTCGTCTTGATCCTGCCGTCCTGAGATATCGCAAGCTCGTTCCTTATCTCCTCCGGAGCCAGCTGTCTGGCCTTTGAGTCAATGACGTTGTACATGCCGACAAGTACTTCGGGCTTGATCCCAAGCTTATCGTCGTCCATCGTGACATGGTAGGTCGACGACACCCGTTGTTGTTTTTGCATCACCCATGAGTTTTGAATTACAGTAAAAACCGGCTATGCAAGCTCTAGCTTACTGTCTGGTCATTATACCTTGATCTTTATCTTTCGTGATACGAAAGGGCTTGCGGGATCGATAAAGCGCCAGCTCTTTTCAGTTGCGCGGGTGATGCCTATTCTCGGCGTGACAATTACTTTCCTCGGCTTTGCTCCGTGCTCAACGTGAAGCTCTGACCTTGCGTCAGTCATGTCTACGCCATTAAGTAATGGAGTAATGTTGAGTGCCTCCGTGAGCTTGCCCGGCCCCGAGGTGAGCGAAAAAGCATCCTCAACCGGCCGGAACTGCTTCATTACGTCGATGCCCTCAACAGGTTCGATCCCGCGTATTAGGACCGCGCCAGCCCCTACCCTGTTTGCCCTTGCAGACACGTTGACGCAGAAATGGTTGCCGTACGCAAAATAGACGTAAGCTCTGCCGATGTCGCCAAACATGACCGTGTTTCTTGCCGTTCTGCCGATGTGCGCATGGCTTGCCGCGTCGTCGCTGTGCCCGTACGCCTCTGTTTCAACGATGATACCTGAGAGTCTGAGAGCCCTGTCGTCCAGCTTTAGCATGCGCACCAGCTTTTTGCCTACAAGGTCGCGCGCTACAAGGTCTGTCGGCCTTGAATAGAATGAAGTGCCGGGGCAGGTAACCATCACATGTAGTCCTCCAAGGAGCTCTTGCCAGCCTGATCCATCCGCTTGACCTCCCTTGCAAGCTTTTTGAGGTCGGCTTCAAGCACTGATAGAAGGCTCTTGTTGTATATGGCCGCCGCGGGGTGTATGGTCAGAAAATACTTTTGCCCAGCCTTTTCAACTATCCTGCCGCGGTTTGCAGTTATCGAGCCGCCACCCAAGAGGGAGGAATAGGCAGTCCTGCCAAGTATGCATATGACCTTTGGTCTGATAAGCGATACCTGCCTATCAAGATACGGCCTGCACGCGGCTGCCTCGTCTTCTTCCGGCACCCTGTTGTTTGGCGGCCTGCACTTGACCACGTTTGTGATAAATACCTGCGAGCGCTCAATGTCTGCCTTCTTGAGGAGATCGTCAAGGATCCTGCCGGCGGCACCCACAAACGGCCTGCCTTTGTCATCTTCGCTCCTACCCGGTGCCTCGCCTACAAACATTATCCTAGCCGCCAGCTGGCCTTCGCCGGAGACGGCGTTCTTTCTCGTCCTTGACAGCTTGCAGAGCGGACAGCCTCTTACCTCAGCCGCAATTTTCTCAAGTGAATCGTCTGCCACAGCAGCAGCTGCTGCTGCTGCCGGGGGTTTTTGCTGGGCCGCCATATCCCTGATGTACATCGCCTCTACCGTATTTTAAGTGGCACTCCTCCTCCTCCTCCTGCTGCTGTCAGCCTTCCTTTTCTTTGCAAACCACATGATGATCATTATGATGCCGGCGATGACGCCAAAGAGTGAATATACGTACGAGTTTGTGACAATAAAGCAATCCCTTTCCATCTCGTCCAGCCTCTGCGGCGAAATCACCTGATCGCCCGCGTCGCGTAGCGCTGTAAGGCACGCGACGCCCTGAGAGTTAAGGTAGATGGCAGCAGCGCCGCTTATCGCCAGTACGATTGTGCCTACATGCAGATACCTATCATCATTTGCCATTATTGTCTTGCGCCCGATCTTATCTGCCTGATTATGTCGAGAATTTCGTCTGCATCTTCGGCCTCCGGGTTTATCTCCAGGTACATGTTGAGCACTGTAAGCGCCTGCTGTGAGTCACCGCTTTTCAAAAGCAACACGCCCTTGTCCCTTATGGCGTCAGGGTTGTACTGATCTATTGCCAAAACCATCTCGTTTGCAATCAGGTACCTGTCCATGTCCTGCGCTTCGTAATAACTGCCCTTGAGGTTGTTGAGCATCCGGGTCATCACCTGCGCTGAAGTAGCTTTTTCCACCAGCGCATGGGTGAGAGGGATGTTCTGCCGTGGATAAGTCTGGTCAAGCAGCCCCTTGAGCGAATAGTCATCCATTATCCTGCCGCCGTTGAACGGGTCGACGATTATTTCGCCGCTATTGTCCTCAAGCACATGCTTGACAAGAAAGTGGCTGGGGAATCCTACCGGGTACATCCTGAAGTTCACCGCGTGGGCGACGCGCAGGTACAGTATGGCAAGCGTTATGGGGATGCCCGTCTTGCGTTCGATGACAACGTTGAGGTAGCTGTTGAGCGGGTTGTAATAGTCATCAGTGTTTGGCTTGAATTTCTGGATGTTAAAGAGGTATTCGTTTATCTTTTCTATTATCTGAGTCGGCCGCCTGGGGATAGTGGCGGCGCTCTTTTTAAGGATCTGCTCAATCTCCGCGCCCATCGAGTCTATCATAGCAAGGGTGCCGGCGATGTCAAGACCGGGGTAGGCGAGAACCCTTGCAAGGTGCAGGGCGTGCTCAGCCAGCCTGTCGGTGTCGTCAGACGAGATGATGTCTTTGACGGCGGAGCTTTTCCAGTCCGATATGAGAGAGTCGAGGTTGTTGGCGGCCACTTGCAAATCTTTAGCGGCCGGCATATATTTATGTCAATCAGGGAGGGCAGGATTTAATGTCTATTAATAAAGTAAATCGTCATCATGAAATTTTCATTTTGTGTAATTAGCGCTCACACTGCGGCTTTTGATAATAATTTCAGTTTTCTGCAATATCAAATACAGCTAAATTGAGGAAAATTACGCTAGATGTGTTTATTCAAACCTCTCTGCCTTGCCATCCACAGCAGACGGTAAAGTGAATACTCTTCTCAACAGCAAGATCACTTTGCCATTAGATATTTTTGCCGCAAAATAATTCTTTGTTACTGATCTTGGGTTGAAGCTGGGTCCTGAGCCTGCGACGACAGGTTGAGCCTTGCTCCAAACCTTATGATGAATGGAGCCAAGAATGTGGTCACTATCGTGATAATGCCAAGTATCGGCAAAAGCGAGCTTGTGATGGCACCTACGTCCTGCCCGCCCTTTACCACCACGAGTGAGAGCTCGCCCTTGGCGGCAGACACGCCAAGGCCCGTCCTCACCGACGTGACGCTGTCAAAGTTTGCCTTGAGTAGGATGCCGGTGACTATAAGGAACTTGGAGCCAAATGAGGTCAGGATGAGTATGGCTGCGGGAACTATGAACAGCGGTATGAGCGAGATGTCCATAAGCGCCCCTATCGATATGAAAAAGATGGCCGCAAACATGTCCCGCAGCGGCGTAGTGATGATTCTTGCAATGGCGGCGCTGTTGGACTCTGCTACCAGCACGCCGGCAAGAAACGCTCCGGTAGCCACAGAAAGGCCAAAGCCACTTGCTATGAACGACAGTCCAAACGCCATGCCGAGGATCACTATCAGGAGCAGGGCATAGTCGTTTGTCTTGCTTGCCTTGTCGATTATCTTCGGCATGAACCTCGATCCCACAATGAGTATGCTTCCGATAAAGGCTGCCACTATGCTTATCGAGATCGTGATTCCGACGATGGAAAGGTTCTCGCCGGCAGCAGCCACTGACTGGAGGACCGCTAGAATGGTGATGGCAAGTATGTCTTCCACGATTGTGATGCCAAGCACGAGGAGCGAGGATCTATCCTTTATGAGGTTCAGCTCCTCGAACACCCTGACGGTCACCACCGTGCTCGTGATAGAGAGAGCCAGGGCTAGGAACAGTGAATCAAAGAATGAGAAGCCCAGAGTCTGGGCGGTGAAGAACACTATCATCAGAGTTCCCAGCGCCTCGGACAGCGCCACGACGAGTGACACCCTCCCGATAGACCTGAGCTTCGCTATTGGAAATTCCGTTCCTACCCCAAAGAGGAGCATTATGATCCCCAGCTCCGCCATCAGGTTTATGGTCTCAATGCTGCTGACGAGGCTAAAAGGCAGGGTGTACGGCCCGATTATCATGCCGGCGAGAATGTAGCCTATGACCATCGGCTGCTTTAGCTTGTAAGTAATGGCCATCATTATGGCGG
>Ga0126312_10001793_pt1 | contig 14196 bp, 16 predicted proteins | sample Plot104A_FD_92537 | JGI IMG/M metagenome (GOLD analysis project Ga0126312, IMG submission 92537) | Serpentine soil microbial communities from UC McLaughlin Reserve, CA, USA - Plot104A | ecosystem: Environmental > Terrestrial > Soil > Grasslands | place: USA: UC McLaughlin Reserve, Lake County...
CGCATCCGGAAGCGGCGCCGCGACCGCAAAGCGCTTGAGCACAAGCGGCGGACCCGCGCGGAGAAGGAGGCGCGGAAGGAGCGGGCCGCGCAGCGAAAGACCGAGGCCGTGGCCAAGGCCAAGGCCGAGACGCAGGCACACAAGGAGCGCGAGCGCGAGGAGCTGCGCAAGACGAAGGAGGCCGACAAGGCGCAGGCCGCGGCCGCGCGCGAGGCTGCCAAGGCCAGGGCGGCCGAGAAGGTGAAGGCCCCGGCCGAGGAGATCGCCAAGGGGGAGAAGCCCGCCAAGGCCGAGAACGCCCCGAAGGCAGAGAGGGCCCCCAAGCCCGTGAAGCCGACCAAGGCCGCGAAGCCGCCGAAGCGCGAGACGCCCGCGGCCGCGGCCGCCGTGCCCGAGAAGAAGCCCGCGAAGACCGAGCGCGCCGCGGCCAAGGCGGAGAAGCTTGCCAAGTCCGAGAAGCCGCCGCGGACGAAGGCCTCCAAGGCCCGCCGCAGCCGCCTCAGCAAGCGGGTGGGCGGCACCGCGCGGTCGGTGCGCCGGGGCGCCAAGCAGACCCGTCGCAGCATCCGGCGCGCCTACAACCGCCGCCACCGGGGCTCCTACGCCAAGACCATCCACAAGGTCCCGTCGCGCGACGAGCTGTCGGCGCTGCTCAATGCCCGCGGCCTGCTCGGCAAGGGCGTGGAGATCGGCGTCAAGACCGGCAAGTACTCCGACGAGCTGCTGCGCCACTGGCGCGGTGCCCAGCTGATCTCGGTCGACCCGTGGCTGTCGGCGGACCCCGATGAGTACGTCGACCGGTCCAATGTCTCTCAGGACGAGTTCGAGCGCTACTACCAGATCACCTGCGAGCGCCTGGCCGAGTACGGCGAGCGCAGTGACATCTGGCGGATGACCTCGGTCGAGGCAGCCAAGAAGGTGGGGCGCCACAGCCTCGACTTCGCCTACATCGACGCTCGTCACGACTACGAGTCGGTCAAGGAGGACCTCGCGGCCTGGTGCGACAAGGTGCGCCCCGGCGGGATCCTCGCCGGCCACGACTACGTCGACGGCGACTTCGTGGAGGGTGAGTTCTACGTCAAGTCGGCCGTGGACGAGTTCTTCGGCGAGCGCGGGATCCCTGTGCACGGTACCGAAGGCCCGTCGGCGGTGGAGGCCTTCCCGACCTGGCTGGTGGAGGTCCCCGAGGGGGGGATCGAGCCGCCGGCGCAATGACGGCCACGCCCGCCACCGACCTCACCGAGATCAGGGCCCTCCAGCGTCAGGCGATCGAGCGCTTGGACGAGGTTTTCGACCGTTTGGACCGACTCCATGCCCCGGCGCTGATTGCCTTCATCCACATTCCAAAGACGGCGGGGGGAACGGTGAGGGCGATGTTGCGCGCCGGCTCCGTCCCGACCATCGACACGGGGAACTTTCTGAGCTTTCCCGAACGCACGAAGAGGAAGCTCGCGCGGAAGCTCGTCGCGGGAAGATGGGCCGACGGCGACGTGGCAATCGGGCACGTACCCTATGGCACGTATCACGCGCATCTCCCGCCGGGCATCCGCTATGTGACGTTCCTGCGCGAGCCCGTGGACCGCGTTATCTCCCACTTCGCTCGCCACATCGACACCCCGCGGAGCCGCTACAAGACGACGAAGCCCCGGTTCCAGCCGGCCAGCTCGCTAGAGCAAGCGCTCGCGAGCCCGGACGTCCCGGACCTCGACAACCTTCAGACGCGCTTCCTCTGCTCCGATCCGGCACCGGTCGGGCCGCTGCCGGCCAGTGCGCTCGAGGATGCAAAGCGCAATCTCGCCGGCCTTGCGTTCGTGGGGATCCAGGAGCGATTCGCGGAGTCCCTTGTCCTGTTCCAGCGCTCGCTCGGCGTGCGCCTCGAACCCGCGATCAATCGGCACGTCAACGCGTACCGGCCATCGCTCGACGAGATCGGTGACCGCGAGCGGGAACTCATCGAGGAGCACACCCGTCTCGATGCCGAGCTCTATCGCTTTGCGCGAAACCTCTTCGAGCGGCGCGTCGCCTCCGCAGGCCAGGGCCTCGCCGCCGAGGCGGAGGCCCTGCGCGCGAAGACTGCCGCCGTCAACGCGGCGTACGACGCCGAGCTTCACGCCGCCGTCGACTGGCTCGAGCGCGAAGTGCCGCGGGGCCTCGACAAGGATGTCAGGCGCGACGCTGCCGCCGAGGCGGGCATATCGGGGCTCCTGTACCGGCGCGCCGTTCACCGGGTGGCGAACCGCCGCCGCGGGGGTCAGTAGTACCAGGCAACGTCGCGGCGCTCCTTGACCAGGAACCGTCGCAGACCTAGGCCGCCGACGATCACGACCGCGGCGGCCCACGCGATAAGGCCGGTCGTGGTCACATCGCCGGTATTGATCAGCGCCGTCTTGAACAGCTCGACCGGCGCGGTCACTGGGTTGAGCTCCGCCAGGAACCGGTAGTCCGAGGGGATCTTCTCGATCGGGTAGATGACCGGCGTGAGGAAGTACCACACGCTCAGCACGTAGCCCGCCGTGCGGCGGACGTCCCTCGCGCGGGGCGCGGTGGGCGAGAACCACGATCCGACGGCGAGGCCGATCGCAAGCGCCATGACCACCGCGACGGGCGCGAGTAGGGTCACCGGCTCTAGGACGAGGTAGAACTTCCCGCGACTCAGGACGAAGTAGACGATCGTCCCGATCCCCAGCAGGCCGAAGATGACGAATGCGGTCAGCGGGAGCGAGATCGCCGCGAACCAGGGCACCAGCCGCGGCATGTAGCTCTTCCTCAGCGTGCTGCGGGTGATCTCGAGGCTGCGGGTCGAGTAGTAGGCGGTCTCGGCAAACACGCCCCAGATGCTCGACGCGACCAGGATGTACAAGAAGTACGGGACACCGTTCTCGATCTTCACGTCGAGGATTCCCCCGAACACCAGCGTGTTGAGGAAGATCGGGAGCAGCACCGGGATGAACAGCCACAGGTAGCCGAGCAGCGTCCGACCGGTGCGCTTGCGCATGAAGGCGATGAGGAAGTAGCCGATCGACGGCCGGAAGCGCCCGAGCTCGGGCAGCCAACAGCGGATGCTCGGGGTCGGCGTCTCGATCGCGCGCAGGCCGTGCCGGTGGGCGTCGACGCGCGGCAGGCTCTCGGCGCCGGCTCCGCCGTCGGTCGCGGGACGCGGCTCGACCTCGACGCTGGCCACGGCCGGGTCAGGCATCGACAGCTTCCACGAGCGCCGGCGTGGGGCCGACTCCCTCGAGCTCCCACTCCAGGCGCAGGCACTCGGCACGGGCGCGCACCAGCATCTCCCAGGCCTCCTGGCCGGCCTCGAACGACTCCGGCATCGGGGTCGTGACCGCGATCTTGCGCTTCCCGCGGCTCGCCCGCAAGGCGGCGGCCTCGGACTGGAACTCGAGCTGCGACAGCTCAGGGTGGGCGTCGAAGAGCTCCTGCGCGTGCGCGTACAGATCGACGTCGTAGCGGTTGCGCCGCCGGATCAGCTTGCGCGCCCCCGGCGGTAGCTCGTCGCGCCCCGGCGGCGCCGGCAGCGTCAGCTCGTTGTGGTAGGCGGCGGCGGTCAAACCCAGGCGGTCGCGCGCCAGCACCACCGCCTCCTCGATCCGCTCGGCCAGGGCGAAAAAGGTCAGCCGCTCGCGTAGGTTGCGCTTGGCGTCCGCGAGCATGTCGTCGCTCGGCGCGCCGAAGGGCTCGAGCGATCCCGACAGCATCCGCGTCTGCAGGTTGTCGCGCACGGCGCCGGAGCGCACGGCGTCCTCGAGGCCGATGCCCTCGATCTGCGGACCCGCCGCGTACTCGGCGAGCACGCGGTCGACCGGATCGCGTAGCACGGTGAAGTAGCGGAACGTGCGCTTCCACGCGAACCGGTCGAGGTAGTTGGCGAGGGTGAGCGGGAAGCTCCCCCGGAGCATCCGCAAGCCCTTGATCTGGCCCTTGGTCGTTAGCGTCCTCGTCGCCTCGCGTAGCTCCTCCAGGTCCGCCTCGGAGATGCCGCCTCCGCCGACGAAGACGGCCGGGAGCGGCGGCGCATCGTCGCGTCCCTTCCTGCGCCCGGTGATGCTGGGCGGCAGGCCCAGCTCCAACGCTGCCCCTCCGCAGTAGGGCATGTCGACGAAGACCAGGGGCACCGGCCCCCCGGCGCCATCGAGCTCCATCCCCTCGTCCGCACGCCGTCTAGCCATGCACCCACTGTCCCAGACGACTGCGCCGAAGGGAATCCACGGCGGCCGACAGCCGGGAGCGGGAGTTCGCCGCGTCAGCCGCAGTCCGCCGCCGGTCCCGCTCGACCTGCTTCGCCTCGAGGCGCAGCAGTTCCGCGCGGTGGCGGACGAGCAGGTGCCACTCGTGCTCATTGCCCTCGAACATCGGCGCCGGCGCGTCGGCGCCGGCTCCGTCCCGCCCCGTCCGCAGCGCGGCAAGCTCGACATGGAAGTCCAGCCCCTGTCGTTCGGGCACGGCATCGAACTGCTCGAGCGCGAACCGGTAGAGCTCCGCGTCGTAGCGGTTGTAACGCTCGGCGGCGTCGCGCAGGTGCGGCGGCACCTGCGGTCCCCGCGGGCGGGCGGCGTTCACGCGCTGCGAGATGTCGACGAGGAGACTGCGCAGGCCCAGTCGCTGCTTGGCCAGCACGAGCGACTCGTCGAGGCGCTCGGTGATCCCCACGAGCGCCATGGTGTCACGCACGTTGCGCTTGGCCCGCTCGAGCATCGCGTCGTCGACCTCGCCGAACGGCTCCGGATCGCCGGACAGCATCCGCGTCTCGACGTTGTCGTGCAGGTACCCTGCGACGATCGCGCCCTCGAAGCTGACCCCGGCGGGCAGCGGACGAAGCCCCTCCGCCGGTTGCGCGTCGTGGTGCCGCGCCTCGCGGACGTAGAAGAAGTGCGAGAGCGAGCGGTCCACCGGGTCGCGCAGCATAGTCAGGTACCGGAAGTCGTGGTCGGGGAATGCCGGCTCGAGCAAGGAGCGAATGCCGAGCGGATAGTGGCCGTGCACCGCACCGACGCCGTCGAGGTCGATCTCGCGCGCCCGATCGTGCAGCTCCATCAAGGCGTCGGCGTCCCTGCCGCCAGCGCCCTTGAACACGTTGGGGATCGGCCTGGCCAGGCCGCCGGGACGGTTGTCACGGACGAGCGACCGCACGACGGTGCCGGCCGTCCTCGGCACGTGGATGAAGCACAGGATCGGGTCACGCGCGCCGCCGGCCATCGCCGGCTAGTCCACGCCCGCCGCGCCGACCGGCCCCGTGCGCTTCCGCGGCCTTTCCGACCGGGGGCGCGGGGGGCGGGCGGCCTCCCCGCGCGCCGCTGCCTCGCCCGCGGCCTGCTTGCGCAACCGGGCCTGGATCTGCTTGGGCCCGCTCAGGCGGAACTGCAGCCACAGCAGACGGGCCCGCGCCCCGACGAGCATGCGCCACTCATCGTCGGTTCCCTCGAACAGCGGGGGCGGCACGGCGTCGTCGGGGATCTCGCCGCCCGCCTTGGCCGCCTTCAGGGCGGCCAAGTCGACGTGGAACTCGAGCCCGTCCCGCTCCGGTGCCGCCTCGAACTGCTCGAGCACGACGCGGTAGAGCTCGATGTCGTGGCGGTTGTGGCGCTCGGCCGCGCTGCGCGTCTCCTTCGGCACGGCATCCCCGCGCGGCCGGCCGGGGTTCACGCGGCGCCCCTCCCGGTAGAACATGGTGCGCAGCATGAGCCGCTGCTTGGCCAGCACGAGCGACTCGTCGACGCGCTCGCTGATGCCCACGAGCACGAACTTCTCGCGCACGTTGCGCTTGGCCCGCTCGAGCATGTCGTGGGTGACCTCGCCGAAGGGCTCCGGATCGCCGCACAGCATCCGCGTCTGGAGGTTGTCGTGCAGGTACCCGGCGGCGATCCCCTCCTCGAAGCTCGCGTCGGGCGGGAGGGGCGGGAGGGGCTCGACGTCCTCGGACTCGTCGTCCTCGGACTCGTCGCCCTGGGCCCGCGCCTGAGCCGAGAGCCGCTTGATCAGCCCGTAGTAGTGGGAGAGCGCACGCTCGACCGGCTCCTTGAGCATCGTGAAGTAGCGGAAGTCGCGTCGGGGGAACGCCGGCTCGAGGTACCTGCCGATCCCGAGGGGATAGTGGCCGTAGAACGCCTTGAGGCCGTCGAGGTCGACGAAGGTCGGATCTTCGCGCAGCCGCTGCAGGCCCTCGGTGTGGACGCCCCCGCCACCGCCCTGGAAGACGTTGGCCAGGGGCTTGTCGCTCAGCTGGCCCGGGTTGTTCGTTCGGATGATCGAGCGAATGGTCGTGCCGGCGGTCTTCGGGATGTGGATGAAGACGAGAAGGGGGTCCGAGCGGACCTTCCTCGAGGCCTTCACGCGGGGCTATTCCTCCTCGGGTCCTGACCTGGACGCGTCGTCACCCGCCTGCTCCTGATCGCCTTCCCCGGCGCTTTCGTCGGCCCTCTCCGCTCCGACGGCGACGGGCTGCCGGCTGCCGCGGATCTCCCGCTTCGTGCGGCCGTCCTCGCGCTTGCGGCGGGGCTCCGCGGGCTCATCGGACTCTGCCGCCGCCACGGGCGCCGCATCGGCCTGCTGGGCGGCCTCGGCCCGCTGCTCCGCCTTGGCCCGCCGCTTGCGCTGCTTACTGCGCGCGGGCTCGGCCTTGGCGCTGCCGGCGGCCTCGGCTGCCACCGCTGGGGCGGGACCGGGCGCGGCCGTCTGGGCCTCGATCAGCTTGTCGAGCCGCTCGACGACGGTCTGCAGCCGCTCGCTGAGCTCCTTGGTGGCGTTCTTGATGTCGGCGAGGTCCTGCTCGTGGCGGTTACCAAACATGGTTGCCCCAGCGCTTTCGGTCGCAAGCCGGTGCGCCGACGATGCCGACGCGGGGGGTCAGCCTAGCGGCTGTACGGATGCCGGGTGGAGCGCGCACTGGCCCGCCTGGTGCGGTCCGACTATGCTGGCGGCTCGCCGGCGGCCCGGGGCGGGAAGCTGCGGGCCGCGGGCCAGGAATCTCGTGCAACAGGCGTGTCAGTGGAAGCATCGGAGAAACCCGAAGCCAAGCCCGAGCGAAACTTCTCGGCCCGTGCGGAGCGGTCGCTGAGAGATGCCGATCGCACCCTCCGGAAGGTCGAGAACTCGTCGCCCGAGGAGCGGGCGATGGTCCAGATTGAGCAGGCGCGGGTCTACGCGCTTCTGCAGCTCGCCGACGACATCCGCCAGAGCCGGGCCCGGTAGGCCATGGCCAGCAAACCCGAGCGCAAGCACGAGAAGGGTGCCCGCCGCAAGCGGCCACGGCCGCCGGCGCCCGCCGAGCGCGCGCAACCCGAGACCAACGGCCACGTTGCGCTGCCGGAGGAGCTCGCGGCGCGCGTTGCGCGCATCGAGGAGGCCGCCTCGGCCCAAACCGCGCGCACCAAGGAGCTGCTCGACTACGTCCGCCGCGCGACCGGGCTCAGAGACCGGGCCGAGGAGGCGCTTGAGCTGCGGCGCCAGAACGTCGTCCGCATCGACCAGCCGCTCGCGCTGATCTGCCAGGCCCCACGGTCGGGCGGCACGCTGCTGGCGCGGCTGTTCGACGGGCACCCGGAGCTGCACGCGCACCCGCACGAGCTGCACATCGGGGCCCGCCGGCCCCACACTTGGCCCGACCTGGCGCTCGACGAAAGCCCCGAGGCGTGGTTCGCCAAGCTCAGCGAGGATTATGTGGCGGGCTTCTTCGCCCGCGGCCGGCGAGTGATCCCGCTCAAGGCGCCCGAGCGACCTCACCAGCCCGGCCGCCACCCGTTCATCCTCCCGCCCCGGCTGCAGCGGGCGATCTTCCTCGACGAGGTCGATCGGCGCAGCCCGATCTCGTCCGTGCGGGCGATCCTCGACTGCTACATGACGTCACTGTTCAACGCCTGGCTCGACAACCAGAACCTCTACGGCGCCGGCAAGCGCTGGGTGGTGGCCTTCTCGCCCCGGCGCGCGTGGGGCGACGGCCTCGACCAGTACTTCGACATCTACCCCGAGGGGCGGCTGATCTCGATCCTGCGTGATCCCTGGGGCTGGTACACGTCGGCCCAGGGCCGCGATCCCGAGGCGGACACCGAGGTGCTGCTCGAGCAGTGGAACCGGTCCGCCGGCGAAATGCTGCGGGCGGCGCGCGAGCATCGCGACCAGTTCTGCGTCGTCCGCTTCGAGGAGCTCATCCTCGACACGCCCAAGGCAATGAAGGCGCTCGCCGACTTCCTCGAGATCGATTACACGCCCAAGCTGGCCGAGCCGACGTTCAACGAGTTCCCGGTTGGCGCCAACTCGAGCTTCGATACCAGCGAGGTGGGCGTCTCGAAGGACCCCGTCGACCGCTACAAGGACGTCCTCTCCGACGACCAGCGCAAGCAGATCGCGGAGACCTGCGATGATCTCTACAGCGAGGCCCTCGCGCTCACCGAGCGCTAGTCCTTGCCCGACTCGTCCTCGCCCGCGGAGGCGGCGACGAGCGACTCGAGCTGTCGCAGCAGGTTCTCGCTGAGCTTGGACTGCTTGGTAAGCGCGTCCTCGATGCGCTCGAGGCGGGAGGTGAGATCGGCGAAGTCGTCGCGCTTGCGCGTTGTCCCCGGCTCGCCGCCGCGCTCGCGCCGCCGCTCGGCCCGCACGCGGCGCTTGTGCTCGGCGCGGGCGTCCGACGCCTCGCCGGCCGCTGCGTCCGCCTCGGGCGCCGCGGCTGCCGCCTGAGGCTCGGCCTCGGCGGCCTTCGCCTTGGCGCGGATCTCGGCCTTTCCCTTGGTCCGGCCTTCGGCCTTTCCCTTGGTCCGGCCCTCGGCCTCGGCTTTGCGCCTGCCGGCGGCCTCGGCCTCGGTCTTGCCCGCGGCGTCAGCCTTCGGCTTCCCGGCGCGTTCGGCCTTCTTGCCGGCGCGGCCGCGGACGGCCGACTTCTGCCGTGCAGCCGACCCCGGCGCAGCCTTTCCCTGCCGGCGGCGCGTGGCCTTCGCCTCCTCTTCCGCCTGCCCGGCCTCTCCCGCGCCATTGTCCGGTTCCTCCGCCACGGAGGCGATGCTAGACGTTCCAGAGCCGGACAAACCCGCTCGGCGGTGCCTTCTTCTCGTTGGCGGTGCTGAACTCCCAGACGGCGAGCTGCGGGTGCGACCCGCGCAGCTTGATGCCGTCGGCCGCCTTGGTCGGCACCTGGAAGATCGCTTCACCGGTCTGCTTCTTGCCGGGCTTGACCGCCTTGGCGTTGTAGAAGGAGTCGGCGCTGGCCTTCTCGGCCGGAAGGAAGCTCTGTCCCCCGCCCCCGGCAGTCTGGAGCCGGACCTGCTTGCGGCTCGAATTGAGCTGCTGGGACTTGTCGTCCTGGTTCTTCCAGGTCAGCTTCACGACCACGAAGGTCTTCGGGATCTTCGGCCCGCCCTTCGTCTGCTGACCCGGCACCGGCTTGACCGTGCCCGCCGGCCCGGCGATCGAGGTCGCCGTCGAGACCTTGTTGACCTTGATGTCGAGCTCCTTGAGCTTCAGCGTGCCGTCACCGTTGACGTAGGTGACGTCGTGCTTCGCGCTCCCCTTGCCCTGGGTGCACGTCCCCTCCGTGGTCGTCTCGGGGGTGATGCCCTTCGTGCCGCAGGCGTTCGGGTCTTGCTTCTCCTTCTTGCCCTTCTTCTTGTTGCCCGCCGCTTGCTTGTTCGTGTTCGTCTTGCCGCTGGCCGCCGTCTCGGTCGAGCTCGACTTCGAGTCGGACGAGCCGCACCCCGCGGCGGTCAGGACGAGCACGGCAACGGCGGCGAGAACGGGCTTCTGGGGGCGCAACATCCTCGTCTTTCGTTCGATTCCAGGGGGCGGGACGCGCAAGCGCGATTCTCGATTTCGATCCTAACGTTGGCCTGAAGCATTCCCCTGCGCGAGCCCAAGCAGCCGCACCATCTCTCCCGCGGGCGGCAGTTGCGGCAGGGTAGTCCAAGCTCCGCTCTCCGCGAGGTCCGCCTCGGCGTAGGTGCCGGAGGCCACCGCTATGGTCCGGGCGCCGATGGCCAGGCCGCAGCGGACGTCGTGCGGCGTGTCGCCGATCACGATCACGTGCTCCGGGTCGACCGCACCGTTCGAACGCTCGCGCGCGAGGGCGAGGCCGCGATGGGCGATGGCGGTGCGATCGTCGCCGTCCTCGCAGAACGCGCCGTCGGCGAAGTAACCCTCCAGCCCGTAGTGGGCGAGCTTCGCGCTCGCGCCCGCGCGCGTGTTCCCGGTCAGGAGCAGGTTGGAGACGTCCGCGCGCCCCGACAGTTGATCCAGGGCCTCCGTGACGCCCGGCAGGACCCTCCCCTGCCGCCAGTGCAGTCGATCCGGCAGATGCCGCTCGTAGACCCGCAGGAAGGCCGATGCGGTCTCTGGCGTTGGCTCGCGCCCCGCGGTCCGTATCGACAGCAGTGCCACCTCCCAGTCGGTCAGCCCGGCCGTCTTCAGTGCCGCGAAGTCGACCTCGCCACCGCAGACCTCGCGGGCCGCCTCCTCCAGCGCGAACACGCCCGCGCGGGCGGTGGTCAGGAGCGTGCCGTCGATGTCCCAGAAGACGACCGTCGTCACGCCGGCACGCCGACGGCCGCGCCAACCCGCTCGGCGATGCTCTCGGCGTCGAGCCGGTGCGCGCGCAGCGCCTCGTCGTTGGTCACGCAGCGGGGGACGCCCTCGACCGCGAGCTTGATCGCGGCCACGCCGGCCCCCACCACGGCGGCGCCCTGGCCGCCGATCGGGTAGTGGTTGTCGACCACGAAGGCGAAGGCGGCGGCGCGGTCGCCGGGGTCGGCGTCGAGCGCCTGGAGGCGCGCGAGCGTCGACTGGGGGACGTAGCGGAGGGCCACGAAGCGCCAGCCTAGCCACCCGGCCTCCGGCGATACGCTTGGCCCGTGACATCGATCGTCGAGCCGTCCCGGCTGCGGGAGCCCGAGCGGCGCGCCCTCGAGTCGCTACAGGGCACGGGCATCGCCCTGATCCCGTTCGATGAGCTCGTCGCCGACGCCGGCCTCTGGAACGACCTCTCGGCGCATATGGAGGCGTTCGTGGAGGAGGTGCGCGGGCGCGCGCCGCGGGACCTCGACCGCCCCATGGGCAAGGACGACTACCTCATCCGCCGGTTTGGCGGCGCGCGCGCGGTGCGCGACGGCTCGCCGGTCGCGGCGCTCGGGCCGGACGACCCATGGCTGCGGCTGGGCACGTGCGGCCCCATCCTCAACGTCGTCAACGCCTACCGGGACGAGTGGACGCGGCTCGTCGATCTCGACGCGTGGTACACGGTGCCGTTCGCAGCGGGGCAGGAGCGCGTGGCATCGCAGCGCTGGCACCGCGACCCCGAGGATCACCACGTGGTCAAGGTCTTCGTGTACTTCTCCGACGTCGACCGGGACGCTGGGCCGTTCGAGTACGTCGCCGGCAGCGCGGTCCGCGCGCCGAAGATTCGGCAGGGCGCGCTTGGCTCGCTGCGGCTTCCGTGGAACAAGCGGCGGCGCTACCCGCCGCAGGAGCACGTCGACAAGCGGATCGCGCACTCCCGGGTCGTCACCGCGACGGGGCCGGTGGGCACGATGATCCTCTGCGACACGAGCGGCCTGCACCGCGGTGGGTTCGCGAAGCGCACCCCGCGCGTGCTGACAACGCACACCTACGTCTCGCCGCAGGCGAGCACCCCTCGTGGATTTGCCGTGAACGGCGACATCCGCGCGCAGCTGTCGGAGCCTGGTCGCTTCGCGCTGACCTGACGCCGCGACCCGCTCCGGCTCGGTCCGTACCATGTCGGGCGCTGTGGAGGCGCGGAACCGAATCGTGATGCCGTGCGTTGCCGCGATGGCGGGCATCGCGGTCGTCGGTGCGCTCGCGCCGGGGGCGGAGGCGCAGCGGCGGCGCCCGCCGGTAACGCGCATCGGCATTCAAATCCAGCCCCAGTCGATCACGGTCGGCGGGGCCGCGAACATCACGGGCCGGTTGCAGGGCCGCTCGCCTGGCGGCAAGCCGCTGATCCTCGCGTCCGCGGTGTTCCCCTTCCAGACCTTCACGCCGACCGGGGCGCAGACCAACTCGGATCGTCAGGCCCGCTACCACTTCCGCGTCTCACCCCGGGTCAACACCCGCTTCCAGGTCATCTCCAGGACCCAGCCGCCGGCGGCGAGCGGGATCGTGTCGCTCACCGTGGCCCAGAAGGTCGACGTCAACGTCAGCGACTCCACGCCGCGCAAACGCCACAACGTCTACTTCTCGGGATCGGTGACGCCGGCCAATCCGGGCGCCACGGTCTACATCCAGCGCCAGAGCGTCAACACGAAGCGCTTCCGCACCGTCTCGCGCACGGTGCTGCTTGACGCCGGACCCGACCACTCCGCCTTCCGCAAGAAGGTCCGGATCACCCGCTCGGCGATCTACGCGGTGCGGGTGCGCGGGACGACGTTCAACGCGCAGGGGTTCAGCCCGCCGTTGCCGCTGCGCGTGCACTGAGAACGGCCGCTTGAGAAGCGGCCGTTTGGGGCCTACGGCTCGGGCCAGTCGTTCGGGTCGTCGACGCGAACGTCGCCGCCCTGCGTTCCGAACACCCGGCGGTAGAGGCGGGCGTCGGCCTCGTCGCTGATGTCGTCGAGATGGTCCTCGACGGCGGCGAGGACCGCCTCTAGCCGCGCGCGGAGCTCGGCGTTCTCAGCCTCCAGATCCTCGCGGCGGGTCATGCGAGAAAAGCGCGATGTCGTCGTCATGTGCCGGCTCCTCGCGGTCGATGGGCTTCGGTCCACGGGGAGAATGTATGGCCGTGACTGAAAGCTTCCCTGCCCCACGCCTTCATATGCCCTAAAGATGGTCGGAGCGCAGAAGCAGCACATCGGTGTGATGAGGCTGGTCTTCGCCGCGTAACCGGTCGGCGTGGTCGCGTACCGCCGAGACCGGCTGGGGCTCGAGCTTGGGCGAGCCGTCGGGCTGCTTCTGCCGCCGCACGTCGATGAAGTGGGTGTAGTGCTCGCTCGCCAGGTCGTGCACGAGGTCGGGGTCGCCGCGCGTCGCGAGGGCGACCGGATCGAGCTCCATCACTACCGGCACGCCGCGCTCGAGCAGCGACTCGGCGCCCTTCAGCACGTAGCCCTCGTGGCCCTCGGTGTCGATCCAGAGCAGCGCCACCCGCGCGGGGTCGATCACGCCCTCGGCGGCGAGGTTGTCGAGCGTCGTGACCTCGACCTCGGCGGTTCGGGCGGGAGGCGCCGGCCCGCGAGCGATCCAACTCAGGCTCGCCGACGCCTCGTCGAGGACCAGCGTGGCGCGACCGGGCTCGCTCGAAACGGCGACCCGGAGCGCTTGCGCGCGCGAGCCAACGCCGTTGAGCGCGAGATTGGCTTCCAGTAGCCGGAAGCTCTCCTCCTCGGGCTCGCAGCAGATGGCGCCCCCGAAGGCGTGGGAGCGCAGGGCCGAGATCGTGGTGGTCCCGATGTTCGCGCCGACGTCGACGAGCGTCCGGCCGGCGACGGCCTGCGCCCCGAGCAGGCCGACGGCGAGACGCAGCACGCGAAATTCGGGGCGCGAGCGCTTGACGAGGAGCGAGCGGCCGATGTTGCGGTCGGCCGTCGACACGACGAACGCCCCTTCCGGCGTATTGAGGCCGATGTACGTCACGGAGACATACTGCTGCGGTGACCCCTCCGATGGAACAGGACCGGCCGCTCGCGCGCCTCGACCATCCGCGGCGCGAGATCTGGCTGAGCGCGCGGACGAAGGGCGAGCGGCGGCGCGCCCGGGCGTGCGCCAAGGAGCCCTGGACCGTCGAGTGGCTCGAGGGCTCGCTGCGCCCGGGGGACGTCTTCTACGACATCGGCGCCAACGCGGGGGCCTACGCGCTGGTCGCGGCGCAGATCTGCGGCGAGGAGGGAGCGGTGGTCGCGCTCGAGCCGGCCGCCGGGACGTTCGCCCTGCTGCTCGACAACGTGAGGATCAACCGCCTCGACGACGTGGTCACCGCCCTCCCGGTCGCGGTCTCCGCATCCAGCGGGCTCGTCGACCTGCACTACACGAGCCTCGACGTGGCCGCCGCGTTCCACATCACCGGGGACCGCCGTCCGCTCTACGGGCGCGACGTGGTGCGCACCGAGCGCGTCCTGTCCTTCCGCCTCGACGACCTCGTCGCGCAGCTCGGCGTGCCGGCGCCCAATCACGTCAAGATCGACGTCGACGGGACCGAGGACGAGGTGCTGTTCGGCGGAGCCGAGACGCTCGGGTCGCCGGCGCTGCGCTCGGTCATGA
>Ga0126312_10001794_pt1 | contig 14188 bp, 19 predicted proteins | sample Plot104A_FD_92537 | JGI IMG/M metagenome (GOLD analysis project Ga0126312, IMG submission 92537) | Serpentine soil microbial communities from UC McLaughlin Reserve, CA, USA - Plot104A | ecosystem: Environmental > Terrestrial > Soil > Grasslands | place: USA: UC McLaughlin Reserve, Lake County...
GGTCCTGCCCTCTGGGGTCGCGGCAGTGCAGGCGGCATGGGAGCAGTGGGATCTGGAGCGCAGACGGGCGCTGGTCGATGCCTGCGTGGCCAGGATCGAGGTCGCCCCGGCCGCGTTGGGGACCAAGCAGGGCCGTCGCCTCGACCGGTCCAGGGTCAAGCTCACCTGGCGAGTCTGACAGCTGACCAGCACCGGGACAGGCCGCTGTCAAGTGCTACCGGGCTCTACTGGTGGCATCCCGATGCAAACTGTAGTACCCTATAAGTAGTGCAACAAGCCGCGATCTGTGGCCTCGGCACCGAGTACGAGGGCGACTGACGCACTCCTCGGGCCTGGAGGTGCGAGAGATGCAGGAGAACCACGCATCGCTTGCAAGACGAACCTCCAGGACAACCACCGAGGGAACAGATGGAACAGACGACACGACCCCTCCTCGACGTGCGCGGGGCCCGGGAGTACATGAGTGAGCGGTGGACCCCGGTCAGCGAGGGGTGGGTCCGGAAGCACCAGCAGTCGGGGCTGCTGCCCTACCTGAAGATCACCGGGATGATCCGCTTCGACCCCGACGAGCTCGACAAGTTCATCGAATCGTGCCGGCACCCCGCCAAGGCGGCCGCCCTATGACCGAGGCGGAGCGGGAGACGCTCGAGGAGCGGACCGCGCAGGGCCTCGAACCCAAGATCACCAACCAGCGGGCGTTGCTGGCCATTGCCTGCTTGGTCCTCGAGCAGCGTCCCGAGAAGGGAGCCGCGTGATGCCCACCCGACCCGAACCCCTCACCCCCGCGCCGGGTTCGGCGCAGGTGGAGTGAATCGCCCGGCCCCTGAGCGCCACCGAGCGCCGCCGACCTACCCCGACAAGGAGCGAGCCCGGCACCACCAACAGCGCCGGGCCCGAGATCAGGAGGACAGCAACCCCACTCGAGAGACTACCGCAGACCACCGACGTGCTGCCCGCGAGCGTCTCCGCCGGCAGCGGGCCGAGCACGCCCACGCCACCGCCTGCGAGCTCGCCGGGATGCGACTCGCCGTCCACTACAGCTCGTGGGGGAGGTGCGCGGCGTGAGCGACGCTCCGACCGGACGCGAGACCGACGAGATCATCCGCCGGGCCCGAGCGCAGGGTCACCTCGACCCACCACCCGACACGACCGACAACGGTCACGCCGGCGAGGAGTCCCCACAACCCCCACCCAAGAGGGGTGGCAGGAGCCGCGGGAAGAAGCCAGCCGGGTTCAAAGACGCCGACGACCGCTTCACCGACGCCCGGATGGCCGAGACCGTCGCCGCTGACATCCTTATCGACCGGTACATGTGGGTGTCCGGGCTCGGCTGGCTGCGGTGGGACCAGACCCGCTGGGTCGAATGCACCGACGTCACCGTCGCCGAAGCACTCCGCAGCTACACCCTGGAACGCTTCGGCAAGGCCGTCGCCGACCTGCAGAACGGCAGCAGCGACACCGACGCCCTCGACGGGTGGCGGCAGCTGCTCAACGCCGGTCGGGAACGGGCCGTGCTCGGCCTCGCCCGCGGGCTTGTGGAACACCGCGCCGCCGAACTGGACGCCGATCCGGACCTGCTCAACACCCCCGCCGGCGTGGTCGACCTGCGGTCCCTGGAGGTCTTCCCGCACTCGCCGGACTTCCTGATGACCAAGATCACCAGCGGCAGATACCAACCGGGCGCGACCCACTCCGACTGGACCGCTGCATTGGAGGCACTCGACCCGCCGGAGCGGGCCTGGCTGCAGATCCGCATCGGGCAGGCCATGACCGGCCACCCCACTCCGGACGGCATCCTGCTCGTCCTCCAAGGGTCCGGGGAGAACGGCAAGAGCGCGCTCACCACCGATGGGGCCGTGCGCGCCCTCGGTGACTACGCGTCCATGGCGTCGGCCAAGCTGCTGCAGTCCTCCAGAGGCACCGAGCACTCCGAGGAGCAGGCCACTCTCCGCGGCAAGCGGTTCCTCGTGGCCGAAGAACTGACCGAGGCCCGCGCTCTGGACGTGACCTCGCTAAAGCGCATCCAGGATGTCGGTGTGATCACCGCCCGGCATGTCCACCAGCGGAACATGACCTTCAAAGCGTCGCACTCGCTGTTCACCACCACGAACTACATCCCGGTGGTCAACGAGGTCGACCACGGCACCTGGCGCCGGCTGGCCCTGCTCCGCTTCCCCTACACGTTCCGGAAGGCCGGCGAGGAGCTCGAGGCCCCGTGTGATCGGCGCGCTGACGAGCGCCTCAAGGGTCGGATCAAGGCGAACCAGGATGGCCAGCACGACGCCATCGTCACCTGGGCCATCGAAGGCGCCCACCGCTGGTACCAGAAGGGGCCCGAGATCCTGGCCCCGACCGCTCGGGTGAAGGACGACACCTTCGAGTGGCGGAAGGAAGCCGACCGCATCCTGGGCTACTGGACGGAGTGGCTCATCCCCGACCCCGACGCCTGCATCGCCGGTGTCGAGATGCACGCGGACTTCAACCACTGGCTGAACGTCAACGGCCACCAGCCATGGCCGAAGGAGCTGTTCGGACCCCGCTTCATCCAGCACGCCGAGACCGTCCGCAACAGGGTCGACCAGGTCCGGACCGCCGCCCCAACCGGCCTCAGCCGCTCCCCGAATGTCCAGATCGAGCTGCCTTCCAGGCCGTTCGTCTACCGGGGCGTCCGAATTCAGGACCCGCCATGACCAGTAGGAACGCGCCCCCTGCCACACCTGCCAGACCTTTGGGGAAATTCCCCCCGTACGCATAGCTCCAGAAAATTCCCCAACAGGCCACCTTCGCCCCCCTCGCCGCCAAGGCCGCCCGCGGCGAGAAGCTCACCCCCTACGAGGAGGGCGCCCTGCGGGCCGTCGCGGTCGGCAGAGGGCCCAGGGCGACCGCCCAGGCAGCCCAGGCCATCCTGGAGCCCCTCGACCGCGCCCGGATGCCGGGGCAGGGCATGACCGAGGCCCAGGTCCGCCGCGCGATCCAGAAGGGGCTGCAGCCGATCCTGGACCGGCTCGAGGTCCTCGCCGACGAGCTGAGGGACGACCGCTGATGGGCCCCCATGCGGTCCTGAGCGGCCGCAAGGATTGGCGCGCGACGGAGCGGCTGCTGGAGAACCTGAGCAAGGCGGAGCGCAGCTACCTGGCCGACTCCGACCTACGCGGCAACCTGGACGAGGTTGGTTGGAGCGAGGCGCGGACCATCGCCGCCCACCGCGGCGAAGCGATCATGGTCGACCCCGAGACCAACGCGGCTCCGGTGCTCGGCCTGACTAAGATGATCCAGGAGCAGGCGGGCCCGAGCATCACGTTGAGTCCCTGGTCGGCGTTCGCGGACCTCCGCCACGAGGTCTTCGAGGAGCAGCTCCGCATCAAACGCGGCGCCTTCCGCGAGATCCGCGCGGCGGCGCAAGCCCGCGAGCGCGAGTTGTTGGACGAGCTGATGCGCACCCCGCCCGCTGAGGCCGACGCCCTCGTGGACGAGTACCAGGATCTGCTGGAAACCCACCGCGACTGCGCCGGCCTCGCCGGGATGCGGGACAACCTGCGCCTCCCCCGCCCGGATCGGGTCGATCTGCCCGCGATACTCCGGGCCGTGCAGAAGGGCCGGAGCCTCTTGGACCCGTTGCCGGAGGATGAGGCGGACCAGCCGCGGGTCATCCTGCGCCGCCCCCCTCCGGGTGGGCATCCCGCCCCGGTGGTCCCGAACCGGCATATGCGGGCGCCGGAGGATGCTGGGCCGGTTCAGCGGGTCGGGGCGGAGGTGGAGCGGCAGCCCCCGATCCGCCGGCGGACCGAGGTCGAGGTGTCGCGGCTGGAGAATCCGCCCGCGGATGCGCCGCGGGTGCCGCCCATGCCGCAGGACGTTCCCTAGGGGCAACCAGTGGCGGCGAATGTCGGCAAGCGCAGGCTCCTCCTCCAGGCCAGGGCCGAGGGGAAGACCCTGGCCGACGCTGCCAAGGCAGCGGGCATGTCCACCCGGCAGGCGGAGCGGCTGAGTGTCGACCCGACCTTCAAGGCGGAGCTGCAGCAGCGTCTCGCCCAGCTGGACGCCGAGGACCAGCGGGCCATGCTGCAGCATCGACGGCGCGTCCTCGCGGTCGCCGGTCATGCCCTGGCCCAGCAGCTCGACCTGATGGGCAGCACGGCCCCGGCGGTGGTGCGGGAACGGGCAGCCAGGGCGGTGCAGGAGCATCTGACGAAGCTGCTGCCGCAAGCCCTAGACGTCGCGGTCGTCAACGCGGAGCTATCCGGCGCGGAGGAGCCGCAACGGCGGTCGTTCGAGCAGCTCTATCAGCTACCGCCGGACGCCGATGACGCCGAGGTGATCGACACCGTCCGAGCTGTCTACGACCCCGAGAGGGTCCGAGCCATCTACGAGCAGATCAGGTCCAGGAGGGCCGCGGTGGCGTCGGAGTTCCCCCGCGCCCAGGACGACCGTCCGGGGTTGGAGCTGGTCCCGCCCGAACCCGAGCCGCCCCTGGTGGAGCCTGGTCCGGTGGTCTCGGCGGTGCAGGTGGAGAGCCGCTGGAGCGACCTGCTCGCCAAGCACACCCTGACCCCGGACGAGCAGCGCGAACTCGACCAGCTCCCCGCCATGCTGGAGGCGGCGAGGCACCGCGAGGTGCCTGACCGGTTCGCGCAGTACTCGACCAGCGACGGGAGGAGGTGAGTACACCGATGGCGACCAAGAAGACCCCAGGGCGGGCCATGCTCGAGGGCCCCAGGGCGTTCAAGAGCAGCGCGACCCCGAGCGGCCGCCGCGTGCCGTTCGTGGACGTGGCGTCCGGTGGCGCCGGCGGCATCCGCGGGTCCGCGACCAGCTCGGCACCATCCGGCCGCAAGGTCCCGGACTGGCGCAAGTAGCAGCGACGAGAGGCTCCGGGCTTGCGGCGGGCCCGGGGCCCGGAGGAGACGAGACATGCCGCACGCCCCCGCGGGCAACGGCCTCGGGAGCTGGCCGAGCCGGAGCCGCCACCAGCCCCTTGTCGCCCGCCTCGATCCTGTGACCGCGAGGCGGCTCGGGGTCAGCGTCGACCAGCTCCGGCAGGCCGCGGCCGGGCTGGAGGTGTGGGGCGAGCACGCATCGGGAGAGCCGGTCTACCGGTGGCGGGACTTGCTCCGGGCGCTGGGGCAGCTCCCCGACAGCACCGAGACGGCGAGTCATCGTGGCGGCCGGGCCACCCGCCGCCGCGTTGAGGCCGCCACGACTACAGCGCCTCGACCAGCTCCTTGAGCAACCGCATGGTCGGGGCCAGGGACTCCTTGCTGTTACGGGCCAGCCTCGGGACTTGTCACCTTCAGGCTGCTAGTAGCGGCTGGCGCCGCGACGACCAGCACCATCGCCGCGAGGAGGACTCTGCTTGCTACCATGCCGCGTCGCGGTCAGGAGGTAAGGGTCGATGGGGGACTGGAAGGGGTTCGAGCGCCTCGCCGAGCGCATCGCTGGCGACCTACGTCCCGACGCGACCGTCACCTGGGACGACCACCTACCCGGCCGGCTCAGCAAGACCAGCCGGCAGATCGACGTGTCGATTCGGTGGTCCGACGCCGACCAGCAGTACCTGTCCATCGTGCAGGCGAAGGACTGGGGTGACCCGGCGGACCTGGTCGCCGTCGGTGAGTTTGCCTCCGTGGTCGAGGACGTTGGCGCCACACAGGGCGTGATGGCGTGCCGCTCCGGCTTCACCCGGGGCGCCAGGAACTACGCCCGTAGCAAGGGGATCGGGCTCTACAACCTCCACGACGCCGAGAGCCGCGACTGGCGTCTGGAGCTGACCATCCCGCTGCTGTGGATCGACCTGCATCCTTCCGCACAGTTCAGCTTCCATTCCCTCTACCTCGTCCAGGGGGAGCACTATCTCGTGGACGACCGTGGCGTCCCCCTCCTCTTCACTCACCCTGGAGGGTCACAGATCGACCCGGTCGCCCTCTTCGAGCAGTTCTGGAACGAGCGCGCAATCTCAGACACCCCTGGCGTGCAGAACAGCCTTGAGACTCCGCTGATGGTGACTCCCGTAGAGGACACCAATGGTCAGCCGGGATGGCGCTCCATCGGCTTCCGGATCATGTACGAGGTCGCCCGCCGGGCGTGGCTGGGCCAGTTCGCCCCCGACGAGTGCCGCGGCCTCGTCGACTACCTCGACGACAACGCCTTCATCGCCTCGCACCTGCCGGTGGGGCAGGTCCCCGTCGAACGAGACGAGCGGTGGGTCGAGATCGACGATCCCGACGGCGTGGCCATCAACACCCGCGGAACGGTAGTTACTACGATCGGGTTCGAGATTGCCCCCGGCTTCGGCACGCTTGAGACCCCACCGTGATCTCGCCCGGCGGGCTGCTGGCAGAACGCCTCCAACGGCCGCTCCCGCGCCAGCGATGAACTGGACGACAGGTCCCCAGTCGGTCGCCACCATGCCCCCCCAGTCACGTACCGGATGGGCGGGAGTGTAGCGGCCGGCGGGTACGCTCACCGGCAGGGTCGCGGCCTCGCCGACCACCAGGGTCCACCGCCTTGGGGCCGCGACCGCGACCCCGCCCCAGCCACGGGCCCCCGGCGGCCGCGCGCTACCATCCTCGCCGCTGTGGGCCATCGCCCCGGTGAAGGTGCGAGGCGAAGGGATGAGCAACATGAAGGTGACCCCGTTCGAGGCTTCGCTGGTGACAGGGCTACTCGTGGTCGGTGCGGGCTGGCTGGGGACCAGGATCAACTCGACTTCCCAGCAGAAGCGGGAGCGGCAGGCCAAGGAGACCGAGCGCCGGCACATCTTCGAGCGGGATGCCCTAGTGGACGTCCAGGACGCGCTGGACGAGCTGTACCGGGTGGTCGACGACCTGGTGCTGGAGCGGTTCCCGCCGGACCATCCCCCCGACAGGTACGTCGACGTGCCGGTGGAGCCGCCCGAGTACCGGCGGGCCGAGGCCCGGGTCCTGACCCTCCAGGAGCGGGTGCTCGACGTCCGGATCCGGGCGCTGATCGAGCGGATCGTGGAGGTGTCCGGCGACCTGGTGCGGTCCGGATCCCCGGTCACCGTCCACGACCAGGGGAAGCTGCTGACCGACCTGTCCAGGGACATCCAGAAGAAGATCGGCGCCCGGCTGCGGCAGTTGTACGACGCCTCTTGACCATCTCTCGCACCACCCCGGGCCGGCATGCTACCGGCCCCCTGGTCCCGGCCCGCTGGTAGCCTCCCCGGCTGGAGGTGCGAGCAGAGGTGAGGTGGTCATGGGAGCGCTCATCCAGTGGGGCGACGTGCCGGCGTGGATCGGCGCCGCGACCGGGGTTGCCGGCCTGTTCCGCGGCTTGGGCAACCGCCAGCAGGTCCAGTTCCAAGGGTGGGCCGAGATGCTGGAGGAACTGACCGACCGGGAGCCGGAGGAGCTGCGGCGCACTGTTGAGGGCAACCCCGTCATCGCCGAGATTGTCGCAATCGCGGCGGAGGAGGCAGCCAGGACCGCCACCGACAACAAGCGCTACCTGCTCGCCCAGGTGGTGGCGGCGGCACTGCGAGGCGACTCGACACCAGGCCAGGTCGATGCGCTGCTATACCTGACCCGCACGGTGGTCGCTCTCAGCCCGGCCGACTTGACGCTCTTGGTCGTCATCGGGACCAACGAGGACGGCAAGCCAAGGACAGGCGATGAACGGGTCACGCAAGAGGAGATGCGGGACAGATGGCCGAGCCATCCTGACCTGCTCGATCCTGCTCTGGCCATGCTTGAACAGCAAGGTCTGGTTGTGGCCCACGTTGATTATGGAGTTCCGCGCTTCTGGGTGCTTCAGCCCTACAGCCAGCAGTTCCTTGACCACCTCTTGACCGACCTGGGCGGCTGGCCACCTCGCCGGGAGCTGGAAGGCGGACACGAATAGTCTGACCGTCGGGAAGATGAACGCGGAGCAGGTCAACGCCCTCGGGGGCTGGTGCGAGCTGGTCGGCGTGCTGTTTCTGGTCCGGGACCTGATGTCGGTGGCCCGCTACCGGGAGAAGCCGAAGGAGTGGGCCGCCCGGTTCAAGACCGGGTGGGTCAGGGCCGTGGCGAAGGTGCGGAGGCTGATGGGCCTGCCTGCCCGCCCGGTCCAGGCGCATGCTGGCGCAGCCCTCGGGCAGGGGATGGCCCTGGACGCGTCGGCCGTGGTGATCCCCGAGCCGTATGAGCCTCGTCCGGAGCTGACCGTCGAGGACCAGATCGCGGAGCTGGGAAGGCTGCTGAACAAGCTAGGCGACGCCATCGGTCAGGAGCAGCACGAGCGTCACCTGGCTATCGCTGCCGAGCGGGAGGCCGGGCACGAGGAGGTCCGGGCCGAGGTTGAGGAGCGGGAGCGTCGGATCGGCGAGGTGCGGCGGGATGTGGACAAGTTGCGGGACGTGACCACCGGCGATCTGGGGCTGCGCATCGAGAGCGTCCTGTACCTGGCTGCCGGCATCGTCATGACGACCTGGCCGGAGTTGGTGGCCGACTGGCTGCCGGACTGGCTGCAGTTCCGCGTGGCTCTGGCGGTGGTCCTGGGGTGGCCGGCGTTGCGGTTCTGGTGGCAGTGGAAGGTGCGGCAGGGAGCCGTGGCGGAGTAACCCCGGCCGCCCCTGGAGCTATAGGACGGTAATTAGCTGGGCCGGTAAATTGCTCGGCCATTTTTCGGGTGAATACTGTTCTCGTGATGCGAAATGTACCATAATTTACCTATAGAAATAGCCGACAGAAATAGCCGGGAGCGTGCCCGAAGAGGGCGCAGGAGGTGCGAGATCGACGAGCAGACGGCGCAGATCACCGACGCGACCGACCACCGCAGCGTCGAGTTCTGGCGGCGGCTGGAGGCCGAGCAGACGGCCTGAGCAGGAGCGTCCGGCCAACAGCGGCCGGGAGAGCGGCCCAGGAGGGCCAGGAGGTGCGAGAGATGAGCGAGTCCACCTATCAGCGGACGCAGGTCCGCACGCGCAACCCGCAGCCGGGCGTGTACCGCAGCCTTGACGGCAAGTTCGAGATTCGGAAGGCCGGCAAGAAAGGCTGCTGGGACGTCTACAAGCGGCTCGACGGCGGCGCCGAGAAGATCGCCAGCGACGTCCGCGGCTACGACAAGGCGCTGGACACCATCGTGGAGCAGGGCCACGCGACGGTGGAGCAGCTGAACAGCCCGCCGGCCAAGCCGAAGCCGGAAGCTGTGAAGGTGGAGCAGCCCGAGTCGGAGCGTCGGAGCGGCGCCACCGGTCCCGCCCCCAAGGCGCCCGCGAAGGGTCGCCCGCACGTCAACCGCGGCGGCCGCAAGATCGCCTGACAGCCGGCCCCGGGCGTGAGGTTGGCCCCCCCGCCTCCGCCCGGGGCCCCTTCCACGTTGAGCGCCCCGGCGGCGTTGCAGCGCCCCGGGGCCGTCCCCACGGAGGTTCCCCGTGAGGCAAGAGACACGATCCAACGGCGCCCGTCCGCGGGTCAACCGCGACCCCGACCGCCGCCCCACCCGCCCCGCGGCCGGCTGGTGGCCGCTCCCCGAAGGGCTCGAGCTGACCGTCTGTGGCGGGTGCTCGGCGCTCGTCCCCGCCACCGACACCGCCCAGCGCAGGCACCGCGCCTTCCACGAGGCCGTGGACGCGGGACTCCCCCGATGACCGGCGACCGAGAGCGGTCCGCGGAGCGGTTCGTGTGGACCGCCGACGACCTGGAGGTCACCCCCGCCGACGAGCGCGACGTGGAGCGGCGGCTGGAGGCCGCCCACTTCGACCCGGGTGAGGACGACTATGGCGACTGGCACAGCGGGGTGGACCGGTGAGGCCCTGGAGTCGGCTGCTGGCCCTGTCGCGACGCTGGAGGGAGCGGCGCCGGCGGAAGGACCGGAGGGCCGAGCTGGCCGACGACGTGCGCCGCGTGGCCGGGTACGCGGAGGCCACGGTGGTGACCGCCCGAAGGCTGAAGGCTGAGCTGCCCGAGGGCGTAGCGGAGTGCACGGCCGTGTGGAGGGCCTGGGCGGCGCGGCTGGCCGGTGACGACGATGCGTAGACCGGACCCAGTTTGGCTGCTGGTGGGGTTGCTGCTGCTGGCAGTGGTGCTGGCCGTCCTGCTGGGGCGATCCCTGACGTGATCTACACCTGCTCGTACCGAGCGTGGAGGGAAGAGTGGGGCGTCCCGGTGAGGACGAGCGTCGGGCCGCCCCGCTCCTTCCCCGCCCCCTCCTGGACTGGCCCGCAGTGTACCCGTTCGGGCTGGTCGACGTGACCGACGCGGAGGAACTGCGGCGCAGGTACAGGAGGCGCCTCTGGTCGAAGAAGCCGCGGATCCTGGCCGAGGTCCAGGAACTACGCGACGCCTACGGCGATCTGGTCTTGCTGTGCTTCGAGCCGGCCGGGAAGCTCTGCCACCGGACGATTCTGAGTCAGTGGCTGACCGAGCAGCTAGGCGAGGAGATCCACGAGCTGACCGACTGACGACAAGGAAGGACGACATGCGACGAGTGATCACCGCGGCGGCCCTGGCGCTGCTGCTGACCGCCGGGTGCAGCAGCAACGACAGAGAGGAGGCAGCGCCGGCGGGGGATCCGACCCCGGCCTCGGTCGTCCAGACCACCGCCCCCGGCACCACCACCGCTACCGCGGTGATCGAGGACCTGCGCGGCCACGGGTTCAAGGTCACCAGCGTCAAGGAGACCGACCCCGCCCTGAGCGGGGCGAAAGAGACCTACGACACCCGCCTGGACGGGGTCGAGGCGGGCGTGCTGGTGTTCGCGTCGGTCGAGGCCACCCAGGGGTGGGCCGAGACCAGCGACGCCTTCGGCGGCATCGCCGTCGTCGGCGACAGCTGGGCGATCAGCTTGGACAGTGACGGCGACCGGGCCCGCAGCCGCGCCCTAGCGCGGAAGATCGCCGCCGCCATCGGCGGAACCGTGCGATAGGGAGGAGGAGAGCATGACCCGTCCGTGGCCGTTTCCCGCATCCGACCCACCCCGAAGGAGGCGCGCATGCGTCGTATCCGCTGGGCCGTCGTCGCGGCCCTCGCCCTGTCCCTCCTCGTCGCCCCGGCCGCGGCCGCAGATCCGATCCTGACCGACCCCCAACCGCAGCAGAAGGTTTACCCGCTCATCATCGAGAGCGAGCTGGGACCAGGACAGACGTCCCAGGCGTTCATCGGCTGCGAGGTCAACCCGACGACCGGGGAGCGCGACACGCTGCTGCGCTACCGGATCACGACCACCGGCGACGTCCAGGTCGTGACCGAGACAGTGGGGAGCGGCTTCGTGTTCATCCGCGCCACCGCCGGCACCGAGGGCGGGACGATCCTGCACCTGGTCCTGTGCGAGCGGACGGCGACCGGCTAACCTGCCGCTTCCCCGAGGCCCCGGTCTGTCACGGCCGGGGCCTTCTGCTGTCCCTAGAGAATGGAGAGGTCCGATATCACATACCAAACTTCCTCCTCACTCTGGCCATCCTGTTCGCGCTGATCACCGACGCCCTGATCAGCGCCCGGCTGGCCCGGGTGATCGGCGCCGCCATCCCCCGCGGCCTGCACGACCACGTGATCGTCTGCGGCCTCGGCAACATCGGCTACCGCATGGTCGAGCAGCTCCACGACCTGGGGGTGCCACTGGTCGCGGCCGAGCGGGAGGAGACCAACCGCTACCTGCCGGCGGTGCGCCGCCTGGGCGTGCCGGTGCTGGTGGCCGACATCCGCCTGCCCGAGACCCTCCAGATCCTCCAGGTCCAGCGGGCCCGCTCGGTGGTGGTGGTCACCTCCAGCGACATCGTGAACCTCGAGACGGCCCTGAACACCCAGACCCTCCACCCCGAGGTCCGGGTGGTGCTGCGGCTGTTCGACCCCGACCTGGCCGCCCGGGTCGAGCGGGCCTTCGGCATCCACATCTCCCGCAGTCCCTCCGCCCTGGCCGCCCCGGCGTTCGCGGCCGCCGCCGCCGGCGAGCACGTGCTCACCACCATCGCCGTCGGCGCCGAGGTCCTGGCCGTGGTCCGCCTCCGCATCGCCCCCGGCTGCCGGGTCCAGGGCCACACCGTGGCCGAGCTGGAGGGGGCCACCCGCAGCCGCGTCCTCCTCCTCGACGACGCCGCCACCCCCACCTGGCGCCCCCCCGGCTCCACCCGCCTGGACGCCGAGGCCGAGCTCGTCGCGGTCATGCCCGGCGACGAGCTCGGCCGCGTCCTCGCCTGGACCGAGGCGGCGGCTACCCCACTTCGGGGGACTGGCCGCTGAAGGTCTCGACCAGGGCCGCCGGGTCGAGGTCGAACTGGCGCAGCAGGTCGGCGTCGCGGTCGGGGTCGACCTTCTCGGGGAGCTCCCGCTCGGCGCGGGTGGTCCGGTCGGCGTCGCCGCGGGCGCGGATCTGCTCGACGACCAGCTCTCTGGGGATGTTCATCGGGGGCTCCTCCTGGTCGTCGAGGAAGCCGCCGAGGAGGCGGTTGACCTCGTTGGCGGCTTCCATGTGAGGGGAGTGGCCGGTGTCGGGCAGGACCTCGACCCGGCCGTGGGGGCGCAGGGGCTCGGCCTGGGCGGCCGGGAGGACCTGGTCCTGCTCGCCCCAGACGGCCAGGACGGGGACGGTGAGGCGGCCCAGGTCGCCGGCGAGCACGTGGTCTGGCTGCCCGAGGGGTACATGGCCGCGCTGACCTGGCGCAGGGCGGCTCCACGCCGTCGAGGCGCTTGTAGCGCAGGACGTCGTCGACCAGGGTGCGGCTGACATGGCTCTGGTCGGCGAACAGCAGCTCCAGCACGCCCTTGAGCTCGCGGCGGCGCTCGGCGGTGACGAAGCCGTCGATGTAGTCGGGGTTGATGTCCTCGCCGAGGCCGGCGGGGGCGATCAGGGTGAGCGAGGCCACCCCGGTCGGGCTGCTCCAGGGCGTAGGCCAGGGCGACCGCGCCGCCCATGGAGTGGCCGACCAGGTGGGAGCGGGCGGCGCCGACGGCGTCGAGGAAGCCGCCAAGGGCGGCCGCGAACGCGGCCAGGTCGCCGGCGCCCACATCCTTGCTGGACTCGCCGTGGCCGGGCAGGTCGAGGGCGTACACCCGGCGCCGCTCGGCCAGCTTCTCGGTGTTGAACAGCCAGTTGTTGAGGTCGCCGCCGAAGCCGTGGATGAGCGACGACGCCGACGGTGACCATGCCCTTCCGTACCAGACCAGCAGAGCCGGGTCAATAGGGCGAACCCGCTGCCCGACCCGCCGCCGCGGCGGAGCGTGCATCATGGGATGCGCCATATCCCGATGCCCGGACGCTGGAGGTGCTGCTCGCGTGAGGACCGAGTCCTCGGTGACCTCGGTGTCGTGGATCCCCAGGGAGGCCATCGAGGGGATGGTGAAGCTGCCCTTCGAGCTGGGGGTGGCCCACTACGACCTGCCCCCGCCCGACCGCCTCGACGACCTGGAGAGCCTGCTCGACTCCAGCGCCGTCCGCTTCGCCAACGAGCTGCGGGCCTTCATCGAGGTCGACGACGACGGCCGCATCACCGGGCACGGCCACCTGGGCCGGGGCCACATGGGCCACACCCGCATGCGGCTGGCCGGCATCGGCCTGACCTTCGCCGGCATCGCCTTCCCCGACCTGCGCGACGAGACCGAGGTCGGCGACGGCGTGGTCCGGTTCACCCAGACGGCCGGCGGCCAGCCGGGCATGCCCTCGCCCCGGCGGGTCCGGCGCCGCCCGTACCTCCAGGTCAGCGGGCCGGTGGTGTGGTCGACCCTGGCCCTGGAGCTCCGCGCCGACGGCACCGCCGGCTTCGAGGTCGTCGGGGCCAGCTCGTTCCCGCGGCACTGGATCTACGGCCACGACGGCACCCTCCAGGCCAAGACCGGGCTGATCGACTTCGACACCTGGTACCGCGAGTCGTTCGGGGAGAACAACCCCTGGGGCGATGCGGAGTCGCCGGCGGTGGTCACCGCCGTGGAGAGCGAGCTGGAGCGGGAGCTGTCGGCCATCATCATCGGCTCCGACCCGCCGTTCCGGCGTCTGCGGGCCGGCGAGGCCCTGGTGGAGCAGGGCGAGGCCGGCGACGAGCTGTTCCTGCTCTTCGACGGGGTCCTGGCCGTCGCGCAGGACGGCCGGCAGATCGCCGAGGTCGGCCCCGGGGCCATCCTGGGCGAGATGGCCCTGCTGGAAGGGGGCCGCCGGACGGCGACCCTGCGGGCCGTGACCCGCTGCCGGGTGGCGGTCGTGCCCGGCGACCGCGTCGACCGGGCCGCCCTGGCCGAGGTGGCCAGGCGCCGCCGCGACA
>Ga0126312_10001795_pt1 | contig 14186 bp, 16 predicted proteins | sample Plot104A_FD_92537 | JGI IMG/M metagenome (GOLD analysis project Ga0126312, IMG submission 92537) | Serpentine soil microbial communities from UC McLaughlin Reserve, CA, USA - Plot104A | ecosystem: Environmental > Terrestrial > Soil > Grasslands | place: USA: UC McLaughlin Reserve, Lake County...
AGCGCGAGGTCGTCGAGGATCCGACGCTGGAGCGCGAGCAGAGGCGGGTCCTGCTCGACCTCGAGGAAGAGCACGCCTTCTTCGCCCTCGAACACGCCGAGCCCATTCAGGACGAGCTCGAACGTGTCCGTTTCGCGGGCCAGCTGCTCGAGATAGCGCTCGTGAGTGGCCGCTTCGGTCGCCTCGAACGGCTGCTTGAGCGTGACGTGGGGCTCGAGCGCAAGCGTGCGCCGACTCGCCTCGTAGCGGCCGTACACGTCCGCCTGGACGCGGCGCATGAAGTTGTGGACGTCATCCGGAAGCAGGATCACGTACGCGAGCAGCATCGAAGCAACCTACACTCGGCGCGTGCCCGAGACGCTCGGCGGCGGCGGGCTGACGCCCGTTGTGCGCGGCGCATGCGCTGTGGCGGTTCGTGCCGCTGTACGCGGACGAGGACTGCGTCCGGCTCGGCTTTCCGGTCGTGCCACGCGGCCCGCGAATCCGGCTGTTCTGCGGGGCGTATGGTCTCGAGCGGCCGGAGGGGATTCTGGAGACGGTTCGCGCGCGGCAGCTGGCGCTGTACGAGGCGGCACGCCAGTGTGGGGCAGCTAGGGCAGGCCCGGGGTGGGCCGACGTCTGGCGCGACACGCGCGGCGAGCAGTGGCTGCGCGTGCCAGCGGGTGCTCCGTGGAATGACGTGGTTCCTGTTCGGGATCCCCATCTGGACGTATGTGTGGGAATCCACGAGTGTCCGATCGACGAGGGGACGCTGGCGCGCGTGATAACGATCACGACGAGCGTCATCGCCGCCGCCACTGCCAGGCTCATCCTCACACCGCTCGGCTTCTGATCTTTCGGACAGGTAGAAGAGGCCGGGTGCGGCTTTCGGTCCTCGCGCGCCGCCCGGCGCTTACGGTCTTCGTCGGCGCCGCCGCGATCGCGTTCTCGGGGATCCTGTTTCGGCTCTCGCACGTTTCGCCCTCGACCGGAGCGTTCTACCGCTGCGTGTGGGCGCTCCCTCCGTTGTTGGCCGTCGCGTGGTACGAACGGCGGCGGTTCGGGCCGCGACCGGCGCGCTCGCACTGGTTCGCGTGGCTTGCGGGCGTGTTCTTCGCGGCTGATCTCGTGCTCTGGCACAACGCGATCGACCAGGTCGGTGCCGGCCTCGCGACGGTGCTCGGGAACACGCAGGTCGTGCTCGTCGGCGTGCTTGCCTGGGCGCTGCTGCACGAGCGACCGAGCCGCGGGTCGCTGATCGCGATCCCGGTCGTCCTAGCCGGCGTGATCCTGATCTCCGGCGCCCTCGAGGACGGTGCCTACGGGCCGAACCCGGGCCTCGGCGCCGCGTACGGCGTCTTGACTGGGATCGCGTACGCCGGGTTCCTGCTGACCCTGCGCCAGGGCGGGCGCGGCGTAGTCGGCCCCGCCGGACCGCTACTCGACGCGACGCTCGCGTCCGCCGTCGGCTGCGCGCTGATCGGGCTCGTCGTGGGGGACCTCGATTGGACGCCGAGCTTGGCCGCGCAGGGGTGGCTGATCCTGCTCGCGCTCAGCTCGCAGGTGCTCGGGTGGCTGCTGATCGTGATCTCGCTCCCGCGCCTGCCCGCGGTCGTGACCTCCGTGTCGCTGACGTTCCAGCCCGTCTGCTCGGTGATCTTCGCGGCGCTGATCCTGGCGGAGTCGCCGTCGGCACTTCAGCTCGTCGGCGCGGGCGGAATCGTCGCGGGGCTCGCCATCTCGTCGCTCGGTCGCCGTGCGCCCCCGCCCGAGCCCGAGCTTGCCGGTTGACACGAAGTCGGCACGAAGCGCGTCCGGACGCCGACATAGGCTGGCGACATGGCGAAGGCTGCGGTCCAGTACGCGTGCTCTGAATGCGGCTATAGCGCCGGGCGCTGGTTCGGACGCTGCCCCGGCTGCGGCTCGTTCGGAACGCTGGCCGAGGAGACCGCAGACGCTCCCGCTCGGGCAGACGCGAGACCGCTGCTTCGTCTCGTCGAGATCGAGGCGGAGGAGGCGACGCGGATCCCCACCGGCGTCGCGGAGCTCGATCGAGTGCTCGGCGGCGGCCTCGTCCCGGCGTCGATCGTGCTCGTCGGAGGCGAGCCCGGCGTCGGCAAGTCGACGCTTCTGCTCACCGCGCTGGCATCGATGTCGAAGGACCGCCGTGCCGTGCTGGTCACCGGCGAGGAGTCGGTCGCGCAGGTGAAGCTACGCGCTGCGCGGCTCGGCGGCGCAGAGCGGGTCGAGATCCTCGCCGAGACCGAGCTCGGTTCCGTCTGTGCCACGCTCGAACGCGAGCGCCCGGACGTCTGCGTGATCGACTCCGTGCAGACGCTCTACTCGAGCGAGATCGGCTCTGCGCCCGGATCGGTCGCGCAGGTTCGCGAAGCGGCGGCACGGCTCCTGCGCGTGGCCAAGGAAAAGGGCATCGCCACGATCCTCGTCGGCCACGTGACGAAGGACGGCGCCGTCGCAGGGCCGCGCGTGCTCGAGCATCTCGTCGACTGCGTGCTCCAGTTCGAGGGCGACCGCTACCACGAGCACCGCGTCCTCCGCGCAGTCAAGAATCGTTTCGGCTCGACGAACGAGCTCGGCGTGTTCGAGATGACCGGGACCGGGCTCACGGGCGTACCGAACCCGTCGGAGCTGTTCGGCCGTACCTCCACCGGAGACGCCGGCGCCGCCGTTGCCTGCGCGCTCGAAGGGACGCGTCCGATCCTGCTCGAGATCCAAGCGCTCGTCGCGCGGACCGATCTCGCGATGCCCCGGCGCGTCGGCACCGGCGTCGATCCGAAGCGGCTCGCGATGATCGTCGCCGTCCTCTCCCGGCACGGCGACGTCGCGCTCGGACAGGCGGATGTCTTCGTCAACGTCGCCGGCGGCGTCCGCGTCGACGAGCCGGGCGCCGATCTGCCCGTGGCCCTCGCGATTGCCTCGGCGGCGAAAGGCGCGCCGCTCGGCGAAGCGCTGGCCGCGTTCGGCGAGATCGGCCTGACGGGCCGGTTGCGCCCGGCGACCCAGGCCGAGCGCCGGCTCGAGGAGTGTGCGAAGCTCGGCATCACCCGGGTTGTCGTCCCGGCCGGAACGAACGCTCGTGGCAAACTAGGCAGGGCGGAGGCGGAGACGCTCCGCGAGGCGATACGCGTGGCGCTTGAGAATGGAGGGCAGACATAGGGAGGAGCGCGTGCGCGCGCACAGCGACCGTTCGCGGCGGCCGCTCCAGGACGATCTGCGGCGCGACCTCCGACTGCTGAGTGCGATCGCACGGGTCGCGCCCGGAACCGAGCTACGGCAGGGGATCGACGACATCATCCGCGCCCGCAGCGGCGCGCTGATCGTGATCGGCGAACCTGACGAGCTCCAGTTCATGTTCTCCGGCGGCATGCGGCTCGACCAGCCGTTCACGCCCCAGCTGCTCTACGAGCTGGCGAAGATGGACGGCGCGATCATCGTTGACTCGTCGCTGTCGAAGCTCGCGTACGCGAACGTCCAGCTGATGCCCGACCCGGCGATCCCGTCGGCCGAGACGGGCACCCGCCACCGGACTGCCGAGCGCGTCGCAAAGCAGACCAACGCACTCGTGATCTCGATCTCGCAGCAGCGCGAGACGGTGACACTGTTCGTGGGCCAGCGCCGGTACCAGCTCGATCCAATCGCGGACGTCCTCGCGAAGACGAACCAGGCGCTGGCCACTGTCGAGACGTATCGGCAGCGGTCCGAGCAGGTCCTTACGCGGCTGACGGCCCTCGAGTTCCAAAACGCAGTCATGCTCGACGACGTCCTGGTCGTGATCCAGCGTGTGGAGATGACGAGCAGGATGGCTGCGGAGGTGGAGCGCGATTTCGTCGAGCTCGGCAGCGAGGCCCACATGATCCGGATCCAGCTCGAGGAGCTGATGGCGGACGTCCCGAGGGAGAAGCGCGCCGTCGTGTTCGACTACCACGCCGGCAGCGACTTCGACGTCGACGAGACGTTCGAGCGGATCGAGGCGTTGTCGTACAAGCAGCTGCTCGAGTTCGACGAGCTGGCGGAGATCCTCGGCTATCCGCGCGCGGTCAATCCGCTCGACTACGCGGTGACGCCGCGCGGATTGCGCGTTTTGTCGCAGATCCCGCGGCTCCCCGAGCCGGTCGTCCAGCGGGTGATCGGCGACCTCGAGAGCCTCGACGCCATTCTGCGGGCGTCGGGCCGCGAGCTGGAAGCGGTCGAAGGGGTGGGGCAGGCTCGAGCGCGGGAGATCCGCGAGGGGCTGCGGCGGCTGCAGGAGCACAATCTTGTCGACCGGTACCTGCAGCTGTAACGAGGTGGCTCTGAGCAGGGATTTTCCCGGGAAATCCCTGGAAACAAGCCGTTTCTGCTACACTTAGTTTCGTTCCGCCGGCGGCCCTTCCAGTCGCCGGCGTCTTGGTGAATACGGGCGAAAGGGAGGTCGCTTGTACAAGGTCGGCGAAAAGGTCGTGTACCCCCATCACGGTGCTGGAACCGTGGTCAAGAAGGAGATGCGGGAGGTGCTCGGCCAGAAGCGGGAGTACCTCACGATCAAGATCCTGCACAACGACATGACGGTCAATGTCCCGTGTGACAACGTCGAAAAGGTCGGGCTGCGGAAGGTGATCAACGAGGCGATGGTGGATCAGGTCGTGAAGGCGCTCACGGGCAACGGCACCGTGATGCCGAAGAACTGGAATCGCCGGTTCAAGCACAACCGCGACAAGATGAAGACAGGCGACATCTTCGAACTCGCGGAGGTCGTGCGAAACCTCTCGCTGCGCGACCACGAGAAGGGCCTCTCGACCGGCGAGAAGCAGATGTTCGTCAAGGCGAAGAAGATCCTCTCCTCGGAGCTCATGTACGCGAAGGACATGGACGAGGAAGAGGCCGCGCTTTGGCTCGAAGACGTTCTCTCGGGCGTCGGGCCGAAGAAGAAGAAGCGCGCGAAAGCCGCAGCGACCGCGTAGCGGTCGGTCCGGCAGCGTGAGCGTCTGGACCGTCCTCGTCGCGGCGGGGCGCGGCGAACGGCTCGGGCTGGACCGGCCGAAGGCGTTCGCGCGGCTGCGCGACCGCCCCCTGCTGGCTGAGAGCCTCGAACGGCTCGACGCGAGCAATTGGGTCGATGCGATCGTCGTCGTCGCCCCGCCCGGCTGGGAGGAGCCCGCAGTCCTAGTCGCCGAGGAGCTCGGGTGCGGCAAGGTCGTGGCGAGCGTCGCCGGTGGGGACACGCGCGCCGAATCGGTACGCGCGGGAGTGGCCGAGGTTCCGGACGACGCCGCCGTCGTGCTCGTGCACGACGCAGCCCGGCCGCTCGTGTCGGACGACATCCTGGAGCGCTTGCTCCAGCCTCTGAGCGAGGGGTGGGACGGCGTTGTCCCGGCGCTCGCCGTGGCCGATACGGTCAAGCGCGTCCGGGGCGACGAGGTCGTCGAGACGGTCGACCGGTCGGATCTCGTCGCCGTCCAGACTCCGCAGGCGTTCGTGCCGAGCGTGTTGCGCCAGGCGCTTCGTGGCGACGTTGCGGGTGCCGGCGACTGTGCGGCGCTCGTCGAGGCCCAGAACGGGCGAGTCAAGATCGTCGAGGGAGATCCGCTGTTGGTCAAGGTGACGACTCCGGCCGACCTGCGGCTCGTCGAAGCAATGGCGTGATCGTCGACTACCACATGCACCTGCGCCGTCCGGTGAACGGCCACGAGGAAATCGAACACACGCCGGAGGCCGCCGAGCGCTTCGTTGAGGTCGCGCGCGAGCGCGGCGTCGACGAGATCGGGTTCACCGAGCACGTCTACTACTTCCGGCAGACGCGCGAGCTGTGGACACTGTCGTACAACCTCGAGCGGTGCGTGCACGACCTCGAGCGCTACTGCGACGCCGTGCTCGAGGCGCGACGACGCGGGCTCCCCGTCAAGCTCGGCCTCGAGGTCGACTACGTTCCGGGCCGCGAGCGCGAGCTGCAAGACGTGCTCGAGCCCTACCCGTGGGACTTCCTGCTCGGATCGGTGCACTGGATCGAGGGCCACGCCATCGACCAAGACCCGGGCGAAGGCCTCTGGAAGCACTTCCCGACCGACGAGGTCTGGCGGCGGTACTTCATCGCCTTACGCGGAGCGGCGCGCAGCGGATTGTTCGACGTGCTCTCGCATCCCGACCTGGTCAAGATCTTCGGCCGCCGCCCCGCGCCGGACGTCGTCCTGCTGCACCACGAGGAGACGGCAGACGCCGTCGAGGCGGCTGGCGGGCTCGCGATCGAGGTGTCCACCGCGGGGCTGCGGAAGCCGGTCGGCGAGGTCTATCCCGACCGAGGGCTCCTCGAGGCGTGCCGCCGGCGCGGCGTGCCGATCACGACCGCGTCCGACGCGCATGTTCCCGCCGACGTCGGGCGGGACCTCGACCAGGCGGTCGCTCTTGTCCGCGGCGCCGGTTACGAAACTGTCACGGTTTTCGACCGTCGCCAGGCGCGGCAGGAGCCGCTCGGATGACGGAGCTTCGAGTCGGCATCGGCGTCGACGCGCACGTGTTCGTGGATGGCGTGCCGCTCGTGCTCGGCGGAGTCGTTTTCGCGCACCCGCGGGGGCTGGCAGGGCATTCCGACGGCGACGTGCTCGCACACGCGCTGATCGACGCCCTGCTGGGGGCCGTCGGAATCGGCGACATCGGGATGTTGTTCCCCTCGGACGAGACCACCCCCGAAGGGATCAGCTCCCTCGAGCTGCTGCGGCGGGCGTACGAGCTCGTGCGGGGTCAGGGATACGAGCTCGTCAACGCGCACTGCGTCCTGATCGGCGAAGAGCCGCGGGTCGGCGACCGCCGCGAGCAGATGTCTCACGCGCTCGCCGGAGCGCTCGGCCTCGACGCCGGCTCGGTCGCCGTTGCAGCGACGACGACCGACGGTCTCGGGTTCACCGGCCGTAGCGAGGGCTTGGCCGCGGAAGCCGTCGCGCTGGTGCGCGCTACGCCGCCGGCGGCAGCGTGAAGGAGATTTTCGCGCCTCCGCCAGGCCGGTCTTCGACCCAGATTCGGCCGCCCTGCGCCTCGACCAACCCCTGAGCGATCGCGAGACCTAGCCCTGCCCCCGCCTTCGCGCTCGAGCGGGCGCGGTCACCGCGCCAGAACCGGTCGAACATGCGACGCCTGAGCTCGGGCTCGATCCCCTCGCCCGTATCCTCGACCGTGATCCGAACGTCCTCACGAAACGGCTGCACGATGACGGCGACAGACCCGTCCGATGGCGTGTGCCGCAATGAGTTCGTGAGGAGGTTGAAGAGGACTCGCTCCACCTTGTCCGGCGCGCAAAACGCGCGGGCGGGCTCCTCGATTCGCGCCTCGAGGTGGACGTGCCGTGCGCGCGCCTCTGGCTCCAGCCCGCGCAGGCACGACTCGACGACCCCCGCGATCGGGGCATCGCGCAGCTCGAGAGTTAGCACGCCTGCATCGATCCGCGCCAGCTCGAAGAGGTCCTCGACGAGCGTCCCCAGCCGCCGTACCTGCTCGCGGAGCGCAGGCAGATATTCGTCGGCGCCGAGCAAGCCGTCCTCGATCGCCTCGAGCAGTGCCTGCATGGACGAAATCGGCGTTCGTAGATCATGGCTGGCCCACGCGATGAGCTGACGTCGGGCGTCGAATAGGCGCTCGATGTTGGCCGCCATCTCGTTGAACGACGCGCCGAGGTCCGCCAGCTCGCGCGGCCCGGTCTCTGGGGCGCGCGCCGAGAGGTCGCCCGCCGCCAAGTTGGAGGAGGTAGCACGCAGGCGATCGATGCGCCTTGAGATCGAGCGCGCGAGCAGCAGAGCCGCCGCGACCGCGGCCGAGGCGGATGCCGAGGCGACGGCGAGGATCTTCACGTCGTCTCCCATGTGGAACATGACCCAGCCCGACAGGAGAACCGCCGTCAGAGGAAGGACGACGGCCAAAAAGGCGAGACCGGCCAATTGCAGACGAACCGTCGGAAGCAGGTTGAGCCCGAAAATGGTCGCCAGCCCCAAGGCGACGGTCGAGACCGTGACGATCAACGAGAGCTCGATCATCCCGTGAACCGATAGCCGACGCCCCAGACCGTCTCGAGAAACCGCGGCTTCGCGGGATCGTCCTCGATCTTCTGCCGCAGCCGTCGCACGTGGACCGTCACAGTTCCGGTATCGACGGCGGCGTCGTAACCCCAGATCCGATCCATCAGCTGGTCGCGCGAGAAGACGCGCCGCGGATGTCGCGCGAGGAACGCGAGCAGGTCGAATTCTTTCGCCGTCAGACGGACCGGCTCCCCCGCTTTCATGACCTCCCGCGTCGCTGCGTTGAGCTCGAGCCCGTCGAAGGCGAGCCGCTCCGGCGTAGCGGCGGGCGTTGCCGCACGGCGCAGTACCGTGCGCACGCGCGCCACGAGCTCCCTCGGCGAGAACGGCTTCGTCACGTAGTCATCGGCCCCGATCTCCAGCCCGACGATCCGATCGGTCTCTTCTCCCCGCGCGGTCAGCATGATTACCGGAAGATCTGAGCGCGACCGGATCCAGCGGCAGAGCGAGAGGCCGTCTGGGCCCGGGAGCATCAGGTCGAGGACGACGAGGCTAGGTGATTCCAGCTCGAGCAGCTCGCGCGCCCGCGTTCCGTCCGACGCTTCGAGCGTCCGGTAACCCTCTCGCTCGAGATAACGGACGATTACCTCGCGCACAATCGGCTCGTCGTCGACGACGAGGACCGTCTTCACGCTCTCAGTGTGCACGAGCAAACCTTACGAGGAGCTGAAATGCGGATGGCGAGGGGGTGCGGCTGTGTGCTGCCGCACCCCCGTGGATTGCTGGTCAGCCGCTCGAAGCCAGCCGGATGACCGGGCACTCGAAACTCTTCACGACCGGTCCGGCGGTCGCGCCGCCGGCGTCCGGATCCGCGAAGATCGCCGCGAGTTCCGCGTTCGTGTCGATGTCGCCGCTGCCGTTGAGGTCGTGCTGGGCGACGGCGTCCGCGTAGGTCGAGTTGAAGATGATCGGCTGAACCCTCCAGCGGCCGCCGTTGAAGCCGGGATCGCCGGGTGCCGCGGTGGCGACGTTCGGCTGCAGGCCGCCGAAGTCGTAGATGGTGTCGAAGCTGTCAGCGGGAGCTCCTGTGCCCAATAGGTCCGTCGGTGTGTTCACGGTTCGATAGAGAACACCGTTCACGTAGATCGCAGGCCCCGTCACACCGCCTGCTCCGGCCGCCATCGCGCCTGTGGCTAGAACAAGCGCGACGAAGGCCAGCAGGGGCGCAGTCAGAATGAACCGGCGCATGTAGTCCTCCTTCTGGTTGCGGTCACCCACGACCGTTCCCGTCAGAGGTTGCGTATCGGCTACGAACCCCTTAAAAGATTCTGAAATCGTCTCGCGGCCGCGTCATTCGGTCGGCAGGCCGGCCAAGCCGTCTCTCACCGTGACCAGACCGTCTCGCGCCAGGGACCGAAGCGCGTCGCGATCGAGCGCCGACACCGGGCGTCGGCGTTCCGCCACGAGTCGCAGCAGCTGCGCTCGGCGCTGACGGAACGAACCCTCGAAGGGAGACTGCTTGCGGACCGGTTCGTAGCGTTGCCCTCGCGAAGGGCAGTCTGCGGCGAGCGGGCAGACCCCGCACCGCGGGACGCGGGCGAGGCAGACGGTCGCACCGAGGTCCATCAGCGCCTGCGCTTCAGCAGGCCCGAACGCCATCCGCGAGCGCTCGAGGACGCGGCGTACGTTTGTGTCGATCGGCAGCACTTCGCGGGCGAACGCGAATCGCGCGACGGCGTCTGCCGTGTAGGGCCCGACGCCGGGAAGCTGCGTAAGGTTGTCCGGCCAACCGTCCTCCGCAATGCGCTGTGCGGCGCGGTGCAGGTTGACCGCGCGTCGGTTGTAGCCCAGGCCCTGCCACTCTCGGATGACGTCCGCGATCGATGCGGCCGCGAGCGCGTCGACCGTCGGCCAGCGCTGGAGCCAGGCGAGGTACCGAGGTATCACCCGCGAGACCTGAGTCTGCTGCAGCATGACCTCGGAGACGAGGATCGCATACCGGTCGCGCGCCCTCCGCCACGGGAGATCGCGTCCGTTCGCCGCGAACCATTCGAGTAGCTCAGCCCTCAAAGCCGTACTCCGCCGCCGCTCGCAAACAAATTCGCCCGGTGCGAAGGCCGCAGGGCGTGCAGATCCCGAGGGCGAGGTTGTGCCGCGCTTCGTCTGCGGGCAAGAGCGATGCGGCCGCCGCGAGAAAGAATCGGCGATCTCGTGAGAGGAGGCGCACGAACAGAGGTATAGCCTTCCTTGATGAGGAAAGTCCGCTTCGCACCCAGTCCTACAGGCAGCCTGCACGTCGGGAACGCGCTCGTGGCTGTCGCGAACCACGCCTTCGGGGACTGGCTGTTGCTGCGGATCGACGATACCGATCCGGCGCGCGCCGTTCCGGGCGGCGAAGAGGCGATCGTCGCGGACCTCCGGTGGCTCGGTGTCGAGTGGGACGAGGGGCCCGCGCGCGCGAGCGATCGTGCCGCGCGTCACCGCGAGGCGGCGGAGGCGCTGCCGCAGCGGTTCGGCGGCGTGATGCTCTGGCGCGACGACGGCTCGCCGACGTATCACCTCGCGAGCGTTGTTGACGACATCGACTTCGGGATCACGCACGTGCTCCGGGGGAACGACCACCGTCCGAACGAGCAGCTCCACCGCCGTCTGCACGAGGCGCTGGGGACGGAGCCGCCGCAGTACTTCCACATCGGCCTCGTTCTCGGGACCGACGGAAAGAAGCTGTCGAAGCGCGCCGCCGGCGCGACGATCGCGTCGCTGCGCGAAGGGGGGATTCCAGCCGAAGCCGTCCGCGCGTACCTCGATGAGCTCGGCCTTCCGCGGCACGACGTCCGGTTCGACCTGCCGCGCATCCGCCGGCTCTCGACGGAGGTGATCGCCGCCCTGCCGGACGAGGAGCTCGCGCGCCGCGCGGACGTGCCGCTGGAGCTCGTGCCGGCCGTCCGCGGCGCGCGCGACCTCAGCGAGGCGCGGGAAGCTGCGGCGGTCATCCTCGAACCGCGCAGCGACGTGGCCGTCGACGAAGGTGCGCGCCCGACGCTCGAGCGGTTTCGTGAGCTCCGCGAGCGGATGAACGGCGGCCTCGACCACGATTCGGCGAAGGCGCTGCTCCGCGAGCTGAAGGCCGTCGGCGGTGATCTGCGAGCGCTCCGCGTGGCTCTCACGGGTCGCGAGCGCGGGCCCGAGCTCGCAGCGATCGTTGCAGCCCTCGACCTCGACGAGACGTCGAGGAGACTCGATGCAGCTGTATGACACTGCGACGCGCGGGAAGCGAAAGCTCGCGCCGCCGCCGGGTCCGATCGGAATGTACGTCTGCGGCCCGACCGTGTACGCGCGAGCGCATATCGGCAATGCAAGGCCGTTCGTCCTCGGCATGTGGCTACGGAGCTGGCTGCGCAAGCAGGGCTACGACGTCACGCTCGTCCACAACATCACCGACATCAACGACAAGATCTACGACGCGGCGCCGGGCGCGAGCGCGGCGCTAGCCGAGCGGGCCACGCAGTGGTACCTGCAGGACACCGGCGACCTCGGGCTCGGGATGCCCGACGCACTGCCACGTGCAACGGAGTACGTCCCACAGATCGTGTCGTTCATCTCGCAGCTCGTCGACCGCGGCTACGCGTATCCGTCCGGCGGCGACGTCTACTTCCGCGTCGGACGCTTCCCCGGCTACGGGCGCCTCTCGGGGCGGCACGACTCCGAGGACGCGCTGCGAAATCCGTCCGAGGAGGAAGAGGCGGCGGAGCTGAAGGAGGATCCGCGCGACTTCGCCCTCTGGAAGACGCACAAGCCGGGGGAGGACACCTCGTGGGAGTCACCGTGGGGGCAGGGGAGACCCGGGTGGCACATCGAGTGCTCCGTCATGGCGGAGGAGCTGCTCGGCTCTTCGTTCGCGCTGCACGGCGGCGGCGTCGACCTTGTCTTCCCGCACCACGAGAACGAGGTCGCCCAGTCGCGGGCGCTCGGTCACGGCTTCGCGCACGCGTGGATCCACAACGGCATGCTCCAGTTCACCGGCGAGAAGATGTCGAAGTCGCTCGGCAACGTCCGCACGATTCGGGAGTCGCTCGACGACTGGGGCCGCGAGACGGTGCTGATGCTCTTCCTCGGCGCGCACTGGTCGAAGCCGATGGACTATTCGGACGAGACGCTCCGCGCGGCGCGCGCGCGCACCGACAGCTTACGGGAGATCTTTCGCGCGCCGTCGCAGGGCGCGGACGAAGGCGCGTGGCAGCGGTTCGCCACCGCGCTCGACGACGATTTCAACACCCCGGGCGCGCTCGCCGTCCTGCACTCGTGGCGCGATCACGAGCTGTTGGCGAAGGCACTTCGCATCTTCGGCCTCGATTCGCTGGCTGAGGCCGCCGAGGCTCCGCCTGCCGTCGTCGACCTCGCGGAGCGCCGGCGCGACGCGCGGGCGCGCCGCGCGTTCGACGAAGCTGACCGCCTGCGGGACGACATCGACGCGGCCGGATGGGAAGTCCGCGACGCGGGCGACGGCTTCCACCTAGTTCCGAGGTCATGACGCGCGAGCAGGTGTACGGCCGGCGGGCTGTGCGCGAGGTGCTTCGAGGCCCTCGGGCCGTGCTCGAGCTCTGGGTGACGGAGCGGGCGCTCCGCGCGGAAGAGTGGCTGCGCGACACGGGTCGCCTCCGCGTCCAGGTCAAGCGCGAGCGCGCGCTCACCGCGGCCGCGGGCACGCCTGACCACCAGGGCGTGCTTGCCTTCTGCGAGCCCTATCGCTATGCCGACGCCTATGAGCTCGCCGCCGAGCAGTCGCCGCTGCTCGTGTGCCTCGATCGCGTGACCGACCCGCACAACCTCGGCGCCGTCTGCCGCAGCGTCGAGGGCGCCGGGGCGACGGGCGTGGTCGTCCCAGCGCACGGATCCGTCCGCGTTACGCCTGCCGTGTGCCGGGCGTCGGCAGGCGCAGTCGAGCACGTCGCGGTCGCCGTCGTTCCGAACCTGGCGACGTTCCTCATGGACGTGAAGGGTCCGGGTCTCTGGGCTTGGGAGGCTGCCGGCGACGCCGGTACGCCCATGTGGGACGCCGAGCTGAGCGGCGGCGTCGTGCTCGTGCTCGGCGCCGAAGGGAAGGGCGTCCGGCCGCTCGTGCGACGCGCCTGTGACGCCGCGGTTTCGATCCCTCTCCACGGCCGCGTGGGCTCGCTCAACGTCAGCGTGGCGGCGGCCGTGCTGCTGTACGAGGCGACGCGGCAGCGCGTCGCGGCGCGGGTCGATGCCTGAGCCGACGCTGTACCTCTTCGACGGCTACAACGTCCTGCACGCGGGTGACTTCGCCGACGTTCGCGACCTCGTGGACACGCTGGCGAGCTTCGTTGCCGTCCGTGGCGCCCGCGGCGTGGTCGTGTTCGACGGTGCGGGCCGGGACGAGCAACTCGGTCCGCTGGAGGTGCGCTACGTCGCGAACGCCGACGCCCTGCTCGAGCGGCTGGCGACCGAGTCGCGCGGGCGGGAGCGGGTCTGCTTGGTCTCGTCCGACGCCGCCGTCCGCGGCACCTCCGGCCAGGAGGTGGCGAAGCTGAGCTCGCGCACCTTCGTCCGCGACCTCGAGCCGACACTCCACCGCGACACGGCTCGCCTCCAGCTCGGCGACCGCCTCGACCCGAAGATTCGCGAGCGGCTCGAGCGGATTCGACGAGGCGAACACTAGTTCCGTACGGAAACAAAGGGTTGAAAGTTTTTGCACCTGCTGCTATCTTCTGGCTCAACCTGAGATTGAGGGAGCAGCCGTAGCAGGCCCGCAGAACCTCCTGAAATCATGCCTCCGGACACCGCCACCGCATCGGTCCAGCCGCAGAAAGCTCAACGTGAGCTTGAGGATCGGCGGCTTGCCATGTTGGCACGCAACGGCGACACGCGCGCGCAGGACGAGCTCATGCGGCGGTACACCGGCTTCGTCCGGCTGAAGGCGAGCTCGTACTTCCTGGCCGGCGGCGAGTCGGAAGACCTGATCCAGGAGGGCCTGATCGGGCTCTACAAGGCGGTGCGCGATTTCCGCCCGGACAAGGAGACGTCGTTCCGGAGCTTCGCCGAGCTGTGCGTGACGCGTCAGATCATTACTGCGATCAAGACCGCCACGCGGTTGAAGCACCAGGCACTCAACCGCTATGTCTCCTTCGGGCAGACGCCGGCGGGGCAGGAGCCGGACGGTGACTGCACGCTCGGCGATGCGCTACC
>Ga0126312_10001796_pt1 | contig 14174 bp, 16 predicted proteins | sample Plot104A_FD_92537 | JGI IMG/M metagenome (GOLD analysis project Ga0126312, IMG submission 92537) | Serpentine soil microbial communities from UC McLaughlin Reserve, CA, USA - Plot104A | ecosystem: Environmental > Terrestrial > Soil > Grasslands | place: USA: UC McLaughlin Reserve, Lake County...
GCGCGACCGCGCCGTCGTCGCCGCGTGCACCTGGGACTACGGCGGTGAGATGGAGATGCTTCGGGTGTTCTGGGACTCCGCGCTTGCGCTCGACGCCGACGCCCCGGCGGAGGGCAAGCGGATGCGGTTCGGCAACCCGGATGAACTGCGCAGCCTGTGGCTGGACGCCGGCCTCGCCGATGTCTCGACCGACGCCCTGGAGGTCGCCGAGCGGTACGAGAGCTTCGACGACTACTGGGAGCCGTTCACGGCCGGAGTCGGCCCGGGCGGTGCCTACTGCGCGTCGCTCCCGCCCGACGCACAGGAGCAGCTGCGCGAGGAGTGCCGGCGCCGCCTCGGGGACCCCGCCGGGGCGTTCGAGCTACCGGCGCGCGCGTGGGCCGTCCGGGGACGGACGTGAGCGGTGGGCCGGGGATCGACCCGCCGGGCCTTGACTTCAACCACGGTTGATGGCCCATCATTCGTCGGGTGAAGGTAGGAGTGCTCGGAAGCGGCAACGTCGGCCGCGCCCTGGGGCGCGGCTTCGTCCGTCACGGCCACGAGGCGATGGTCGGTAGCCGCACACCCCAGAAGCTCGCCGCCTGGGTGAGCGAGGTCGGGGACGCCGGCTCGGCCGGGATGTTCGCCGATGCCGCGTCGTTCGGCCCTGACGGCCGACCCCCGACGTCCCAGGCGCGCACGGGTTCGAGTCGGGCCGCTGGGACCACGCGTTCAAGATGCTGCACCGATGACCGTCCGGCTGCGCCCGCCCCGCAGCACGGCGGTCCGACCGGATTCCGAGATTGAGCTACGACGTAGGTCGTCCCACCCCGGCTGCTTGGGACACTCAGCGGGCGATGTCGCGAGAGAAACGTCGATAGGTTTGACAAACGGAGCAACTTGCGGGAGTGTGCGGCACCACGAACGGCGGCTTCGACTCGCACACAGGAGGCGGATCGAGGCGAGGCCAGGAAGGGAAGGCAGATGAAAGGCATTACGCGAGCGCGACCGAACCCGGCGCTCATCGTCGCGGTCCTGGCGCTCGTCACCGCGCTCGCGGGAACCGCGGTCGCCGCCGATCCAATCGCGACCGACAGCGCGGTGACCAAGAAGAAGGTCAAGAAGATCGTCAAGAAGCAGATCAACAAGCGGTTCCCGATTGGAGCTGGCGACATTGCGGACGGCGCGGTCACCCGAGAGGCCCAGAGCAGCGATCAACGGACCCTCTGGGCGTCCGTCCAGTCGAACGGGACCGTCACCGAACAGTCGGGCGGCATTTCGGTGACGGCCCTGGGAACCGGTTCTTATGTGATCGACTTCGGCGAGGATGTCTCGGGTCGGGCGCTGTCGGCCACTGGGGTCAACGCCAGGGTCATCGCCGACGCGACTCTCTGCAACGGCGGAACGGGCGTCGGCAGCGACTGCTCGCCGGAGGCTCCCAACGACAGCGAGCACGTGGGCGTGAACACGGCCTTGGCCGCGGCCGCGCCGGCGATTCTGACGAACCTGCCCTTCTACGTCGCCGCACTCCCGAAGTAGGCACACCGAGCATCTGAAGATTCGACAAAGCCGCGGCCTCCGAGCCGCGGCTTTGAGTACTGCATGTGTCCGATGCCCTCGAAACCGCGGGCTACGGTGGATGCGGCCCCCAATCCGAGAAGGTCTCGAACTTTCGCGTGTCGGTGATCTGGATCAGGTGCGTGCCGTCGGATCTCGCCGTGTAGATGTCCACGCGCCCGGCGGGTCGAAAGCGGAGGGAGAAGACGATGCGCTTGCCGTCAGGCGACCAGCCGGGGTCGAATCCGATACCGGTCGCCTTCCTCTTCGCCTTTCTCGCGGCCTTCTCTTTGCATTTGTCGTCCCTCCCGCCCCGCTTCTTGCAGTGCTTGAGCAGCTTCTTCTCGAGCTGCCTCGCTCTCCCCTTGGCAAGCGTGCGGGGTGTGATCTTCGCCACGCTCGTTCCGTCTGGGCGAACGACCAGCAGCTTCTCGGGGACGGACCCGAACAGGATCCCTGTCCCGTCCGGGGACCATTTCGCTACCTCGTCATGGTCCGGCACGCCAAACGGCGTGATCTGTTGCAGCCCGGTGCCGTCGGCGTTCGCAACGAACACGGCACCCTTCGGGACCCTGCCCCCGGGTATTTGCCGAGTGAATGTGATCCGGGCGCCGTCTGGCGAGTAGTCGCCGGCGATGTCGGCTTGGTCGAACGGATTGTCGGTCAACCTCACGAGCCCTCCTCCGTCGGAGGCCCGAATCGTGTAGAGGCCGTTGAGCTCCGGATGTGTCTCGCTTGTGCCCTGGCAGAGGAGGCGGGTGCCGTCGGGCGACCACGCGCTGCACCCGATGTCCATCGGGGCGGGGTTGTCGAGCAGCCTGAAGCCGGAGCCATCCGGATTGACCGTGGCGGGACGAACCGCCGCGTCGGCTCTGAACAGCGTGACGAGGATCTTGCCCCCGTCCGGTGACCAGATTGGACTCTCGGCATCCCCGGGCAGGAGCCGCCTCTCGTGCTTCCCGTCGGGGTCTGCGGTGAAGAGGTGGTGGCCGTCGATCTCCCGAGCCAACCGGCCGAACGCGATTTGGCCGTTGGCGCCTGGGTACTTCGCCCGGGCGACCCCGGAAACGACGAGCAGGCCCATCAGCGCCAAGCTCAGGACCGTCGAGGCGATACGCATGCAGCCACGCTATCCCTTCGAGGGCTCGACACACATCGGCCCAATCCCGTGATACTCCGGAGTCCCAATGTCTCATCTCCGAGGGGAGGAGTGATGAGGAGAAAACTCTGGCTTGTGCCAGTTGGCGTGATCCTGGTGGGGTCGGCCATGTTTGCAGCAACGGTGCTCGGCGACGAGGACCCGAAGGCCGCGCCTGGTGGTGTGGTCCACAAGGCAGTCGAACGGGTGAAGTCATCGTCAGCGACAGCGAGCGCGGAAGCGGTTGCTTCGAAGGCCCGTCCGCTAAAGAAGGTCGGCGTCTTCGCGGCAGCCCAACCCACGATCGTTCCCGCGAACGGAGCGAGCGCGCCCTCGGTGCTGACGTGCCCCAGTCGGGGACTGATCGTCGCTGGAGGCTGGGAGACGGACCGGATCGTGGCCGCCGACATATCCCGACCTCAGGGCAAGCGTTCTTGGCGGTTCGGCTTCTTCGACGTGGCCGGAGCCCAGGGGCAGGCCACCGAGTGGATCGTCTGCGTGAAGTGAGCTAGTCAGGCTCCCGGAGCGCTCGGGGGGCGGAGTGATTCGGCGTGCTGCTTCCCTTATCAGGGAGCAGCACGCCGTGCGTCCCAGCCATTCCCCGGTCTCGGAGCTGTTGCGCGCGTGCCTGAGAACGCCAAGGCCCTCCGGGAGGAGGGCCTTGGCGTCGTAGTGACGCACATAGCGAGGCCCGCTACGTCTCTCGCGGTGAAGCACGGATAGGCGAGCGAGCCGCCTTGCTGCCTGAGCGTAAGCGACTCCGACATCTGCGCCTGAGCAGGTCCCGTGCGGCACGGACCAGGGCGGGGTACTGAGCGGGCGAGGCCCAAGGAACGTCGAGCCGCTTCAACCGAGGCGAGCCCTCGGGGCTGGTAGCGACGAAGCGAGCGCGCGGACCTAGGAGCCTCGAGCTCGCCGATGTCTTCGTCCGCGTCGCATGCGTTACTTGGCGCCACGAAGCGATACCTGCAGCGAGCGAGAGGAGGGACACCACCGATGACCGACCCGACCGAAACCGCGACGAGGGAGTTGACGATCGTCACGGTGTTCGAGCACCACGACGCAGATGGCACCAACCTGGACGTGGCGGTGGTGCGACCACACAGGTGGCAGTTCATGACCGTAGAAGAGGCGCGCGACCTCGCGAATAAGCTGCTCGACGCGGCCGACGTGGCGGAGGAGTGCAGCGAGGAGTTCGAGGTTCCACTACGGATGCGCTAGGGGGGCCAGTAGCTGGGGCTTCGCCGCGCGCCTGCTCGACGTCTACGCCACAAGGGACGAGGGATTAGTCCGATTCGCTGCGGGTAAGTGATCGGAGAACGGATTTCCCAGCAAAAGAGAGGAAACATGGCCCAGACCAAGGCATCCCAGCGCCGCGGTTCGTCGGGTTCTTCGAAATCCGGCTCGAAGGCGCGTGCCCCAGACGGTCGCTCGGGTGGTCGTTCTTCGAGCGGAGGGTCCGCCCGCCAAGGCAGGAGCTCTGCGCAGAGGAAGCCGTCGCAAAAGAAGCCGAGCTCGCCGGCTGCCGGAACCACGCGGGGGCGTTCGACCCGCTCCGGGAACGGAGCGACCGCGGTTGAGGGGGTCACCGGCGCCGTGTCCTCCGGTGCGCAAACGGTCTCTTCAAATGCTCAGAGTGCTGCCCAAGGTGTGGCCGGCTTCGTCAAGAACGCGAAGGTGCCCCTGATCGCCGGTGGTGCCGCGATTGCCGGATTGGCTGGAGCCGCGGCGCTCAACAACGCGCGCTCTCGCCGTCGCAAGGTACTCGGGGTCACGATGCCGCGAGGTAAGGAACTCAAGAATCTCGATGCTCGAAAGATCGCCGGGGCCGTTACCGATGGCGCAAGGCGTGCCGATCGGTTCGGGCAGCGCGTGAGCAGCGTGGCGAGCAGCGTCCAGACGGTGAGCGAGACCGCTGACAGGGCGGCTAAGAAGGCGTAGCGCGTACTCTCGCCCCGCCGGCTGCCGGATGCCGAGGGACCCGGGGGTGTCAGACCGAGCCCGATGGAACGAACGTGAGGACCATGGACGCCACTGAGCTTGCTCAGACGGGACTTGTTGGCTGGCGGGAGACGGTTGCCGGGAGCGTCGCCGGACCGGTGTCCGAGCGGACCCCGCTGGCGGAAGAGCAGGTACGTGCGGTGATCGGTGGGGTCTTCTTCGCACTTGCCGTCTACTACGTCGTCGGGACACTGCGTCGCGCTCTGACGGCCGCTCGAAGCCGGCGCTAGCTCTACGGCGACGCCTGACCCCGTCCAGCAGGTTGGCGGTCGCGCTCCGGAACCGCTCCATGGGTGGGGTTCGCGGCCAGCCTATCCGCGAGCCAGCTAGTTGAGCTCTTGCTCGCGCCGCGTTGCTTCCTCGTCATGACGAGCGGCGGCGCGGCCCTCGCGCTGGATCCGCTCCTCGTCCTTCGCGGCCTGTTGCTCCTCGGATTTCGTCGCGTCGGCGTGCTCCTCGGCGGCGGAGGCATGCGTGCGCCCTCTCGCGACGGGCGTCACCTCGCGCTTGAGCCGCTCCTCGGCCTCCGCGGCCCGCTGCTGCTCGAATTTCGCCGCCTCGGCGTGCTCCTCGGCGGCGGCAGCGTGTGTACCCGCTCTCTCGCGACGGGCGCTCGCCTCGCGGCTCAGTTCTTGCGCCTTGGTGGCGTGCGCGTCCGCCTCTTGACGATGCCCCGCAGCCTCGGAGGCGAGCCGCTCCGGCTCCCGCCGCTTCTCCTCGACGCGCCGCTGTGGCAGGATCAGCCGCGCGGCGGGCCGATGCCGGTCACGCGGACGGCCGTCGGCCCGCCGCTGGCGAGTGCCTCACGGGCACTCCCGGCCGCGCGCACGAGCTGGAACGGGTTCAGGTACCAGGGCATCGAGTCGCCCGCCGCTCGATCAGTACCCCGCCCTACGTGCGGTCGTGCCGCCGGTGAAGAGGCGGTACACCAGCAACAGGAGGATCGAGCCGCCGATCGCGATCAACCAGGTGCCAATGTCGAAGAACTCGTCGATCTCGCCGATGTCGAGCGCGCTGGCGATCAACCCGCCAACGAGGGCGCCGGCGATCCCGATCAGGGTGGTGACGATGAAGCCGCCGGGATCGTCGCCGGGGAGGATCAATTTGGCGATCGCCCCGGCGAACAGTCCGAGCAGAATCCAACCGATGATGCCCACGAGGGACTCCTTCCGTTGCGGATGAGGCACGAAAGCGGCTACCCGGGGCGGCCACGGCGAAACTCGGCGACGCGTCCCCTTAGCCTGAGCGGCGATGAGTGCGGCGATCCGAAGCCCAGCACCATCAGTATCGACCGTCCGCTCCAGATGACCGAGGACGAGGGCTACGGGACGAACCTCATATGTCCCCGGGGCCACGGGAGCACTTCCCGGTGATTCCCGGATTTCTCCGAATGCTCGGATAGCCGGGGCGACTTCCGGAATGGCGGGAACGCCGCGGAGAGCTCAGATCCGTGCGTCGCGGCGTCGAACCGATACGGGGGCCGCTCTGTTCCTCGCTAGTGGCCGGAAAGGAGGCCGTGGGCGATTGGTTCGCGCGGCGTCCCAGTCACCGTTGGGTCCGGTTATCTGTACACGGCTCGCCACGGCAAGGTCAGCCGGATGGAGCTTTGGGGGAACAGCGAAGAAGCCCTCGAAGCCGCCGGGCTGCGGGAGTAGTCGGGTGAACTGGTCGAAGTTCTCGGCAACCTTGGCGAACACATCGTCGCGGACGCTGTCGAGCCCTCTGAAGGTGCCGGACGGCGAGTTGCCCCCCCGCAGTTCGCTGGCGAAATCCGCACTGTGTCTTAGTCGTAACCGCGAACCAGGTCAAATCTGCCTACGCTCCAAGGGGCTCGTAGCGGGCCCCTCGAGCACGGCGCCGTCGATGTCGAAGCGCGAGCCGTGACAGGGACAGTCCCAGCTGCGCTCGGCTCCGTTGAAGCGCAGCAGGCAACCGAGATGGGTGCATCGCAGCGAGACGGCATGAAGGGTTCCATCGTCGGCCCGGAAGACGCCCATCTTCCCGAGGCCGTCCCGTAGCACTCTCCCTTCCCCGGGTGGCAGCACCGAGGCTGTGCTCCTGAGGGCGGGGATGACCCGGTCACCTAGGAAGTCTGCCGCCACCCTCGCGTTCATCTCGGCGAGCTTTGGGAGGCCCCGCACCCCGATCCGGCTCGGATCGAACCGGTCCGCCCAGGGGTTTTCGCGGCCAGCGATCAGGTCTCCGATGATGCGCGCGCCGAACGTCGCGGAGCTTAACCCCCACTTGTGAAAGCCGGAGGCGACGAACAGACGCGAAGCGAGGGGCTGGTAGCGGCCGATCACCGGCAGCAGATCCCAGCTCACTGGATCCTGGGCCGACCATCTATGGGTGATCTCGGTGGCGCTCCAGTGTTCCCGGGCGAATGCCTCGAGCCGTCGGTACCGCTCGGGCGTCGCCCCGCGGGCACCCGTCGTGTGGCCCTCTCCGCCCACGACGAGCATCTCGCCGTAGGACCGCACCGACCGCGTGGTCCCGCCGGCCGAGATCGACATACCCTGCGGCGGCGCTCCCGGGATTCGCGCCGCGATGCAGTAGGAGCGGGCGGGCTCGAGGCGAGCGAAGAACAGACCGCGATCCAGCAACGGGTAGTGGGTGGCCACGACGACCTGCTCGGCCGTCACCGCACCGTTCTCGGTGCGGATACGACACGGCCCGCCAGAGTCCACCTCCCGCGCAGCCGAGCGCTCGAAAACCTCTGAGCCATCGCCGTGCACGGCACGGGCAAGGCCCTGGACGTAGCGAACCGGGTGCAGCTGGAGCTGGTCATCTAGACGGACGGCGCCACGCGTTGCGTATGGCACATCAACGTCTTCGACGAGCCTCACCGGCAGGCCGGCTTCGCTTGCGGCCTCGTGCTCGCTCTCAACGGCGGTGCGCTCGCCCTCCTGGGCCGCATAGGTGCATGCGGGCCGGCGCTCGAGGTCGCACTCGATTCCCTCCTCGGCGGCCAGCGCGGCCACTAGCTCCACACCGCTCAGGCTGGCCTCGGCGTAGGTCGCTGCGCCGTCGCCGCCGTGGCGGCGACGCAGCTGGCGATAGACGGTGTGCTGCAGCGCGGTGACCTTCGCCGTGGTGCACCCGGTGACGCCCGAGCCGATTCGCCGCCCCTCCAGGACAACGACCCGTGCCCCCTCCCGCTTCAGCACGAGCGCTGTGGTGAGGCCGGCGATGCCGCCACCTAGTACCGCGACATCGGTCTTCACTTCGCCGTCGAGCGGGCCATAGTCAGTTGGGGCCGCGGTAGCGAGCCATAGCGATTGATCGGCTGAGGTCGTCATTGTGGACTTCCTATACCCGCGAACTGGGCTGTCGAGGCCGCGATGGAGAGTGATCCGTCACGGGGGGTACTTCGACCATGCCGAGGCCCTCAGACCTGCGGGCCTGAGGCACTAGTTGATGCGGAATGGCTCGGCCCATCTCCGAGGTCGCGGGAGCGCCTCATGGCAGGCCCGACTGGCGGCGATAGGGTGCGCTGATTCGTCCCGCCGATAAAGGACGCGACATCTAACAGGAAGGTACGGCATGGGTGGCACTCGGCGGCATCCTTGTCATCATCGGAATCGTCGTCGCGATCCTTTGCAGCGTCTGGCTCGGCATCATCATCGCCCTGATCGGGCTGATCGCCTTCGGCGGTTTCGCGCGGGGCAGGTGGTACTGAGCGCCGTTTCGGCGAGTCGGTGAGGCCCTCGAAGCCGCCGGGCTGTCGGAGTAGGCGGAGCGAGCTTGGCTATGCGCCCCTAGTCGGCCGTAATCACGGTGATCGCCGCGCTCGACCGCGAGCCGCATCCCTCCATCGACCAGCCGGAGCTGACGGAGGCCGGGCTGCTCACGCGGCCCCGAAACGCGGAGGCGCTGGCGGTGTGCAGCGGGTGCGGGGTCGAGGCCTAAGTCGCCGAGGGTTAGGCGCCCCAGCGCTGGCGGGTAGTCATACGGGGAGGCCTGGATGGCGCTTCGAAGGATAATTTCCGGCGACTGGCTGCGCGAGGCGGACTTGCGCCTGTTCCGGAAGATCTCCGGATGGCGATCGACGCGGTTTCGATGGGGGCGGCCCAAGCTTGCTACGCCGCTCGAGCGCCTCATGTTGTGGCTCAGCCTCGGCGCCAACATGTCGCGGATCTGGTTCGCTGCCGCCGCGGTGCTGTTCAAGTTCGGTGGGAGGTCCGGCAAGCGAGCCGGAATTCGGGGCCTCGCCTCGATCGGTGCCACTTCGGCGATCGTCAACTTCCTCATCAAGCCCCTCGTCAAGCGCAAGCGACCCTCGCGCGATCGGATTCCTGCGGCCCGCCAGCTCGTCCGCGAGCCTCTCTCGACCTCATTTCCCTCCGGCCACGCGGCAAGCGCCTTCGCATTCGTGTCCGGGGTTGCCCTGGAAAGCCGCCGAGCCGGAGCCTTGCTCGCCCCGATCGCCGCGGCAGTGGCGTACTCGCGGGCCTTCAATGGCGTCCACTACCCGCTCGACGTCGCCTCGGGAGCTGTCATCGGCTCCGCAATTGCGACCGCCGGCCGCCTGGCGTGGCCCGATTTGCCACGGACTCAGGGGATCGAGATGGAGGCTCCCTTCCGCCGCGCCGCCCAAACGAGTCCGGACGGGAGGGATGTGGCGCTGGTCATGAACCCCGCATCTGGATCCGACATGGATCCCGCGCGTCCCTGGGTGGACGACATCCGGGATCTCCTGCCCGCGGCACGCATCCTCGAGCTAACCGAAGGGGAGAATCCGCTCGATGCTGCGCGGATCGCCGCTTCGAGCGCGCCCGTCGTCGGGGTCTGCGGCGGCGACGGAACGCTCGCGGCGGTGGCGCAGGTCGCCTACGAGGCCCGGAAGCCGCTGCTCGTCATCCCCGGCGGCACCATGAATCACCTCGCACACGACCTCGGTATCCGTGAGGGCGCCGACGCCGCAAAAGCTCTACGCCGCGGCGAGGCGGTCGAGATTGACATCGCAACGATCGACGGTCAGCTCTTCGTCAACAACGTCAGCTTTGGCGCCCATACGGCGTTGGTTGACGAGCGGCGAAGGCTCGAGCGCTGGGTGGGACGCTGGCCCGCTCAGCTCGTGGCCGCGACCCAGGTCTTGCGCAGGGCGGCGCCGGTCGACGTCGTGGTGAATGACGAGCGACGCTCCGTCTGGATGGCCTTTCTCGGCAACGGCACTTTTCACGAGGCTGGAATCGCTCCCGGCTGGCGTTACTCGCTGAACGACGGGACGCTCGATGTCCGGCTGCTGGTCGCGGAGCCGCGTCACTCGCGACTCAGCGCAGTGCTGGTCGTGCTCCTCGGTGGTCTTCGACGGATGCGCGGGATCCAGACGACGCAACCCCAGCGCGTGACGCTGCAACCCGTCGACGACAGCATGCGCCTGTCACGGGACGGAGAAACGTTCGAGACGACCGGGACAATATGCGCCGAGACACACCCTCGCGGGCTTGTCGTCTATGCCCCGGCCCCCTAGTCCGCCCTGAGCGGCGGGTGCCCCAGTGGGGGGCACCCGGAGCAATGGAAGCGGCTCGGAGGCGATCGACAAAGCCTGACGTCGAGCCTCGTGTCGGATGCGGCTCCTCCTAGGCTCGTACGATCCGTCAGCTCCTAGGCGGGTACGACCAGCGACGGCACATCATGGGGTCGCCCGGATCCGAGACATCGGCCCGACTAATCGGCGGTTGACCAACGACCATCGACGTCAGCGCCGGCACTTCGAAGTGGAGAACGACTCCAAAACGGGTAGTGTGGCCCGCGAGACTAGATCGCGATACTGAGCCGGCGATGTCGCAGGAGAACGTTGAAATCGTGCGCCGGTCCACCGATGCGTACAACCGCCGTGACCTCGACGGGATCGTCGCGAGCTGGGCACCCGACGCCGTGTTGGACTGGTCGAACTCTCGCGGGCCTGAGGCAGGCGTATATCGGGGGCACGACGAAATCCGAGCGTTCGCGCAGCGGTTCCTCGAGGCATGGGAGGAAGTCGGATCGAGATCGTCGATGGGCCAGCAGAGGTCGAGGACGGTCTCTTGATCACAGAGCACGTCGCATACACGCGAGGGCGGGACGGCATCGAGGTGCAGGCTCGAAGCGCGTGGCTGATCACGATTCGAAACGGCGAACAGACCTCGCTCACGCGCTAAGACCAAGCAGGAAGCCCTCGAAGCCGCCGGGCTGTCAGAGTAGGGCTGGCGAGCCCCGCTACGCCCTTCTAGCGCCGCATCTCTACGAGCACGGGCGGCAGCGCCAGATTCTCGAAAACGGGGAACGGCTCCTGGGAGGACTGGCGCTCCGAAGCCCAGCAGTCTGATCACCGCTCTAGCGGAAACGGGAGGGCGTGGCGGGTGGGCCCTTCCTCCCGCGCTATCGAGAAACACGCTCACCGGTCCGGCGACCCTCCCCCGCGTTTGCTCGTGGTTGCTGGCGGTATACGTCGATACAGCAGGACAGGCGGGTCGCCAGACCACCGGAATACAGGCGAGTTCCGATCCCCTCGGTCTGGCGGCCCGTCATCGTTCCGGTGTCGTTGGTATTCGTCGTCGGAGCATCGTGATCGGGCAGACGTGAACATCCGGGGCCTGCCGCTCGGGCTAGACGAGCCGCGTCCGCGCAGGGGCTGTGGGAGTAGTCCGAGCGACCGCTGAACTGGAACATCCCGGCCTCTGAAGTCTGGATGAGCCTGGGTTGCGGTTTGACCTGCCCCCAGCCGGGTAGCGGCCCAACGAGCAACGCGATTGCAGGAGGACGGGACATGGAAGGGCGCAGGACCAGGACAGCCGAGGACGGGCCACGGACCGAGTCGTCTGACCGGCGACATGTCGATGAGCGCCGGCCACGTCGAGCGATGGTCGACAGAGAACGGCAGCGGGGGGAGTACGGTGGCTTCAACTTTGGGGCCGCTTTCTTCGGCTGGTTGGTTGCGATTGGGATTGCCGCACTGCTCACCGCGCTGTTGAGCGCGGCAGGCACGGCAATCGGCCTGACCGAGGTGAGCGAGACGGACACGGAGGTCAGCCCCGAGGCGCTGAGCGTCGTGGGGGCCGTGCTGATCCTGGTGGTTCTGGCCATCTCCTACTTTGCGGGTGGGTATGTGGCCGGGCGGATGTCGCGGTTCGATGGCGGTCGCCAGGGCTTCGGGGTATGGGCTTTGGCGGTGGTGGTGGCCATCCTCCTCGCCGTTGCCGGTGCGATCTTCGGCTCCGAGTACAACCTTTTCGGCGAGCTCGATCTGCCACGGATACCGATCGACGAGGGCACGCTCGCGACCGGCGCCGTGATCACGCTCCTGCTGGTCCTTGCCCTGACCGCCATCGCGGCGATTTTCGGCGGCAAGGCCGGCGAGCGCTATCACCGCCGTGTCGACCGGGTAGGGGTAGTCCGAGATACCAACGCGCGGAGCTAGCGTCGTAGTCCCGTCGGTGCGCCTTCTCTCGAGCGGTTCGGCAAACCCCTTAGCCGCTACTCGCCCGCGGCAGCGCGGGCATCCTCGAGCTCCGTTTGCACGGTTTGTGTCTGGTTAGGTATCTCAAGCCGCCGCTCGAGGATTGGGATCGCCTCTTCGGGGTGACCGGCCATCCGCAGGGCGTGGCCGAGATTGAAGAGCGCGTACGCGAGGTTGAGGTCGGTCGTTTCCTTCGGAAACGACCCGACGGCCCTTTGCAGCACTGGGATCGCCTCGGCGTAGCGCCCTTGCTGAATCAATGAGTACCCCTCCTCGTTGAGCTGAGAGCCAGCAGTGCCAGGATCGGACGCCGAAGGAGACACGGCCACCCCGGATGGAGGAGCGGCGCTGTCCGTGGTCGAAGTGGCTGCTGGGGAGCCCGTCGACGGCCCACCGCCGTCCTTGCGATCGGGCGCTTGCCGCCCGACCCCTGTTCCCTTGCCGCTCTCGTCCCCGCCGCTCGAGAAGGCAATCCATGCGCCGCCCGCGAGCAGGGCGCCGATACACATAAGCGCGGGCAGCAGCCATCGGCGTCGTCGCGGTGGCACCGTGTCGGTCCGCCGCAATAACGCCGCCGGCGTGCGCCTTTCTTGCGTCACTGGGGCCATCGGCTCGGTCGACTCGAACGTGGACGGCCGCGCCGCCCCCACCGCGGGAAGCGCAGACTCAAGATCGCGCACGAGCGCGCCGGCAGACGCCTGTCTTCGCTTCGGATCGGGATCCATTCCCTGCATGAGCACCCGGCCCAGCCTCGGCGCTGCCTGCGGCAAGGCCTCCTCGACGTTGGGCGGGGGATGGTGAAGAACCTGGTCGAGGAGCTCGCTGGGAGTCTTGGCGCCATGGGGCCGTCGTCCTGTGAGGGCCTCGAACGCGAGCACCGCCAGCGAGTAGACGTCGGCGGGTGGCTCGCCCACCGTCTCTCCGGCGAGCCTTTCGGGCGCGATATACGCGAGCGTTCCCACGATCTCGTCTTCGGCGGTGATCTGGGCCAGGTGACCGGCGGTGGCGGTGCCCAGGTCGACAAGCTTGACCCGGCGGTCCTCGGCGATCAGGATGTTCGCCGGTTTCACGTCGCGATGGACGACGCCGTGCTCGTGGGCGTAGTCGATGGCTGAGGCGACCGGGCGGAGGACTTCGAGAAGTCGCTTGGGGTCCATTCCATCTGGCGGGATGAGGTCGGACAGCCGCCGGCCCCGCACGTACTCCATCACGATCAACACTCCATCTTCGCCTGAAAGCGTGTCGAAGATCGTGACGAGATTGGGATGAGTAAGCGAGGCGCCGAGCCGGGCCTCGCGGCGAAACCGTTGAACGTCTGCGTCCGAGCCCTCCGCGTGGAGGCGCTTGATAGCGACGTCGCGGCACAGGACGCAATCCTGCGCCACGAACACTGTCGCTGCCCCTCCCGCCCCGAGGCGCCCGTGGACGCGAAAGCGATCGCCCAGCACGACCCCTGGCTGGATCTCGGTCGTCACCGGCATACACGTCGGCTACCCGCGCGTTTGTTCCGAAAACTGGCAGCGGCTCGTACCCCAGATCAAAGGTCCGTTCCATTCACCGACCAGGTAACGCTCTGGGCCGGTCCCTACCTGGGTAGCAGCGGATGAGGTCGAATCCGCCTAAGCAGTGCAGGCAAAGCGCAATGCGATTCGGGTTCCGGTTGCCGGGCGGACATCCCTGACCTGACTTCCCGTCGCGCGTATGTCGCTCTGGGCCGGGTACGCAGTGGTGCACGATGCGATCGCGACCGCTCCGCTTTTACCTGACTCTCTCCGGGGGGGCCTCGCTCGGCGCCTACGAGGTCGGTGCCGCCGCCGGCCTGGTGCTCGCCGCGCGCTACCTCGACGCCGAGGAGGGCCAGGAGACGAGCGTCGACGCAATCGGCGGGGCATCCGCCGGCGCGCTGGTGAGCTTCTTCACCGCTCACGCTCTGCTCGACGGACTCGATCCGGAAGCGCTCCTGCACGAGGCCTGGGTCGAGCGCGTGACGTTGCCGCTGCTCCGCGGCACCGACTCGAGCGCGCTGCTCTCGTTCGACGAGCTTCGCGAGCGCGTGCC